>Ga0187781_10000810_pt1 | contig 22963 bp, 19 predicted proteins | sample 0715_SJ02_MP02_2_FD_132447 | JGI IMG/M metagenome (GOLD analysis project Ga0187781, IMG submission 132447) | Tropical peat soil microbial communities from peatlands in Department of Meta, Colombia - 0715_SJ02_MP02_20_MG | ecosystem: Environmental > Terrestrial > Soil > Wetlands > Peat | place... | reverse complement strand
TGACGGGCTGCACCAGGCGATCGAAGCCAAGGAGAACGTGAAGATCGAGCGCGAGAATCAAACGCTCGCGACGATTACATTCCAGAATTATTTCCGCATGTACAAAAAGCTAGCGGGCATGACGGGCACGGCGGAAACCGAAGCGCCGGAGTTTGAGAAGATCTATAAGCTAGAAGTTGTCGTCATTCCGACCAACCGCCCACTGTTGCGCCAAGAGAATCCGGACATTGTTTATCGCACCGAGAAGGAAAAATATTTCGCGGTAGCCGATGAAATTCAGAAACTGGCCGAAAAAGGCCAGCCCGTGCTGGTGGGCACGACTTCGGTGGAAAAGTCCGAGCGGATCGATCAGCTCCTGAAGAAGAAAGGCATTAAGACCCATGTCGTGCTGAATGCCAAGTTCCACGAGCGCGAAGCGGAAATCGTGGCGCAAGCGGGACGCAAGGGCGCGATCACCATCGCCACCAACATGGCGGGCCGCGGCACGGATATTTTGCTCGGCGGCAATCCCGAATTCATGGCCAAGCAGGAGATGGTGAAAAAGGGAATTGCACAGCAGTTGCGCGTGGCGCAGGGCAAGATCGAAGGCCCGCAGGAAGACGGCAAGACATCGCTTTTCTATTACAATGGAAATGAATACCTGGTTCCCACCGACAAATGGAGCGAGGCCTTCAATCGCTACAAGTTGGATACCGATAAAGAGCATGAAGAAGTAATCGGCGTGGGCGGGCTGCACATTCTTGGCACGGAGCGCCACGAGTCGCGGCGTATCGATAATCAGCTACGCGGACGCGCCGGCCGGCAGGGCGACCCCGGTTCGTCCCGCTTTTACCTTGCGCTGGAAGATGACCTGATGCGCATCTTCGCCAAGGAGTGGGTATCCACGCTCCTGCAAAAGCTGGGCATGGAGGAAGGCGTGCCGATCGAGTCCAAGCTGATCAGCCGCCGCATTGAGACCGCGCAAAAGGCGGTCGAAGGCCAGCACTTCGAATCGCGCAAACATCTGCTCGAATACGACGACGTGATGAACAAGCAGCGCGAGGCCGTCTACGGGCTGCGCCGCCGGTTGCTCGAGGGCATGGATCAGAAGGATCTGATTCTCGAAGATTACGTTTCGTCGATTCTCGGCGATTTGATGGATGAGTATTGTCCGCCGAAAGGGCACGCGGATGACTGGAACATCAAGGGCCTGAAAGATGCCGTATTCACGCGCTTCGGCGTGGATTTCATTGCCGAAGGCGTAAAACCGGAAGCGCTGAACCGGCAGGAGCTTGGCGACGCTATCTTCGACAAACTTAAGGAACGCTATGAGGCGAAAGAGAAATTGATTGGCCCGGAGGCCATGCGCCACCACGAGCGCATGATCATGCTGAGCGTGCTCGATTCGCAGTGGAAAGATCACTTGCTTGGCATGGATCACTTGAAGGAAGGCATCGGCCTGCGCGGTTATGGGCAGCACGATCCTCTGGTCGAGTACAAGAAAGAATCGTTCGAGATGTTCGAAGCCATGCTGCAGCGGTTTCAGGAAGACACGGTTCGCTATTTGTATCTCATGCAGATTCTGGAGCGGCCGCCCGACACCGGCGCCGGAGGGCCACAGGGCGGGCCCGAGCGGCAGGGACCAAGTTCAGGGCCGGGTGTTCCGGCGCAGCAGGGAAGTGGCGGCAATGGCCATCATCCGCCGCGATTGGTTTCAACTTCGGCCGATGAGTTGGAAGAAGCCTTCATGCGCCGCAAGCGCCGCGAACTCGAACAAGCGCGCATGGCCGGAGGCGGCGACGTACAGCCGGTGCAGCAAGTGGTGCGCGCGCAGGAAAAAGTGGGGCGGAACGATCCATGCCCATGTGGCTCGGGGAAGAAGTATAAGAAGTGCCACGGGGCATGAGGGTGGGGTCATGCCGGGGATTTGGGGCGCACGATTTTGGTCGGCGATGCGGCACAAATCCACGCCAGCTACGCCGGCCGTGATCTTGTCCGAAGGAGTGCGCAAGCGGCCTGTTGGAATGACAGAGCTTTCAGCGTACGCCAAATGCGCTAAAGTCAAAGGCCCCATCCGGTCGCCGCAGGTACGCGGCGACCGGGATGGGGCAGCTGCTGAGGAGGAGGGGTTATGCCGTTATTAGTGATTCCAAGGCCATTCGGTTTGGGATCACAAGAGTTGCTCCGTTCTGCTGAATCAGGTGCTGCTTCTTGAATCCGGCGAACAGGCGGCTGACGGTTTCGCGCGAAGTGCCGATCATTTGGCCGATCTCTTCGTGCGTCAATGCCATTTTCAACTGGCAGGGCTGTTTGGATTCTGTGTTGTGGTCGAGCCAGCCGACGATCAGCCGGGCGAGCTTTTCGCTGGCGGAGTCGGAGAGCATCAGGTCGCGGATTTCGCGGCAGGTGCCGGTGTAGTCCTGGCTTAGGTTTTGCGTGACCCAGAAAGCGAACTCGCCGTTCGTGTGCATCAGGCGGGTCACGTCGCATTGCCGCAGGAAGCTGACTTCGGAGGGTTCCTGAGTTTCGGCCGTGGCTTCGTATTCGCGGCCGGAGATTGCCGAAGCAGCACCGAGCAAACCGTCCGCTTCAACCATGCGCAAAATTAGAGTTCGTCCGTCGCTGCCGCAAACGGAGAGCTTCACTCGTCCGCGCCGCACTACGAAAACTCCTTTCGGCGCCTGCGACTCGGCAAATAGAACGGCTCCGGTCGGATAAGTCGTGGTTAGAGCGTTTTGCTCCAGGATTTCCGCCACGGCGGGCGGAAGATTGCATTGCAGCTTCTCCCCGGCTCGCTGCAATCGGTTGATAACTTGTGTAGCCATGATCGCCTCCCCTGACACATGGCTAATTGGCAGCTACGCTGCCAATCGTTGTGAGCCGGTTATAAGGTGGTAGGAGCTTCGCTATGTGCATGAAAATAAAGTCAATAATGCATTGCAAGCGAAATGGGAAGTGGGAAAAATCGCAGCACCGGCCGATTCGGTTGGGTGATTCCACACACTGTTACTGAGTGATCCCCATCACTAACACTCGGTGATGCGGTAACACTTTGGGGCATAACCGAAGGTCAGTCATCTGATAGGCCAGCAAAGTAAACGAAGTCCGGTAGGGCTTGAAACCACATTCTTGAAAGGCTCCGACCGCCTCGGCCAAAAGCGGGGGCAGCTTCAAAGCTGATTAGACACGACTTAGGGATCAGCCGAGTGTCTTATGAAGGGTGCCCAGCAGAGCGGTGCGGGTGAAGGGCTTCTCGAGCAGGATTCCATGCTTGAGGGCTGCGGTTGTGCCCACGAGCTCGCCTGTGTAACCCGACATGAAAACTACCTTCATGCCGGGGTGAGAGCTGGCTATACGTTCGGCTAACTCGGGACCGGTCATGCCGGGCATGGCGACGTCTGTGAGCAGAAGATCGGCCTCGCCGAGATGAGATTCGGCCCATTCCAGCGCGGTTTTGCCGTCGGCCGCGTCGACTACGGTATAGCCTTGCTCGCGCAGAAGTTTGCGGGTGAGGCTGCGCATGATCTCGTCGTCCTCTACGAGCAGAATCGTGGTGCCCTGCCGTTTAGGTAGAACCGCCTCCGCGGCGCTTGTCGATTTCGATCCGATTTTATGTTCGGCGGCAGGGAGATAGATTTTGAAAGTGGTTCCCTGCCCGGGCTCGCTGTAAACCCAAATGTGCCCTCCGCTTTGCGTGACGATGCCATAGACCGTGGCGAGTCCGAGTCCGGTTCCCTTCCCCTGTTCTTTGGTGGTGAAAAATGGTTCGAAGATGCGAGATTGAGTTTCCTTGTTGATGCCGCTGCCATTGTCGCTGACCGCGAGCATGACGTATTTTCCTGGAGTCAGGGGCTGATGTTGATCGGCGAGGTGCTGATCGATTTCCACGAAATCGGTTTCGAGGATGAAGCGGCCACCACGCGGCATGGCATCGCGCGCATTCACCGCGAGGTTGAGGATGATCTGATCGATCTGCCCCGGGTCGGCTTCGACCACCGCCGAGCGCGATCGGGAAGAAATGGAAATTTGCACGTCGTCGCCCATCAAGGGACGCAGGAGCTTGCCGATGTCCTTCAGCCGGTCATTCAAGTCGAGCAAGACTGGCTGTACGACTTGCTGGCGGCTGAAGGCCAGTAGTTGGCGGGTTAGAGCGCTGCCGCGCTCGATGGCTTTGCGAATATTCTCTATATATAAGGAAGGCTCGGATTCAGGGTCGATGCGATCGCGCAGGAATTCGGTGCAGGCGTTGATGATGCCGAGAACATTATTGAAGTCGTGAGCTACGCCGCCGGCGAGACGCCCGATGGACTCCATTTTTTGCGAGTGACGAAGCTGATCTTCGGCTTTGCGCTGGGAGGTGATGTCGCGGGCGATTACGGAGGCACCGATGACTTGGTTTGCAGCATCGCGCAAAGGAGAGACGGTGATGGATACATTCAGTCGCCTGCCGTCTTTCGCCACGCGCATGGTCTCGAAGTGTTCGGTGCTCTCGCCGCGGGCGATCTTTCTCAGGATTTCCGGGATTTCGTCGGGACGATCTTTGGGGGCAAGGACGGAAATGTTCTTGCCGACGACTTCTTCGGGGGCGTAGCCGTAGATGCGCTCGGCGCCTTTGTTCCAACTGGTGATGGTGCCGTCGAGGTTTTTGCCGATGATGGCATCTTCGGAAGAATCGATAATCAGCGCCAGTCTAGTTCGATACTCGCCAAGCTGTTCTTTGGTTTTCTGGTGAAGATCCTCCTGGGCCCGGCGGAGTTCCTGCTCGATGCGTTTGCGATCCGTGATGTCGCGGATGGCGCTCAGAACAACGACTCCATCCTGCACCTGCACGGGGCTCAGGCTGATCTCTACCGGAAACTCGGAGCCATTGCGCCTGCGTCCATAGAGATCCAGACCGGCGCCCATGCGCCGGATTTTCGGAGTCTTTCCGAAGCTGCGCCGGTGACGCTTGTGTTGTTGCCGTTCGCGCTCGGGAACGAGAATCTCGATCTTCTGGCCGATCAACTCACGGCGAGAGTAGCCAAACAATTCCTGGGTTTGCGAATTGACTTGCCGAATGGTTCCGTCACGGTCAACCGCCACCATGGCATCCGGAACACTTTCGAGAAAATCGCTTGAAAGGAGAACCTCCGCGAGGGTTTTGGTTAAAGAGGCTCGCTGGGCCTCATCATAGTCAGAAGACGGTCGAGACATGAATCTCCGTTGGTCAAACGCTGTGCTCCAAGCGTTATGCTTCAAAACCTTGGTGATAAAGGGCACTCGGATGCGTGCAAATGATCACTGCGATTGTAAAACAATTGTGATAGATGTTGGCTTCCCTCAGGTCTCACAGTGTTTACGGGGAAGATTGCACCGTCCTCCGCCACAGAGGCGCGGGTACGGCATTTCGGGGGAAGGCCGGCGACCCGTGCCTCTGTGGCGCTCTTGCCACTATGCGGTTCAACGAAAACAGAGCTGTCGAGGGACACGACGCTCCCGCCGATACGCCACGCGCTGCCTACGGGCGAAATTTATGAAGTCCCTGCCCGAGAGCTCGTCTCCAGTATCCGGTTTTTGTCTCCTCAGAAAAACTGAAAAGAAAGGACATCACTATGTTTGCACGAATTCTCAACGCGGAGATCAAGCCCGACAAGAAAGAAGAATTGGTCAAGGTCGTGAAGAATCAAGTCCTGCCCATTCTCAAGAAACAGACCGGGTTCCATGAGATTCTGCCGTTCTTTCCGGAGAAAATGAGAGAGGAGAAATCCTGTGTCATTACGCTCTGGGCCACCAAGGCCGATGCGGAGCGCTATGAGAGGGAGACGTATCCGAGAGTGCAGGAGATCGTGAAGCCATTCCTGGCCGGGCCTGTTGAAGTGAACAAGTATGAGCTCGAGACCAGCGTGTGCGAGCACTTTATGGAGGCGCTCGTCGCCTGAAATTGCCGGCTGAAGGCATTTCCCCGGGGCCAAGGCTCCGGGTTTTTTTCGTGAAGTCCCGCAAGAATTACGTGACGCGCAGCACACCCCGCTGTGACCAGCACCATCGCATTCTCCGGTGGGTGCGCCGAAACTAAAAATGTACGCTGTGCGACGCCTTAGCAATGAGGAGTGCCTGAGTGCGCCGCCCAGGAGGTGATCGATGCCGGTCACAATGCTTATCGCAATCGCCGTTCTCGTCTTGGCGGCTGGGCTGTTTGTTTTCCGCGCGGTTCCGGGCGTGCGGGCGTATTTCAATAATCGTGGCAGACGGCTGATTACCTGCCCGGAGACACACAAAAGCGAAGCGGTGGAAGTTGACGCCAAGGAAGCCGCTCTGGGCGCGTTTTTATCGGAGCCGACATTGCATTTGAAACAATGCTCGCGCTGGCCCGAACGCAGCAATTGCGGCCAGGAATGTTTGAGCCAGATTGAAGCCGATGCCGGGAACTGCTTGGTTTGGAACGTCGTCGAAAGGTGGTATGAGGGCAGGACTTGCGCGTTTTGCCACCGCCCATTCGGCAAGCTCCATCATCTCGATCATGCGCCAGCGTTGCGCGGACCCGATGGCAAGACGATCGAATGGAGAGATGTTCCCCCGCGGCTTTTGCCCGAAGTATTTGCCACACATCAGCCGATTTGCTGGACGTGCCACGTAACGGAAACCTTCCGGCGCTTGCATCCCGAGCTGGTGGTCAACCGGGAGTTTGAAAGCAAGCACGTGGTGTAACGGGCGGGGTGTGAGGTATTGTTATTGGAGAGTGGGGGCGTCAAGGGTCTCCGCTGGCGCATGGATTCCTGCGATCCGAATTACAAATGTGAGATTTTTTTTCTTATCTTCAATTTTTTAAGCTGAGAGGTGAAAGGGAAGCTGTGACATCCACAACCGGTTTGAAGACAACGCAAGTCTATACAATGGCAACCATTTGTCTGGCGTTGGGTCTGGCCTTGGGATATCTATTCCGCGGATCGCAAACGCAAACCACTACGCCTCCGGTGCAGGCTGCCTCGGCCGTAAGCGCTCCGGCAGCGCCGCCCGCACAGCCTGCAGCCATGGCTGGCGGCGCTCATCCCATGCCGTCTCTGGATCAGATGAAGCAAATGGCAGACAAGAAGGCTGAGCCGCTCCTGACAAAGCTCAAAACGGATCCCAATAATGAAGACTTGCTTGTCCAAGTGGCGAGGATCTACGAGGCCACACACCAGTTCCCGGAGGCCGCTTCCTACTTCGAAAAGGCTTCGCAGGCGAATCCCAAGGACCCCAATGTTCGAATTCAACTGGCATCGTGCTTGTTTTATACCGGCGACAACGATGGAGCCATCGCGCAACTGCGAAAAGTGCTGCAGGATCATCCGAAGGATGCGAACTCGCTGTTTAATTTGGGCTTCGTCGAGTGGAAAGGAAAGAACGACAGCGCGGGAGCCGTAGCCACGTGGAAAGAGCTGCTGCAATCGCATCCCGAGCTCGAGCAAGCGAAGAAGGAGCAAGTACAAAGGTTGATTGCCGAGGCCAGCCTGCCCAAAACTGCCCAGCAATGACACTGCAGCAGTAGTGATGTTCGATGATTTCCGGCGATCAGCGCACCGCCGGTGCAAGCGCCAACGTGCTCAGGCAAACGTCTTCGCCATGGATGGCGCACGTATCTTCCGGTGAGTGTGCATCTCGGCGGACGGATTTTACTTTCATCAATGCACCTGTGGCCAAGGCTTTGCCCAGCATCGGTTCACGTTTTGGATCCCGTGCGTTGCTAGCGGAATAGATCGCGACGAAGGTCACGAGTTGGGCGGCGAACCCGCTCGCCTGACGCACTATCTTCAGCATAACTCCCTTACCCAGATTCGGCGTCATTGGAACGGTGATCGGCAGCACAAGACGCCCGCCCTCCCGTAACCGGTCGAGCCACAACGGCAGCGGATGTGTAACACCGGCATTGATGAGAATGGCATCGCACTCGCCCGGATCGAACGGCGCGCCATCGCCGGCATATACGGTCACGTTCGATCTGTCGGCCAAGTTCTTCTGAGCGATCGGTCCGAGCTCAGGATGGACCTCGCTGGTGACTACACTTCCGCCCGGCCCGACTACTTCCGCGATGATAGCCGTGTAATAACCTGAGCCCGCTCCGAGGTGATAGACGCGATTTCCCGGCCTGATATCGAGCGCTTGAATGTAGTTCGCGAGCGTTCCGGGCTGGCCGTTGGTCAGATCCCGCGAGCGATCCAACGCGATGACTACGTTGTGGTACACGTGGCGAGGGTCGGCGTCCGGAGTAGTCATATACTGCACGGCGCCCGTTGCCATGTCCGGCACGGCAACTTGCCAAGGGCCGGCGGCGAGGAACTTTTCGCGCGGTATCGCGGTCAAGGCGGCGACGATTGCCGGCGAAGTGATGTTGGCGGCAAACTGGATCTCTTCGGCATAGAAGCGGCGACACTCCCCCAAAGTGAGCAAGGGTTATCTCCCGCGGATCGAAGTTTTCGCCGCGCTCATATTGTCGTAACGGTCATACACCCGGATCACGATGACATGCTCTGAAGGCTCGTCTTTCGCAGTATCGAGGTTTACAGTAAAGTCGTAGTTCTCCGTTTTCGCATCGGAAAGCTGCCCCAGCGGTTCCACGTATTTCCAGTCGCCCGCATCAATCGAATACTCGGCGCGTTTGATCGGTGAGAAACTATCGGCCGCGCGGGCTTTGATGTGAACCTGATTGCCTCGCACGGATGCGGATAAATCCGCAATACGTGGTGGCGTGGTATCGACTTCGAACCGGTGACTTTCTTTCGAGGCGGTCAGCGCGTCTCCGGGAGAATGCGACGGTGCATCCGACGCAACCACCTTTACGGTGTAACCGCCGTCGGGAAGCAGGCTGGCATCGAAGGAATACGCTTTGTCGGTGATGTCGTCTTTGAGCAGCAGCCAGCGGCTTTCGTCATCGCCGCGATAGTAAAGCGAGAAAACCAGCTGATCGTCGTTCTGGTCATGGGCGCTCCACTTCACTCCAACGGAATCGCGATCATGCGTGCTGGAGGGAGGAACATCGAAGTGTGGTGCGGAAGAAATCAAAGCGTCCGATCCCAGGCCGATCCCGGGCGTCTTCGGCGCAGGCTGATATTTTGTTCCCACCTGCACCGTGACTTCGTCGATCTCGGGGGCCACGTTTTTCGGAAGATAGTTCAGCGCCACGCTGCTCACGCTGGGCGCGGTGTTCCCGCTATGCAGTACGGCCTTCCACTGCGCATAGCGGGCAGCCGGAACGCCGGTTTCTCCGCTGACGCCGGAGTCGGCGGAGTCTTTTCCAGAACCCAGATCGATTTTCTTCCACGGACTCCAGTTGCGATCGGGGTTATCGACGTTGCCGCTGCGGGAGTAAAGATCGACATTTCCGGCACCGCGGAATTCGGCGCGTCCCCAGCGAGAGAAGATTTTGGCATCGAAGACGTCGCTCTGATATGTGCCTTCCGCTTCCGGCCCGGGGCCGAGCAAGAAAATCTTTCCCAGATTGCTGGTGGCGGCATAGACTGCGCCTGCCGGAGCTGTCGCGAAGGCGGTGACCTGCGAGGCCGAGGATTTCAGCAAATCCGAGAAATCATCGAGGCCGGTGATGGCGAAGATGTGGCCACGATTGCCGGTGCCGGCGAGCAGGCGTCCTTGAGAATCGAAAGCGAGGGCGTAGACGATATCCTCACGCGAACTCCAGATTCGAGCAGGGGAACCATCGGCAGCGATGCGGTAAACGTCTGAGCCGCTGCTGCCTCCGCCGCCGGCAAATGGGAATGGAGTAGGGAGCGTGGGCGCAGCGGGAGCGGTGCTGATCGTCAGGCCGGGAACTTGGGCAGAACTGGCGATCGGCTGGGCAGAGGGCACGCTCAGCAGGGCAGACACCTCGGAACTGGCGCTGCCGCCTTTTTTTTCCCCCACCGCAGCCGCATAGATGTTTCCAGCCGAATCGAGGGCGAGCGCGGTGATTTCTTTTTTGGGCGCGCTGTAGAGGACGAATCCTTCGCCTGCGGGAGAGATTCGATAGATGAGGCCGCTGCCATCGGAACCGGCGATCAGATTGCCTTTCGCGTCGAACGCCAGAACGCGAATGTGGGTCTCGTCGCTGGTAAAAAAAACCGAGTGCTCGCCTTTTGGCGTGACGCGATAGATTTCTCCACGATCGCCGGTGGCTACAAAAAGATTTCCTGATTTATCCAGCGCGAGGTCCCAGATGTATTTGGTATTGGGCTCGAAGTAGACGGTTGAACTCCAAGACGGGTCCGCGCCTTTGGCTGCCGGTTTCTCCCCGCCGTCCGACTGCGCCGCGGACGCCTGTCCGCCTGGCTTGTGCTCGATCTTGTAAACCTTGCCATCGGGGGCCGTAGCTGCGTAGATTGCTCCTCCCGGGCCGATGCGCAGCGCCTGCACCTGCAATTCTTTTGGCTCGAAAATGGTGGTCGATTTGCCATCGGGCGTCACACGGTAAACGCGGGCGGGCGCGCCTGCCGCAATGTAGACAACGCCAGCATCATCCGCGGCGATGGCCCAGATGTAAGTGGATGGCGTAGCGTAAAGGCTCCTGAAGGTTGGGGCAAGTTCGAGACCTCCGGCATTGCGGATGGCCACTCCGGTAGGCGTGCCCTTGATCAGATCATCGAATTTGGATTGCTCCCACGTGCGCGTGCCTTCAGCTAGCGCGGTCGCGGGGAAAAGTAATAGAAGAAAGGAAAGAGAAAGACTTCGGCTACTCGGCAATTTCATAGATCTATACTGTGGCGGAAGGTTCAGGTTATCACGGATGGCGGATTTGGCGCGGATTGGGTGGTGTTATGATTCCGCTAATGGTGCAATCTCCGCCGCACAGCAAACCTGCATAGGTCCTTCGCTTCGCTCAGGATGACAAAATTGATTGTTGACTGCCGGGACGTTGCAGATTCCCATCAAGATTCTTCGTGTTATGGTAGAAATTCATGGGTACTTCGCGTGCGGATTTGCTGCGCCTGCTGGCGCTGAAGTCTTTTCGGCTGGGGAAATTCAAGCTTTCTTCAGGGGGGACCAGCGATTATTACATCGATTGCCGGACTACTACGCTGGATGCGAAAGGCGCGCGCTTGACGGGGGAAGTTTTCCTCGAGGAAATTCGCCGGCGTGGATGGAATCCGCAGGCCGTCGGCGGTTTGACGATGGGTGCGGATCCCATCGTGGTTGCGGTTTCCGTGGTCAGCGGCGAACTGCATGGATTTCTGGTTCGCAAAGCCGAAAAACAGCATGGGACCGGGCAGCGAATCGAAGGCTTTCGCGAGAAGGGCGCGCGGGTTGTAATTGTTGACGACGTTTGCACAACCGGAGCCTCAACCGTGCAGGCGATCGAGGCAGCACGCGAGTTTGGATTCAATGTTGCCGGCGTGATGTGCCTGGTGGAGCGCGAAGAGGCGAAGGGCAGGGCCAACGTCGAGAAGGCGGCCGCTCCGGTGCACTTCGTTTCGATATTTACCGCGCGTGAGGTGCGGGAAGAGCATATTCGGCAGAACCCGGCGTGGGACGAAGAGACGCAGCCTCCCATTTTCGCGGTGGCAGCGACATGCGAGATGTGCGGGCGTCCGGCGGTGACGAATGCGCCAAGGAATCGGTGTGAGGCGCATCGAGTGTGAGCTGGCCTCAGCGGCTAAAAATGGTTCTAAAAAATTTTGCCGAGCCCTCGCAGCGCTGAAGTACTGCGCCACCCCAAACGAGGCCATGAAAATGTGACGCGCCCGAGGCTAAACTAACCGAGTAAAGGCTCAGGACTCACGACTCAGGACTCACGACTCAACCATGATTCACACACTGGAATGGACTGACGGGGGAGTGCGCTTCATCGATCAGACGAAGCTGCCTACGGAAGAAACATACGTTACCTGCACAACCTACGAGCAGGTTGCGGATGCGATTCGCACCATGATCGTGCGCGGCGCGCCGGCGATTGGCGTGGCCGCGGGAATGGGCATTGCGCTTGGAGTACAGAACTCGAAAGCCGGGAGCGTGGGCGAATTGAAAGAGCATCTCGATCAAATTTGCGATGTGATTGGCAAGACCCGTCCGACGGCGGTGAATTTGTTCTGGGCGATCGCTCGCATGAAGGAAAAATTCGAGCGGCTGCGCGCACGTCCGATTGGGCAGATAAAACACGAGATTATCGAGGAAGCCAAGCGCATGCATGCGGAAGACCTCGCGGCGAATCAGGCGATAGGGCGGCATGGAGCTACGCTTATGCCGCGCGAGGGCAGTGTGCTCACGCACTGCAACGCCGGCGCGCTGGCGACGGCTGGTTACGGCACAGCGCTGGGCGTGATTCGCGCCGCGGTCGAGCAGGGCAAGAAGATCCACGTCTATGCCGACGAGACGCGGCCATTCCTGCAAGGCTCGCGGCTTACCGCCTGGGAGTTGATGAAGGACGGAATTCCCACCACGGTCATCTCCGATAACATGGCGGGCGCGATGATGCGGCAGGGAAAGATTGGCGCGATTGTGGTGGGCGCAGACCGCATCGCGGCCAATGGCGATGTGGCCAACAAAATTGGGACGTACAGCGTAGCGGTGCTGGCGAAGGAGAACGGCATTCCGTTTTATGTGGCCGCGCCGCTTTCGACCGTCGATTTGAATTGTCCCGATGGCAGCAAGATTCCTATCGAGCAGCGCAATCCGAAAGAAGTCACGCACATTGCCGGCAAGCAGATGGTGCCGGATGGCGTGTCGATCGAGAATCCGGCGTTCGATGTTACACCGGCGAAGTATGTAGCGGCGATTGTTACCGAGCGCGGCATTGCGCGGGAGCCTTACGGCGAGTCGCTGTGGGAGCTGGCGGGAGTGGACGGCGAAGTGACGGCGTAGGCGAAATCCTATGTCTCGCGAGAAATGGGACCCCGGCTCGACATTTCCGCCTTTGCCTTACGCGACGGGTGGGCGGGCTGTCCCACTAAGAGGCGCGCTTTATTCTCCCAATTGCCTTAAACGTCATCTCCTCCGCCCCACTCCTCGTTTCCTTCTTCCAATCGGTGAACAAAGTCGCGTAATTCCTCATGATGTATTCTTTGCGCTTAACGCCCAACTCTTTCGCCGTGGCATCGATCCAGCGTGGCGGGCCTTCGATTTCGCAATAATTCCCGATGGGAGTTTCGTCGATCACCACCTGTCCATTCCCGTCCGTCCATTCGGCGCGAAACTTCTCATAGCGGAACGACGGCGCATAGCCCAACGCGCGGAGGATCAAATCCATGCTCTCTCCCTCTTCGACTACCGTCTCGATTTCCTCGCGGCTGCTGTGGCGACCCGTCCTCTTTCCCGATTTGTGGGTGAGCGTCCATTTCCTGCCGTACTGGCGCAGGCGCAACAGTTCCTTTCGACTGCGCAGGATTTCGCCGGGCAAGTCGTACAAAGTGTTCATCTCGTGCGTGCGAGGAGTTTCCATGCGGAATCCGACTTCGCGGAGTTTACGCTTTAAGGCGTTCAGGTTTTCGACCCGGAATTTGACTTCGATTTCCGTCATTTATCTCGTGCGTTGACCTCAGCGGCTAAAGCCGCGCCGGGGTTGGCGTGTGCGGCACGGCTAAAGTCGTGCCCTTGCCGGTCAAAAGATGACGCATGTCTTCTGTTACTCGGCCTAGCTGAAGGTCGGCAGTTTCACCAGATCGTTTTCCGGCACTGCCTCCACCGGCTCTCCCGCCTTTCGCCAGGCCGTCAATCCGCCGACGATCACGAATGTCTTGAACCCTTTTTCCCTCAGTATATGCGCCACCCGGGCGCTGGTCGCTTCGCGCGCTCAAGTGCAGTAGAGATATATGTCCTTGTCTTTGGAAAGATTCTTGATCTCTTCCTCGATATTGTTCGGCTCGATGCGAATCGAATTTTTTATGCGGGCCGCGCCCGCGTCGTAGTAGCCGTGGCTGCGAACGTCAACGATCAGCACCTGGCTCGCATCTTCTGACGCCAGCCGCCGCGCCAGCTCCGCCACCTGTATTCTCGGCACAACTTCATACGGCTTGTTTTTCCGATACTTCACTACGCGATAAATTGCGTAGACCAGGAGCGCTATCACGACTACCGCTTCCATGGCTCTGCTGGCCGCATGAAAGCCACGCAGAACGGCGGCCAGAAAATCGCGGGAAACAAATCCCACGCTTAGATAAGTCACTGCATAGAGGGACGCACCCAGGAAATCGAGCTGCAAGAATTGCCAGAAGCGCATTTTCATGCTGCCGGCCAGCGGCGCCGCCATGGTATTGACGCCGGGAATGAACTTCGCGACGAGCAGCGTCGCTTTCCCTCGTTTATAAAACGACTCCGCGGACCGAAGAATGCACGTTTCCGGATTGATCGAAACCCGGCAAAGGAAGCCGAGCAGCGCCCACCCTGTATAGCGGCCGAGCCAGAACTGAACTGCGTCTCCCAGCATTAAGGCCGTAAGGGCAGCCATAAACGCATATGGTCCCCACAGCGTGTGCCCCGCCACCGAGGCCCCTGCGGCCACGAGGGCAAGTGCGGAAGGAAAAGGAAGTCCCATGGCCTCGGCCAGCAGTAGGACAAAGACCAGGGCATATCCATGGCGCGCCATTAGCAAAACCAGATCCATAAGTTGGATTGGATAGGGCTACAACGGGCAAGGGTTCAGTATAAACAAAGCCGGATGCTTGCCTGAGAGACAAACATCCGGCCCCCTACGGGAGCGCCATTCAGGAGGACTTCCCGCGACAGGGTGAGTATTGGCGGCGGCCCCCACTCGGAGTCTCTCGACCTCTTTCGGGTCGGCGCGTCAGGTAAAACGACGCCTTTTTGTAAAGCTTCGACTGAGGCCGCCGCCATTCGTCGGCACCGCATCCGCTACGGAACAGGTACCTCGGCGACTTTCCTTTCTCAAGTGCCGGGGAGAGTTTGTGGAGAGCCTTTTTCTCGATCCACTACGCACACCTTGTGCGTCTCGTTAGCCTTTCCGTATTGCCGATACACCTGCCAACTGGGGTTATTATCGGCCGGGCAAAGAAAAAAGTCTGTGAAGCCTATCACGGTTCTGTGTGAGGTCGAACGAGGGGGCTACTCGCTTAGGGGTTCGGGAGCGGTGCAGTCGCAACCTTTGAATGCCAAACCAACTTATTTTCTCGGGACGTTGGCCGGGAGCGCGGAAAGGCGATTGAGCCTGGATGGCGGAACGGCTGCAGTGCAGCTTACTCTGGCCTTTTGCATGACGAGTCAACTCGGGGGCTGAATGAGTCCATCGAGCGCTTAGAATCGCAGCGCTGAAACTCCTGCGCTCAGCGCAGTCGCGAGGCGCTGCGCCCCCAAAAGGCGTTATGCTCAAGAGTCCGGTTTTCGAAAAACGTGATGGCAAAAGACGAGTCAACACAACCGATTTATGAGCAAGTGGATGCGATCTACCGGTCGGAGTCGCGGCGGGTTTTTGCCACGTTGATCCGCTTGTTGGGGGATTTCGATCTCGCCGAGGAGGCGGTGCAAACCGCGTTTGCCGCGGCGCTCGAGCAGTGGCCACGCGAAGGAGTGCCGGCCAATCCCTGCGCCTGGCTGGTTTCTACGGGGAGATTCAAATCCATCGATGCGTTGCGGCGGAGGGCGCGCCTGGATTCGTCAATTATGGAATCGATGGCGCAACTCGAGATGTCGCAACTCGAAGCCGGCCCCGATCCCATGGAGACGGATCCGCCAGAGATCGAAGATGACCGGCTCCGCCTGATCTTTACCTGCTGTCATCCGGCATTGCCGCCGGAGGCGCAGGTGGCGCTGACGCTGCGAGAAGTCTGCGGGCTGACCACAGAAGAGATAGCCCGGGCGTTTCTAACGTCCGCTCCTACCATGGCGCAGCGCATCGTGCGAGCCAAGGCAAAAATCCGCGACGCTCGGATCCCTTATGAAGTGCCCGCGCGAGCGGAGCTACCCAACCGGCTGGACGCAGTGTTGCGGGTGATCTACCTGGTATTCAACGAGGGGTACACGGCTTCGAATGGAACGACCCTGACGCGGCATGACCTTTCAAGCGAGGCGATCCGGCTGGCGCGGCTATTTCTGCAATTGCTCTCCGACCCGGAGGCGGAGGGCTTGCTTGCCTTGATGCTGCTGCAGGAATCCCGTCGCGGCGCAAGAACCACGCCCAACGGGGAGCTGATTTTGCTGGAGAATCAAGACCGCGCGCTCTGGAACCGCGAACAGATCGCGGAGGGGTTGGCATGGGTGGAGAGAGCCTTGAAGTCCCGGCGCTTCGGTGCTTACACTTTGCAGGCTGCAATTGCGGCCGTTCATGCGGAGGCGCAATCGGCCGCCGCGACCGACTGGCGGCAGATTGTCGCGCTTTACAACCAATTGGTGCGAATTCAGCCCTCGCCGGTCGTATTACTGAATCGTGCCGTAGCCATTGCCATGCGCGACGGCCCGGAGGTTGGTCTGGCGCACATCGACGCGGTATTGGAACAAGGCGGATTGGCAAATTATTACCTGGCGCATTCCGCCCGCGCCGATATGTACCGCAGGCTCGGCAAGACTGCCGAGGCTCGGGCCTCTTATGAGAAGGCGCTGGCGCTCACGCAACAGGAACCAGAGCGCCAATTCCTGCAAGAGCGGATTCGGCAATTGAAATAAAGTGGAAAACCGGAGACGACGGGGACCGGAAGCCGTGAAGAAATCGTTCTTGCCGTAAGGCAGTTTGCATGAGATTTCGCACGTTGGCTGCCTGGCCGACGGTGGGTCAGGGTCCCGGGTTTAAATGGGTGCTAGTTCGAAGCTGAGCTTCGACTTTCAGTCCTCGCAACAACGCCAATCTAATGCCGATTCCCCCCACCGCCCTGTCCGCCGCGTCCGCGATCTCCTCCTCGGCCATGCCGACGCCCGCCGCGCCCGCGATCACGTCCGCCAGCGGGACGCCCGCCGCGTCCACCACGGTCTCCGCGGTCTCCACCTTGTCCACTGTGCGCGCCCACCGTTGCGGGATCGCGATTGAAGTTAGGCTCGCCCTCCGGTTCGTCGGGAAAATTGCCGCCGCCCTCGATCACCAGCGATCCTGAAGTCGGCGCAGCCGTGCCCTCTAGCTCAGCCGGTTCTCCGTTTCCGCTGCCTGCGGGCTGAGCTTGGGACTGCATCTTCGCGCGCTGCTCTTTCAAAATCGCTTTGCGCGAAAGCCGGATGCGGTTGCCTTCGACCGCCAGCACTTTCACCAGCACCTGGTCGCCTTCCTTCAACTCGTCGCGCACATCGGCGATGCGATGCTCGGCCACTTCGCTGATGTGCAGTAAGCCTTCCGTGCCTGGAATGATTTCGACGAACGCGCCGAAATCCGCAAGCCGCGTGACTTTTCCAAGATAAGTCTTCCCGACCTCGGGCGTCGCCGTGAGATCGCCGATCATCTTCAGCGCCTTCTGCGCCGAAGCCTGATCGCTCGACGCCACTTTGACGAGACCGGAATCCTCGACGTCGATCTTCACCCCAGTCTGGTCAACGATGCTGCGAATCATCTTGCCGCCCGGCCCGATCAGATCGCGAATCTTATCGACGGGAATCTGCACTGTGTAGAAGCGCGGCGCGAAATCGGAAATCTTCTCGCGACCGGTGGCGATCACTTCTTCCATCTTGTCGAGAATGAACAAACGCCCCCGCTTGGCCTGGGCCAGCGCCTCGCGCATGATTTGCGCGGTGATACCCGCCACTTTGATATCCATTTGCAGCGCGGTAATGCCGTCGCGTGTGCCGGCCACTTTGAAATCCATATCGCCGTAGTGATCTTCCGCGCCCGCGATGTCAGTGAGGATGGCGTATTGCTCGCCCTCTTTCACAAGTCCCATGGCAACACCAGCTACGGGAGCCTTCAGCGGAACGCCCGCATCCATCAACGAAAGCGAAGCCCCGCAAACCGTAGCCATCGACGACGACCCGTTCGACTCCAGAATGTCGGAGACCACGCGCATCGCGTACGGCCACGACTCTTCACTCGGCAGCACCGCCGACACCGCGCGCTCTGCCAGCGCGCCGTGTCCAATCTCGCGGCGGCCAGCCCCGCGCAGGAAAGCAATCTCCCCCACCGAGAACGGCGGGAAGTTGTAGTGCAAAAAAAAGCGTTTTTTGGCTTCACCTTCGAAGCCTTCCAGGCGCTGCATGTCGTCGCTGGTGCCGAGCGTAGTGGTTACGAGCGCCTGGGTCTCGCCTCGGGTGAAGATGGCGCTGCCGTGCGTTCTTGGAAGAACGCCGGCTTCGATCCAGATTTCGCGAATCTCGTCGAAGGCGCGTGCGTCGGGGCGGCGCTTCTTCTCGATTACTTCTTCGCGGAAGATGCGCTCGCGCAGAATTTCATAGTAGTGCTTCAGTTTTGCCTGCGCTTCTTCGTCTTCTTCGGGAATTTCCGCCAGCAGTTTTTTCTTTAGATCTTTTACTAACGTGTAGCTTTCAGATTTCGGATGCTTTTTTGTATCCAGAGCATCGGACAGTTCCGAGCCGATTTTTGATTTGAGTCGATCGTAGTACGCCTGGTCGAACTCGGCGGGCGCTACTTCGCGCTTTTTCTTGCCGGCCTTCGATTGCAGATCGGCGATGGCGGCGCAGATTTTCTTGATTTCGTTGTGGCCGAACTCGATGGCCCCAACAACATGTTCTTCGGTCACTTCTTTCGCGCCGGATTCGATCATCACGATGCCTTCGGCGGTGCCGACCACCATAATGTTCAGCGTCGATTCGCGCATTTCGTCGTAGGTGGGATTGATGACGAATTGGCCATTCACCTGGCCTACGCGCACCGCGCCGATGGGGCCGAGGAATGGAATATCAGACAATGTCAGCGCGCACGATGCGCCGTTGATGCCCATCACGTCGGGATCGTTGCTGCTGTCGGCGGAGAGAACGAAGGCAATCACCTGCGTTTCGCAGCGGAAAGTTTCTGAGAACAGCGGACGAATGGGGCGGTCGATCTGGCGGCTGGTGAGCACTTCGCGATCGGTCATACGGCCTTCGCGCTTGATGAATCCTCCGGGAAAGCGTCCGCCGGCGTAGGTGTATTCGCGGTAATCGACGGTGAGAGGGAAGAAATCGATGCCTTCGCGCGGGTCGGCATTGGAGACGGCGGAGGCCAGCACGACGTTATCGCCCATGCGCACGACGGCGGCTCCGTGGGCTTGCTTGGCCAATTTTCCGGTCTCGAAGGAGAGTTGCTTTCCGCCGGCGAGGTCGACGGTGACGGTGCTAGGTGTTGGTTTCATTTTTTATCCTTATGGAACAGGTGCGGGGTGCGCTAACCCTTCTCTTGTCATTCCGACCAGCGAGCCAAACTCCTTCACCGTTGTCATTCCGACCGGCGAGCGAAGCGAGTGCGGAGGAATCTGCTTTATTCCAACGTGCGCGCTCCATCGTCGTTCCTTTGGGCAAAGATAGGGGCGAGCAGACAGCCGTAATCGATCCCTTGGCGGGATTGGTCTGGTGGGATGCGCTCACTTGATGCACGTGCGGAAGGTCCTTGAAATGCTTTACCGGCTTCTTGGGAAGGCGGTTCTAAGAGATTTTCTTGTCTCGGGTGGCCCATCCTTTCGCGTTCTTTCGAAAGGGTGGGAAAGTCCGAAAAGCGAGAGCGAATCCCCTCTATTTGCGGATGCCGAGCTTGCCGATCACACTCTTATAGCGCTCGGAATCGTATCTCTTGAGATAGTCGAGCAAGCGGCGGCGCTTGCTGACCAGCATTAGCAGGCCGCGGCGCGAGCCGTGGTCCTTCTGGTGCGTCTTGAAGTGATCCGTCAACTGGCCGATGCGTTCGCTGATGATGGCGATCTGGACTTCGGGACTGCCCGTGTCCGTCGCATGCGTCTGGAAGCGGTCAATGACAGACTTCTTTTGCTCTCTGGCTAGCACTACCCTGGTGCACTCCTGTTCTTATTTTTATCTTGGTGACGTATACGAGGATAACATGGGGAGGAGGTGGGGGTAAAGACAAGCTGCGACAGTCAGCTTTATCCGACGCGAACATTCACTTGCTGCACAGTGTTAAAGCGATATAGAACGAAGAATCACCTATGGTGCCAACCCACATCGGAAAACGCATAATAGGGCCGGATGGTAGCTCGTTTGCGATCGTCGAATTTATCGGGCGAGGGGCCTTCGGCGAGGTGTACCGAGCACGGTGCGAATCGTCACGTCAGGATGTCGCCGTTAAGCTGTTGCCGACCGGCCGATTGGTCGACCCGCTCCAAAGGAAGGCGCTCCTGAATGAGATCAGGGCGGCGCAAGGGATCGTCCATCCCAACGTGGTTCGAGTGCTCTTCGTGGACGACGGCGCGGACCCGGATCTCGGACCGTTCGCCTGTATGGAGTATGTGCCTGGGGGGACTCTTGACGATCTGCTCCGTAGGCACGTCGATACGAAGACCCAGTTTTCGCTCCCCGAAGCCGTGCGACTGATGAGCGGCGTCGCGGAAGGTGCGAGGGCGATAAACGAAAGGCTCGTACACCGAGACATCAAGCCCGACAACATCTTGATGGACCGGGACGTGCCCAAGATAGGGGACTTCGGCATTTCGAAGTTCATTAACGAAAGCACACGCCTCGGAACCTTCAAAGGGATACAGCACCTTGCGTACAAGGCGCCGGAAGGATGGTTGAACGAAGCGAATACGTTCAAACTCGATGTCTATGCCGTCGGCATAATATTCTTCGAGGTGGTCGCCCTCCGCCATCCCTTAGCCCACGCTGTCCGCGATTCAGGCAGCGCCTCCGAGTGGGAAAAAGCCCATCTTTACGAGATCTGTCCCGACCCGCGAACTCTCCGAGACGACTTGTCAATGCCGCTGGCCCAGCTTGTCACGCGAATGGTCGCGAAGCGCCCACAGGATCGGCCCAACTGGGATGAAGTACAGAGCGTGCTGCAGGGCCATGCGGCAACGGGAGCCCCTGAGGGTATCCCGGCAATCTCGCAAGCCGTGGCAGCCGCGGTGGCTAAACAACGTGAGCAGGAGAAACGAGATTTGGATTCCAAGAGGTCGGAAAACGAGAGGCAAACGCAGCTGCGTCTCTACCAATACTCATGCGAAACCCTGATGAAATCTTTTGAGATACCGGTCGATCAATTTAACAGGGAGTTTCAATCCGGAAACATTAAGATCGACAAGCACTGGGCTGCAACCAGATACGTCCTGCCCCGAGGCAACGCGATCGAGGTGAGCTTTTTCGAGCCGAATCCGACAGGTATCAAAATAACCGCCGGACTGGTCGTTGGCGGCGGATGGATTGGGCTTGGCAGCGGCGGTAGAAGTGCAAATCTCGTGCTCTTGCGAGAGGGAGCTGACGACCTTTATGGCCGCTGGGTCATCTGCGAGGTGAGACTAATGGCTCTTGTCGACCCCAGTAAGATCGTCGGGAGATTCGGTTTAACGCGAGAAACAGTCGAGCCATTTGGGTTTAAGGATGCCTACTTCTATGACCAGATTCGATACGCAAGTGGAATAATGCATGCTTTCACCTACCATTTTAGAAACGATGTGCAGGGCTATTTTGCCGAGCTCATGCTAGAGGGCTGCCAGTGATCCCTAGATATTCCGGGGCGAAACGGGCCAACCATTGACTACACATTCCTTATAAGTTATATTCCTTCTGTGGCATGGGAGATCGAATTCACCGAGGAATTCGAGACCTGGTGGAATTCGCTGAATGAGGCGGAGCAAGAAGACGTTCGCGCCAGCGTCAATCTTCTTCGCGAGCGTGGGCCGAGCCTGGGCCGTCCGCACGTGGATCTGATTGCGGCCTCGCGCTATCCCAACATGAAAGAGTTGCGCACGCAACACGCGGGGCGCCCTTACCGCACGCTGTTTGCGTTCGATCCGCGCCGCGTTGCCATTTTGCTGATTGGCGGCGATAAGACCGGAAACGCCCGTTGGTATGAAGAGTTCGTGCCACGCGCCGACAAGATTTACGCCCGGCATTTGAAACAGATTGAGCAGGAGAGTTAGAAACTGATTTTAGGAACTGTGGAGACCACAATGGCCAGGAATTTTCGGGAGTTGGAAGCAAAGATGTCGCCGGCATCGCGGGCCCGCTCGGACGCCAAAGCCAGGAAGATGATTGCCGAGATGGCGCTCGATGAACTTCGCGAGGCCCGAGACCTTACCCAGCAGCATCTTGCCAGCCTGCTTGGGATCAATCAGGCGGCGGTTTCAAAAATGGAGCGACGCGCCGACATGTACATCAGCACGCTGAATTCGATGATTCGCGCCATGGGCGGAAGCCTGAAGATCGAAGCCGTCTTCCCCGAAGGCACAGTAGAGATCACGCAGTTCCGGAAGCTGAAGCGGGCGGCGCAAGCGGGAGGGTAAAAGAGGCGTAAATCATGGCTTCCGCGACACTGGACTATCCCAAGCTACTAAGCCGCAACTCCCCCGCCGTCATTCACACCAAGGTGGAGCAACAAGCATCAGCTGTCCGAATTGGAACGGCTGCTCAGCAAGCCTTCCCTCAGCAGCGCTGAGCAGCGTTACTGCGAACTGCTCGGCGTGCTGATCGAAGACTACGAAAAGAGAGCCTTCCCGCTGAAGTCTAAAGCTGATCCGATCGACGTGCTGAAGGAGCTCATGGCCGCCAATGGGCTTAAGCAGAAAGATTTGCTTGACGTCTTCAAGCATAAAACTCTGCTCTCGGAGATTCTCAGCCGCAAGCGGCCGCTTTCGTTGGAGCACATTCGGGGGTTGGGTCGGCGCTTTCGGGTTTCGGCGGAAGTGTTTATCTAGACCCACGGGGGCTGCGCGGTTGGGGTCGAGAAAGCAGGTTCCTCACCGCCGCTCCGCGCCGGTTCGGAATGACAGGGATTATAGATTGGGACTCTGATCGCAGCCCTGAAGGGCTGCGCCACCCAGAGGAAAGCAGGTCCCTCCACTTCGCAGGATCATCCACTGCGTGGATGATCCTGCTTCGGTCGGGGTGACAGTTTAGTGGAGATGAGCTGTTGCGGCGCGGCTGAACAGCTTGCGGAAAAAAGAGCGTTCTCGACACGCTTTGCTCGGCAGGAAAGATGTTAGTCCGGCGGCTTTGTCGTCCGCCGAACCTCGCT
>Ga0187781_10000809_pt1 | contig 22969 bp, 26 predicted proteins | sample 0715_SJ02_MP02_2_FD_132447 | JGI IMG/M metagenome (GOLD analysis project Ga0187781, IMG submission 132447) | Tropical peat soil microbial communities from peatlands in Department of Meta, Colombia - 0715_SJ02_MP02_20_MG | ecosystem: Environmental > Terrestrial > Soil > Wetlands > Peat | place... | reverse complement strand
GCCCTGGTGCCGCCCGAGCTCCGGCGCCAGGTGCTCGCCGTCGCGCGTCAGGGGATGACCCCGCTCATCATTTCGAATGGGAAACGCACCCTCGGCCTCGTCTGCTTGAAGGACGTGGTGAAGCCGGGCATTCGCGACCGGCTCCGCGAGCTCAAGACGATGGGCATTCGGACGATCATGTGCACCGGCGACAACCGGCTGACGGCCGAGGCGATCGCCAAGGAGAGCGGGGTCGACGATTTCGTGGCGGAGGCGAAGCCCGAGGCGAAGCTCGTCCTGATCCAGCGGGAGAAGGCCCAGGGGCACCTCGTCGCGATGACCGGGGACGGGACGAACGATGCGCCGGCGCTCGCCCGCGCCGACGTCGGCCTCGCGATGAACAGCGGAACGAGCGCGGCGAAGGAGGCTGGCAACATGGTCGACCTCGACAGCGACCCCACGAAGCTCATTGAGGTGGTGTCGATCGGCAAACAGCTCCTCATCACCCGCGGCGGGCTCACCACGTTCTCGATCACCAACGACGTCGCGAAGTACTTCGCGATCATCCCGGCGGTGTTCATCGCGGCGGGGGCGGGCTACCTGCCCGGCATCGCGATCATGAACCTCCTCGGTCTGTCGAACCCCGACCTCGCCGTGATCTCCGCCCTCGTCTTCAACGCGGTGATCATCCCGTTCTTGATCCCGCTCGCCCTCTACGGCGTCCCGTTCCGCCCGAGGAGCGCGATCGACCTCCTGCGGCGCAACCTGATCCTCTACGGCTTCGGGGGCCTCGTGAGCGCGTTCGTCGGGATCAAGCTCGTCTACTTGCTGCTCGCGTGGCTCGAGACGCAGCCGTGGGTCCAGCACCTCGGCACGGTCGTGGCGCACTTCCTCCCCCTCGGAGGTCTATGAGCCGTCCGTCCGCGCCCCCGGCTCCTGCCGCCGTTCCGGTCGCGGCCGAGCCCACGCCGGCACCGGCCCACCGTGGGGCCCGGCATGTCCGCGCCACCGTGATCTTCCTGGTCGTGTCGCTGCTCCTGGTCGGAGTCGCCTACCCGCTTGTCGTCACGGGTATTGCCGACGTGATCAATCCGGCCGGCGCGGCCGGCTCGCTGCTCAAGGACCCGAACGGCACGGTTATCGGCTCGACCCTCATCGCCCAGAACACGAGCGCCCCGTACCTGTTCTGGAGCCGACCGTCGCTCACCGACTACAACACGACGCTCGGCGCAGATACGCCTCCGGGCCCGAGCGATCCCGCTCTCGGTCAGCTGATCAACGAGACGATCAACTACACCGAGCAGGCGTGGAACTGGAATATCAGCCATAGCGGAAGCCTCCCGTACTGGTTCATTGCCCCCTCCGCGTCCGACCTCGACCCGGACCTTGTCCCGCAGGCGGTCCTGATCCAGGTCCCGCGGGTGGCGGAGAACACGAACCTCTCGATCGCGTTCCTCACCCACCTGGTGAACGCCCACATCACGACCCCCCTCGTGCCGTACATCGGAGTACCGTTCGTGAACGTCCTCAAGCTGGACATCGCCCTTCTGCCGCTGATCGGGAAGTGAGCATGTACCACCAAGTTCTCGTGCCCGTGCAGCGCGCCTCGGAGGTGGAGCCGATGTTCCGGTTCGCCTCGATGATCCTCGACGCGGACGGGGAGATCCGGCTCCTCCACGTGATCCCGACCACGACGCTCCCCGAGGTAACCCGCGAGTGGCGCGCCTCGGTCAACATCGTCGTCCCGGCGCACGAGGCCGGGGCGGCGCTCGACGTGCGCGTCGAACCCGAGGTGCGGGCGGCGACCGACGTTCCCGGGGAGATCCTCGAAAGCGCCGAGTCCCACAACGTCGACGCGATCCTGCTCACGCTCTCGGGCAGCCGGAGGAGCTCCCGGTTCTTCGTCGGACACACCGCGACCGGCATCCTCCAGCACTCCCGGTCCGACGTGCTGGTGTTGAACCGGCTCGCGCTCGCCACACCGAAGATCCCGCGGATCCTCGTCTCCACCTTCCGTGACCAGCCGTCGCCGAAGGCGATGATGCTCGCGGAGGAAATCGCCGTGAAGAACCCTCCAGCGTCGGTGGTCGCGCTGACCCTGAGCTCGCGGGAGGAGAGCGAGGCGGGCGCGGACGAGGAGCGCGAGGAGACGAGCACCCGTGGGATCCGGATCGTTCACCACCTCTCGGTGTTCTCCGAGTCGATGCTCGGGCGCCGCCGTCGGCTTCCCGACCTGTTGCTCCAGGCGGCCGCCCGCGAGCGGTACGGGTTCCTTCTGGTCAGTGAGGAAGAGCACGGGGGAAGCGCGCTCCTCACCCGGCGGTTCCTCGAAGAGCTATTCCGCGCCGCCCCGTGCCCCATCCTCGCCGTCCGCACCTAGGAGGCCGTGCGGCGATGGCCGAGCTCGCGTTCGTCGGACTCGGCCTCGCGGACGAGCGGGGCGTCTCGGAGCGAGCCCGGGCCGTGTTGGTCGCGGCCGACGTCGTCTTCGCCGAGGAGTACACGGCGGTCGCCCCGCCCGGCACCGTCGAGCGGCTCGGCCGGCTCGTGGGCAAGGAGATCGTTCGGCTCGACCGGCCCCTCCTCGAGTCGGAGGCGCCAATCCTCGAGGCCCTCGGAAAGCACGAACTCGTGGCGCTCGTGGTCGTCGGCGACCCGTTCGCCGCGACCACCCACGTCGCGCTCCGTTTGGCCGCCGAGAAGGCCGGCCACACGTGGAGCTACTGCCCGAACGCGAGCATCCTCACGGCGGCCGCGGGATTGCTCGGGCTCATGCACTATCGGTTCGGTCGGACGGTGTCGCTGCCGCTTCCGGCCGAAGGGTTCGCGCCGACGTCCCCGCTCGAGCACATCGCGATGAACCGTTCGCGGGACCTCCATACGCTCGTCCTGCTCGACCTACGTCCCGAGCAGGGAGAGTTCCTATCGGCTCGACGGGCCCTCGAGCTGATCCGGGAGCGAGACCCGCTCGAGGCGTTCCTCCCGGACGATGCCACGCTGGCGGTGGTCGCCCGCGTGGGCCAGGAGGATGCTCGGGCTTGGGTGGGACCGTTCGCGCGCCTGCGCTCGGTCGACTTCGGTCCCCCGATGCACGCCATCGTCGTGCTCGCGCCCACGCTCCACTTCGAAGAGGAGGCGGCGCTCGCCCGCTACGCCGTGCCCGGGACGCGGTCGGGACCGAGGTCCGACTAACCGTCTAGCCCGCGTGCGGGGCGTCGCCCGGGCCCGGTACCAGGGCCTCCGCGAACTGGCGAATGCGAAACGGTCGGAGCAGTAAGGCGTCCGGCCGCTGTCTCGCGTCCAGCGGAAGGGTCGGAGGCCGCGAGGCGGGGGCAACCAGGATGACGCGCAGGTTCGGGACGAGGCCGCGGGCCTGTCCGATCAAGGGACCGACGCTCCCCTCCGCCAAGCTGGCATCCACGACCAACAGGGTCGGACGATGGACCCCGATGAGCTCGACCGCCGGAGTGACCCCTTCCGCCTCCCCGTCAACGCGAAAGTGATGCAGCCGGAGAAGCCCCCGCAGGAGTACGCGGGTCTCTTCGTCCCCGGCCACGACGATGGCACTCGACGTGGACGCTACGACGCCGCTCACGGCCCTCAGACCCGGATCGACCCGGTTGTCACAATCCGGATGGTGTCGACCAACTACTTCGTCCTATTTCTCGGTAGAGCTCGAGGCGCCCTCGCGCCAGAATAGGGTGGAATAGGGTACGGGACCGCTCAGGCCGTCCCTCCTTCGCTCTGACCCCAATCGGCGACGCCGGCGGCCTGCAGCAAGCGGTCGAGTGCTTGGTGGTAGTGTGACGCGGGCGCGGTCAGGAGCTCGTGCGCATGCTGCTTCAGCGACGCCCCGAACTCGCGTTCCGTGGGGGAGTACTGCCAGGCGTGGGCCGCGTCCCGGCCCAAGGCGAGGAGGAAGGCGAACGCGAGCCCCCGCTCCTTGCCCACGTTCGGGAGGGTCTGCACGATCGTGCGTTCGGCCCCGGCCTCGTGGTGGGTACGGAACGCCCGGGCGACCCGGTCGACCCAGGCCGCCTCCGCGGCGAGGCGCGAGTAGCGCGGCAGGGTCCCGAGCAACTCCTTCTCCTCGCTGGACCTCTCGGCCCGCTTGAGGAGCTCCGCGATCCGTCCGGGCGACGAACGGGTCTCCTCGATCAGCTGCCGGGCCTCCTGGGGGTCCGGCACGATCGTACGCACGATGGTCTCCGCATGCTCGTTCCACAGTTTCTCGAGGGCGCGGCTCGCGCGCGCCTCGTCCACTTCGAACGACCCGGCCCACGTCCCCAGGACCGCTTCGAGCGCCCGGCGTTCGACGGGCGTCGGCGCGAGCGAGTCCAGGAAAGGAGCGACCGCGCTTCCGTAGCAGACGCCGCCCGCGATGAACGTCGTCCGCCCGCTCCGTTCGACCCGATGGGTCGCCTCCGCGACGTAGGCGTCGAGCAGTCCCGCGTCCGCGAGCCGGCCGAGCTCGTAGTCGCGCCGTAGCCCTTTCGAGAGCGAGGGCAGGTTCGCGTGCGGGCAGTCCGCCCCTCCGCGACAGCGGATGTTCAGCTCCGCGGAGACCGGGAAGTCCGACGAGGGGTCGGGACCCGCGGCGCCGTCGGACAGGTTCGCGAGGAGGTGGCGGTCGTCTTTGACGCACCGTCGGCAGACCCGGAACCGCGTGGTCGCCCCCGGCCAGCCGACCTCGAGGAACGGACGAGGCTCCCCCGACTGGAGATGGACGCACTCGAACCGGTGCTCGGTCGAGTTCTCGGTCAATCGGTACGGGAGGTCCGCCACCCTCTCGGCGCGGAACTCGGGCGGCGGGTCCGCGGTGAGGCCCGAACAGAACAGGAACCTGCTGGTCGCGAAGAAGTGGAGGCCCTTGCGGGCCCAATCGAGGTAGCCGAGCATGAGTCGGTCGGGGTGGTCCGACTGCTGGACGGCGACCTCGGCCTCGCGGTCGGTCCGGGCGAACGGGGCGAACGACACCTCACCAGCCGGGAGCGAGAACGTTACGACGCTCGGGTTCTTCGGGTCGAGGTAATACTTGAGGAGGCCCGCATAGGCCCGGGCGAGCGGGTCGCCCCAACGGGAAAGCCGCCCGAGACGCCGGTCGTCGTCGCGCGCCGAGCGTACTTCCTCGAGCTCCTCGCGACGTCGGTCGAAGCGGTCGCTCGGACAATCCGGTCCCAAGCGCGGCAGGAGCGGTTCGACCGTACCGCGGAGCACTTTCGCCCGCGCGATCAGGTCGCGCTCGCGGACGCCGGACGCCTTGTGAATACGGGCCACCAGATGCCTCGCCGGGGGAGGAGGCAGCGGTACTTATTCCCGGGGGTCAACGGTGGCAGACCTCGAGGAAATGGCGGAACAATTCCCGCCCCCCCTCGGTGTGCTCGACCTCGGGATGGAACTGGACCCCCCAGATCGGGAGCGTCGGGTGGGCCATCGCCTGGACCGGGCATGCGGCCGAGTGGGCGAGTACCGTCCATCCGGGCGGCGGGACCGCGACCTGGTCGTTGTGACTCGACCAGACCCTAAGATGCGCGGGAAGGCCCCGGAACAAAGGGTGGTCGGTTTCGTCCACGGTGAGCTCGACGGAACCGAACTCGGGCGCCGAGGCTCGCTCCACCCGCCCGCCAAAGTGCCGTGCCAGGAATTGATGGCCGACGCAGATCGCGAGCACCGGCACCTTGCCGAGGTCGATCCACTCGTCGACCCGGCCGAGCGGGGCATCGCTGCCTTCCAAGCTGAGCGCCCCTCCCGACAGCACGACGCCATCGGCGTCCAGCTCGTCGAAGGGAGTGGTGTTCGGAACGATGCGGGTCTCGGCCCCGAGGTCCCGCAGGACCCGCCACTCGCGATGCGTCCACTGGCCGCCGTTGTCGAGAACCGGGACCTTCACGGCTCCTCCGGTCGCTCCGGCGAGGAGCGGGAGTCCGGGGGGTCGGTCCCGGAGCGGGCGCGCAGCTCGGCCACGTCCCGCTTCACCTGCTGAACATCCGCCCGCATCCGGAGCATCTCTTCCTCGAACGGAGTGAATCCGGTCGGGCTCAGGATGCGGTGGGAGAGGTAGAGGCCGATGAAGACGGCGCCGACCAGGGCGACGATGGTGGTGAAGACGAGCGCGATCACGAGCGTGAGCGGGTCACCGATCACGTTCTGTACGGGCACCGTGAAGACGTGGGTGATCTCCGCCACCTCGACGATCAGAAGGACGAAGATGAGGGCGAACCAGATGATCATCGAGATCCGGCTGCCTTTCACGGCCCACCCCCCGGACCGACGTTGCTCAACAGGATGACCGCCGGTAGCGTGCTGTTCGACACGACGAGAGGGGATGTCACCGCGACCCCCGAGGTCGCCGTCGCCGAATAAAGGCTCTCGCCGCTCGCCGGCGTGCTGCCCACGAAGAAAGCGAACACCCCCACGTACCAGGTGCTGCTCGAGGTCGATGGGCTGTAGTAGAAGGCCGAGATGTTGAGAGCGACCGGGTTATCTGAGGTGGAAACGATCTCCGATAGCACATCCGTCCCGTTGTACCAGCGGCTCCAGCTCAAGTTCGCCCAGACGACGGTCGTGTTGCCGGCCCAATTGAACGCGGTGGCGATGCCGACGTGAATCTGGTTATAACGGATCTCCTCCCCGAGCGCCCACACGTAGAAGTGGAAGGTCGAATTCCCCGCGACCTTGTCGACCACCAGTTCTGCCTGCGTGAGAATCCCGACCGCAGGTTGACGGCCGTTCGACACGAGCTGAGGCGTGAAGATGATCAGCGCGAGCAGAAGCAATGTCACCCCCACCAGGGGCCACGGGGCGTACACGCCGAGCCGACCGGGCGGTCGACGGTACCGCGGCCCGAGAGGCTCGAGCGCGGAGCTCATGGCCGGTCCGCCTTCCAGCCCTGGTAGAGCTGGTGGGCGACCCCCAAGTGGTCGAGCACCTTGCCAGCGAGGTAGTCGGTCATCGCCTCCACGGATTTCGGACGAAGGTAGTACGCGGGCGAGGCCACCAACACGACCGCCCCGAGCTCGCTGAGCGTGGTGAGATGGCGCAGAAGCGTCGTCGGGAGCGGGGTCTCGCGGGGTACCACGACCAACCGACGCCGTTCTTTGAGATGCACCGCCGCCGCCCGAGTGAGGAGGGTGTCGGCAAGGCCCAGCGCCACCTTGGCGGCGGTGTTGGACGAGCACGGAACGATCACCATGCCGCGGGTCGGCACCGAACCGCTCGCGATCGGCGCGCTAAGGTCCGTGTCCAAGTAGCGGTGGGAGACCCAGGCGGAGAGCGCATCGGGCTCGAGACCACATTCCTCCCGGAGCACGGTCCCGGCCCCGTTCGAGACCACGAGCGACACCGAGAGGTGGGCCGCGTGCAGGGTCTCGAGGACGCGGACGGCGATGGGCGCCCCGCTCGCCCCCGATACGCCGACCACAATCGGCGGCTCCTCCGTCATCGCGGGTCCCTGCCCTTAAGAGAGTCTAACGAATCGGTTGGGAAGATAAGACGGTTCGCGAGGCGGAAGTGGTGACACATCGGGCGGCGATCGTCGGTGCGGGGCACACTCGGTTCGGCGTGCTGGACGAGGGTCCGCGGTCGCTGATCCGTTCGGCCGTGGAGGCGGCGTTCGCGAGCGTCGACCGCTCCGCGGACCCCCGGGACGTGCGGGAAGCGTTTCTCGCCACCCTCGGCTTCGGGGGCCATCAGATCGGAAACTCCGCGGCGGCCCTCGCCGAGGAGGCCGGCCTCGTGGGGGTGCCGGTGACCCGCGTGGAGAACGCGTGCGCCTCCGGCGGTTTCGCGCTCCGCTCCGCGGTGGGCGCGCTCGCGGCAGGCGCCTCCCCCCTCGTGCTGGTGGTCGGCATGGAGAAGATGACGGACGTCTCGAACGCCCGCCGTCGATACTGGCTCGGGGTCTCGGGGGATACCGAATGGGAGCGAGCCGCCGGCCTCACCTTCGCCGGGGTGTACGGGCTGATCGCCTCCCGCTACTTCGCCGAGCACGGGGACGCCTCGGAAGCGCTCGTCGAGGTCGCGACGAAGAACCACGAGAACGGCGCGCTCAACCCGAACGCCCACTTCCAAAAGGTCGTCTCGCGGGAGCAGGTCCGCGCGGCGCCCCGCGTCGCCCGACCCCTCGGGCTCTACGATTGTTGCCCCGTGAGCGACGGCGCCGCGGCCCTGCTGCTCGCTCCTTCGGAGCTCGCTCGCCGGTACACCGACACACCCGTCTACGTGGACGCGACCGGGGCCGGGACCGACTACCTCGCCGTGCAGGAGCGCCGGGACCTCACCCGGTTCCGGGCGACCCACCGCGCCGCCCACGAGGCATTCCGCTCCGCCGGATGGAACCGGTCGGACGTCTCGTTCCTCGAGGTCCATGATTGCTTTACGATCGCCGAGTTGCTCGCCCTCGAAGACCTCGGCTTCGCGGCTCCCGGAGAGGCCCCGGCGCTCACCCTCTCGGGAGCGACTCGTCGCACCGGCCGCCTTCCGGTGAATCCCGACGGGGGTCTCAAGGCGAAGGGGCACCCGATCGGCGCGACGGGCGTGAGTCAAGCGTACGAGGTGTTCCTCCAGCTACGTCGCGCGGCCGGGGCCCGGCAGGTCCCGCACGCGGAACACGCCCTCACCCACAACGTCGGCGGTGCGGGGGCGACGGCCGCGGTCTCGCTGTTCTCGGTGGGGTGATTATCGTGCGCCGCGTCGCTCGGGTCGCCGCATATCGCCCGCAGGGCCTCGCGCAGGGAGCGCCGGTCGCGTCGTTCGACGAGGATACTTTCACGCTCGCCGCGACCGCCGCGGAGCGCGCGTCGACGGGCGAGCGCGAAGCGTCCGGGGCGATCGACGTTCATCTCCTGGGCGAGTACCCAGCGGTTGCGGATTGGGGATTCGCCGCGCTCCTGGGCCGGCCGACGGAAGTGGTGCGGCATTCCGGGGAGGCTTCCGAGCTTCCGAAGACCCTCCGCGCTATCGAGGAAGGGGAAGGCCGTCCCGCGCTCCTCGTCGCCGCCGAGCTCCCCGGGCCGACCCCGAAGAGGTCCGCACGGGCCGCGCCGCGAGGGGCCGGCGCGGTCGCTTTTCGGTTCGAGGCTACCGAGGAGCCCCGGCCCTTCGCGTTCCCCAAGACGACGGTCGGTCGCTCGGCCGTCGCCACGGCGCTCACAGTGGGGGAGGGCGCGCGGGAGCTCCCGGCGTCGGTCGTACTCGTCGGGGATTGGGAACCTATCGGAGAGGCCGGGTTGGCGGCCCGCGAGAATGCTCCGCGGGAGCCGTTCGAGGCGGATCCGACGGTGGTCTCGGAAGGGGCTTACATTCCCCGGCCACGCTACCTCGAAAATCTCCCGAGCCGCTGGAGGTTCCTCGCGGAGGCGTGCCAGGCGTGTCGCGGGACGACCTTTCCGGCGCGGGGAGTCTGCCGGCGATGCGGACGGAAGGACGCCCTGACGACGGTCGCGCTGCCGTTCGACGGGGGTCGCGTCGTCGCGGTGACGACCGTGGGAAAGGGTGGACAGCCGACCGAGTTCGACGCTCAGGTCGCGGCCCAGGGTCCCTACGATGTGACGCTCGTCGAGCTCGCGCGCGGCATGCGGGTGACGCTACAGGTGACCGACGCCCCCGCCGGAACGCTGAAGGTCGGCGATCGGGTCAACACCCTGTTGCGCCGGCTCTACCCGATGGAAGGGGAATGGCGGTACGGCCGCAAGGCCGTGCCGACCACGTTCCGTCCGCCTCTCGAACTCCCCGTCTAGGCGGAGGTCGAGGCCGCGGCCCACGGCTCCCCGACCCAGCTCTCGTAGACCTTGCGGGCGAGTCCCGAGGCCCCTTCGATCGGTGTGAAGGCGTACGCGGCCGGGGGCCGAGTCCCCGTGACCAGCGGAACGCGCTCGAGGTACCCCCGGCGGAACACGGTCAGCTCAATCGGGGTACCGGCCGGGTACCGCTCGAGGGTCTTCTCGAGCTTGGCGTAGGTGACCTTCTCCCGGTTGATGGCCACGATTTCGTCCCCGGGAGTGAGGCCGGCGGTGAATCCCGGTCGTCCGGAAAACGATTGGCGAACGCGCGCGAGCCCGTCGACCTCCTCCACGAGGACGCCGAGGTCGCCCGGCTCGGCCCGGTCGCGTTCCTCCGGGCGTTTCGCCTTCGGGGCGAGGGCGAGACCGGCGCAACGAGCGTAGGCGGCTAGGTCGACCTCCTCCGTGCCGCGGACGTACCGGTCGAAGAACGACACGAGGTCGAGGCCGGTCGCGCGCTCGGCCGCCGGAAGAATCCCATCCTCCTCGACACCGACCCCGGTCCGGCCGTGCTCCTTCCACAGGAGCCGCAGGACGTCGACGAGCGAGGACCGTGTCTCGCTGCGGTGAAGTATCTCCAGGTCGAGACACATCGAAACGAGGTCGCCTTTCAGGTAGTACGAGACCGACTGGTTCGGCGTTTCCTCGAACGGCAGATAGTGGTCGACCCACGTGATGACGGACGACTCCTCGAGCGAGATCCGGTTGCGGCCCGGAGTCTCGAGGTACTGCTTGACGACGCCGGCGCGCTGCTCGAGGAACTGGGCGGGTGTGAGAAGACCCGCCCGGCGCAGGACGAGGTACGTCAGGTAGTCGGTCGTCCCCTCCATCCACCAGAGGAGCCGCGTGTAACTTTCGTGCGTGTAGTCGAACGGCATCAGTGACTTCGGCCGGATCCGCTTGACGTTGTACAGGTGCAGGTACTCGTGCGCCGGCAGGCTGAGGAACCGACGATATGACTCTTCGGGGCGGAAGACGTCCCGCTCGAACACACACGACGTCGACGAAAGATGCTCGAGCCCGCCGTCCCGTGCGTCCGTCAGATGGAAGAAGAACGTGTACCGGTCCAGCGGTGACTCTCCGACCAGCGCGATCGCCGCCTCCACGATCTTCCCGATGTCCTGTTCCAGCGCCCGCGCCTCGTAATTCCCACCCTTCCCGCACAAACAGATACGGTGCGGAATCCCCGCGGGGCGCACGGTGAGCACGACCGGGTGTCCGGCGTCGATGGGGCTGTCCACGAGTTCGTCGTAATCCTTCGCCCGGAACTGCGGGGGTCGAGTGCCGACCTCCTCGAGCTCCGTGACGACGGTCCAGTCGGGAGGGATATCCAGCGTTACGGTGGACGGGGAGGAGAGTTCACCGTCGACGTACGGGAGGCACAGCGCCGCGTTGATGAGCATATGGTCTTCCGTGAAGTCGAATGCCTCGGTGATCAGGTCGTGCCCGTAGACGGTGTACTCGACGCGGATGCGGGCCGCGCCGCCGGTCCGGATCCGCCAGCGGGCCTTGTCGACCGGAGCCACCGGGAGCGGGGTCCCTTCGGGCTCTTGGCGGGCGGCAAAATCGCGGAACCCCCGGCTATAGTTGCGAATCACGTAGGAGCCGGGCACCCACGATGGGAGCACGAGGTCGACGGTCGGCGACGCGACGCCGATGAGTTCGACGGTGAAATGCGCCCGATGTTCGAGGGGAGCCGTCGCGCGGACGGTGTAGCGGACCTCCATGGGTCCCCCCTCACGCGAACCCGCGCATGTCTCGGTCGTCGGACCCGTCGGACCCCTTGGGGACGTACGGCTCTCCGGCGATTCCGAGGTGCGCGGCGAGTATCCGGAACGTCTGCAGGAGCTGTCGAATCGACTGGGCCATCTCCTTCTGCTCCGCGCGTAGCTCTCCGAGCTCCTCGCGCAGGCTCCTCAGCTCCGCCTCCCACCGAGCATCCCCCGAACCGTTCGTCACGGGTATCCCTCGCGCGACCGAGGGTCGCTCGGTAATTACCTTGTGCCGGAGACCACCGCCCGTCCGTCCGGCGAAGCGCCCGGGTCGACCGCGGTGGGGCCGAGCGACAACGCGAGTAACCACCGAGCGTGACTGACCGTTAAGTAACGGTATCGAAATTTCGATATGGTGATGACAATGGGCGAACCGAAGGAAATCTACCCGGCCAACGGCCCGCCGCCCGCCCGGTGGTCCTCGTGTAACCTCCGGCGCAACGCAGATGTACCCCCGCTTTTCCGGGAACCGTAGGAAAACGCATGCCGGACGCTATCGTCGCCGAGGGTCTCTCGAAGACGTTCAACGGCTCCGTGAAGGCCGTCGACTCGATCTCGTTCATTGTCCAGGAGGGCGAGGTCTACGGCTTCCTCGGTCCGAACGGAGCCGGAAAGACGACCACCCTCTCGATGCTCACGGCCGTGCTCGGCCCGACGGCGGGGCGCGCGGTGGTCGACGGGCTCGACGTGTTCCATCAACCGCACGAGCTGAAACAGCGGATCGGACTGGTCTTTCAGGAGTCCACGGCCGACCAGGACCTGACGGGCCGGGAGAATCTCGAGCTGGCCGCCGCGCTCTTCAACGTTCCCGTGCGGGACACCCCGACCCGGGTCGCCTACCTCCTTGACCGGCTCGCGCTCTCCGATTCGGCGGACCGGCTCGTGAAGACGTTCTCGGGCGGGATGCGCCGCCGTCTCGAGCTCGCGGTCGGGATCATCCACTCGCCGCGGGTGCTGTTCCTCGACGAGCCGACGCTCGGCCTCGACCCCCAAGGGCGGGCGGGGTTCTGGAAGATCGTTCGAGAGCTCCGCGAGGAGACCGGCATGACCGTCTTCCTGACGACCCACTACCTCGACGAAGCCGACGGTATGTGCGACCGAATCGCCATCATCGACCACGGCAAGATCGTGGCGACGGGGACTCCGTCCCAGCTGAAAGATCGGGTCGGCGGCGACGTGGTGACCATTCGACCTTCCGGCGCAGCTCCGGGTCTCGAAGCGGCTCTGCGCGCTCTCCCGAACGTGAGCGGCGTCACGACCCAGGACGGAACCCTTCGGGTGAAGTGCCCGAGCGGGGAATCGCTCATCCCGAAGGCGGTCGCCGCAGCGAGCTCGCTCGGCGTGGGCCTCGCCGGCGTCTCGCTGCGTCGACCGAGCTTGGACGAGGTATTCCTCGAATTCACCGGCCGCGAGTACCGGGAGGACGAAGGGCCGACGGCCACCGACCGTGCCGTCTTCTTAACCCGCATGCAGGATAACCGGAGGGGGCGCCGATGAGCGCCGTCCGCCGCTGGGCCGCGCTCACCCGACGCGAGCTCCTGAAGCTCGCCCGGAACCCGGCCGCCATCGCGACCTCGCTGCTCCTGCCGATTCTCTATCTCCTCCTCTTCGGCCAGGGGTTCAATTTCAGTGGCCTGCTCAAGGCGTCGCCGTTCCTGAACCCGACCGAGCAGGCGCTACTGCTCCAGCAGGACCTGCTCGGCGCCCCCGACTATTTCTCGTACTTCTCGGCGGGAATGGTCGGATTCGTCGCCGTGACCGCGACGCTGTTCGTGGGGGCGAACGTCATCTTCGACAAGCTGTTCGGGACCCTGAAGCGTACGGCGGCGTCGCCTGCGACCGCGACCGACATCTTCGGCGCGCGGCTCGTGGCGGGTTCGCTCCAGCCCGTGGGGCTCGCGTTCCTCGTGCTCGGCCTCGCTCTCCTCCTCGGACACGTCGGTCTCTCGGGTCTTCACATCACCGCCTCCGTGTCGGTGCTCGGCGCGCTGGAGGTCGTGCTCTCCATCCTGCTACTGTCGGTGATGTTCGCGTCGCTGTTCCTGTCGCTCGGCTTCACGATCGAGGTCCCGCAGACGTACTTCGCGGTCGTCAACGCGATCAACCTACCAGTACTGCTCACCTCCGCCGCCCTCTACCCGTGGGGTTCGATGCCGGTATGGCTCCAGTCGATCGCGTCGTACAACCCGGTCACGCTCGCGGTCTGGGTGCTGCGGATCAACTTCTTCGGGGACACCTACTACAAGTACGCCGCGTGGGTCTACCTGCTCGGGCTCCTGGCGTGGGCCATCGCGATGTTCACGATCGCGACCCTACTCACGCGGAGGGCGCTCGCCCCCAAGAGGTAGGGCGAAAGTTCACGACCGCTGGCCCGACGGACCGAACGGGGAGTCGGTCGTTCCCTTCTCCACGAAGGGAGCCCAAGTCCCCTTCTCCGCCGAATAGTCGACGCGCTGGAGCTCGACCACGAACGACTTCAGAAGCTCCGCCGGGGCCGGTCGGACCGAGATCGAGTAGACGTAGATTCCGAACCCCATGAACTCGAGGACCCGGTGAAGCACCTCCCCAAGGGCCTCGCGGGGCACGGTGACCCGGATTGATGTCTCGCCGAGCAAGGTGGAGAACTCGTCGACGTCGAACGGCCGGTCGAGGGTGATGAGAGGCTGGGACGCGGATCCGGCCGGCGACGAGCCGGCGGACGGGGCCGAAGGACCGCCCGCGGGACCGGTCGCGACCGACGCGACGCTGGGAGGTCGAGGAGCGGAGTCCTTGGCGGGATAGCGGTCGAGCACCGGACTTGGGTCTCGGCCGACGAACCGAGGACGGGACGCCGGCTTGGAGGCGCCGCGGGCCCGGGTGGATGCGCGCTTCTTGCCCGAACCCTTCGAGCTCGTCATGGTGAGTCCGAGCGAGGGGAGGCACGGTCCCCCATAATAGGTCCCTTGCGTCCGCCGCGGGGGACCGGCCAGGCCGTATATCGCGGGATTGTAGCGAGGAGAACCGTGCGACTCTTCGTCATGGGGACCCGTTTTTGTAGTCCCCATGACGACAGATGGATTATGTAGGCAGGGGTGGGTGAGCCGTTCGAATCCGAACTCCCCAAGGGGGTTCGACCGAGGTAACGAGAATGCCGGCACGCGTGATGAAGGAGTTCCAGGCGCCCCGTGGCCTACCCCGCAAGACCGCGTCGGTCTGCCCCGAGTGCATCAAGGTCATTCCGGCGATCGTCCGTGAGAAGGAGGGCCGGGTCATCATGGAGAAGACCTGCCGAGCCCATGGGTACTTCTGGGACATCATCTCGAACGACGTCGACTTCTACCTCCGGATGGAGGCGTATGCCCACGACGGGGTCGGCTACGAGAACCCCTACTACGACAAGTTCCGCGGCTGCCCGACCACGTGCGGGATGTGCAGCCACCACAAGTCGCACACGGGACTCGCGCTGGTCGACCTCACCAACCGCTGCAACCTGAAGTGCCCGGTCTGCTTCGCGAACGCGAACGCCGCGGGCTACGTCTTCGAGCCGACCCGCGAGCAGATCTACTTCATGCTGAAGACCCTCCGGGAGCAGAAGCCGGTCGGGACGGTCGCGGTCCAGTTCTCGGGCGGCGAGCCGACCCTCTCCCCTCTGTTCCTGGACGCGGTCTCGATGGCCCGCGACCTTGGCTTCAAGCAGGTCCAGGTCGCGACGAACGGTATTCGCGTTGCGAACGAGCCCGGCTTCGCCCAGGCGTGCCGGGACGCGGGGCTCCACACGCTCTACCTCCAGTTCGACGGGCTGGACGACGAGATCTACCGCAAGGTTCGAGGCGTGCCGCTGCTCAAGGTGAAGCAGAAGGCGATTCAGGCCGCCCGCGAGACCCACAGCCCCGCGAGCGAGCTCGCGGCGGGCAAGCCGGACAAGCCGATCTCGGTCGTGCTCGTCCCGACGCTCGTCGGCGGGTTCAACGAGAAGGAGATCTGGCCGACCGTGAAGTTCGCGATCGACAACATCGACGTCGTGCGCGGCGTCAACTTCCAGCCGGTCGCGCTTACCGCGCGCATTCCCGACCGGGACCGCTTCCAGATGCGGTTCACCCAGTCGGACCTCGTCCGTATCCTCTGCACCGAGGGCCCGTTCGAGAAGTCGGACTTCTTCCCGGTGCCGTCGGTCGCGCCGATCTCCGAGCTCGTCTCGATCATCCACGGCGAGGAGAAGATGACCCTGACGACCCACCCCGGGTGCGGCTGCGCCACCTTCGCGTTCGTCTCGAAGGACGGCAGCAAGATCACGCCGCTGCCCCGGTTCATGGACGTCGACGGCTTCTTCGAGAACGTCGAGTCGATGATCGAGAAGTACCGGGACGCTCGCTTCTCGCGCGTCCGCACGGCGGTCGCGGGCGCCCGTCTGCTCCACGATGTAGCGAAGTACTTCGACTTCGCGAAGGCCCCGGAGGGTCTCAACGAGAAGAACTCGGTCCGAGTGATCGCCGGGATCTTCACCGAGGGGAACAAGGAAGCGCTGGCGAAGTTCACCTGGCGGACGCTCTACATCGGGAACATGCACTTCCAGGACGCCTACGACTACGACATTCAGCGCCTGATGCGCTGCGACATCCACTACGCGGTCCCGGACGGGCGGATCATCCCGTTCTGCTCGTACAACTCGGGCCCGATCTACCGGACGGAGGTTGAGAAGAAGTTCTCGATCCCGATCCCCGAGTGGCAGAAGGCGAAGGCATCGAGCGGCCTCCAGCTCAAGACCGTCGAGACGATGGGCGTCAACGGCGAGGTCATCGTCGACCCTGAGTACTACAAGATCCGGGCGCTGAAGAGCGCCCCCGGGATGTCGACCTAAGCGGTCACATTCCGGCGCCCCGCTGCCGCTCCGAACCCTTTCTACCTCGTCGTTCTCAGCGGCCCTTCGCACTGGGCGCGGTGTCGATGAGCGCCGCGCCAGGCTCGCGGAGCCTTCGGCTCCAGGGAACCCCGCGTGGCGGTTCCCGGGCGAGCCGCAGGTCGATCTCGCGCCAGACCATAGCGGCGGAAGGACCCGCTTTGGGCGGGGAAGAAGGAGTGGCGGCCGGGTGGTTCGTGAGCCAACGGTCGGTCGCCTCGATATGCTTACACGTGCCGAGACCGCGTCGGGTGAAGTCGGGGCAGGTGCACAGCGCGGGGTCACGGTCGGGGAAGGTCGGCCGAAGCACGAGGTACGTCGTCCGGTGGAGGGGGTTGCGTACTTCCACGACGGGGAACGGCTCGCGCTGCCGTAGCCTGAGGTCGAGCGGCTCCTCGAGCGCCCGGGACCTTCGCTCGCTCAGCTCCTCCGCGAGCTCCTGCGGGTCGCGTTCCCGAGGCCGGGAAAAGTGGCGTCGGTGGTCCATGGCCGGCCTAGCCCAGCTCGCTACTTACAACTCTCGGGTGGCGGAGGCGCTCGGTGGGCTCCAGCCAAAGATTGTTAACGTCAAGGTCGTCAGGGTCCGGTAACCCGGCGAGAATCCGAGAATGCTCAGTTCCCAGACCGAGTTTCTCATCTCGATGTTCATTCTCCTCGGATGCGCGCTTCTTGCGGGCGAACTGGCCCTCCGGCTGGGCCAGCTCGCGCTCGTGGGCCAACTCCTCGCCGGCGTGGTGCTCGGCCCGACCCTGCTCGGCCCGTACATCGGGCTCTCGTCGGTGAGCCCTCAACTGAGCGCGGTCCAGCTTCTCGCGACCTTCTTCCTGCTGTTCCTCGCCGGGCTCGAATTGGGGCCGAACCAGTTGTTCGCCATGCGTCGGAGCACCCTCGCCCTGGGTCTCTCGATATTCTTCGTTCCGTTCTCCATTCTCTTCGTCGTGGTCCACGTCGTGGCCCCGACGTTGCCCGTCCTCGCCTCCGCCTTCGTCGGAGTTACGCTGTCGATCACGGCTCTGCCCGTCATGGCCGTGATGGTGACCGAGCTCGGGCTCGTCAACCGGGAGCTGGGCCGGGCGTTGATGGGGGCGGCGCTCGTCAACGAGCTCAGCGCCGTCACCGTGTTTGCCGTTCTCCTGCAAGTCAGTACCTCGGGCGGTCACCTCACCTTCCTTTCGTTCGCCACCGCGCTCGGCGCGACCGCGCTGTTCCTCGCGGTCGTGTTCGCCGCGTACTACCTTCTCCGAGCCGTCCGCCATCGGCAGCGTTGGAGGATGGCGACGGGACGCTTCCTCAACACGGTCCGCTCCCAGGAGGCCGGCTTTGCGCTGCTGATGGTGATGAGTCTGGGGGCCGCCCTGCTCTCCCAATATCTCGGGCTCACGTTCGTGATCGGCGCGTTCTATGCGGGACTCCTCGTGAGCCCGGATACGGTCGGCCGGACGGTCTACGACCCGGTCCGCCGGGTGCTGCACGTGTTCATGTGGGGGTTGTTCATCCCTCTCTTCTTTGCCATCACGGGGCTCCAGGTCAACCTCCGCCTCCTCGTCGTCCCGAGCGCCACGGCGCTGTTCTTCACGCTCCTCCTGGTGGCCATCCTCTCGAAGATCGGAGTCGGCTCCGTGGTCGCGAAATTGCAGCGGTGGAGCTCGCCGGACTCGGTCGCTCTCGGCTTCCTGGTCAACAGCCGGGGAGCCGTGGAGATCGCCATGGCGGTCATCCTGCTCACGGACGGAATCCTGACCACCTATTGGTTCACGATCGTCGTCGGCGTAGGGCTGATCTGCTCCATCCTCGCGCCGATCGGAGCGGTGGCGGCCTGGAAAGCGACCCCGGAAAGTAAGGCCGACCTGCTCCGCCGTATGCCGACCCAGGCGAATCGCGGTGTCTTCCTCGCGCCGCCCGACGATACGCCCGGAGGTTCCATCCCTCGCCCATGACCCACCGGTGACCCGGGTGGGCCGGAAATGCTTCCCATCGGCCGGCGGCCACCGGACCGGTCGGCGGTGAGCGGCGGAAAACATGTGGCAGGAGAGCACCACGGTTATCTCCCCGCGGCCGACTCCGTGGGTGTGACCACGACTCCCCCGGCCGAGGGGCGACCGAGGCGTCGTCCGCGGCTCTCGAAACCGGCCAAGATTGGGCTCGGCCTCTTCCTGACGTTCGTCGGCTTGTTCCTCCTCGTCCTGTTGTTCCCCACCGACCCCGCCAGCTTCCGAACGGTGCTGCCCGTCGCCGCGGTGGGAATCGTCGCGCTGTGGGCCGGGGGCATCTTGATGGGTATCGGGAGCCGCTCGTAGAGGGTCGCGTGGTGAGCGACTTCCCTTGGCGGCTCGTGACCGTCGATATCGACGGCACCCTCACGGTCGGCCACGGATGGCGGCCGATCGCCCAGGCATTTGGCGGGCTCGCGGTGTTTGAGGAGTCGAATCGGCGGTTCTTCGCGCAGCAGATCGGCGAGGACGCCCATCTTTCAAACCTCCTCAGTATCGCCGTGGGTCGCACGGTCGCGGAGGTCGAGTCTATCCTCGGAGCGACGCCGAAGCTCGGCGGGATCCGAGAGGGGATCGCGAGCCTTCACGAGCGGGGGGCGCGTGTCCAGCTCCTGACCCACAACCCGGATTATGTTGCCGACTGGTACCGTCGTACCTTCGGTTTCGATGGGTTCTCCGCGGTCACCGCCCAGCCGGTCGTCGAAGGACGGATCGGCCCACCGGCCGGGGTCCATGCCGACAAACCCGGTGCCCTGCGCGAGCTCCTGGCCCGTGAGAGGGTGCCCGCTCGTTCGGCGGTCCACGTCGGGGACGGCCGGTCGGACGCCGTACTGTTCGCGCTGGTGGGAGGGGGTGTGGCACTGAACTCTCCGTATCCCGATGTTCGGCGGGCGGCGGACCTCGCGCTCACGACGAGCGACTTCCGGGACGTAGTGGAGGGAATCTCCCGGCTTCGTCCCCGCGGCTGAACGGAGCTCGACCGCGGTGCACAGGATTCTTATAGCGCGTTCCCGTCGAACCGGGTGAGCTCCGATGGAATACGTGATCGTCCGAGCCACTCACCCCACGTGGCTCACGATGCAGCTCCCGGCCGAAGTCGCGGAGCTCATTTGCTTCCGGCCCGAGGCGGGGTCCAACCGGGATTCCAGTCGCACGATCTCCTTCCTCGCCCGAGGCCCGGGTATCGCCCGGGTGATCGCCTCGCACCCTGCCCGGGAAGCGCTCGCTATCGAGACCGTGCGCAACCGCCTCATCGCCTCGGCCCGCCCGGGGGAACGGCACCTCTTCACCCTTCCGACCCCGGTGGTGCAGCACCTCGGCCTGCACGTCCACTCGCGGGGTCCCAAGCTCCGGGGGACCGACGACCGAATCGTCTGGTTCGTACCGGCCCCCGAGTATTACGAATACCGCTCGGTCGTGGGGGCGGGCCGGACCTGGAACGGGCCCTCCGGGAGTGCTTTCGCCCGGGTATACGTCATGCGCTCGCTGTTCCCGTTCCCTCGCGAGTTATCCGTCCTTTCGGAGCTCGAATACCGGATCGAGGAGGATGAGTGGAGGCCGACCGTGGAGGCGTTGCAACGGGTCGGGCGGGGCCGGCGCGCCCTGGGGTAAATGCGCGGTTTTTCGACCTCCGGTCCCCCGAGATCAGCGCCGAATTCGTAGTTCCCGGAGAGTGCATGCAATGGCCCAACACGCTTCGGAAACTCGCGGTTTTCCATAGTTACTTATACCGGCCGAAGGGATAGATTGGACCGATGCGGGCAACGGCCGGGAACGCCTCCAAGAGTTCGGGCTCGAAGCGCTATACGCTCCGTAACCCGGTGCCGCTGCGCACGGAGGAGGACGTGAGGACCACGCGCGCCGGGATTCCGACGGACGCCTCCCTCACGTACGCTTCCGGCCCTGTCGACTTCGACTCGCTCGCGAAGGCGATCCGGAGGTCGGTGGGCCATGAGGGGATGCGCCCGGAGGATGCTCGGTCGATCGCGGCCCACGTCCTCAACTTCTTCGGGTTCAACGAGCGGATCATCGACAACGTGCTCGAGCCGGACGACCGTGACACGTTCTACATGCTCGAGGACACGGGAATCCTCGAGACCGAGCGCGACGAGACGACCCTCTACGACGGTCGCGAGTGGCGGATCCACTACTGGATGTTCCGTAAGGAGCGGATCTTCGAGCTCGCCCGGGAGGAGTCGGCCGCGATGGCCGCCGCCGGCGAGGCCGACGTCGTCTTTTCCTCCAACTCCAACCGCTCGGGCGCGTTCCTGCTCCCGCACGGAGAGACCGGGACCGGACTCCCCGCCCATGCCGTGTATCATGAGCTGGGGGACGAGATCTGGCTCGAGCGCCGACAGAATCCGCCGCCCGGGCCCCCGACCCCTCCCACCCCCCGCCGCCGGGGTTCGAGCCTCGACGAGTGAGCCGACCGCCCTTCGGCAGCCCGAACCGTTAACGTCCTCTACGTTTCGTCGTCCGACATGCGCCGTTTCCTAATCCTTGCCCACCGGGTCCCCACCGGCGGGGCGTTCACCCTCAACGACCTGGCCGGGGGCGCCGGGCGGATGGACGAGCTTGCCCGGGCGGTCTCGACCGCCTTCACCCTGTCGAACGACCTCCGCCGGGATACCGAAGTGACCCTACTGTTCGTCGCCGAACCGCCGCCTCGGGCCCGAAGGATCGACCTCGCCGGTGGCCGACTTCGCTTCCTCAACCCGGACGAACGGTCGACGGCGGCGCTCCTCAAGAACGCCCTCGTCCGTTCGGTCGACTTTCCCCGACCGTTCGAGTCCTCGCCCGGCCTCACGGTCGCTCCCGCGGAGCCGACTCAGGTCGTCCGGGAATTCCTCGCTCAGCCGAACCCTGTCTGGCTCAGCGAGGGCGGGCAACGGATCGAAGAGTGGTCGTCGCCCGGGGGGCACATCGCGGCGGTGGTCTCCGACCCGTACGACCCGACCCCCGAGGAACGCGACCTGCTCGTCTCGATCGAGGTCCCCCGGGTCTCCGTGAGCCCCCGGTCCCTGCGAACGAGTCAGGTGATCGACCTCGTCCACCACGAGCTCGACCTGCGCGACGCCGCCCGCGCGCCCAATCCAGGGCCCACAGCTTGACCGTTCAGTGGACGAACACCGGCCGCAGCATTTCGGTCGGGCTCTCGAGGGCCTCACGAACCGACCCAGCACGAAGTCCTCCGATGACCGCGGTCAGGTGCACGACCTCCCGCGGCTCGGGGTGCACGCGGGTCCCGAAGACGAGGCGGTTCGGCTGGTTCAGCCGCTGACTCATGGAGCGGAGGACCCGGTCGAGGGTCTTCAAGCTCATGTTCGAGCCACCGTCGAGATGCACGAGCGCGCTCGGCCGCTCGGAGAGACGGTAATCGAGAAGGGAATCTTGGATCGCCTGCTGGACCAGCCGCTCGGGCTCCGAGAAGTGGTACTCTCCGACGAGGAGCGTGGACAATCCCGACTCCCGAAGGTGGTTCTTCAAGCTCGCCAGGTCGACGTTGAGCTGGGAGGGGTTCTCGACCATGTCGACGAGGCTCGCGACGAGGGAGTGAAGGTAGGCGTTCCGGACGTGGAACACACGGTGGATCGGCAACGCCTCGAAGCGGCGGAGCTTTTCGTTCGCGAGCGCGACCAGTAGCCCTCCCATCTCCTCGAGCTCCGAGACGGTCGCCTCGACGTTCTGCCGTCGCGCCTGGTTGTTGTCGATCTCCACTTGGAACGGGAGGAAGATCACCGGGATAGCGAGCGTGGAAGTGTCCCGAAGCGCCCGCGAGAAGTAGGGGAGAAGAGCGCTCCCCGTCCCTCCGCCGATGCCGGCGAGCAGAAAGACGATCTCGAGCGGACGGAGTCGACGAAGGATCTCCTCGCGTCCCTCGTCCGCGGCCCGGAGCACGACCGCTCGGTCGCCCCCGCTCCCGCGGCCGTGCAGCTCGCGGTTCCCGAGCAGAATCCGCTCCCCCACGTCGACCCGCAAAAGGTGCGCCGCATCCGTGTTGACGGCGAGCGCGCGGACGCCCGGAATGCCGAGCGCGATCAGGTCCTGGACCGCTTCGCTGCCGGCACCCCCCAGGCCGACCACGCCCACCGTGGGGTGGAGGGGCATGCGTCCCCAGGCGTTGGCGGCCACCACGTCGTCGGACATCGGCCCCCTCGCCGGCTAGGGCGGAGGGGACCCCTCGGCCGCGACCGGTTCCCCTTCTCGACGGTGAGTCCGGACGGACGGGCCGAGCTGCTCGATTCGGCTGCGGATGTACTCCCGGACGGCCGAGCGAACCGCGTCGTCGACACTGACCGAGTTCCCCTCGCGGACGAACTCTTCGAGCCGGTTGTTGTCCTGCCGGGAGAGCTCGACCACCACCTTGCGGATGTTCTGGGGCGGGAGGTTCAGCTCGATGTACTGGTCGAGCCCCTCCCGAATCGTGTCGGAGATTGTCGGGGTGCCCTTCGACTGCTGAATCTGCTTCAGCTTCTCGAGGAGCTCTTGCGGGATCCGAACCGTCACCCGCTCCGACGTGTCGACCATGCCCGTCAGACAAGACCCCTATCTTTGTCTGACGAACAGCATATC
>Ga0187781_10000808_pt1 | contig 22983 bp, 26 predicted proteins | sample 0715_SJ02_MP02_2_FD_132447 | JGI IMG/M metagenome (GOLD analysis project Ga0187781, IMG submission 132447) | Tropical peat soil microbial communities from peatlands in Department of Meta, Colombia - 0715_SJ02_MP02_20_MG | ecosystem: Environmental > Terrestrial > Soil > Wetlands > Peat | place... | reverse complement strand
CGATACTCGTCAACTTTCGCCAGTTAATCTCTCGGAAGGGTCTGCTGATGTGTTTTCACCTCATTGCGTGCTTTATGACTCGTTCATTATGTGATACATCAATCGTCTCTCAGCTTTCCTCAGATGCACATCCAACGTGGAAATCGCAAGGCCGAGTCTTTCGGCAAGTTGTGCAATGGTTATCTTCTTCGGGACATCATAGTAGCCGAGGGTATATGCCATCATGACGGCTCTCCGTTGCTTTTCTGTCAGACGGCTAATCGGTGAATGAGGAGAGAATTTTGCATCCGTAAGTGAGACCACTCTATAACGGACACCTGCACCCTCAACTGTCTTAAGCAACGCTCTCACCTGCTTCGCACTCCCAAGAAACGTAATTTTTATCTTTCTATTCCTTACTTCATACGGCAGAGAGAAATATCCTCCACCTACAGTGAGATCAGGCCCTCCGCGAATGGGCTGTGCTGGTTTGACCTTAATGAAATAGGTGTAACGTTCTCTCCCTCCCTCCTTTTCACGATCGAGAAGTTGTGCTTCAATCAGGTCATCACGGAATATGTCCTCGATCGTGATGTTTGGCTGGTTAAACTCTACTCTTAGTATCATAGCGACATCCTTCTGACCGAACCTGAGAAAGTGCAGGACTTCCGCTGACGTTATTTTTTGCAACGGTTTTTCAGGAAATAATTTACTGAAGGCTCTGCTGGAAATTTCCACGATGAGTCTGCGCATAAGATAAAGGCTATAATGATAGTCTATAAAGTTTCTGCTAAAAAACACGAAGATATTCGCCACAATCTAAATAGTCTTCGTGCCTGATAGCGTGGGTAGAGGTAGGGGTCGATTAAAATTGATCGAGAGAGTGAGTGGCGAGGAGCGATATGAGATGACCATAAGATCGATGAAAGACGATATGACTCGTTCGATGAAACGAGACGCGGCTTCTACCCTCGAAGTTTCGAAGGAGATAAAAAATGGGACAAAACATAACCAAGACTGCTCAGGACAACATCAACGTCATCCGGAAATTCTGGGAGGCACTTCACCACCTCAGCCCTGCCTCGTTGGAGACCATGACTAAGCTAATGGATGAGAATATTGATTGGGAGGTGGTTCCCATGAATATGAAACACCGGGGAATAGACGAGATGAGGCAGCTCATTGAGGGCGCTTGGGCGCACTGGGCTGAGGGGGGCCGAAACGAGATCACGAATGCATTTGCCAGTGAAGAGTGGGTCTGTCTTGAATGGACTGCTCGCCACACGATTCCAAAAGAGAGCGGCGCGATGACAAAAGAGATACAGCATCTGAATATCAAGATAACCCCTGAGGGGCAAAAAATCGAGATAAGGGCCATCTCCGTTTTCCATATGAAGGACGGCAAGATCATCAGCGCTCGTGAGTACAGCGACTATGCAACTATTATGCGCCAGCTTGGGGTCATGACGACAGCGGGCGGGTAAATTTAACGGGGGTAAAAAAAGAAGATATCTCGATTGAATTGACGCCTGATAGCATTGAAATTAGTGCAGAATCAACTATGGAAAAGGAGGAGTCAAAAGAAGGGGGGTATTTGTTCAGAGAGCGCGGTTATGCGGCGTTCAAGAGGACAGTGCCGTTCCCTGTGGAGATTCTTCCTGACAAAGCTGAGGCAAAATTCGAACATAGTGTTTTGGAGGTAGTGCTGCCGAAAAAAGAGCCAAAGCCTGCGCCCAAGGGAGTGAGGCTTGAGCTAAAGTGATGAAATATCCTTGTTTACAGCTTTTTTCTTTTTAAAACTCTACCTTGTATACCCTTCTAGCAAGTCTTCGTCTTTGAATTGAAAATATACTTTGTGGCTTCAAGTTCGACTGCCCCGACAACTGGTGCACCCGCTGCAAATCAAGGCTAAACCTCACTAAATGAATCGCAAAGCTGTGGCGGAACTTTGCATATCTCAAAACGGGACGAGGTATTGCATCACTCGAGAAGTTGCGACCAGAAATGGTGAACGAAAAATAGTAGAATCACATTAATATCTTAAAATAATTATAGTAACAGTGCGTTCCAAGAAGGACGCACAGAGGAGGCTGGCGTATGATAGTAAAAAATAAAATTCTGATCCCAAAACGGTCGAATGACTACATGGAAGTCCGTAGCCTGGCCATAAAAGGCTCCGATTTTGAAATCGGAAAAGATCTGGCAGAAATCGGCATGAAAGAGTACGGAGTCGCACTGGAAAAATATAAAGACGCTGTTTATGGGAGGGCTAGACAGAGTTATATGAGAAAAAATATCCCGGTATTGGCCGAAAGGTCGAGGGGAGTTGCCGAAGCATTTGGGTTACGTCCAGAAGACACCAGTTACGATACCACCATGTTACCCTTTGATGGAGGCGAGGCGGCCTGTTCTGCAATTTACTTCCCACCTTCGTTGACTGAAAACAACCACCCCTGCGTCTGTCGTAACCTAGACTGGTACACCGCCAGTTTTGCAGAAATGGTAGAGGTAATGACGGGGATAAAAGGAAAAAGTGAACCTGGAACCAAATCTTTTTCCAGAGTTGTCGCTGTGGAATGTTACCCCGACGACGGATGCAAAACATTACAACTGGGTTCACACGACCTGTTAAACCCATTTATAGACGGATTCAATGAAAAGGGGCTATTTGTAACCATGCTCGTTGATTTGCAAGGGGTCAATACGCCGATGATACCGCCGGCAGGTGGCAGGGACACTGGGATGTCGTTCTCCCAGCTCCATACGATGCTGCTCAACACGTGCGCCACCGTGGAAGAAGCCAAACTTGAAATATTACAGCAAAGAATCTATTTCCCATTTCGTGGCCAACACTTCTTGATTGCAGATCTGGACGGAAACGTGACTCTGTTTGAAGTGGACGGACAGTCAGGGCTGTACTATTTTATCGACGGAAAACCAAATGAGCCGTTTATTGTCACCAACCACGCCGTTCACCTGTACCCAGATCCATCGACCTTCCCTCAGTACGACCCAAATGAGAAATATAACTCCTTTAATCGCTGGAACCGTTTGGCCGAGTACCTGAAAAATCACAATGGAGTTTATTCCAAGGAAGACATGTATGAGGCCATGAGCTTCGTGTACGCCCATTATCGGGATGTAAAGGCAGCAGGAGGAGCACTCCCATTTCCAGGAAGAACTCTGTGGACATATATAGCAGATCTAGAAGAAAGGAAGATGGAAGTCAAATTTTATCGACATGATGCCTCTGTCGAACCAGGAAGCCAGGACCCGACTCTCGTTTTCCACGATCCCATAACGCTAGGTTTTTACTTTCAATAGATCAATAAATTACGGTAGGTACCTGCTCTCATCATATAAAACGTCGTAATACACTTACACGCGCGTTAAAATTCAACCTTGTCATATACCTCTCTCAGATCTGCGTCCTTGAACTGCAAACAGCTAGGCAAATAGGGGGCCGGGTTTCAGGTTTATGACGACGTTGTGGGTCGCCGCAGATGCAGGCGGGCCTTTTGAATATACCGGTAAAAACAAGGTTGACGCGCATTTCAATTTCCGCATCAAACCCGAAGAGTTTGACGAGGCCATGGAGGAAGTCAGACGTGCCCTTGAATATTACAAGGTGTCGGAGCGTGAAAAGGAGGAGGCCATGTCCGCCTTCATAGCGCAACGGGATGAGGTTACGACTGGCTTCAGGGTCTCGAAAAAAGAATAAAGGAGCGGGACCACGATGACCTTATGCGAACGGTAGCGTTTGCAACCGGTATGCCCTGCGGCGCACGCAGCGTGTTGTAGGATATGTTTTAGTCCATCACCCTTGAAACGGTCGACCACGATAATCCCCTTGTCCGGTACTCGTCAACCTTTCGCCAGTTGATCTCCGGGAAGGGCCGGTCGATGTGTTTCACTTCATCGCACGCTCGTGTTTGGGGGACCGAACGCACTCTAGCGATACTATCCCGCGAAAGGGCGTTGAAGTTACTAAATATTTATTTGACAGAAAATCCTCTTGGATTCGACGTTAAATAATGGAAAAAATGTTAGTTCAATCAAAAAACAAAAGAATGAGAAAAAATAAAAATGTGTGAGAGGATCTCACGTCTTTTCTATTGTCTGCTTTATCATTTTCAGTGTCTCAGCCCTATGTTCAGTGAGTTTAATTTCACCATTAAGTTCCGAGACATCCGCCTTTAGATGCGTTATTATTACCAGCACCGAAGCGCAACATTTGGGATAAGATATTGCGAAGGAATGTGGCTAAAGTTGATTAAAAAATTATTATAATCTTCGATTGTTAAGCACCTATTTCAAGATGCCCGGAGCAATAAAGGCTGGGATTACGCCGATAGCGGCTGCTAGAACAATTGAACCACCCAAAATAGCCCAACTTGAAACCATTTTAGATAACTGGTGGAAACGGAATCAGAATTTGGATGGGTTAGGGTATAATAATTGGGGGCGGTGGAATCAGAATGGGCATGGGCATAAACGGAGGGGGCGGTGGGGGCAGAATGGGCATGGGCATAAAAAGTGGGGGCATAGAAGCTACAGCGGCCCCTAATAAAGGCAAAATAGGTCCTGCTACAGGTAAAAGAGGCCCTAATAGAGGTAAAAGAGGGGATAAGAGAGCAGCTACGAAAAGGGTAGATATAGACACGTTTTTCACCTCCTTTTTCAAAAACACTTTATGTGCCCCCTATCCATTTAAATATTGCGAAATGTTGCGGTGCATCCAACAATCCAAGATAACCTCAAATTTTCCAGTTCTTCCTGTAGCTAAGCAAAATGAGGATAGATTTATCATCGCTTCGCACGTATTCATGTGATTTCTAAATAGGAGGTGAAATATAGCAATGTTCTTTTTATTCTAGGGTGGGCAAATCATGACACTTGATTGTTTGTTACTTGCTTTGGTACAATTCTTTGTGTGGCCATCAGTCTTTCCAAACGGACATACTTTGTTAGGTTTTACCGTGCAGCAGTGGGGCCTAGATGTGTGTGATTGCAATACTAATTGTTGTATAAAACCCCTGAAGAAATCCTATCGGAAAAGCTATCGTAAAAGCTAGCGTAAAAGCTAATATATTTAATGGAATTGTTATTGGAAGCGTTAATATTGATGATAATATTGATATAAGGGATGACATCGTTTTTACCTCCTTTACTTCGTTGAGACGTTAAAGCATGCATCAATGTTCGTGTAAATAATAAAATTAACTTATTTGTTACTATCAAGCTTAGTAATGATGCGCTCACCTCTCTTACGCTAGAATGCGACTGCTCTCTCTAGTGCAACATAACAAATTTCGCTTTCTGAGATTTCGTGAAATGAATAAGCCATATTTGGGTTCCTTTTATTTTCGTGAGATAACATGAGATAAAATTAAGAAAAATTGTTATAGTCGAGTATAATAATAGAGCGGAATGGTCGGTCGATGTGCTTCCTCTTATTGCGTGCTTTTATGAATCATTCATTATGTGATTCAGAAATCGTCTCTCTGCTTTCCTCAGATGCACATCTAACGTGGAACGTGCAATTGATTATTTATGAAAGGGAATAATTGTAATTTACAACCGGGATCTGTACAGTTTCCTCTGCATCTTAACTACCTCTTCAAACGGCACTACAGGGTGAGTCTCTACATGAAAGTTATCCAATATCGCCGTGCCAAGGAGGTCGAGAAAATCTTCCTCCTCATCAATGTCAACAACGAAGAAGCCGCCTCGTGCGTCGGTAAACGCGCCGTTTGTTTCAACTTTGCCTGTACCTAGCATATACTGCAGTTGTTCACTCATCTCTTGCTGGACACGAACTACCTCCGAACTGGTAATCGTATCAAATAGCTTTATTACGATCAGAAATCGCATAGTCTCCACCCCCTATTTATTTATGAAACGGTGCAAGGGAAAGTGACTTAAATATTTCCCTTGTTTCAGCTAAAATGCGTGTCACGTTTTCTTCAGCAGCAAAACTGACTTAAATGTTTCGCTTTTTTGTGTGCATAATTCGAGATTTAGTAAAGCGCTTAAAATTAAGAAAGAAATTACGGCACTTTCGAGTCTTAATTTAGCCAGAAAATCAATATCTCGTTCCCATGGGAAAGCAGTTAAAGTCAGAGATATAATTTAGGTGTTAATTACGCTGTGCAATAGACGTCTCCTTTGCAATATTTATTGCGATTGTTAAAAGAATAGCGCGTACCCACAAAAAGCAAAAAGGAGCTCTACGTGAACGTGACAGATGCTGTTTACATTTCCGAGCTGGAGAAACATTATGGAGCTTTCAGAGCGGTAAATAAGTTAACCCTCCGCGTTAAGCGCGGTGAAATCTACGGGTTATTAGGCCCAAATGGCGCTGGGAAGACAACGGTAATCAAAACACTTTGTGGATTGCTCCACCCCTCATCAGGGGAAGTATACGTACTTGGCAAAAAGATCCCAGATCCAAGCATTGCATCGCGTATCGGATACATGCCGCAGGAGTTGGCACTCTACAGGGGGTTGACCGTACACGAAAACCTCGCGTTTTACGGAGAGATATTCAGCCTTACTAAAGCGCAGATTAAGGCGCGCGAGCAGGCACTCTTGAAACTCGTTGATCTTGAGGCACACCGCGACAAAGTCATCGATCGATTGAGCGGCGGCATGCGGCAGCGCATCTCGCTCGCGTGCGCCTTACTGCACGAACCACAGCTCCTTCTTCTCGATGAGCCCACCATCGGAGTCGATCCTGATCTTCGCGCGTCGTTTTGGCACTATTTTGAACGACTGAGAGATGCGGGAACCACCATTTTGATTACCACTCACTATATGGACGAAGCGTGCCACTGCGACCGTATCGGATTTATGCGAGATGGCGACCTCATCGCCGAAGGCCCCCCACAGGAGCTCCTCCAATTGACTTGTACAGAGTCACTCGAAGATGCGTTTCTATCATTTTCGAAAATGGAGGAACTGGAGTGAAATGGAATGAATATTGCACGATCATTTGCGGTGACGAAAAGGGTTTTACGAGATCTCAAGAATGACAGGCGCACGCTCGCCATCATCTTTGTCGCCCCTATACTGATTATGTGCATCTTCGGTGCTGCGTTTGCGGGAGACGTAAAAGATGTTAAGGTAATTGTAGTCAACCACGATAAAGGGACACCCTCGGGCTCTCTCTCAGACAAGGTCATCGCTAACTTCAACAAAGATATCCTGAACGTAGAGTACTCGAGCAACGAAAGCGACGCTCGGGCTCAGGTACAAAGCGGGGACGGCTACGCTGTCATTGTGTTTCCCGACCAGTTTACCCAATCTGTGAGCGCGAAGGCGTTAGGAAAAACCTCAGTCTCACAGGAGGACGTTACTGTTCGTGTTCTGGCCGATAAAAGCAATGTCAACGTCGCAAACGCCATTATCGCGTCCGTAAACGGGGCGCTCGCCAAGACAATGCAAGACATGGGCCGTAAACAACTTTTTTCATTGGACGCGAGCGAAGCGATTTACGGGGCTAACGTACAATTTATCGACTACTTTGTGCCAGGCATCATTTCGGTGGCCGTTTGGCAGCTCACCACGCTCCTCACGCTCATCTCGTTCGTGGGAGAGCGCTCATCAGGCTCATTGTTCCGGCTTTTAGCCTCTCCTATACGCGAAAGCGAACTCGTCTCGGGATACGCTACCGCTTTTGGGGCGTTGGGCATCATGCAATCTGCGGTATTGCTTGCGGTTGGCGTTCTCCTGTTTCACATTACCATCATCGGCAACATCGTCATCGCGTTCGCAGTCATTGCGCTCCTCGCGATTGTATCGCAGGCATTAGGGATACTCCTTTCAAGCCTTGCCGAGCGCGAGGCGCAAGCGATCCAGTTTCTGCCATTAGTCGTTTTGCCCACATTTTTGCTGTCTGGCATTTTTTGGCCTATAGAATCGATTCCCGTATGGTTACGTCCGGTATCGTACATTTTTCCTCCAACTTACGCCGTTGAAGCGATGCGCGCGGTGATCTTGCGTGGATGGGGATTGGATAAGATATTCCCTGACATCGTTGCATTACTCGTCTTCGCCCTGGTCTTCCTCGTTACGGCAGCGATTTTGCTTCGCAGGAGAGAATAAGGTGAGCAAATCATCTTTGATCACTCTTCTCCCGCTCTCCGCTCCTTTGCCGCACGCAGCGTGTCGTAGGAAATATCCTCCTTCTCACAGGTATTGAGCGTGGAGAGAGATCAGTGGTTATAGGTTTTCCTGACAAACCACGCGATGTTCTCTCCCAGCTGTTTCATGGTGTCGATTCCCTCATCGTCCGTCTCGACATCGCCGGGCATAAAACCTTTCGCGTTGTTTCAGTACCGGGATCCGGCAGAGAACATCCCACTGATGCAGAAATAATGGTTGATAGTGTCCACGGCGCAAACTGCCCCGGATCGTCTCTCGGCCGCGACGGCGGCGCCGAGCTTCTGCCGGAACATGTCGTCGTTTGCTTTTCCCACGAGAAACGCCCGATCCATGAATGCTTTGATCTCCGGGGTGACTCCGGCAAAATACGTCGGGGTCCCGATGATGATAGCATCGGCCTCAAGCATTTTTTCGATACATTCATTCACCATGTCTTTCTTCTGGACGCACTGCCTGTCCCTGTTCTCAAGGCATTTCCCGCATGCGAGGCAAGGGTGGACTTTTTTCCCACCAATCTGGATGAGTTCAGTTTTTATCCCGGCTCTCCCGATCGCGTCCAGCGTGTGCCGGATCAGGCGGTATGTGTTGCCGTCCCGATGGGGACTGCCATTGAATGCAACGACTTTCATAGATTCTCTCCCACGGAATAGATCCGTATTAGTATAATATCGGTAGTCAGTATTATATAGTAACCAGTTATCATATTGTTACTTATTACCATGAAGAGAGCAAAAAAGAGATGCGCGTATCACTGCGAGATCGAGGCGGCCTTTGCCATCATCGGGGGGAAATGGAAAGCCGGGATCATCTGGCATATCGGAACGGAGCGGCCGCGGTTCAGCCAGTTACGCGTTCCGCTGGAGAACGTGAGCCCCCGGATGCTCGCAAAACAGTTGCGTGAGCTTGAGAAGGACGGGCTGGTGATCCGGACGATGTATCCCGAGATCCCGCCCCGGGTGGAGTACGAGCTTACGGATGCCGGCAAAGCCCTCATCCCGATATTGCAGAGCATCAGCGAGTGGGTCACCACGTACTGTCCAAACACTGCGGGCATGATCGAATAAGCAGCCAAAAAGGAGCACCATAGCAATCATCTCCAATAAACCTCTTCTTATACTCCTATCGATCAAGCGACGTATCGCCATCGGTAAATTTAATGACCATATGGCTCCCATCGCAGAGGGGCTTGTTGGAGGAGGCGCCACATCTACAGAGAGCAACGCGGTTGCGAACTTCGTAAGTACTGCTGTCAGATGGTACGATCGGAATGTTCCCCCGCACCCACAGAGGGCCGCTGCATCCTCTATGTGGTTCTTCGATGACAGCGACGGACGGTTCAAACTCAGGCTCAAGTAGCTGCTCTTGCTTCTTCTGCCACGCCACCAGACGTCCAGACGTGCAATTTCCTGCCTCTTCGATGGCTATCCGCTTCGCTTCTGGGTCGTCTGAAGATCTGGTCAACTTTCCAATTCCTTTCGCTCGCAGACAGAACCCCGCGTGATTGCACAAGTCCGGAACATCGGTCAATACGAGATCAGGCCCGTCGATCTCTCTCGCCCGAGCGCGGTAGGGTCTTCGGCTTGCGACCTCAGTGCCGTCGAACTGTGCTGTGACGTGCGTTCCATCGCAAAATGGTTTATCCTTCGACTGTCCACACCGGCACAAGGTATACGTCTCATCGATGGGGTATTCTTCGCTTTTGACATAGTTGAGCGGATGCCCATTGGCATCGGTGCGTATGATCAGTTTGATCAAAGGGATGTGCCCTGATACAATATACGGTCCGTTCTCACTTATCTGTATACGCGCGTTTTTTTCACGGTCTTTTGTTGTCTGTTTTTCAGTCTTCATAATAATCTGTCGTCCTTTGACGGTAACGAGTGACGTTCCCTAATATGGTTCTCCATACCCCATATAGTTGATCTTTAAACAAAGGATAAAACAGTTCTATCGGCAGTGGCTGCATAACGCTTGGGTAGCGAGTGTGGTGTCGTGGTGTGAGGCATTCGTAGCGTTATACAATTTACGGAGGATTTAAGTTGACATCCTCCGGTTTGTTATTTCAATTTCTCTTAATGAATTAGATTTTATTATTTGGCTACCTTCAGGGTTAGGCCACGTCCATGCATACCAGACAATTAGTGAAGTAGACACAATTTCTATAGTTACAAAGAGTATAAGTGGGTCTTGGCACCGCGAGGGGGACTACAAACGAATCGAATGCTTCAGTAGATCCAAATAAGATAAAGGACTTAAACTATCTTAATGGAAGGAGAATGAGTCCTATGGACAAAATGATTCTGATCAAGTTTCCATTCAGAAAGACAGGAATACCCGCAACTCTCCTTATCCAAGAAGAACCCGAAATGTGCCGGATCGTGTGGGATCTTTTAGGCCAACCCATGAAGATGATATGCCATCACACATTGTCCACAGGGGACTACTTCCATGGCTGTGGACGGCCTCCGAAACATCCTATTGCCACAGGTTCACAGGCCACTCCCCTCGGAAGGGAACAGCTTCTTCTCAGCCAACTGAAGCCAGGCTCCATCGTATATAGCGGAGGACACGACATTGCGATTGCCTATGGATCCGATCTGACCGAGCCTTTAATGGCGAGAGGGCCGGTGGTGGCACGGGTCTCTAAAGATTTTCTAGGGGCGCTCTATGAAGCAGGGAGGGAGATCTGGAACGCCCAATTCATCACGCACCAACTGCAGACGATCACTCTAAAGAGAAAGGATGTGAGTTATGCCTAAGCACTGGCAAGAAGTGAAAAACGAAATCGAGGAGGAAATAGACCGAATATGGTGGGAGGAACCCGAGGAAGTCAAGATGAGCAGACTCGGGATATTTCCAAGTGGGGCGGGGACAAACGGTCAGGTGCTGGGGAACCTTTTGTTCCTTGTCGCTGACACTCAGGCCATGGGATGGTGGACCATCGAACCTGCGATCCGATCCGCGATTGCAGATCCCGTTTTTACTCTTGAGCACTGCAAGAGGATGTGGAAATACTTGACTGTACACATGGCCAAGCTCTTGGGCGATATTGACCCTCCTAAATGCCCTGCTCCATGGTTGAATTTGCCCAAGCTTGTCGAGCTCTGTAATGACATTGTGGACTCTTTGGATACCGTTGAGACAAAGGAGGAGTTTGCCGATCTCATCTGGAGCTGGGAAAATTACGTGAACAGACTAAACAAGTGGTTCTGCCTCGTGTTCCCCTGGCACTTGGGACTTGATTTCCCCAGAAGAGGACAAGAAGAGATAAACGAGATGGTTCGTCTGTCTCGTATTTGGGAAAAATAGTGACTATTGATCGTGACTATGGCACTTCCGCCACCGCATACGTGGAATTAAAGCGGACATGTTCGCACAATTGGAAAAGATTCATGTATTTGCTGGAGGGATGTCATATAAAATACAGCGGGTAAAAGTCCCGCTCTCCGCCCCTTTCCCGCACGCAGCGTGTTGTAGGGATATTTTAGTCCATCACCCGTGAAATCGAAACGACCGACCACGATACTCTCCTTACTTGATACTCCAGTTTCAATGCATATGGGACAGATAGATATGCCAGTTCTTTGACCCCTTTATAACTCACGCGCCGGGGCAATAGTCTCGATTGCCGCACGGAGGATATCAAGTCCTATATCGATATCCGCTTTTTCAATCGTTAATGGGGGGCAAAACCTGATTGTTGACTCGCCTGCGGCCAATAACGTCACACCGCTCTCAAAAGCGTGACGGATAACCGCTGCTCTTTCTTCGGCTGCCTCTTCCTTTGTAGTTCTGCTTCGGACAAGTTCGATCGCTGACATCAGGCCACGTCCTCGAACCTCGCCGATTATCTCATAGTCTTGCTGCAGCGCTCTCAATCCCCTGAGCAGGTGTTCTCCCACGTGCACCACGTGGTTGCCGAATCCCGGTTCTTTCATAATATCCAATACCGCTATGCCCGCTGCACAGGAGAGCGCGTTACCCGCAAAGGTGCTTGCGTGCGATCCCGGCTGCCACGTCATAATCTCCTCTGATGAGACCATCACTCCGAGCGGCAAGCCACCACCAATGGCTTTAGATAAGCAAACGATGTCCGGCATCACATCAAACTGTTCTGACGCGAGAAACGTTCCTGTCCGGTAGCACCCGGCCTGTACCTCATCGATCACGAGCAAGATGCCGTTCTCGTCACATATCGAGCGTAATTCTTGTAGAAAGGCCTTCGGGGGGACAATGTAACCCCCCTCTCCTTGAATCGGCTCAACAAAGATGGCTGCAATCTCCTCCGGAGGGGCTTCTTTTTTAAATACCTCTGCCATGAGGGTGAGAGTAGCGTCCTCTGCGGATACCCCCCGTTCGCCGCCATACGGACGGTACGGGTTCGGGAATGGCACGTGAAAAACCGGCAAGAACGGCCCGAACCCTCGCCGGTAAATTGCTTTTGATGCGGTAAGGCTGAGTGCTCCATAAGTTCGCCCGTGAAAACCCCCGTAGAAAGAGATAAAATATTTTCTTTTGGTGTGATGCCGCGCGAGTTTCATCGCTGCCTCAACGCTTTCTGCTCCAGAGTTGCACAAGTATATCTGATCAAGCTGTGGACTGAGCATTTCTGTGAGCCGTTCTGCAAAGGTGACGGGAACATCTGAATAAAAGCTGAGGAATGACCCGTGAGAAAGGTACTTGATTTGATGTTCAACAGCACGCACGACGTTGGGATGATTCCATCCCACATTCATCACGGCAAAGCCTGCAGTGAGGTCAAGGTACCGATTGCTATCCACGTCCCACAGATTGATCCCGCTCGCATTCCGGAGTACGAGAGGGTATTGTCGCGCCAAGGAGTGGGAGATCACCTTAGCGTCTCGCGCGATAATTGCCCGGGCATTAGGGCCAGGGGGTTTAGTCGTTATGAGAGGTTCCATGCTCACGAATTCTTGTCTTCACTAATAGGTCTATCTTATTCATTTAGCTGCCTGCAGTTTTTGGGGAACTTGTTAATTAACCTCCAAACAACTGTTTAGCACGCCGTAAATCAAGTCAGAATCACCTTCCACACATCGATGTCGCTCCCCGAGGGCAGCCCATATACACCTTTTGCAACATTCACAACGACGCGCGCTACTTCCTCAGGAGGTCTCCCTTGAAATCGGTCATTCTGGTCGCAATAAAATCGGGATTTACGGAGTACACGTTGACGTGCCGTAGTTCCTTTGCTAAAGCTTGTGTAAAGCCCCTCACCCCAAACTTAGTCGCACACAAGACGGTTAGTTCCTCCATGCTGGTTGTACCCGCAATGCTCCCGATGTTGATTATTGTGTCTTTGACATAAGGTAGGCATGCTCTCGTCATTTTCATAAGGCCCTCCAAGTTTGTCCGCACTTGTATTTCAATGTCCTTAAAATTCTGATTTTGTAACGACGTCCACGACAGTATTCCCGCATTATTTATCAAGATATCAATTTTCTTGTATTCCTGAACTACCTCATCCACGGCATGGAGTATGCTCTCATCATCCATCAGATTTAATTTAATGAGTAATGTACTGGCTGCGCCCTGCTCTCGAACCTTCTCACAAGAAGTGCGTTTAGCGCTTCATTGTCGATCTGCCAGTCATACAACAGGGTCAAATTGGTCGAACACCGATCGAGTTCGGCACGCAAGAGGGTCGTTCGCTGTTCGATGATGTCCTTCGGATAACGGGGCATGTACGTGCTTGGCCTGCCGTTTGATACGGTGATCCACTTTTCTCCTCTAGCCTTTTTAACACCCCATAGATCCTCTTTCTAGGAACCTCCGATTCCGCAACAAGCACAGTTGCGGTTGTAGGGCCTGACGCCGTGAGGGCCATGTAAGCCGTTGCTTCATACGTCGAGAGCCCCAATTTTTGCAGCGTGTCGAGCGTCTCCACATCAAGCAACATGCTCATACGCTCGTCCTGCCACACTATAAATGTTACTTATACGTCTATAATAGTTACAAAATACTTATCCGCTGTGACGTCGTAAAGACAACCTATGCCGATGACACCTTTCGCGATCATGTCCCTAGCAACAAAATTTCGAGAATCGAGAATATTCCTGACAGCCGCCGAAATGGATGTTTTTACTCTACTGGCAAAAAATCCAATGTCGGCCCAGGAAACAGCGAATAGATTAGAAGCCACTGTGCGGGGCGTCACCATATTGCTTGATGCTGTCGTGAGCATGGGTTTGCTCGAGAAAAAGGAAGAGAAGTACCATTGTCCGACCGAAGTATCCTCCATATTGTCAAAGGAGTCACCGACTTCGATACTGCCCATAGCTATGTTGGCTACAGGGGGGTGGAAAAGGTGGTCGGATTTGACGGATATTGTACGCCATGGACAAGACAGGATGAGAGGAACAGCGTTTGACAGCAATGAACGCGAACAGGAGGCTTTTATCGGTGCCATGCATGCCATCGCCAATGAGATGGCTCCCCCGATAGTGGCAGCTATAAAACCAAGCAGGGCCAGAAAACTACTCGACATCGGCGGTGGTTCTGGTGTATATACACAAGCCTTTCTCGAAGCCTCGCCCGGTCTGACCGCCACGATCTTTGACCTGCCATCGGTCATTAACATGGCCCGACAGCGTCTGGCCAATAGCGGTCTGCTTGGCCGAATCCAGTTGGTTGCCGGTGATTTTTATAGCGATGAACTTCCAACAGGACATGATTTGGCATTGCTTTCGGCTATTATCCATCAAAACAGCCCGGAACAAAATATTGAACTGTACCGGAAGATATTCCGCGCCCTTCAGCCGGAGGGACGACTGGTTATCCGTGACCATGTAATGAGTTCGGATCATACCCAGCCGACCAGTGGGGCCTTTTTTGCCGTGAATATGCTTGTTGGGACTACAGGAGGTGGGACCTATTCTTTTGAAGAAATTAAGTCATCACTCGAATCGGCCGGTTTTATCAAAATCAATCTGATACAGCCTGATGAACAAATGAATGGGCTGGTGGAGGGATTCAAACCTTAACATGGAATCTCTCGTTCCCTAAAATATCGGTCACGAGCGTTTGTTGCCATCCTTAGTTGTGTCATCATCTTAGTCTGGATCGTAGCAGTAGTAAAAGCAGGACTCTGAGAACCAACGAGCTCGGCACACAAGAGGGGGCGTCGCTGTTGTGACCTTCAATGTGATGGTCGACGATGATAAAAGCAGACGAGACATTGTTATTTGGATTAGTTCAAGTAACATGTCAGATTTGACTAATTACTGGAGTGAAAGGTATGGAATTTAAGGAACAATCAGAACTTCTAAAAAAGGTATTGGGATTAAAAAAGGAACCGCTGGCAATCACTTTCACCAATGAAGAAGTTTCCGGTGGGCAGTACGAGAAAACGTCGATTTGTAAGGCGTTGAAACGCGCTGGAGAAGGTGACTGTTTTGTTATCGACGAAAAGGTAGAGACCTGCCCCGGCGGCAGCAGATATTGCGGTTTCACGGAATTTACCGAAGGACAGAAAAGAAGACTTCAACGATTCCTTACCAAAGGAGAGAAGCTCACTAGCACGATTGTATCCTTTGAGAGAATGCTGAAACTCACAGTTCAGCCACCTACTGGCTTGGCAGACAGATTAGTTATCTGTCCACTTGAAAAAACAACAATACGGCCAGACCTTGTGTTATTTCAATGTAACCCGGAACAAGCGTGTCGTCTCATAACTTTAGACACCTACTGGGATGGCATATCGCCACAACAACAAATTATAGGAGCATTATGCCATAGCGCTATAACGTATCCCGTAATGACTGGATGTACGAATATGACGACGGGCGACTGGACGGCCCGAAAACAACAGGGATTTGAACCAGATATACTCTTCCTGTCAATACCCTACGAACGAATGCACAATTTGATAACCGCTATCCCCAATTGCTCAGCAGGAGATGCAAAAGCAGTAATCCCCGAGGAATTCCGAGGAGAGTAGGAGAAGCTATGGATGTGCTTGTGCGGTGTTCGAACAAGGTGAATGCGGTTGGGCTGAAGTTCGCACACCTATCAGGTCAGCATAGTAGCGTGTTGTAGGAAATGTCCAATCCATCACCTTTGAAATCGAAACTGCCGATCACGATAACTCTTCGCTCGATACTTGCCAACCTTTTATCAGTTGATCTCGCAGAACGGCCAGCCATACAGATAGCAATAGCTTCTGCTGATTCCTTATCTATCTCCAATGCATCTTTGAGAGTTCGCTTTAAGGAGGACTACTTCTTTCAACTTTGTGCTAAAAAACGGGCAACTCTTTTCTTTAGATACAGCAACTCTTTCGAATGGTGTTGACAAATGACCAATACCCCACTAAGCTATTCAATCGAACCAACTACACGGGCCTTTTTGGAAGAGATCAATCCTGCTCCGCCAATCTACACGCTCTCCGTCGAAGAAGCCCGAAAGGTGCTTTCTGATTTACAAGCTGTTAATGTAGCGAAGCTGTCTGCTGACATTGAAGATCATCAAATCCCTGGAGGTCCAAAAGGTCAGGTTTCAATCAGGATCATTCGACCGAAAGGGATCACCAGAGCCCCGCCGGTGATCATGTTCTTCCATGGTGGTGGCTGGGTGCTCGGTGATAAAGACACACACGATCGGCTTGTCCGAGAGATAGCAAACGGCGCCAATGCAGCAGTCGTTTTTGTTGATTACACACGCTCTCCTGAAGCTCAGTACCCCACCGCGATAGAGGAGGCTTACGCTGCGACGAAGTATGTGGCGGAACACGGTAAGACCTTCGACCTCGACTCGTCACGGCTGGCAGTTGTGGGCGACAGCGTTGGAGGGAACATGGCAATCGCTGTTACCCTCCTGGCAAAAGAGCGGGGAGGGCCCCACATCGGCTTTCAAGTGCTATTTTATCCAGTGACTGATGCCAATTTTAACACACCCTCGTATAATGAACTTGCGACCGGGCATTGGCTCACCCGAGAGGCGATGAAATGGTTCTGGAACAATTATTTGCTCGACGAAGGACAGCGGGCGTACCCTACGGCATCTCCGCTCCGAGCTTCAGTGGGCCAGCTTAAAGGTTTGCCACCGGCACTGATCATGAACGGTGAGTTCGACGTGCTTCGCCATGAGTGCGAAGCGTACGCTCACAAGTTAAATGAAGCGGGTGTCCGCGTTACGGCGGTCCGCTTTTTAGGAACGATCCACGACTTTGTGATGCTCAATACAATTACAAATACTCCCGCTCCGAGGAGCGCAATAGCGCTCGCCAATGATAACCTTGAAAAATTCTTTGCTAATGAGCGAAAGTAATGCGATGAAATTAATGACAGGTCTGCGATTGATTTTAATTCACTAACTTCGCCCTTTGCCGCCAATAGCGTGTTGTAGGGGATGTCTATTCCATCTCCTGTGAAACGGCCGACCGCGATAACCCCTTTGCCTGATACTCGTCAACCTTTCGCCAGTTGATCTCGCGGAACGGCCGGCCGAAATCCTTTCTTCACTGCGTGTTTTATGACTCATTCATTATGTGATTCAACAACCGTCGCTCCGCTCTCCTCAGAAGGACATCTAATGTGGAAAGTGCGAGGTCAAACCGTTTAGCAAGCTGCACAAGGCTGATCTTCCTTGGTACATCGTAGTAGCCGAGCGTGTAAGCAGTGATGAGAGCATTTCGTTGTTTTTCTGTCAGACGATTCAGCGGCGAGTGAGGCGGGAACTGTGCATCCGTAAGTGAGATTACCCAGTAGCGGACACCTGCGTCTTCAAATGGCGTGAGAAACTGTCTCACCTGCTTCGCACTTCCGAGAAACGTTAATTTTACCTTTCCGTCCTTTACTTCAAACGGTAGGGAGAGATACCCCCCATTTGCTGTGGGATCGGGTTCCCCATGGACAGGCTGTAGTGGTCTGGCCTTTATGAAATAGGTGCAGATTCTCCCCTCCTTTTCTTGCTCGAGTATTTGTACTTCAGCAAAGTCATCAGGAAATGCATCCTCGATTCTGAAATCTGGCTTATTAAATTCCACTCTTGCTATCAAAGCGACTTCCTCGTAATCGAACTTGAGAAAGTGTAGGACTTCCATCGATCTTATTTTCTGTAATGGTATTTCTGGATGTAATTTGTTAAAGGCTCTGCCAGAAACCTCCACAATAAGTCTGCGCATGAAAGAGAAGTTGAAAGGATGTCCTATAAGAATTTTGTCAGAAAACGACGAATTAATTCGCCACAATCTTAATCGCTCAGTTATCCGATATCAAGACATTCGTCGAGGCTGAGATAGTTATGGGCCTCAGACGAGAGTAAGAGAAAGAGTTACATGGAATTATACAAACAAGAAGCTGAGGTATCACATGAGCATTAATACTAAAAAAGAAAGGCAGAGCCCTTATTATGTCTGTCCAGTGTGTAAGCAGTCTTTAACCCCCGCAACAAATGGGTTATGCTGTCAGCGAGATGGAGTGGAATACCCCGTTAAAAATGGAATCCCGGACTTTGTCACAGACGACCTCACAAAGAGCGCAAGTGTCGTTTTGCAATCAGTCGATAAGCTCGATGACTTAGCTGAGATCTATGAAGGCCCATCTTACTATGGTGTCTTGGATATGGCAAACGCTGAGTTAGGTCTCCCATCGATTGAAGAAGGGGCAAAGACAATAGCGGAGATGGTGGATGCAAAGGGCGGCGTAGGATTGGACGTGGCCTGTGGAACAGGATACGCCACCAGACCCTTAGCCCAAAAGATGCGACTCGTCTACGGGGTCGACGTCTCCATGGGCATGCTTGAGAAAGCGACGGAGTATGCACGAGATAAGGGGGTAGAAAACATCTGTTTTGCCCGCAGTGGAGCAGACAGACTTCCCTTTCCGGATGAAGTATTTGACGGAGTTACCTGCGTCGGTGCTTTGCACCTTTTTCCGGACGCCGCAGAGGCATTGAAGGAGATGGCAAGAGTCGTGAAGAAGGGCAGGCGGTTGGCAGCGCTAACAATTGTAAAGCAAGATCTGTCCGTTCTTAAGGAGTGGAGCGAGTTGATTTCAGAGCGGATGGCAGCCAGTAACTTTATAGGTGAGGGGGCGTTAGGGGGAAAACATCTTTTCGATGTAGAAGAACTTGATACGTACCTCACACAAGCAGGGTTCAAAGGGTTTGCGTATGATATTTACGGATTCTACATACTGTTCCACGCAGAAAAAGGCTAAAACGACTAATTTCTGCTCTCCGCTCCTTTGCCACAAGCAGCGTATTGTAGGGAATGAAGATGTAACGCCGCTTGAATGGGTTGAGTCATCTTGCATAGTGGGAGTCAAACGAGGATCGAAATGATTACAGGGCACGGGCAGCAAAAAGGAGTTAAGTACCCCTAATAGACATCTATACCATCCTATAATACCTCACAAAAAATTCGAGCGATCTAGATATGACAAACAGACCAACGGGAGTCCTAGTAGTAGCGATAGTCGCCTTCCTTGCTGCGGTTGTAGCGTTAATTGTAGCGACATCAATACTCTTTGCTGGAACCCCCTTGGATACGATATGGAGCCTAAAAAACTCCTTCCCGGCTGGGTTTAAGAACACTTCTGTTGGGATTCTGTTTGGATATCTCTTACTCGTTCTTGCTGTAGTTGGATTTTGTTCAGTATATGGATTAGTCAAAGGTCTAAAGTGGGCGTGGTGGATCGTCATAGTAACACTTGCAGTGAATGGGATAAGGGATGCCGTTTCAGTCGCGCAAGGTAATATCGCGGCGATATCTGGGGTGTTGATTGCAGCGGTGTTCTTGTTCTATTTAACAAGACCACGGGTGAAAGGTTTTTTTGATGACAAGGCATCAAGCATAATGGAACAGCAAGGGACTTTCAAGTAAAAAAGTCACTCAGCCGTCTGCGAGAGCTGCCAGTAGCCGTTCCTGTAGTTGAAGCTTGCAGATCGACATTATCAAGATGTAAGTTCAAGTAACCTAAAAATGAGGGGGGCCTGCGTCGAAGACTAAATCTTATGCATAACTCGGTGTGGAGGTAAGGCATGAAAACATGCTCGGGCGTATCGCATAGTCGTATTGAGCTATCTTAAACTCTCAAGTTTCTTTTTCCGCTCTCTGCGCCTTTGCCGCACGCTGTGTGTTGTAGGGAACGTCCATTCCATAACCCGTGAAATCGAAACGGCTGACCACGATACTCCTTTGCCTAGTATTCACCAACAATCGGTCTCGCGGTATGGTCGATCGATGTAATTTTCCATTGCGATATTCGTTCCTTGATGTGATATTACTGTAACCGTTCTGTAATTTCCGGCCAATCTCTCTGATCTTTAGTAAGGAAGCTCTCATCAACGTTGGCCTCCATCTCGAGGAACCTCTTGAAAGGCACGCTGAAGGACAGCACATCCTTCTCGATGAATTTGCGGGCAGTGATATCAGTGAGACCAATAACAGCTTTCTGCCGTTCAGATCGTGCCTGCTCGAGTACTTGGAGGACGATGCTTTGGCAACCCGCTCCCCACTCCGTTATTACGTTGTCATTTGTGGGCCTGTCAAAGTTTGCGAGGGTCGCGAGCGCCGAGAGTTGATCGGGGTTTACCATGAAGAAGACTATTGCTATTTCATCTATCTCTTCATCGGCGACCTCCGCAAGCGGCTTCATCACCATATAACGCGTTGGTACCGAGATGTCAGGAACGTTTTTAATGAACTCTCGCACCAAATCAGGAGTTTTCTTTCTATATTCGCCTTCAAATTCCCCCTCCTTTCCGGTTGCGATGAAGTAGTCTATCCAGCCCAACTGGAACTTGCCAAAGCACAGCCCGACCTGCCCACCAGGGCATTGGACAGTGGCTTTTTCCAACACAGCGGTGCGGCCTTTCGCGGCGGCGGCGAACAAAGGGATAATGCAAGTACTCCCTCTTTCCGACCCTTTTCCTTGTCTCCCTTCCCGAAACTGCAACGCCTTTTCGGGTTTGTGATCGGTCAAAAGAATGGCGACAGGCGCATTCTTCAACTTTATGGCATCGGCTATCTTGCTTCGCATAGGTATACACTTCCATGGACACACGTTTAAAGTAGCGTCAATTAATGTAGCTGTTGGTCATACTTCACCGAACATCAAAATTGTGGTAGCTATGTTCGCCTTTTTAAGGCAAAAATCCTTATAGCCTATCATTGCCGTTTTCTGTCTTATGCTCAGACTTATTGTGGAACTCTCTGCTCAAGACTTTAGCAAATTTGATCCAGAAAGCTCGTTCGAGAAGATGAAGTCGATGGAAGTCTTGCACTTTCTGAAGTACGATCACTGGGAAGTCGCTAAGATACTGAGAGTTGAATTTAACGAGCCAAATGCCAGCATTGAAGCGGTATTTCGCGATAGGTTGATTGAGGCACAGATTCTTGAACAAGAGAAGGAAAAAAAGACCGGGAGAGATATCTACACCTATTTTATCAAGGTCAGGCCACCACTAGCCATCCGCAGAGACCAAGACCCCAAAGCAGTTGGGGGGTACTTGTCTTTGCCGTATGTTGTAAAAGATGGAAAGGTGAAGATTACGTTTCTCGGAAACACAAAGCAGATGAGGACTTCTATCAAGATATTTGAAGATGCAGGTGTCCGCTACAGGGTCGTCTCACTTACGGATGCAAAAATCTCGCCTTATTCGCTCATTAGTCGTCTGACAGAAAAGCAACGAAATGCTCTCATCACTGCTTATACGCTCGGCTACTACGATGTACCAAGGAAGATCAGCCTTGTGCAGCTTGCTAAAACACTCAACCTTGCACGTTCCACGTTGGATAAACATCTAAGGAAAGCAGAGCAACGGTTGCTGCATCACATAATGAATGAGTCATGACGTCTTCAGGAAAACGAGTAACAGCGTTGATTTTGGGAGTATGCAGCATCTTGTAGACGATGTCCATCGCTCGTTACGAACGACGATGATAACCCCTTGTCCAGTACGGGTGATATGATGTCGATTACACCTGCATAAAAGCCCAAGTTCCAAGACCCCTTATGGGACATAAGGAAGGTTAAATTTCGTAAAAGAATGATTTCACGAAATGAATAAGCTGTATTTGAGTCTCTTTTATTTTCATGAGATTACATGAGATAAAATGAGATAGATTGTTATAGTCGAGCATAACAATTGAGCGGAAGGGGCCGGCCGATGTGTTTTCCTTTTATTGCTCTTCGTCTACCTCAAGGTTTCTTTTTCTTCCGATAACCCCATATTTTCAACGATAGGTCGGTCATTAGATCAATCAAAGCCTCTTCATCCGTTAACACCACGGGATAGATCGTATTGTAAAGGATGATGCTTTTCACCATGACCCCCCAGTGCATAACGAGTTTCAAGGAGTTTACTTCATCTATATCAACCCCCTCAAAACGGACAAATAATTTAGAAATGGCGTTATAATCTTCTAAGTCTAGCTTTCTCAGCCCCTCCGCTATGCCACTGTCGCGTAATGCAGCAGAGATGCTCGCCTTTACCAATGCGCTGTTCTCTTTGGTAGATTGCAGCATATTTGTTATGATTGCCCGCATGTAACCAGGGAAGTCGTTAAAATCAATGGTTTCGGGCTGCTCTATCAAGTACTTTTCAACATTGCGAGACGGTATCTCCTTGACGATATCCAACTTACCGTTCGGGAAATATAAATAAATCAGCCCTACACTGACCCCCGCAGACTCAGTTATGTCCTTTATCGTGACCCTGTCATAACCTTTCGTCCCGATCAACGCGTGCGTGGCGTCTAGAATTGCTCTGATCTTTGCTTCTCTATCTCGAATGATGCTCTTCTTAAGGTTAGGGGTAGCAGGTGTCGCTGACATAGAGTATAGTAACCATAGTAACTTTATGAGCATTATT
>Ga0187781_10000807_pt1 | contig 23011 bp, 24 predicted proteins | sample 0715_SJ02_MP02_2_FD_132447 | JGI IMG/M metagenome (GOLD analysis project Ga0187781, IMG submission 132447) | Tropical peat soil microbial communities from peatlands in Department of Meta, Colombia - 0715_SJ02_MP02_20_MG | ecosystem: Environmental > Terrestrial > Soil > Wetlands > Peat | place... | reverse complement strand
GAAGGCGCGTCGAGCGGGAGAGAGTCGAGAGTTAAGATAGCTCAGTACGATCTATGCGATGCGCGTCTGCTGTAGGGCCTAGGCTTGCGGCATAGACAAAGCATGGCAGCAACAAGCACTGTTACAGCTAACAAATGCACTGCAATAATAACAACTACTACTTTTTTAATGACTAACGCTATCATAACAGCTGCTATGATGGGTGAAATCGTTTTTTTCATTTATTTTACCACCTGTTCGAACGTATTGATTAGCCGGAAGACATAATTCTCAATAGTCAGGTAATTTGTATGTTTAGACCCATTCATAACCTTCTGCCACAAAATACATGCTAATTCCACGCATTTTTCGTGAAATCAGGGTGCGTATTACGTTTTTCCAATAAAGGTAGCAACGCTGTCATTCGCATTTTTAAAAACCGCCACCCAAACTGGGAAATGCTTGATTTCGCACTTTCCACGTAAGGTGTGCATTTCAGGAAAGCGACGGTTGCTGTCTCACATAATGAATAAATCACAAAAACACGGGATGAGAGAAAAGACACCAGCCGTTCCCAGAGAACAACTGGCGAGAGGTTGAAGAATACCAGGCAAATGGGGGTCGTGGTCGGCCGCTTCGATTTCACGGGTGGTTGAATGGACATCCCCTACAACACGCTGCTTGCGATAAAGGCACGAAGGACGGAAGGTCGGAAGCCGCAGTGCTAGCATAGCGAGACAGACATATCGGGCTGCCGTTAACGCCAGTATTGATATAGGAATATTGGAAAGCAGCCCTAAGTTGTCGAGCCTGTTAAGATGTTAAACAATGAAGCGTTAGACAATGTAGCGAATATCAGCGACGGTATGGAAAGTAGCGCTCCAAGAATCGATGACGGTATAGAAAATAGTGTTCCAACAACCGATCCGAAAAGTTCTAGCATTAATATTCACCTCCTTTTCATTGTTATCAGATTCACTTGCAATATGTCATCAAACGCTGATGAAAGGTAAATAATTACAAAAACTCTTTGTATATTAATTCTTTCTGTTACAGCCGGAATAAGTTTACGAAGTACGACTGTGCGCGACAGCTATCAAATCTTTATATTATACGCATACACTCTTAAACAGTTAAACGCCCTCCGAGTGCTATGGTGGAGCTGGATTCGCGTGAGCGAACTTTTCAGTGTTTAACTGAAGGATATTAAGTAGGACAGCTGGGCGGCTAACATCTTCAATTGATTTTATTCCTCGATCCAATCACAAGTCTGCTGGGTCTTGGCATCGCATCAAACTCGCAAATGAATAATACTAGACTCTCCCCTCTGGTCATTGTAATCCATGAATCTTCGTGTCTCTTCGCTCACTAAGTTTCGTGAAATGTTTTTGAACATCGGGAACTGGTCTATTACGGTAATTCGGCTGTCCCACTTTGCGATTTCGTTTATATCTTTAGGCACCCACGTACCAGCCTTCCCACGGAAGGTTGTCATAAGGTCATGCAATGCCTCCGTCTTTTCTGTATCGCTGAGCTGATCCCACCACACTTCGAGATCGGACCACGCCTTACCTTTCGGCTTTGTCGGAGTCTGAAGCGTTGCTATCATATGATACAACTTATCTTTCTGGTTCTGTGGCGCCTTCTCCCACCAGCTCTTCATCGCCTCCATCCACGCTGCTCTCATCGCGTCTCGCTGTTCAGGTGGAACCCTGTCCATCCACGTTCTAAAACTACCATCTGATCTAGATATAGCATCAAACACAATTTCACCATCAGGGAAGTTGTCTGCGAGCATCGAAAAGAACTGTTTCACCTGCACATCCTCAAAGGAATGTAGCACTCTATTCACACCGCCGGCTATAATGAATACTCCGTGTTCAGTATGTTTAACGTCGTTGCACCAGCTCGGGTCGATGAGGGATTTTGCGATGTACATTACCCTGTCAGGTTCCGGAAGCAGCTGTTTCCTGATGTCGATGACCGAAGGGAGATCGAGGTCGTACCAGTGGATCGTTCCGTTATCAACCCGGTAGAAGGTCGTGTCAAGCCCCGCAGCAATGTTGATGATGGATGCATGGGGGTGCTCTGCAATATACGCTTTTGCCTTTTCGTCAAACTGCTTTGCTCGTAGCGTGAATAAACCAAATTCTGGTTGAGTGATATTACGAGAAATATTAGACATTATATCTTCAAACGGCACATCATTCGATGAGAAGTCATAGTCAATTCGTTCGACGAGTTCTATAGCTTTCTCGTCATAAAATAACGAGCTGTACTCCCTGCTCACTTGTGCTCGGCCCCATAAGCACATCAACATCGACGCTGATGTACCGCTTAATTCAACCTTTACTTTATCCTGTTGCATGTCTGCCACTGATCCTATAGATTAATTGCATATTTTAACTTTTTTTGGTGCGGTGCATTCGGTGATTGCACTTTACTTTAGTATGCTTAGTATGTTGAGCATAATATTATATAACTTGCGCTCACCAAAGAAATGAGGAACGGCATGTGTGACACACTACAGCTCCCATGGTAATCACAGATCTCATAATCGGCCAGAAAAATCGATTCGTTGATATATCGAGCCGTTAAGGTTCAGTTTATAGAATAGCCGACATTACTTGATTAAAAACATCAAACACCTATTTTATATTTTCGACAGAGCTATGCCTTTCGAATAGACCTTCTGAATTGATCCTCATCGGGCTCTATCTTTGCATCACGTAAGACTTTTTCAACGATTGTAATAACAAGACGGGAGTCACTCCTCCTCGAGCACAGTAACCCCGATAGGACGCCGAACTATCTAAGATTTAAAACCGTGGATCTATGGAGATTATGATAAAATTTAATTATAGGACTGGTAACATAAAATGAAGAAAGGTTTATGCTAGCTGCCACACTTTTAATCGTTTTTAAAAATTTCGGTTAACGGAACGACTCTGTCTTTATACAACAAACATGAACACGCACATCGTCGACGAGAAGATATTGTATGACATACTAGGAGAAATGGAGTATAGAAAAAGGGGTACAACCAATGATTATTGTAGCATCAGACGTGCATCTAGGGTATGATAAGTGCAATTATAAGGCATTCTCGTCTTTTTTAAATAAATGCAATTCTTCCAGCATCGATCATTTAGTCCTATTAGGGGATCTCTTTGACTTCTGGAGATGTAACAATGCCCACATAGTCATGGCTGAAAGGTATACTGAGATTTTTAATATGCTAGGCAATTTGGCGATAAAAAACGTTCACTACATTGTAGGAAACCATGACTATTACATGCTGAGATTGAACGAACGATATAAGAAAGAGTATGGCGCAACTATTCTTCCCTTCACGATCAGACCTTCGCTACGACTGCCTGATAGTGGGAACATGTTCTACTTCATCCACGGATATGAACTAGAAGTGTTATTGAATCTTAAACCATTAGATATAGAACATTACGAAACTCTCAGCGATCATATGTGTTTTGGTGGGGATGTAATAGGTGGAGTCGCCAGCAATATGTGGGATATAATCCAGAAACTTGGCGCAAAGAGGAAATTTATAGACTTGAATAAAGTCCCACATGAACGAAAAACAATTGACAATATAGAGGAACTTGCCAAGTCGAAAGGAGTTTACATGTTACTAGGGATGAAACCTGATGAAAAGCTTATTTTCGGTCATACCCATAAGCCCTTTATAAATGATAGTAGAACGGTCGCAAATACAGGATCATGGGTCAACGAAGCTGCAAACGAGCAATGCCAAAACACCTATGTGAAGATCAGTAATGGGCAGATAGAACTTAAAAGATTCGATGAAAACAGGTTCCTATAATTATGCATTATGCGATGCGTTAAGGTTACCAGAAGCAAGGGTAAAACGAAGTATTTGGACTAGACTATGATGAGGAATAGATAAGGTTACAACGTGACATTGTCAAGCGGTTTGGCGCTCTCGCCGGAATCAACATACATCCACACACTTTAAACATAGCTTCACTATCCGCCTTATCAGATCCGGTCGCGATTTTAGACGACTGGAACAATTTCTTGGCCATTCAAATTTGTTATGATGCATCTCAAACGTTTTGTATCAAAGTTACGTAATAATATTTTTTCACACTACGCAGAATAAAATAACAATAAGTTTAATGCTCTAAACAAACTATTTAGTGTCTTTAAAATGCGGTGACAACATGAGAAAATGTAGCACGTTCTTACTGGCGGCCACTATTGTATTAACATCAGTATTTAGAGCAGGGTGTATCTCATCAAGTAATCAAAATGGGACTATCCCTATACCGCCCTCAAATCAAACACTCAAAGCTATGGTAGAAAAGCTACATAACAGGGATTCTGAGACAATGACTATAAACGCATGGAAAGTCACTTGGATTAACGCTTATAAAGTAAGAATAACTTTCACTGCAGAAAACGCTACTGAGCACGTAAGTGCTAACGAAACAATAAGTCTATTTAGCACCACCGACAATGCTACTAATTATCTAAATAGTCAAGTAGACGGTTATCAATTAGAATCAATGTCACCTCCAAACGATAGCGCATACGCCAGAACAATTGGGCATAACCCATCTATATATGAATATTGGACAAAGATTAATGAAGAGTCGGCCTTTTCAGATACGGGTTACATCCTGCAGGGCTATTCATATACGGGTTATATCCTGCAAGCAGATAATTTTGTAATGAGCGGCGATGTCATATCTCGTTCAATCAGTTAAAACCACACTTCTAAAATAATACAGGGTTATGAATATGGCTATTAAAAAGATAATGATAGGTTTGCTGATTGCAGGGATCTTAACTGTCTCCATGCCGAATGTTGTCGTAGCAACGACAGGCAACTATTCGGCCACGTTTTACAGCAACGCCCGCCACATCGGTGACCGCATACCGATGGCAAGGAGCAGCACTTCAAATGGCACATCAAATTGGAACTATGGGACTGAAGGCAATTTCGCTTCTTTCGCCACCCCAAATGGAATCGTCTACATAGGGAGTGATGATCATAACGTCTATGCTCTCAATGCGAATACTGGGGCGAAAATATGGAACTACACGACCGGAGACGTTGTAGACTCCTCTCCCGCCGTCGCCAATGGGATCGTCTACGTAGGGAGCTATGACCACAACGTCTATGCTCTCAATGGGAGTACCGGGACAAAAGTGTGGGGCTATACGACCGGAAGCCATGAGCGCTCATCCCCCAGCGTCGCTAACGGAATTGTCTACATAGGGAGCTGTGACCATAACGTCTATGCTCTCAATGCGAATACTGGGGCGAAAATATGGAACTACACGACCGGAGACATGGTGCATCGTTCCTCCCCAGTCGTGGCCAATGGGATCGTCTACGTAGGGAGTTATGACCACAACGTCTATGCTCTCAATGGGAGTACCGGGACAAAAGTGTGGAGTTACACGACCGGAGACAATGTGGGGTCTATTCCTGCCGTCGTCAACGGAATCGTCTACGTAGGGAGCTGGGATCGTAACGTCTATGCTCTCAATGCGAATACTGGGGCGAAAATATGGAACTACACGACCGGAGACGTTGTAGACTCCTCTCCCGCCGTCGCCAATGGGATCGTATACGTAGGGAGCTGGGATCGTAACGTTTATGCCCTTAACGCGAGTACCGGGACTAAAGTGTGGAGCTTCATAACTGGAAATGCTGTAGAGTCTTCTCCCATCGTCGTCAACGGAATCGTCTACATAGGGAGCTTTGATCATAACGTCTATGCTCTCAATGCGAATGCTGGGGCGAAAATATGGAACTACACGACCGGAGACGTTGTGGAATCATCCCCCACCATCGCCAACGGAATCGTCTACGTAGGGAGCTGGGATCATAACGTCTATGCTCTCAATGGGAGTACCGGGACAAAAGTGTGGGGCTACGAGACAGGAGACGCTGTGTGGTCTTCTCCTACTGTCACCTTCGGCATTGGGTAGATTCGAAAGAAATGCCTGTGTTTTAATAACATTGACGGATGTCTGGCTTTCAATCTCCCTTGATTGCTGAGGCGTGGATATTTGTAGCGCTTATGTTCATTGATATTGGTTGCTGCTATATCGAATACGCTGGTGCAACGGTTACAACTGTTATCGGGGCATGCTGACATACAAGTGACAGCGGTTCCCCTTCATTTTATGATCTTGACTGCTATCGGGCTTAGCTGGGCCTTGTGAGGTAGATATGCAGACCGAGGATAAGACTTACTGTCCATACTCCGAGTGCCAGCCACATCACCGCCGCCCGATTACGTGGCATTTTCACTCGGTTCCTGATGCCGAGACTGATCTAAACCCATAACCCAATGAGTATGAGTCCGAACGAGTGGTGTATAAGCTCCTCGGGATAGAAAAACGGTTGATACGGCACGTTTGCAATGGTGCCCACCAGTGATGGGAGCATTACCAAAAGGATAGCTGCAATCTGTACCCATACTGCGGCATTCATAATAGTACAATGTGTAGCAACCGTAATCGTCTTTCTTCGTGCCAGAAATACCGAACCGAAAACCGCTATTATAAGAACTATTTGAACGAAAAGATTCATCGTCATCGAGTTCAGTGCAATGGTTGTTAATTAATCACCTCCTGTTGTTGGCTCAAGTCCCATTATACATTATATAAGTTTAACTCTTTGAGGCAAGCGGAATAACGGTGAGATCTGAGGAGTCAAAGCAGAGGGAGGGGACAACGTAGTACTTTGCACTGCATTCCCATGTGGAATAGCGCAGCTCCGCAGTTTATAATCAATTAAAATAATAATACGATTGTTATACTCGACTATAACAACTATGCACGATTTCTATCTCGTGTATCTCAGCCTTATAAAAGAACGTTAAACTAGCCGTGTTCATTTCGCAAAAAAATGGCTGTTTTACGAAGCTTAGTATGTTATAGTGGAGCAACGTGCTGCAACATAACTATGGTTTGTCTCATGAAGAGTGTGTAGACGAACTAAAATCTGCCGCGGTCGCACTTTTTAACAAAATTACGAAAATGAACCGAAACCGCCGAAAATAAAGCGAATAACATTTACACTTGTCTTTTTCACTGTGACACCGTTTAAAAAAAATGAACTGTTGGTGGTAGGACATGGTTACGAACCAAATATTAACGCCCTACTATCAACGAAAACGGTTGTGTATAATATGGACACGGATATGAAACTGAAGTTGATATGTTTTTCGCTCGTAGCGATGATGTCGCTCCCTATGATATGTGTGGTCACCGCTAACACATTTCCATCAACGCTATCGCAACAAAACGAAACAGTGAATGTGACTATCCAAAACTTCGCCTATACGCCATCTAATATAACCATTACGAATGGGACAATGGTCCTATGGACGAACAAAGAATTCTTAATCTCGCACTCCGTGGTCTCAGACAAGAAAATTATTAATCCGGATTCGGGGACGCGCAGCCCAATGTTTGATTCGGGGAGTTTAAGCCCTGGAGCCTCGTTCTCATTCCGGTTTAATACCACAGGGACGTTTACTTATTACTGCCGTGAGCACCCATTTATGCGCGGCACTGTCATTGTAACATAGTCATGCGCGAGTTTCACATGAGATATGATACTGTGACAAGATAAACCCATTCCAAATAAATAACATAGTCAAAACCATGATATTTTATTGCATCTCTAAATCTGACACCGCTACGCCATCTAATTTCCGAAATGAGAGTATGATATTATTCCGTCGCAGCAAGTTTCTTTCTTTTAAACCTGTCCCAAAAGCTCTTTTTCGGTGGCGGTAATAACAACGCGTTTAACCTGTTGTTCAACTAGGTTATGAATTGCTAAATAAAGACGGCCAGTGGGTTCCCGGGGTCGGTACGTAACGACGAATACAGACGGCTCTTTCACCGATAGCGGTCTTGTTGCTGGTCATAAGGACTCATGGTCATTCAGGTATGAGTTCGGTAGTGATGCGCAATACTCCCCGTGTTTTAGTAATGTGTGTAATAACAGCAAGTTAGCGGCGCAACAGTAAGTAAGAGAACTAATTTTTTATAATCATTTTTATACTTTTTATAGCTGCGAATTCAAACAAAACTTAAAAATCACGCTTGATTTAAATGAAGCATATGTGGTGAACTAAGTGAGTGACGTATTAACCATTTATTTCGTTGCACTTCTAGCCAGTTTGAATGAGTCATAAAAGCACGCGATGAGGGGAAGCAGATCAGCAGGCCATTCCGTGAGATCAACTGGCGGAAGGTTGACGAGTATCAGGCAAGAAGAGTAGTCGTGGTCTGCCGTTTCGATTTCACTGGTGATAGATTAAAATATTCCCTACAACACGCTGCGTGCGGCTAAGGAGCGGAAAGCGGAGAAAAAGAGTTGATTGTGATATTCCATTCCATTTTATTATCAATGTTCATGTAATACCTCTATAGTAACACCTCATCCAGCCAATCGAAAGCGACCTGCTGCGTGAGGCTAGGATAGTCTCGACTAACCTTCGGTCACCCAATGCTCCGGCGCCGAAGCCCGACGAGTCCGATAACTGTGAGGGCAAAAGCCACGACGGCTAGCCAGATCAAAGGCATAACTGACACCTCGCCGACGAGGACGTTCGGTACGTGTGTGAACGGCGAGATGTTCAGTGTCGACTGGTTCACCTGTAGGATCTTGCCGAGCAACTCGAGTAGTACGATCCCTAACACCGCGCCCCAGCTCACAAACGTAAACCTCGGCATCAGACCGTACAGCGCCACCGCTATCCCTACCATCACCAAGATAGCGGGCAGGTAAGCCATCGCAGCGGCCAGTACGCGCGGCAGTTCGTAACCTACGTTGCCGATGCTCAACCCGTAGGCCAATCCGGCAGGCAGGCTAAACGCCGCGAGCACGATCGCAGTGCCGACCGCAGCGAGCAACACGTAGCTGGTCGCCCACCACAGTCGGCTGACCGAGGTGGCTAACACAGGATCGAGGCGCGCCTCCATTTCCTCAGTCTGCATTTGCAGTGCTGCCATGACTGCGTAAATAGCGGCTACCTGGCAGAATAACGTCAAAAACAAAGTCAAAAAGCCGTCGCTGAGTCTCGAGCTACCCCCCATTTGGGCTAATAGGTTCTTGAGCTGTAGATTACCGGCCAGCTGATCTGAGGCGGTTTTGGCGAAACCACCAGACATGGCTCCGTACACGGCGAACCCTGCAGTCCAAGCGAGAAGTGTGCCTCGGTGCAACCGCCACGCCAGAGCCAGTGGGCTGCGCAGTCTAGGGGATGCTGCAGCCGGGCCAGGCCGTGGCCGCAGGATGCCAGCGCCCATGTCCCGCCGCGAAGATATCGCAAAGGCTGCGACCGTCAGCACAATGACTAAGCTGATGAAGAGCACAAAGATCCACCAGCGTTCGTCTGCGAAGGGTCGGATGAGGCTCATCCAACCGATTGGCGACAGCCGGGACAGCCAGTACATCCCACCATGTTCATTCATATCCCCAATGGCACGCAACAGGTAGGAAAGACCAAGGACGACTATCGCAATGCCTTTCGCGGCACCTGCGCTCTCTGTCAATTGAGCGGCCACACCAGCGACCGCGGCGAACGTCCACCCGATTGCCGCCGCCGACAGTCCCAATGCAACGGATCCAGTGATGGGGAGCCCGACACCTATCAACCCACATGTGACGAGAGCGCCTATCATCAGGTCGGCGCCGATGGTTACGATCATGCTCGCTGACAACGCCGCATTGTGACCGACCACGGTCGAGCCCAGCAGTTCGAACTGTCCCGCCTCCTCCTCTGTGCGGGTGTGGCGAATAACGAAGAGCAAGCTGCCAAGCCCGACGAGTAGCGCGTTAAACATGCTCCACCGCCACGCGGTGAGCCCGCCGATGGTCGGAGCGTATATTGGACCGAGCAGTGCGACCTCTGCCGGGCTGCTCGCGAACTCAGAGGCGATCACCTGGCGCAATGCGGCTGTGGGATAGAGGTGGTTGAAAGTGGCCGCTTCGGTGACCGCAAGGAGCGCTGGCAGCACGACACAGGCCAGCAACAGAAACCGATCCCGCCGCAGGATCAGACGGATCAGCGCGCCAGTGCCAGTGAATCCTTTCATCTTCATGGTGTACTGCCCCTTGGCTGAAGCTTATAGTAGCGCAAGAATAGATCCTCTAGCGTGGGCGGAGTACAGGTAAGGGCGCGCACATCGAACTGGACCAGGCACCGCAGGACGCTATTGATGGCATCAGCATCCACGTTGAACTGGGCGCGGGCCCCATCGATGCTGAGGTTGTGCACTCCCGGCAGCTCACTCAGTCCCGTGATTGGTTGACCGGTCTCGACCGATACCGAGGTTCGGGTCAAGTGGCGCAGTTCTGTGAGCGTCCCGGTCTCGACGATCTTGCCTTCCTTGATGATGCTGATCCGGTCGCACAGCGCCTCAACTTCGGCGAGGATCTGACTCGATAGCAGGACGGTCTTGCCGGCCCGTTTGAATTCGCCGACACATTCCCGAAAAATCGCCTCCATCAAAGGGTCCAAGCCCGACGTCGGCTCGTCGAGAATGAACAGTTCAACGTCAGAAACAAGGGCGGCGATCAGGGCAACCTTCTGTCGGTTGCCCTTCGAATAGGTGCGGCACTGTTTGGTCGGATCGAGCTCGAAGCGTTTCACAAGTTCATCGCGCCGCGATTGGTCAAAGCCGCCGCGCAACCTGGCCAAGAGGTCAATGACCTCGCCACCGGAAAGGTGCGGCCACAGGTTCACATCACCGGGCACGTAGGCCAGTCGTCGGTGGAGCGCCACCGCGTCGCGCCAAGGATCCCCTCCGAGCAGGCTGACCTCCCCGGCGTCCTTGCGGAGCAACCCGAGCAGGATCCGTAGAGTCGTGGTCTTTCCAGCGCCATTTGGACCGATAAAACCAAACACTTCACCTTGTTCAACCTCGAGATCCACGCTATTGAGGGCCAAGTGTTTGCCGTAATATTTTGTCAAGTTTTTAATTTGAATCACACACAACCCGCGCACCTCCGATCGTTTCAGTTACCATGCGACTCTGTAGAAAGCCTATAATGTAGGGGTCACCTCCGTTATTTACATTAGATATCGTCTCCAGGCACTCGCCAACTTCGACACAGCCTGTGCGCGTGATACTAAGGCGCCTGAGGAACTCAAGGTCAAATATGCCAACTTTTGTATCCTGGAGATTAACCTTCATGGGAACACCTCACGTTTACTTGAGAACACTTTGATTTTCAATTCATTAAGCAGTCAACCAAAATCGACCTAATGATGAGGGTTACTTTCTCGACTTAGTCATGTATGCAGGACTGAATATGCTATTAGTTTTAGGTTAACCTAATATATATACTTTAGGTCAGCCAAATTTTTTGGCAGTGAGGCTGTAAAAATAGTTGCATCGCATAAAAATAACGACAAAATACGAAAAACTACGAAAACAAAAAGGTCAATTAAAGAAGCAGATCTGTAATGAGGACTTTATCCATATTACCTAACTTGTTTTGCTTACTCTCTAAAGTGGTACATAAATCTTTGCCGCGCATAACGCGTGGAGGTGTTAAGTTGAATTCTCTCATAACCAAGCACTTGTGAATAAAATCATGAACGTTTCACCAAACCCTCACGAAGGTAAGGGCAAGAATAGTGCATCTGAAGAGGATTTAGCACTCGCTTCTGGATTGCGCGGTCGGACACTGCTCGAGGCATCCGCGCTCAACAAAGATACAGCTTTTACCGCTATCGAACGTGCCGCGCTTGGTCTCGAAGGCCTCCTTCCCCCTTCAGTAGAGACAATCGATCAGCAACACCAGCGTGTGTTCCAGCAACTAGGGCAGAAGACTACTGACCTGGAGCGTTACATCTATCTCATTCAACTCCTCGACTCAAACGAGACTCTCTTCTATCACGTTGTGATGTCTGATCCCGCATATTTCTTGCCTATAATTTACGATCCGACGGTCGGCGAGGCCTGCCTGAAGTTCAGTCACATCTACCGTCGACCTCGTGGAATGTATATTTCATTAAAACATAAGGGGAAGATCCGTCAGATCCTTGCCAACTGGCCTGAGAAAGATGTGCGCGTTATATGCGCAACCTCAGGTGGTCGCATCCTCGGCCTTGGAGATCTCGGAGCAAACGGCATGGGCATCCCGATCGGCAAGCTGCAACTGTACACTGCTTGCGCAGGCGTACCTCAAAAAGGGCTCCTCCCTGTACTGCTTGACTTTGGAACAAACAATCGCGAATTACTCAACGATCCGCTGTATCTCGGGCTGCGCCAAACGCGGCCCGCACTCGAAGAAATCGACCCTTTCGTGGATGAGTTTGTCGAGGCTGTTCAGGAGTGCTTCACAGACTGTTGCATCCATTTTGAAGACTGGAAGGGAATCGACGCCTTTCATTACCTAGCTCGGTATCGCGACAGAGTTTGCTGCTTCAACGATGACATCCAGGGCACAGGAGGCGTAACCGTTGCAGGACTGGTAAACGCCACGCGTATGACCAACCAGAACCTCAAAGATCAGCGCGTTCTCTTCCTCGGAGCAGGTTCGGCTGGCATCGGCATCGCCCACATGATTGTCTCAGCAATGAAACTTGAGGGACTATCCGAAGAGCAGGCCCGCAGTCATATATGGCTGTTCGATAGCAGCGGCTTAATTGAGAATACGCGCCAAGACCTGATAGCCGAGAAGAAGACGTACGCACACGCACACCCTCCAACCCATGATCTTGTCACAGCGATCAATTCGATCAAGCCCAATATTCTGATTGGCGTGAGTACCGTCGGTAAGGCGTTCAATCAAGCCGTTGTTAAGGCTATGTCCGAGATAAATCACCGGCCTATCATCTTCGCCTTGTCGAATCCAACTGAACACGCAGAGTGTAAGGCCGAAGAGGCATACAGATGGTCCGATGGCAGAGCTATTTATGCAGCCGGCGTCCAGTTCCCTCCAGTACATTACAATGGTGACATCTTTCTGCCTGGGCAGGCGAACAACTTCTACATATATCCGGCGATCGGCTTTGCAGCCTACGCCACACGAACAAAGCGCGTCACCGACGAAATGTTCATTGCGGCCGCGAAGGCGACGGCAGACCAGGTGACCGATGAACAGCTCAAGAAGGGATTGTTGTTCCCCGCTCAAAGCAACATTCTGGAGACCGAAGTGCGCACCGCTGTGCAAATTGCCACCCTCGTTTTCAAGCGGAATCTAGCGCGAGTCGATCAGCCAAAGGACATCAACGCTTGGCTCCAAAAGATGCTCTACAAACCCCAATACGACAATAACCAGCTGTAGGAGGGGAAAAGATGCCGATTAATATGAATACACAGGGAAAAAATGTCGAACAGGAACCTCAGATCCTCGACCTGCCTGTTGGCACGGGAGCGACAGGCAAACGAAGAGAAGGCGACTCTTTGGGAGAAGTTGACGTCCCCGCTGATCATTATTGGGGGGCTCAAACTCAGCGGTCTCTGATTCACTTCTCCATCGGAGATGACCGCATGCCGAAGGAGGTCTATCACGCCTATGGTTACGTGAAAAAGGCAGCTGCTCTGGCCAATGCAGCCGCGGGACGCATGTTTCGATGGAAAGCTGAATTAATAGCGAGGGTTGCGGACGAAGTTGTAACAGGCAAACTCGACAGTGAATTCCCGCTCTATGTTTGGCAGACGGGCTCAGGTACTCAGTCGAACATGAACGTGAACGAAGTCATCAGCAATCGAGCTATCCAACTCGTTGGTGGAAGCCTCGGCAGCAAGAACCCAGTCCATCCGAATGATGATGTCAACATGAGTCAGTCGTCCAACGACACGTTTCCCACGGCCATGCACATCGCAACTGTGCTCGAATTCAGCGACCGCCTCATTCCCGCAATCGTTGCCCTTAAAGAGGCCATATGGGCGAAAGCCTGGGAATGGGCGGACATCGTCAAGATTGGTCGCACGCATCTTCAGGACGCAACGCCGCTTACCGTGGGCCAAGAGTGGTCCGGCTACGCCACGCAGCTCGATGACGTTTTGGCGATTGTCCAGCAATCCCTCCAGGGGTTGTATCGATTGGCCATCGGGGGCACCGCAGTTGGAACTGGCATCAATGCTCCACCTGACTTCGGGGAAAAGGTTGCAGGTGAGATCGTCAAGCTTACTGGCCATCCATTCGTCACCGCCACGAACAAATTCGCCGTTCAGGGCTCCTTAGATGCGATGGTAGCCTCAAGCGCGGGGTTGCGTGCGTTAGCAGTCGCGTTGATGAAGATCGCCAATGACCTGCGGTGGCTTGGTTCTGGACCAAGGGCGGGTATCCATGAGATCATCCTGCCGAGCAACGAGCCTGGCAGCTCAATCATGCCAGGGAAAGTTAATCCGACTCAGGAGGAAGCCATGGTGATGGTATGTATCCAAGTGATTGGAGAGGACAACGCCGTCGCTTTCGCCGGATCGCAGGGAAACTTCGAGCTTAACGCTATGCGACCGATAATCATAAGGAATGTCTTGCATTCTGCACGCATTCTCGGTGATGCGTGCACCAAGTTCTGTGAGTATGGAATCAAGGGAATCATCCTAGACCAGAGCCGTATCGACAAGTTTGTCTGCGAGTCCCTCATGCTTGTGACTGCACTCAGCCCTGTCATAGGTTACGACAAGGCTTCTGCGATTGCCCACCGGGCACTGAATGAGAATACAACACTGCGGGTTGCTGCGGTGAAAGGAGGATTCATAAGCGCAGAGGATTTTGACAGGATTGTAGATCCGAAGAAGATGGTCGGGGATCCGCGGCGCGACCTCGGACTACCTTGACCTCATGCTGAGCCATGACGGTCTTTTCATTGTGAATCTGGTCCGTCGCCGGTTATATAACCCCGTCACAACCGCTCCGTGGATAAGAACCTAAGCTGACGAGTGATAACGTACTTCACGCTTTGTGGCCTACTAATTGTTGGGCATGCGCTTGACTTTTACACCGGAATCATTATCTATTTTCATTGTCATTTTTCCTTCACATTCATTTATGTTGAAGATCGGTATGGCCTTACAATCGGGAAGAATGTTCACCCCCACATAAGGCACTACAGCTTTGCCATCAACTGGGTAAGCAGAATCAGAATCTCAGGAGGTTCCAGTTATAACTATGACACGCCAGTCTGGCAGTGACGCAGGAATACCTGCAGTTTATGGGGGCTGTTATTAAAGACGTGTATAACAGCGTTGATTTTGGCAATATGTGGCGTCTCGTGATACCTGATCCACTTGGTGCTTATGAATGAAAGAAGATCGTCTAACCTCAAGAGTGCTGTCTGCAGACTGTGTCGAAAATACGGTAAGATGACTGCGCTGATGCGCATCCCCCGATACCTTCCATCACATTCATGCGATCCACTTAATATGAAATGGATAGATGCCCGAAGGCTGCAATAGTTGTTGGGCCCTTCAAGTATTCAGACAATCTCCGTTTATACAGTTTCGAAACCAGGATCTACGAGAAAAATACAATAGAATAGAATTCTAATGTAATGAGAACGCCTAATTAAGCTCCTCTCGATTTTTTTGTTCCATCATTCAACCAATTCTAAGATCTACGTGCGGGGGATCCATATAAAGCATGGCGGTCGATGGTATGAGGACACTGTGCAGCGATTGTTTTAAGCTAGCATCAAGCACCCGACCATTCCATAGCTTCACGTAGCAAAAATGAGCGAAACGTATCAGGTTATGCATGCTAGCACTAGCGAGGAAAGTCTTAACCCCTACACAATACATTTCTATATTGAAACTTTTATGGGAGTTGGAGACCGCCATGGCAAAGAGACACCCAAAGGAAAAGAAACCAAAAGCTAAAACGGAAAAAGAAAAAAGAAAAGAAAAAGAAAAGGAAAGAGAGAGAGAAAAAGAAAAGAAAAAGGTATAGGAGTACACCTCTTCTTCTAAGTTACGCACTGGTTTACCCTTCGACGTATGCTTTTCCCTTCAAAATGGTTGTACCATAATGCTTAAAAAATAGCTCCAATCACTACAATTGATTACTTAACTAACCGCGCCTTTTCGTTAATAGAAGTTTCATGATGGAACTAGACGTCAACATCGACGCCCACAACCTTCTCTGGAGGCGCATGTCCCTTGTGGACAAACAGGCATACGTCAAGAGCTGGGGCACTCTCAGGGATAAGCTCATTGAAAAGGAGATAGTGCGCCTCGTTGAAGCGGGGTATGCCGTAAAGCAAGAAGACACTCTTCAATTAACGCCGTAAGGGAAAGCTCTTTATAAAAAAATGACAACGCGGTACCCCAAGACGGAGTAGGAATGGGTGATAGAGAAAAATTACAACGTGAAAACGTTACGGCCATGTAAAGGCGGGGGCTTTGTCGTCAAGGGACATTTTGCTAAGCCATTTTCCATGCTGGAATTATGTACTATTTTACAAAGTATAGCAAAATGCTCGCAAAAATTGGGTATTGTACGGTCTTCCCACGAAGGGTGTGACGTTACCACATACAAAAGTGGACGGATCTATGTTCACGGTGTAGGATCTGAAGAGGAGGCAATTAAATTCATCGATGCTATAAAGTTCACTATCAAAGGTGCCTTTATCGATTGGTTCATTCTTTAAAGAAAAAAGAGGGTGAGATGCCATTTTTTATAAATTTGGAAGCTTCTAGGACCAGACATAGATTGTATTGTCACCCTTTTAGGACAAATGTGTTCTCATTCAGTCGGGACGCTCAAATGTATCACAATTAAAACTAGAGTGGCCGTATATTATTAACAACAACTTTAAACCGCATTTAACGGTAATAAATGGGGTTAATTTTATCTAAATACGCATTGTTTCGTATTTTAAAAATTAATAGTTGATGAACTCTACACTACGAACGCCATCAACATGGTAGTGAATTCCTATGAGAAGAAAGGTTCTATCATTATTTTTGACGCTCCTCACCCTTATTTCGGTAGGGGGGGCTGTCAGTATAGTCGGCGCGGCATCGCACGTAACTCCGGGACAGGTATTAAAACCAACTTTGACCCACACAACTGTGTCAATGGTATCATTGTCTCCAAGCCCAACACCTCAGCTTACGTCAACATCACTCAATGCAATGGCCTCTGCCACGAGTGCAGTCGTTGGATCTGAGATCACTATTTACGGGAGGCTGACCTTTCACGCCCTTCCTGTGACGGGGCAACCTGTGATTCTCTATCGGTCCACTGACAACGTACGCTTTACTGCTGTCAACGTGACGATGACAACAGAAAACGGTAATTACGCTTTCGCCCGTACAGAACAGGAACGGGGGACCTACTATTACAGGACGGAATTTGCAGGTGGTTACCCATATGACCCGGCAATGAGCGAGGTGTTAAGTGTCCAATTCAATCTCCTCTTGTAGCTGGTAGCAACAAACGTCCATACATTGTATGTGATTGCAGACCATCACCTCCTCTTTTTCTTTTTTCTTTTTCCTTTTTGCTTGATGGCTCGACCTTACAAGATCAATCTCGAGATCATGGATATAGTAAGAACGACTGCTTTTTAAAAAAAAATCTGTTGTTGTGCCGTAACAACTTTACAAGTCATCAAAACAGGTAAAATTTGCAAGGATGCTTAATGATTCTAAAATTTGACTTGAGATTGACGACGATTGCGACCATATTATTAGTAATAAACAACGCAACACTTTAGAGATGTAGAAGACGATTTCTATTTTATAATAAATTTTTAGCGTATCTCTCAATATTTAAATGCAATTGGCTATAGAGTGTCGACCGAAGAATTGTGTAATAGGTAATAATTGGAAGCAATTATTTCCAACGCGTGTCTGAAGGAAAACTTGCAGGTTTCATTAAAAAAATTACATGAACGCTTTTTTGGAAAGAGGAATTAGTTGACTTTTACATCTCTCTAATAAAATCAGTGAAGTAAAAGGTGTTGTTGGATGCACTCAAGAATTTGATTATGTAGTTAATACGCGAGAGCTGCTTCTGGATTGATTCTGGTGTAGAGATAAGTGTGCAGAGTGTTTTTATAGTGCTTTGAAGTAAATGCACGTCGGACTACTCTGCAATTAAGCAAAATTTTTTATTCAATTTTTCCTGTAGGAGGTTATCATCAAAAATAAAGCGTTGACTTTTCGAAGTGTATTTACACGAGAGCAGTCGCAGATCATCACTAAGCATCTATTTAAACCGCATTCGTCAAGAGAGTCAGTTTTATTATCTAAACGTACATATTACGTGTTTTTAAATACTAACTGTTGATAGGCTCGATACAACACATGCCATCAACAAGATGGTGAAACATGAAAAAGGAAACAGTGTGTCTTTCATTAATAATTCTAATAGTATTCGCTTTATTTGGAGCTTTGGTGCACGCCATTCCACACGGTGCTGTAGCATCAACTGGGCGGGTTGTAGAGCCCCCGTCAAATTTCAGTCGAGCTCCACTCAACCCCGATTTTGTGCAGTATCAACATGAGTTGGCATCTGGTAGGGCCACCACACAGACACGTTGGGGATATGGCCTAGGAGACGTGCCCCCTACTATCAACCTTGCTCACATAACTGGACAACACATCTCCACCGCGCTCCGTAGCTATCCACCCGCGTGCGATCTCCGCACCCTAGGAAAAGTATCCCCAGTTAAAGTCAAGGTAAATGCGGGGCTTGCTGGGCCTTTGCCACTTATGGTTCCCTAGAGTCGTACCTCTTGCCCTCAGAGTCTTGGGACTTCTCAGAAAACAACTTAAAGAACACTAATGGATTCGATGGTGACCATTGTACAGGAGGAAACTTTCAGATGTCCACGGCATATCTTGCACGGTGGACGGGCCCAGTTAAAGCAGCTGACGATCCATATGACCCCTCTTCCAACATTTCACCTCCAAATCTACCGGTACAGAAGCACGTGCAGGATGTTTACTTCCTTCCTGATAGGGGCGGATCACTAGACAACGATAACATAAAGTGGGCTCTGACCACTTATGGGGGTGTAAGGGCCTCTATGAAATGGGATGATGCGTCCGAAGATGCCACGCACCATACATATTATTACGGTGGGTCAGATAATGGAGGGCATGCTATAACGATCGTTGGCTGGGATGATAACTTCGATAAAAATCTATTCGGAGGATCATCGTTTGGCGTTCCACCAGGTAACGGCGCATTCATCGTAAAGAACAGCTGGGGTCTAGATAGGCATGAAAACGGCTACTTTTACTCCTCCTATTACGATTCTGCTATCGGGAGAAATTGCGCGGTATTTACCGCTGAGCCAACGACGAACTACGATCACGTGTACCAGTACGACCCTCTTGGATTGGTAGACACTTTTGGATATAAAGACGACACGGCATGGTTCGCAAATATTTTTACTGCGACTACGAACGAACAACTGTCGGCAGTGAGTTTTTACACTGCAACGCTCAATGCGCAGTATGAGCTGTACGTTTATAAAGATCCTGCTTCAAGCCCCATAAGTCCCGACAAATACGTTGAGTCATCGGGTACGATCCCTGTGTCAGGCTATCACACAGTGGAGCTAAGCACGAAGGTTCCACTCACAGCTGGTCATAAATTCTCAGTCGTGGTAAAGCTAAGGACTCCGAACTACAATTTCCCTGTTCCGTTAGAGGAGCCTCTAGAAAACTACAGCAGTACAGCGACGGCTAGTGCAGAGCAGGGCTACAGCAGCGGTGACGGAACCTCATGGAGTGACATAACAAGTGGTCATGCAAATACTGATGTGTGCTTAAAAGCGTTTACAAGAACAGAAAGAACGATGTCAACTCCCAGCCAGCTCACAACAAGTGTCGCATCGACACTCGTAGCATTCAATAAGCAATTCACCTTCAACGACGCGCTACTGCAGGCTTTATGGGAAATGTCTGTGGCACGCTTACACATTTCCAAGCCATAGATCGCGACCCCATGACATAGCCTCTTTGAAAATTAGAACTTTGTTCGATTTTAGATAACTGCAGTGTAGAATTATGTCAGTTGCATAAGATGCAGCAGAAGAGCTTGGTAAGATAGGAATAGGGGCTGGGTGGAGAAGGTAGATAGTCAATAGATCGCGATATTGATGCGTCGCGCAAAATAGACAACTATGTAAAGGCAGCACATGAGCGATAACGTACAAATGAGTGAGCAGAGCGACAATGCAGCCAAGATCGATCTCCTCTACTGCGAACTGGGGAGATCGATCGGCTACCAGGTCGATCAGGTGAGTACCATCAATGAGCGGATCGGCTGGCTGGTTGTGTTCAGCTCGCTCAGTGTCAGCACGCTCATGGTGAGTAGTTTCTCCACGTTTAGGTCTCACTTATTAGGGCAAACGGCTGAGGATTGGTGGTTGGAGCTTTTTGCGCTCGATATTCTCCTTTATGTGGTAGCCATAGCATTCGGCTATCTGGGACGCGTATTATCATCCGATATTTTGATGTGGAAAAACAAGGAGAGACCCCCTACGAAGAGCTGAAATCACATGACATCACCTCTATAAGAGAGAGGCTGCTAGAAACCCGATCCAAGATGTTTCGCGCGAATGAGCGTTTGGTCACTCGAAAAATACAGTACTTGAATTATGCATATAGTTCCCTAGTGATTGCTGTCGCTCTATTATTCGTGGTGGTGCTCGCGGCCATCATCTTCTAACACGAAAGATAAAGAAAATCAAACTGTTAGGGCTGAGCAGTATCTAGCACAACCAGAAAACACCTAATAACTACCCTGTAAAGATTGTCCAGAAGTTAGCAAATTCAACCTGCGAACGTACTACGGTTTAAGACCGCCTGAGACGCACAAGTTGAAGAATACATCTCGTGGAGCATCTGTAACATAAGATCAATGCTTCCAACCATGCTTTATGCGTTACCCATGTGTTATTCATGTAGTTTACTTTAGCAAATCGGATTCAACAATTCAACATTCACTGCTGTCATATCGTCTGTTTCAAGATTCATAGCCTGTTGCTATTGCTTGTTGGGTAGCATAAAACCCACTTTACATGCAGGTTTAATTTTTGAGACACAAGCACACGAGACAATGTAAAAAACAGCAACTGTAAACTGAAGGATGATTTTGATGCTTTAAAGTGTACAGTGCTGGGACGATAAAGCTTGTGTTGAATTGACAAGTGATAAATGAGACAGTGAACACATAGAACCCCAGCACTAAATTTGAGAATCTCAGCCAGTCAATTATTAATTTGACTGCTAAGGGATGATGTCACTTAAATTTTCAAACTCAGATATTTTTTACTTAGTATCCGAGCGATTCGTCAATAAGAACTACAGTTACTCTGTCTTCCTCTGACTCTTGAGCGAGGATTACCCATTTTCCCAGCTTACTCGACTCTCCATATTTCTTAGTAGCGCGAATATTTTCTAAAGGGTAAGCATATTCCCGAACCCGACTCAATGCATCATCAAGCGTTGGGACGATTTTATTAACGCCACATACCAGGATGAGACGACGTGCGGCAAAATGCCAAGCGCCGACGCGGCTCCCCCCTGTATCACATGCAACAAGCTCTCCCGTTTGCGCAATTGCGTTTACCCCTGAAATAAAATACTGAGCAGTCATCGATTTCCTTCTGAGTTCTCGCCTCTTAGTATAGTCACTCTCAGCATGAACAGTCGCGCGGAGACTCTTCCATCCTGATTGACCGCTGTCTAAAAACTCTCGATATCCAATTTCAACGAGGGTGACCGACGCTCCGTCCATAACTTCTGCATTTTGTGGAATAATAGTTTTTAATATATCCAAGGCATTTTGCCCGTTTTTTACATGTATTACTTTTATTCCACGCCGTTGTAGTGCTAAAATGGTATTGGCCACTTCTTTGTCAGAGGGAATCCTATTCCACTTTTCAGCGTCAACGTGGGCTTCAGGGACAACGTTTGTTGCACTATATTCCGTAATTTTGCTCATCGACTCACCTATGATAATGTACACATTTATTCCACTACGGGATATGCATTTCCCTTTAATCACAAGTTACGTTGCGTAATTCATTACATTAACATTGAGATTCTTCATTCTACTTAAGTTAATTTTCTAACCGAGATAACAATGCGACTCTCATACGAAACCATTTCTGAAATGGTGGCAGCTTTGGTCGGTGAAACATATCGAAAACTGCCGAGCAGGAACAAGCAAAACTATATTCAATGCACAAAAGTGATAACTGTTCACTCCCTCTATGATGCAAGTGTTTTAACTCAGATGATTGGCGAGAGCGCTTCAATATCTCTTCCTCTTATATGTTTTCAGTGCCCTAATAGGTTTGTTAAGTATGCGATTGACGAAATCTGGATATTATGGTATCAGCAAGCTCCATTTTTTCGCAGTATAAGAAATTTGGGCAGAGCCGTCTGTCCGCAATTCACGACGCTGATTTATAAAAGGGTACTACAAAGGAAGTTTTTAAGCATCGCGCAAAATATCTCAAAGCTGCGTCCTTACTCGCATAAGTATTGACCTTTTACTCTTTTTCGTTTATGACTTAAAGGAGACGAAAATGCATCTTTTGTAAGAGACGTTTTGAAATTAAATCATGCAATCATATAATACATCTCGAGAGACGAATATCTCTCTTGCGTCGCACGTTACACAATTCACAGAAGGAAAGTTTTATATATAGTTATATCTAAAGATACATCCTAAATCCGATTAAAAGATATATCATCTAGAAAGGCGACGCAGACATGCTACTGCAAAACGAGAAATCAAACAGGTGGATAAGATGGTAATCCATAAATCGTTTCACAATGTGGCTTAGTACGTTCTATAGCAATATATAACATACAGAGATAGGGACTATATATAAGTATGATTTGACTGAGAAATACGACAAGAATGAATTGTAGGAAATATATTAAATTATTTTTGGGGCAGGATATTGACATCACATGCATTTGAAAAAATGAAGTATTACGGTGATACAGTCATTGGGGAAAAGGGCCAAATTGTTATTCCAGCTGAGTTGCGAAAGAAATTTGACATTGAAACTGGAGACCG
>Ga0187781_10000806_pt1 | contig 23020 bp, 28 predicted proteins | sample 0715_SJ02_MP02_2_FD_132447 | JGI IMG/M metagenome (GOLD analysis project Ga0187781, IMG submission 132447) | Tropical peat soil microbial communities from peatlands in Department of Meta, Colombia - 0715_SJ02_MP02_20_MG | ecosystem: Environmental > Terrestrial > Soil > Wetlands > Peat | place... | reverse complement strand
GAACCCGAGGCCTTCCATCAGGCGGTTCGACGGCACGTTGCCGACGTCCACGGTCGCCCCGACCCGCTCGATCGATCGGGTCCGGAACAGGTGATCGACGAGCAGAAAGACCGCCTCGCGGCCGTACCCGCGACCGCGGGCTCCCGGGTCCCCGAGAAGGTACCACACGTCGAGGTACTCGAGCACCGGATGGGCGACATAGTGGCCCACGGTGCCGACGAGACGTCCGGACCTTGCCTCGTCCACCGAGAATCGCGGCGCGAGGGACGCAGGGTCGTCGCCTGCGCCCTCTACGGACCGTACGAACTCGTCGTACGTCTCGGGTGCGTACCGATCGAACGGGGAGACCAGCTCGGGATCCTCGTACCAACCGTAGATCGCCGGATAGTCCGACGGAGCGACAGGTCGGAGTCGGACGCCGGTCCCCTCGAGTACCGTCATCCCCCGTCAGGAGCTGCTCGACGAACGACGCAGAGGGGTATCGGAGGCCCCGGTCGAACCCGCGGATTCGGCGTCCGCGTCCTCGGCCTCGGACGGCTCGTCCTCGTCCACGCCCGGCCCGTTCTCCTCCCGCTGGAACTCCAGCGCCTTTCGGTGACCGCTCGGGGTCAACGAATAGACGTGCTTCGGCTCGGAGTATCCGACGACGTATTGGGTCCGTAGGTAGATCATCCGGCTCATCTCGAGAGTCCGGAGGGCCTGTTTCAGGAGTCCCGGGTCCTCGGTCGAAAACTTCCGCGTGATGCCGAACTCGGTGGTCCACTGGGACGCCTCGAACCGGATCTGCTGGCCCCGGTGCTCCAGGAGATGGAGCAAGAGCAGCCGCTCGAGCCGTTCGTTCTCCGGCTCGGGCATGGTCGCGCCGGCAGCCGGCTCAGGAGATGGTGGTGATTTCGTAGTTGACATCCAACCCTTTGAGCCGATCGTGCATCTCCGTCATCAAACGGAGAACGTCAGCGATCTCGGCCTTCTCCTTCCATCGATAGACGAAATCGTGCATCCCCATCGACTCTTCGAAGCCGAGGGTCCGCATCGCCTCCAGGACCTTGAGAGGGCTCGCACCCTCGGAGTGAAACGTCATCCGGACGTAGGTACGCATCGACGCCCCTCACCGGCGATACGGCGCGATGAGTTTAGGCGACCCTGCATTTATATATGCTTCTCCGACGGGTGCGAATCGTATGGACGCGAAGGGCACCGACGGTCCGGTGATCGTCACCGGAGGCGCGGGAGCGGTCGGCTCGGTGCTCGTCCGGGCGCTTCTCGGGCGAGGAGCGACCGTACGAGTGATCGACAACCTGTCGAGCGGTCGTCGGGAACATTTGCCGCCGCCGGAGCCCGGTCGCCTATCGCTCACCGTGGCTGACGTCAACGCACCCTCGTCGTACGCCTCCGAGTTTCAGGGAGCTCGAGAGGTTTGGCACCTGGCCGCCAGCGCCGATATCCGTCGGGGGGTCACCGACCCCCGGGTCGACCTTGAGCAGGGAACCCTCGCGACGTTTCACGTCCTCGAAGCCGCCCGGCAACACGACGTTCCTCGCTTCCTGTTCTCCTCTTCGAGCGTCGTCTACGGCTGGCCGAAGGTCCTCCCGACTCCCGAGGACTACGGGCCGCTCGAGCCGGAATCTCTCTATGCGGCGGCAAAGCTCGCGGGCGAGGGTCTCTGTGCCGCGTATGCGCATCTGTATGGGATTCGGATGTACGTGTTCCGGTTCGCGAATATCGTGGGTCCTGCCATGACCCGCGGGATCCTCTACGACTTTTTCGAGAAACTGAAGCGTGATCCGACGCGCCTCGAAGTGCTCGGGGATGGGCGCCAATCGAAGAGCTACCTCCGGACCGAGGACTGTGTCGACGGAATGCTGCTCGCGGGCGAACGCGCCACGGAACTGGTGAACACCTACAACCTCGGTTCACGCGACCGGATTTCGGCGCGAGAAATCGCGGAGAAGGTGGTCGCCGCGCATGGGGGACAAGCACGCATTGAATGCACTGGCGGCACCCGCGGGTGGAAAGGGGACGTCCCTGAGCAGTTCCTCGCGATCGACCGGATCGAGAAGTTGGGCTGGCGGCCCCGCTGGACCAGCGCTCAGGCGATCGACCGCACGATTTCGGAGATGGCGACCGACCAAGGGATCCGGCACTAGGCCGCGCTTACCGCGCCTCGGAGGTCCTTGCCGCCAGCTGTCGATAGACGTCGAGATGCCGGGCCGCGATTGCGGCCCATCCGTACGTCCGCAACGCTTCGGCACGCGCCTCTTCCCCCACTGTCCGTCGGAGCGAGTCGTCGCCGACGAGGGCCTGGATCCGGCCCCGCAGCCCGAGGACAAACGTCTCCGGGTCGCGGTCGTCCAGCCTCCAGCCGGTGCGGCCGGTCTCGACAACCCCTTCGACCCCCGCTCCCCCCACCACGGGGAGCGCCGCAGCGAGGGCTTCCAGGACCGTCGCAGAAAGGATTTCGACCTCGCTCGGGTGGAGAAGGAAGTCGCTCTCCGCGAAGAGCGTGCGCATCTCTTCGTTCGGGACCTCGCCCAAGAGGCGAACGTGGGGCCCCTCCCGCCGGAGGACGTCCGCGTACGCCGGCGAGACGATCGGTCCCGCGATCGACAGAGTGGCACCGGTTCCCTCGATTGCACGCGCGGCGAGATGCCATCGCTTGAACGGCGCGACTACCCCGACGCCAAGGGCGTTGCGCCCGGTCCGTCGGTCCCACGTCGGCCGGAAGCGCTCGGCGTCGACCCCGAACGGAACCACCGAGATCGGAGGCAGCGGAGGGCGCACGACGGAGCGCATCGTGCGAGCGAGTGGGGCGGTCAGGGCGATCACAGCGCCGGCACGCCGTACCGAACGTCTCTCGAGCCAGTACCCCCAACGATGCGTCCACTTCGTCCGGTAGTACCAGTGCCGCGAATGCGAAGTGTACACGAATGGTCGCCCGGCGAACGCGAGACGGTTTGCCACCACGGGGGTATGGGCATGCAGGACATCGTACCGCTCGCCCCGCAGGAGCCGGGGGAGCGAAAGAGCAAAGGGAATCTCGTCGCGAGTCCGGCCGTGCCGGACCTGATTCACGATCTCTACGTCCTCTCCCGCCGCGCGGAGCGCGACCGCGAGGTCTGCGAGGATCCGCTCGACCGCTCCGTACCCCGTCGGAGGGATCGGCTGGACCCCCCCTCCGATGAGGAGAATCCGCACGAGGGGTCCACCCCCCAGTCGATAAAGGGCTATGGGGCGTGCCAAGGGTCGCCGGACAGACCCCGAGAACCGGTAGGCGCGGCGCGACGGTGGGCACGATCTGTGTAGAGCTGGCGGTCTTCGACGACCCGCGACTCCTGAACGCCCTGGCCTCCCTCGACCGCCAGTCCCGACGGCCGGATCTCGTGCTCGTCGCCGGGTCGCCAGCGAGTCCTCAGGAGCTCTTCGCCGAGGCGCAGAGACGGTTCCCGGGCCTCCCGATCCGTCTCGAGCGGTTTCCCGGCCGGGCCGTCGATGCACGGGAAGGATCCCTCTCGACGATCCCGTCCGATACGACGGTCTTCCTCGATTCGGACGAGGTCGCTCCGCCCGAATGGCTGGCCCGCTTGGTCGCACCGCTCGAGGCGGGCCGCGCGGACTTCTCCGGAGGCCCGACGCGGCCGTTGCGCCCTCCCGTGGGCGCGATCGAGGAGTACGTCGCCCTTCTCGAGAGGTCGATCTACGAGGACTTGGTCGGACGGAGCGTCACCTACCTCCCGCTTCAGAACACTGCGTGGCGGACGGCCCTTCTGCAGACGCTCCACTTTGACCCCTCGATCCCCGGGGCCGAGGATTACGATCTCGAGGTTCGCGCGGTCCACGCCGGGCATCGGGGCGAGTTCGTGCCGGACGCCTGGGTCTATCATGACAAGAGCGATGAGACGGATCTCTTCCGGTGGGCGTCCCGTCGGTACCGTCTCTACCACGTGCCCATGGCAATGTCGCTGTTGAAGAATGGCGAGTTGTCCGGACGTCTTCGGGAGCGTCGACGACCGGTCCGGCATCCACTACGCTATCTGGACGCGCTTCTGAAGCCCCCAGCCCTCGTCTCTGCCCTGATCCGGGAGAGGCGCCGTCGGGACCGGGCGCCGGGACTTCGTCCTGCTGCGTAGTCTCGGGGCGATTTCGAGCGCTGGGACCCCGCCGTATCGCTCCCGGGCCTCGGAAGTCCTCACCGACAAACGTTATTCGACCGTCCGGTTCGGCGGGGCCATGACCGCCGAGACCCCCTCAGGTCCCTCCTCTCCCTCCGTTACCCAGGCGGGGGACCTCGTTCGACTCGATTTCGACCTCTGGTCCGAGATGGGTGGAAAGACCGAGCTCCTCGACACCACCCATGAGGAGGTGGCCCAAAACGCCAAGGTTCCTCCGGCGGAGGGTCAGGTCTGGGGTCCCCGACCCCATCAGATTGGGGGAGAATACTTCCCGACCGGCGTTGAAAATTCATTGGTCGGCATCCCGGTGGGGGAGGAGGTGGCCCGCGAGTTCGCGCCGGCGGAGGCGTTCGGCGAGCGGGACCCGAAGCTGATCGAACTGTTCTCGATGCACGAAGTGGAGCGTCTCCCCGAGATGCGTCGGGAGAACGCTCATCTCGACATCGGCACGGTCCTGACGATCGAAGGGCGCCGGGGACGAGTGATCTCGATGACCGCGGCTCGGGTCCGGGTCGACTTCAATCCGCCGTTCGCCGGCCGCCGCATCAAAGGGACGTTCAGGGTGACCGAGAGGATCGCCGACCCGGTCGCCCAGATCCGAGCGATTCTCGAGCTCCAGTACGGCCGGTCGGCAGAGTTCCACGTCGAGCACCGGGAGAAAACGATCTCCCTTCGGGTTCCCGAACGATCGAAATTCGACATCGCGTGGATGGCGGCGAAACCACGGGTGATTGACCGACTTCGGACCTACCTGCACCCGGAAACGATCCGGGTCGTGGAGGAATACGTGACCCCGGCCCCGGAGAAGAAACCCGAGGCCGCGGCGCCGAAGCCGTCGGTCCCCGAGCAGAAACCGGCCGAAACGGCAGCCCCCCCGACCGAGAGTGTGCCCTCGAAGCCCACCGTGACGGAGAGCCCCTCGAAGCCCTCGAAGAAAGCGACCGGGTCATCGAAGGCAGCCGCGAAAGCGGACTAACGCCGGTCCGTGGATCGGACGAAAGAGATCGGTCAATCCGAACCGCGGCTACTTGAACTGGGCGGGCGTGGAGTTCACGACATGGCCGCCGACGAGTCTCCTCCGGTCCCGCGGACGTTCCTCATCGTCGTGTTCGGAGCGGCCATCGCGGTCGGGGCGATCGTCGCGTACCTCGGGTTCACCGGCGCTCTCGGTGCGGGAATTCCTTGATTTCGGCCCCTGAGGTTCGTATCACACCTTGATAAACCGCGTCGAACCTGCTCGGGGTGTGTCGGAAGCCGTCAGAACGATGCCGGACGACCGGCGGGGGCTGTACACGGGCTGGTTCGTGGGCGGACTCGTGATCCTCGCGGTCTTCGTCGCGGGGGCAGCGTTCTGGTTCATGTACCATCCATAGATCGGGACGACCGGTCGGCCGATTTTCGGGCGACGGGCCAGCGGTACAGGTACACCTGGGTCTCGGGGTCGTACTTTTCAGGCGTCCAGCCCGGTACCTCGTGGTAGTAGCTCACGACCCGAGCGCCGGGGGTAAGCTCGGACTCGAATTTGGGTCGCAGCCGTGCCATCGCCCCCGGCCAGAGGAACGCCGTCACTACGGTGGCGGGTCGGAAGTTGAGGCCGAAGAGATTCCCCCATCGGATCGTGACCCGGTCCCCGGCGGGCCCAAATCGGCGCCGCGCATGGAGCACCAAGACCCGGATCGGCTCGACCTCGGTCCCCACCACTCGCGCCCGATAGATTCGAGCGGCGCGGAACACGATCGCCCCCGTTCCCGCGCCGAGGTCGTACACCGTGTCCTGGGGGCCAACCTCCGCGTATCGGAGCATGGTTTCGACCGACCGGCGGGGGGTCGGCTGGTAGCCGGCACCGAAGGCGAACGTCGCGAAGACAAAGTAGGCCGCGATCAGAGCGAGAACGATCATCGCGATCGCGAGGTCGACGAAGAGGCTCATCATGGATCTACGAGGAGCGATGAGGACCTGGCCGCAACCGCTCTGCGGCCGTGCGGGGGTCGAGGTCCCGGGCGACCACCTGGTCTAGGAGTCGACGCAGATCCGGGTCGTGCTCGAGCTGGTCGGTGAGCTCCCGTCCGACCCGATCCCGGACCAGACCGACGATCTCCATCGCGAGGCGGTGACGTTCTCCGGCCCGGCGCGTCCCGGACGTGTCCAAGAACGCCTCATGGGCATCGATTGCGTCCCAGAGATCCGAGATCCCGCTCGGCGCGGTGGTCGAGGTCCCCACGATTTTCGGCTTCCACCCCGACGACTCGGGACCCATCGCGACCAGATCCGCGAGGTCCCGCTGGGCGTGCTCGGCCCCGGGAAGGTCGGTCTTGTTCACACAGAAGACGTCCGCGATTTCGAACAGCCCGGCCTTGAGGGTCTGCACTTCGTCCCCGAGATGGGGGACGAGCACGACCACCCGAGTGCTCGCAATCTCTCGGATGGCCACATCCACCTGGCCACTTCCTACGGTCTCGACGAAGACCACGTCGAACCCAGCGGCATCGAGGAGCCGCGCGGCCTCGAGGGTGGCGGCCGCAACCCCGCCGGCCGCTCCTCGGCTCGCCATGGAGCGAAAGAAGACGCCGGGGTCGTCCGCGCGCCCTTCGAATCGGATCCGATCGCCGAGCACCGACCCGCCCGAGAACGGGCTTGACGGGTCCACGGCAACGACCGCGACGGTACGCCCCCGCGCCCGAAGGTGGCCCACGAGAAGATTGAGCAGGCTCGACTTTCCGACCCCGAGGGGTCCCGCAACTCCGACAATCGGGACCTGGCGGGTCCGGGGGAAAAGCGCCTTCAGGATCGGAGCGGCGGATGCATCGCCGTTCTCGATCAGCGTGATCGCCCGCGCGAGCGCCCGGCGATCGCCGGCCACGATCGCTCGGGCCACCGACGGGAGCTGTCGCGCTCCCGTCATGCGGCGGAACGGGCCAGCTTCTGGGCGGTCGACACGATCTCCTCGAGCGTGGCGCCCGGGCCAAAGATCGCGCGGACCCCCGCCGTCCGGAGCCGCCGCGCGTCTTCGTCCGGGATGATCCCCCCGGCGAAGACCGGAATCGATGCCGCCTTGTTTTTCTTCAGAAGGGTGAGAACGCGGGGGATGAGCGCCATGTGCGCTCCGGACAGAATCGAAAGGCCAATGAGATCCACATCTTCCTCCAGCGCTGCGCGCACGATCTCCTCCGGGGTCTGCCGAAGACCGGCGTAGATGACCTCCATGCCGGCGTCGCGAAGTGCCCGGGCGACGACCTTGGCTCCTCGGTCATGCCCGTCGAGTCCGGGCTTCGCGATCAGCACCCGGATCGGGACCGCCTTCGATCCGGCGGTGGTTTTCGTCACTGATTCCTAGCGACGAGCATTGTGGAGAAAAGCTTTCTGAGAAGCCGCTCAGAAGAGCGAGATCAGGTCGATTACGAGGTTGCCGGCGAGCAAGGCCGCCAGAGCTCCGACCGCGAGCAGCACCAGATACGGGATCTGGGGGGTGACCCAAACACGGTCGACCCCTTGGCCCGTGAGTTCCTTCGCAATGCGCACGCGCCGCTGGCGATCCTGCTCGGAGGTCTCGATCTCGTCCTCCTCGGCGCGCCCCTCGCTCGACATCGGGTTCCGGACCCATACGAACCGGACGGGAAGCTCGCGCACCGGGATCGTGTACCCTGTGAACGTCGCCCAGCCCCGGAGCTCGCCCCGCGATGCGTTGCGGACGGCCAGACCTAACGGGATTACGACCGACAGGAGGGCCGCATCCATGAGGAGGTTCAGCGCGAAGGGGAGAACGGCGGTGGCTGGAAGGACAGCCGATGAGGAAACCAAGTAGGGATGGGCAAAGATCGGGATCAGGATTCCGGCGATCATCACCGCTTTCGCGTCGGCGCCACCAAACAGCAGACCGGCCTCGAACAGCCCTCGTGCCACGAGGACGGTGAAGAGGAGCGCGATCGTGGGGTAGGGTACGCCGCTCGGTCCAACACCGAACCGAATGGCGGCCGCGGCCACGGCGAGGACCACGAGGACGTAGAGGGCGAGGTCGACGAGATCCTCGTACCGCTCGAGCCGGGGGCCGAGGGTCCAGGCGAACATGTGCTGCAACGTAAACGCCCCGACGAGAATCCACGCCCCGAGGGGAACCCACCCCCCCGGTTCGGCGATCAGGGCGCCCAGGACGAGCCCCACCGTTCCCATGATCTGCCAGAGCCGGTCCGAGACCTCGCGTGCGCGCCAGTCCGCAACCGCGGAGTATCCGAATCCCGCAAGGACCACGACGATCTCCGCCGCGAGAAGCACCGAACCGAGGTCGACCAACCGGGACCCGCCTCGGGACGGGCGACGCGGGTCGTCCCGATAAAGCCGCGCGCCGTGGACCGCGCAGCTGGACCCGAGTGCGAATGTCGCACCCGCTCGGCCCCCGGATTCCGTGCAGCGGGGAGACCGATGTCAAGGGGTTTTTGGATAAGCTCTTAAAGGCCTCGCCGGTGGCGCGCCGCCGCAGGACCTCTCCCGCATGGTCGAGTACAAGGTCGTCATCGCCGAGCAGTCGAAGTCGGTTGCCCGCACCGTGGGAGACCCCCAGGCCGCGGGCTTCTTGGGCAAGCGCATCGGGGAGACGATCGGCGGAGAGCTGATCGGCGCGACCGGCTACACCTTCCGTATCACGGGCGGTACCGACAAGAGCGGATTTCCACTCCGTCCGGACCTGCCCGGGGCCCGACAGACCCGGCTCTATGTCGGCACCGGCTTCGGGTTCAAGGCCCCCCGTGCGGGCATGCGCAAACGCCGGACATTCCGCGGGAACACGATCAGCGAGGATACGGTGCAGATCAACCTGGTCGTAGAACAGAAGGGCACGAAGCCGCTCGCGGAGCTCTTCGGCGCTTCATGAAGGTCCCTCGACAGCCCGAGGTCAACATCGGCCTCGTGGGCCATGTCGATCACGGCAAGACCACCCTGACCCAAGCGCTCACCGGCGAGTGGACCGACCGACATTCGGAGGAACTCAAGCGCGGTATCTCCATCAAGCTCGGGTACGCGGACGCGGCGTTCTACAAGTGTCCGAACTGCCCGGAACCATCCGGCTACTCCGTCCAGCCCGTCTGCCCCGCCTGCGGAGGGGAGGCGAAGTTCCTGCGCGCCGTCTCGTTCGTCGACGCTCCCGGGCACGAGACCCTGATGGAGACGATGCTCTCGGGGGCCGCGATCATGGACGGCGCGCTCCTCCTCGTCGCGGCGAACGAGCATTGCCCGCAGCCCCAGACCCGGGAACATCTCTACGCGCTCGACATCATCGGCGTGCGGAAGGTTGTGGTCGTCCAGAACAAGATCGATCTCTTGACCACGGAGGCCTCGGCCGCGAATTATCAAGAGATCGTCGAGTTCCTCAAGGGCTCTCCGATCTCCGGGGCCCCGGTGATCCCGGTGAGCGCGAACCACAAGGTCGGGATCGATGCGCTCATCGGAGCGATCGAGGCAATCATCCCGACCCCTCCGCGCGATGCCTCCAAGCCCCCGCTGATGTACGTGGCGCGGTCGTTCGACGTCAACCGCCCGGGAACGCGACCTCGCGACCTACACGGCGGCGTGCTCGGGGGATCGCTCCTTCAAGGGCGGATCACCGTAGGGGAGGAGATCGAGATCCGGCCGGGTCGTTTGGGGGACGGGTCGACGGCGACGGAATCGCTCACGACCAAGGTCACCTCGATCGTCTCCGGCGGACAAGAGTGGAAGGAACTGCATCCCGGAGGCCTCGCAGCGCTCGGGACCGGCCTCGATCCCTCGCTTGCGAAAGGCGACGGGTTGACCGGCCGCCTGATCGGAACGGCGGGCACCCTCCCTCCCGTCAGCCAGAAGATCCGGCTGCGCGCCACTCTCCTCGACCGGGTCCTCGGAGCTCAACGGGAGATCAAGGTCGAGCGGATCCGAACGAGTGAGCTCCTTGCGATCACCGTCGGCACAACGGTTGCAAGCGGGAAAGTGACGAGCGCGCGAGGCGACGAGGTGGAGCTCGCCCTCAACCGCGCGGTCACGGTCTTTCCGGGGAGCCGGGTGGCGATCTCCCGCCGTCTCAACGCCTGGAGGCTCATCGGCTTCGGCATCGTGGAGGCGAGCGGGAGATGAGACCGGATCTTCTCGAGATCTTACGATGCCCCGTGTGCCATGGCGAGTTGACGCTCACGGCCAAGGAGCGCGAAGGCACGGACATCGTCACGGGGACCCTGCGTTGTACCCAATGTCGGGTCGAGTATCCGATCGAAGACGGGATCCCCGATCTTCTCCCCCCGGACGAGCGCGACGCGTGAACGGTGCGCCTTCCCTCAGTGGCCCGCGTAGTAGTACGCGAAGACTATGAAGAACATCGCGAAGGCGACCGCGATCGACGGCACGAGCCAGCGGATGGCGCCCCGAGTTCGGGCCTGGACCGAGCTGCCCACGGTCACGACCGGGATTGAGAACGCGAGCCAGTAACCGGTGAGGATCGTCTCATAGAAGGCGTACGACGTACGATTCCCCTCCGGGTCACGGGTCGAGATCGTCACGACCAACACGACCGCGAAAACCAGGAAGGCGAGGCTGACCCCGGCCGCCTGCACATACCCTTCGAACCCGCGCTTACGATTGGGGTAGTAGGCGTGAAGGACGAGGAGCATCACGATGAAGAGTCCAAGGCTCGCGAGGAGAATGTAGAACGGTGTCGTGTTCAGCGAAAGCGGAATCGGCCCCGGTCCGGGGGGGACGAGATTCATGGGGATCGATTACAGCGCCGGGAGCAGCGCGCGGGTCGGCCCGCCGTCGCCCTCCCAGAGACGAAGCGCGAGGCACCGGAGATCGTCGGCACCGGCCGGCAGGCCCGAGAGAATACGACCCTCGAGGATCGAGACGCCGGACCCGAGGAGCCGGTGATGGACGGGGGATCGACCCAATGGATCCCGTTCGATCGAGAGTGAGTCGATCCCCGCAAGGTGCGTCCCCTGCCCGATCCGTGCTTCGGCGCCTTCCGGCGCGAACGCAACGTAGTCGGGAAGATACTCGAGGCGTTGCCGCCACCGCAGGGAATTCGTCGCCCGCTCGAGCAGCCGTTCGGTCCCTGGGAGAACCTCACGGAGCTCTCGGGGACCCACCCGGGCTCTCCCGGGCGAGACCTCTACGGCCCGGCACGGCCCGTTGAGGGCGGATCGATCAACTCGGTCGATCGGGAGGCCCGATGGAAGGAAATGGCTTGGCGGGTCGACGTGCGTGCCGACGTGGGACCCGAACCTCAACGTCGAGAGATTGTATGGGTCTCCACGGTCAATGGAATGGGCGCGTTCGGAGACGAACGCGGGATCGCCCGGGAACGCCGGCATCCTTTCGAAAAGGAGCATGGAGCTGTCGATCGATCTCATCCGTCACCTCGAGCCGGACCCGCGTCTCGACTCTCTGACCCAGAGCTTAATGGTTGACTTTCTCGCGCGGGAGGCCCCGCGCGGACAGCGGTTCGAGATACCCTTCGAGACGAAGGGTTAAGGGTGGTCGAGCCGAAGCGCGGCCGATGGCGGGTCGCAGGGGCTCACGTTCCAACTCCGATGACGAGCCCGACGTCGAAGACCAAGAGGAGGAAGAGGGAGCGCAGAAACCCCGGCGGTCGACGCACCGGCCTCGACCGAAGAAGAAGCGCCGGGGTAGCCAACCCCCGGTGCGACACTGGGATTCGGGGACGTCGGAGGAAGAGAAGGTCGAGGAGGAGCTGTCCGAAGCCCCGCCGGGCCGTACGCCAGTCTACTGGCGCGCCCGGGACTCCATCTGGTTCGAGCCCCTGGTGGCCCTTGCGATCATTGTGGTCCTGCTCGTGGGCTTGTTCGCCTACACGCAAAACTGGCCGCCGATCTACGTGGTCGAGTCCGACAGCATGCAGCACGGCTCGGAGGACCACCTCGGCCTCATCAACACGGGCGATCTCGTGCTCGCCCAGAAGATCTCGAACTCGAGCATCACCCCGTACGTCATCGGAATGGAAACCGGCTACTCCACGTACGGAGAGTACGGGGACGTCCTTCTCTATCAGCCGAACGGCGCGGCAGGGACGCCGGTCATCCATCGAGCGATTCTCTATCTTTCCTGGGACCCGGTGAGCCGGTCGTACAGCGCCCCGGATCTCAACGGTCTCCCGTGTGGCAATGCCTCCGACGCGGTCTATTCCACGAGCACGCCCAACGGGTGCGGGACGACCCACCTCACCGGAACTCTCGACCTGTACCGGGTTGGATGGATGTCGGTCACGGTCTCGATCGACCTCAGCGCTGCAGCGCTGGGGGACCACTCGGGGTATCTCACGATGGGGGACAACAACTACGTATGTTCCTCGCCAGGCCACTGCATCGGAGAACCTGACCAATCGGGGTCGGCCGTCGCGGTCATCAGTTCCCTCGTGGAGCCCGCCTGGGTGGTCGGCGTCGCTCGAGGGATGCTCCCGTGGTTCGGTGCGTTGAAGCTGCTTCTCTCGGGACAGGCCAGTATGGTTCCGCCGCAGTCGTGGCAGTTCCTCGGCCTCACGGTCGCCGGAGTCATCCTCCTCGCGTTCGGAATCCATTACGCGTTCCGCCGCGAAGGGATCGAGACCCCCCTACGGAAGAGGGAAGACGAGGAACGCGCCGCGAGCGCGGAAGGGGAGGCCGAGGGCGCGCCCGAGGAGAGCCGGGCGCGTCGTTGGCTACGCTCTCTCCGGCCCTGGGGTCGGTCCGAGAGCGAGGAGGGGGATGAGGACGAAGACGACCGCTCGTCGAACAAGAGAACCGTGAAATCCTCCTCCAGTCGAGGACGGCGGGGCCGGCCTCGGCCGGACGTGAAGCGAACGGAGAAGAAGCGGCGGGCGGAGGACGACGAGGACGAGCTCTAGTGCGGTCGGGCCGGGAGCCAATCTCGGTTCTCAAGGGCCGGGAGAGAGTTGACGCCGTCAGCAACGCTTTTGTGACCTGCCGAGTCCCTCGTGCCGGGAACGCGCGCGATGCACGTCATCGGCGGAACCGCCTCGACCGCGCTCGCGGAGCGAGTCTCTCGCGAACTCGGAAACGCACCCTTCGCGATCCCGTTCCTCAAGCGATTCCCGGACGGGGAGATGTACCTTCGCGTGGGGGGCCGGATGGAAGGCGACGAGGTGGTCATCGTCCAATCGACCCGGACCGACTCGGACCTCCTCGAGCTCCTCCTCCTCGAAGATGCGGTACGGGAGGCCGGCGCACGACGCGTTCTCGTGGTCGTGCCGTACTTCGGCTACGCACGGCAGGATCGGCTGTTTTTCCCAGGCGAACCGGTGAGCGCTCGAACGTTGTGCCATCACGTCGAGCTGGACGCCGACGCGGTGATCACGGTCGACCTTCACTCGACCCAAACCCTCACCCATTTCACGAAACCAGCGTTCGAGGCGAGCGGGATCCCGGCGATCGCCCGTCTCCTTCACGAGCGGCCGACCGACATCCTCGTCTCTCCGGACAAAGGGGGGATCGAGCGCGTTCGCCGCATGTCCCAACTGCTCGAGAAACCGTGGTTCGCCCTTGACAAGCGGCGGATCGATTCCGAGCACGTCGAGCTCTCACTTCCCGCCGAACTACCGGTGACGGTCGAAGGGAAGCAGGTGGTCCTCGTCGACGATGTCATCACGACCGGAGGAACGATCGTCGAGGCCGCGAAGCTCCTGAAGTCCCAGGGCGCGGCAGCGATCAGCGCGGCGTGTACCCACGGGCTGTTCCTCCGCGACGCCTTCGAGCGGATCAAGGCGGTGACGGACGAGGTGTATTCGACCGACACGCTAGGGAATCCGGCGGAGAAAGCCTCCGTCGCCCCCGATATCGCGGCGATTCTCCGCCGCCAAGTTCCCCCGAGCTAGGCGAGGCGGTGCGCGTGGACGCCCCTCGATTGGCCTCGAGCGCCCCTCAGGACGAGTTGCTCGAGATCATTCAGTCGCTCCGGCACGACCTCCGACGCCGAGACGAGACCGTGACCGGAAACTGGGTCGAGGAGACGACGAACGCCCTCCGGCAGGGTTCGAAGATCGGCTGGTTCTACTCTCTCCGAGAGGGCGGAGGGATCGCGTTCTATTCGACCGAGGGTCGAGCGGCGTTCGGCCACGTCCATGTCGTCCACGGGCCGGAATCAGTCGAACGCGGCACTCGGCTGTCCACGACGATGCTCGACGCGCTCCCCGCCCAGGTCGAGTCCATCGATGTCGGCTTCACGGGCTTGCCGACCGAGGAGGAACGGAACCTCACGTCACGCCTGGCGGCACGCCCCGGGTCCCGGATCATCGAGCGGTTCAAGATGGAGCGAGATCTCGTCGCCGACGACGCGCGGGAACCGCCCGAGGTCCCCCAGGGACTCCAGTTGATCCCGGTCCGCGACGTGACGGTCGAGGCCATCGCCGACCTCGATCGCCGCGCGTTCTCGGGGACAGTGGACGAGCTCCTCGTCGGACCGGACGCCTCCAATTACCAGGAGGTGCTCCACGCGCTCCTCGACGGCCGCCTCGGACGGTTCGTCGACGAGGCGTCCACGGCCCTTCTCGCTCCGGAGCCTCCGCGGCTGGTCGGGGCACTCCTCACGGGCGAAGAGTCGCCCCGACGGGCGATTTTCCTCGATTTCATCGTCGACCCGGCGGATCGTCGGCGCGGATACGGCCGATTCCTCTTCCGCTGGGGCCTCCGGGCGCTCCGTGCCCTCGGCTACTCCTCGGTTCGACTCTGGGTGACGTCGTCCAATACCCCGGCGCGCCAACTCTACGAGTCCGAAGGGCTCCGGGTTACCGTACTCGCGTCGATCTACCGCTGGGATCGCTCGAGGTCGGCCGCGCAGCCGCACTCCGATCGATGAGGACAGTCGGCGTGCATCCACTTCGGACAGGCCGGGAGGCTTGTGGCGTCGCCGAGGGCGGTCCCCTGCTCGAGCAAGGCGAGGCGGTTCCGCCAGATCCGCGAGAAGGTGCTCATCGGATGGAACCGGTACTCGAACACCCGGACAGCGGTGTGAATGTCCACCGACCGCTCGTACGCGACGATGGCTCTCCCGATCGACGACCCGGTCACCGCACAGCGGAAGCCGAGCTCGAGCGCGTACTGCGGCGTACGGGTGAGAATCTCATCCGCCCGCGGAATCGTTTGGGTCCTTGAGGTTCGAGCCAGGTAGGGAACTCCCCGGAACGCCGTGACTTCCTCCTCGGGTTCGTCCGTTCGCGTGACGAGCCGAGCCACCTCTCCGGCGGGACCGCCCTCGATCGCCTGGACGAGACGATAATAGGCGGCCGGAGTGCTGCCCAAGGAAACGGCCGATTCCTGTGCTGCCTCCTCGGCCCCTTCCGCCCGCTTCCGCTCGTAGAAGGCACGCCGAGGGTACAGGAGATCTCGGAACCGACCAACGGAGCTCGGCCGGGCGCTCTTCAACGACTCCTGGAGAAGGGGGCCCAAGGCACGGTCCACCTCCGGCCGCGGTGTGACCCGGGCGACGTCGCGCCCAGAGTACGACTCGTCGCCCGGCTCCGTCCCGACGCAGCCGCACACCGAGCCGCTGCGGTACTCGCACCCACGCTCGTACCAGCGGCATCTCGGGAGCGCGGAGGGGTCTCCGAGGGCGATGGAGGCCCGGAGCTGTGCAGCCCTACGTTCCATCTCCCGAGACCAGGCTCCGAGGTCCGAGAAGGAGACGTCGGCAGTACGAAGCTCCGGACCGGACTTTGATCCGGGCAGGACCGTGATCAGCCGACCGGCAGAACAGCCGGTCAGAGCGCAGTACCAACCGAGTTGTTCGACGTATTCCGGACGGTCCTCGATCAAGTCCGCGGGATCGGGGGCGAAGGTCGTGCTCTTGACCTCGATCGGCCGATCGGTGAGTGCGTCGATGCGCCCCACGATCCCCTGGCGGCGGACCCGAACCTCGATCGACCCCTCTCGGGCGAGGAGCGCCTCGAGAGCTCGGTGGACCCGACGTCCGGTCTCAAGTCGCGATCTGCGTTCCGCGGAAAGGGGGATTGGCGGCGTCGTCCGTCGCCAAAAGGCTCGGCGGAGCCCGAGAAGATCGGTGACCGCGATCCCCTTCTCGGCGCTCGCCGACTCCCACCTCGCCGACAGTTCGGCGGCGAGGATCGGATCGTCCCGAACGACGACCGAGGACGCCCACCTCGTCGGGTCAACGGCCCCGGTCGTCTCGGACACGGACGGGCGAAACGCCGACGGGGTATACGAGACGCGCGGACCCCGGGAAGCCGATTTACGGGCGAATCCGATGTCCCGTCTGTGACCACGGACCCCTCTCGCCGCCCATTGATCGTCGGAAGCGGGATCGCCGGTCTCTACGTGGCGTTGCGCTCCCACGAATTGGGACTCCGGCCCACGGTGATCACGAAGTCCCGACTCGAGGAATCGAACACCCGCTACGCCCAGGGAGGCATAGCCGCGGCGATCGGGCCGGACGATTCCCCCGCCGCGCACTTGCGGGACACTCTGAGGGCGGGTGCGGGGCTTGTCGACCGGGAGGCCGCTCGGGTACTCACGTCGGAGGCCCCCGCGCGGATCGCGGACCTCGTCCGGTACGGGGTGCCGTTCGACACCGTGGAAGGTCAGATCGCCCTCGGCCAAGAGGCGGCGCATTCCCGGCGTCGCATCCTCCACGCGGGCGGGGACGCGACGGGCCTCTCGATCGAGGAGGCGCTCAGGGGCCGGGTCATCGACGCCGGGATTGAGGTGCGCGAGCGGACGGCGCTGCGCGCCCTGCGCCCGGGGGGGCGCAACGGACCGACGGCCGTCCTATCGGATTCGGAGGGGCGCCACACCGAGGTCCTGACCTCGCAGCCCGTCGTTCTCGCGACCGGCGGTGCGGGAAGCCTCTATCGGCAGAGCTCGAACCCATCGATCGCGACCGGAGAGGGCGTTGCGATTGCCTTCCGCGCGGGCGCCCTCCTCACGGACATGGAGTTCATCCAGTTTCACCCCACGGTCTTCTGGCGGGAGGGGGCACCCCGCTTTCTCATCACCGAGGCGCTTCGAGGGGAAGGCGCGGTCCTGCGGAACCACGCGGGGGACCGGTTCATGCCGGCCCTCCATCCGGACGCCGAACTCGCACCACGCGACGTGGTCGCTCGCGCGATCGATCGCGAGATCCTGCGAACGGGACATCCGTGCGTCTACCTCGACGCCACCGCGATCCCCCGCGACCGACTCCTCACCCGCTTTCCCTCGATCTGCCGGTTCCTCGCGACGCACGGCATCGACCCATCCCGCGACCCAATTCCGGTCACCCCCGCGGCGCATTTCATGATCGGTGGAGTCACCACCGATCTCGAGGGACGCACCTCGGTGCGACGCCTGTACGCCTGCGGTGAGGTCGCGTCCACCGGGGTGCACGGGGCAAATCGGCTCGCCAGCAACTCTCTTCTCGAGGGGCTCGTCTTTGGCGAGCGGGTCGCCCGGCAGCTCTCCCACCCCCGCGACGGTGGTCCGAGACATACCGGTCCGCTCGTCGAGATCCCCTGGAGCCCGGGCGCGGGACGGGGGCGGGAGCCATCGGTGTTCGAGGAGGTCCGCGATCTCCTCTGGAACGATGTGGGAATCGTCCGTTCTGCCGATGGCTTGGGATCCGCTCTCGCCTCCCTCGAGGAGCTCCGGGGCACGGCCGAGCCCGGCCAGTCCGAGGAGCTCCCGGGGCCTCTCGCCAACGCCGTACTGACGGCGACCCTGATCGCGCGGGCCGCGTTGACTCGGACCGAGAGCCGCGGGGCGCACTACCGAATCGACTACCCGCGCCACCGACGGGAGTGGGTCCGTCACATCGGCCTTCGCTTCTCGAGCCGTCCCTCTCGGGGAAAGTAGCCCGTCGCCCCAAAGCCGTTATGGACCGAGGAAGGTCCCGGGCACCATGGACCTCGCCCTGACCGAGGAGGAGCGCCAGCTCGCGGACGCGTCCCGGAGCTTCACTCGGAAGGAGATTCAACCGATCGCCGAGCGGATGGACCGGGAGGACTACTTCCCGCGGGACGTCTTTCGCCGCCTCGGCGAGCAGGGATTCCTCGGCGTCACGATCCCTCCCGAGTACGGGGGCCTCGGGCTCTCCTACCGGGCCCAAGCGGTGATCCTCGAGGAGATCGCACGCGCCAGCCCGGCGCTCGCCCTCAGCGTGGGGGCGCACTCCAATCTCTTCACGAACAACCTTGCCCGAAATGGGTCGGACCGACAGCGAGAGGAATTCCTCCCCGCGGCGGTTCGGGGCGAGGCGATCGGAGCCCTCGCCCTCACCGAGCCGAACGCGGGTTCCGACGCCGTGTCGATCCGAACGCGCGCCGTCCGCGACGGCGACGCGTACATCCTCGATGGTACGAAGCAGTTCATCACGAACGGGCCGATCGCCGACCTATTTCTCGTCTACGCGAAGACCGCCCCCGATCGGGGGTCGCGGGGAATCAGCGCGTTCGTCGCCCGGCGGGAGATGGCCGGGTTCGCGGTCGCGAAGAGCCTGGACAAGATGGGGATGCGGGGGTCTCCCACGGGGGAGCTGGCCTTCCAGGGGGTGCGCGTCCCGGCCGCCTACCTCTTGGGCGAAGAGAACGACGGGGCTCGAATCATGATGAGCGGGCTGAACGTCGAGCGCGCCGTCCTCGCGGCGATCCCCGTCGGGATCATCGCCGAATGCCTCGACCGGTCGCTCGAGTACGCTCGCCAGCGCGAGCAGTTCGGGCAGAAGATCGGGCGCTTTCAACTCATCCAGGAGAAGATCGCGAACATGTACACCGATCTCGAGGCCTCGCGCCTCCTAGTCTACCGTGCGCTCGACGCGGTCGGGACCGACGACCGCAGCCGACGTGCTGCGGCAGCCGCCCTCACGTTCGCCTCCGAAGCCTCGACTCGATGCGCCCTCGAGGCGATCCAGATTCATGGCGGGTACGGCTACATGCGGGACCTGCCGCTCGAGCGGCTGGCGCGAGATGCAAAACTTCTCGAAATCGGCGCCGGCACCTCCGAGATCCGACGCCTCATCATCGCCCAGGAGCTCTTGGGCCCCGAATTCGCGGACTGATGCTTCCCCCGGGGCACGGGGAGCTGGGGGAGGAACTAGCGGTGATTGTTCTTGCGCAGTCCGAGACCGTCCTCGATGTACAACGCGGCTTGGGTGGATGTCGAGCGGCGGTCCCGTTCCGCCTCCACCTTGAGCCTCCGCAGGACGGCCGGCTCGAGATAGACGGCCAGTCCCACGCGTCGCTTTGCCTTGCTTTTTGGAGGTCGCGGCATGATATTGTTACCTTCCGGGTCGGAGATACCACCCAGTTTCCCTTTGAAACCGGGCAGACTGAGCCCGACCCTCGAGTATTGTACGAGGGCGCAAATAAAGTGGGTCAAGCGGATTTTACCTCGTCCGACGGCGAGGCATGGGAAACGGTGTGTCCCGTCGGGGTATCGCTCGGAACCGTCCAGGAACTCCCGAAACTGCTCCCTCCGGTGGTCCAAAACCCGTCGGAAGCGGACCGGGGAGACCTGGAGGCAGGGAGGGCTCCTCCGGCCAACGTATATAGCATTACACGACCCATCGCTCCTCGATGGCAGGTCGACCCGCTGCACCGGCCGCCACGACGCCCTCCCTCCGGCTGGAGGTCCTGAAGGAGCTCCAGGCGCTCATCGACGACCGTGAGGTCCGGGACCGACTCGAGCGGAGCCCGATCGGCGAGACGAAGGGGCGGGAACACTGGGTCCTTCACCTTCTGCTTCGGGCCCAGGAGTCGACCCAGACCCATTTCGACGCCCTCGTCAACACGGCGTACTCGAACCTCCAGGCCCGACTCCAGTCGGTCGAGGATCGACTGCAGCGTCTCGAAGCTCTCGACCAGGGCCTGGCCGAGGACGTGAGACACCGGTTGGGAGCGATCGAGACCTCCGTCTCCGACCGGGTGACCCACGAGATCGCCTCCGGGATCGACGCGGCCGCCCAGCGGATTACCACGTCTCTCGGAGAAAACCTCGATGCGAAATGGAAACCGATCGGGGAATCGGTCGAAACGTTCGCGCAGTCCTCTCACCAGCTGACAAAGGATCTCTCGGACACGTACCGCGTCTCGACCCAGAGCCGTTTGCTCCTGAACGAGAACGCACGACGGATCATCGACCTCGGCCGAGACATCGTGGCTCTCGAGGAGAGCCTGAAGCTCGCCCTCTCGAAAGTGCTGGAGGAGGGGCTCCAACCCCTCGAGGATCGGATCGCGGCACTGGAGAGCCGCCTCAACTCGACCGAGGAGACCGCGACCTCCGATCCGTCCGCGCCCTCGCCCCCCGGCAGCTGAATCCGGGCCGCTGATGCGCCTGTCCCCTCGTCACCCGAGGTATCGTAGCCTCCTCGTCCGTGCCGCCCTCGCCGATTCGATGCGATCTGGACTGGTCGCGCCGGAGGGCCTCATCGCTCACGGGCGCGGCGAGGCGTTCGACTACTTTCTGGGAGAACGGACGACCCGGAGCGCGCGGAGTGCCGAGCGGACGGCGGCCCGATGGCTCTGGGCGGCGAAACGCCCCGTGGTCAGCGTGAATGGGAACGTAGCGGCTCTCGCCGCACCCGAGATCGCGAGGCTGTCCCGAATCCTGCCTCGAATGGGGGTCGAAGTGAACCTGTTCCACCGGACCCCGGCCCGCGCCCTTCAGCTCGCCCGCGCTCTCCAGGGCGCCGGGGTCGACCGGGTCCTTGGGATTCGACCCACGGCTCGCATTCCGGGCCTCCCGTCGGACCGCGCCTGGGTCGATCGGGCCGGGATCTACCGTGCCGACGTCTGTCTCGTCCCTCTCGAGGACGGGGACCGGACCGCAGCACTGCGGGCCCGAGGTCAGAAGGTAATCTCGATCGATCTCAACCCGCTCTCCCGGACGAGCCAGACCGCCGATCTCCCGGTGGTGGACGAACTGGTGCGGGCGCTCCGACACATCGCCGACGACCTCGGGGACCTGGCCCGACGAGAGGAACGACGACCCCCTCCACGGTTTGACGCGGGAGCGGCGCGAGCTGCCGCGATCCGGGCGATGGTGCGGCGGCTCAGTCTCGAGGCCGGGGTGCATCGGCCCCACGGGCGAGCACGGCACTGAGCTTCTCCGCAACCCTCTCGAGGAACGCCTGGTCGGATCCGTCGAACGCACCGACTTCGTTGCCATCGATGTCGATCTCGCCGAGAACGGAGGGACCTTCGTGGATTGGAACCACGATTTCCGACCGGGTCTCTCGGAAGCATGCAAGATACTCCGGAACCGCCCGCACATCGTCGACGACGACCGTTCGTCCTTCTCGAGCCGCGCGCCCACACACTCCGCTGCCGAGCGGAATCCGGGTATGTTCCGTCGCGGCCGGGCCGTCCCAGGCCACGAGCTCCAGCACGTTCCCCCGCAGCGCATAGACGCCGACCCATCGGTAGCGGGGGAACGTCCGACGCAGGAACCGGCAGACCTCCCCCACCGAATCCCCGTCCGCGGGCCGGTGGAGCACCGCATCGACGCGGGCGAGCGCCGCGGACGCATCGAGCGAAGCGAGATTCATCGAAAACCCTCCACCGACCCGTGGGAGGACGTGCGAAGGGAGGCGCCGAGGGGGAGAATCTCCGCGCGGATGGAACGGCCGTCCGCGGCGTTTGAACTCCCGAGGCGTATTCCGCCACGAGCTTTCCAGACTCGCGCCGTACCGGACTGAGCCACCTCGGCACGCCCTAGCCCGTACGAGAAGGCGGGCTCGATAAGCTTAGCGGGACGGGGGCGCGACCGGCGTCAATCTTGGGGCGGATACCACCGGCAGTTCGAGCATCCGACGCCTCGCTCCTCGCCCGGGATCATCGTGCCACATTCGGGACACGGCATCGGTGCGGCGATGGAGAGCGTGAGGCAGTCGAAGCAGCATCCCTCCCGCCGGTCGTCCGGAAGGAGAATGAGGGTCCGGCCGCACACGAGGCATCGGGAGAACCGCTCGTCCGAGTGGCCGAAGGTGCGGATGTCTGCGAAAGAAAGCATCGGGCGAGTGCCACGCCGCGCCCGGTACTAAAAACCTCGCGCGACGCTTCGGGTTCGAGCGACCGACATCCGACCGGAGGGGACTATGGCTCCTTCCACCGAGCCTTGAGGGCCGCGATGAGGAACAGGGCGACCGTGAAGGCGATGAGGACGCCCCAATCGATGCCCGCGTTGGCGGCGGAGAGGGGTGCGAGGCCCACCGATCCCTGGACCAGCGCGGCCGCGTACGTCGTCGGGGAAAACCGTGCCGCAACCTGAGCCCACGCCGGTAGGGACGAGATCGGGTAGTAGACCGGTGGGAGGACCGTGAGGGCGAGCGAGATCAGTGGGCTAAACAGGAACGTCTCGCGGACGTCACGAAAGTACGTCGCGAGCGTGAACGCGAGGGCGCACGCGAACGCCCAGACGAGAACCAAGACTCCGGCGAGAACCACGATGCTCTCCAGGGTCGCGAAGCGCGCGAGGACGAAGAGAAGGACGAAGACCGCGAGGCCCGGTAAGGAATAGACGAACTCGCTCAGCGCCATTCCCCCGACATACACCGGCGCCTCGACCGGCGAGGCGACGACGGTATCCTGGAACTTGAGGTCGACCCGGTAGTGCGTGAGGTCGGACTGGAGGCCGGTGCCGACGGAGAGCATCGTGAGGACCATCCCGCCCGTGATCCCGTAAGCGATGAGCGCCCCCCGAGAGACGATGCCGATGAAGAACAGGAACGAGAGCGGGGACGCGAGCAGGTTCAGGATGTAGAGTGGCTGGTCGCGGATCGGAACGATGCCGTTCAACCATACGAGCGTGAGGATCGACCGGAGGCGGTTGCGTTGGCTCATGCCTCCGTCTCGGCCTCCTCTTCCTCGGACGACCCGTCCGACTCGATCGACCGTCCCACGACGT
>Ga0187781_10000805_pt1 | contig 23023 bp, 22 predicted proteins | sample 0715_SJ02_MP02_2_FD_132447 | JGI IMG/M metagenome (GOLD analysis project Ga0187781, IMG submission 132447) | Tropical peat soil microbial communities from peatlands in Department of Meta, Colombia - 0715_SJ02_MP02_20_MG | ecosystem: Environmental > Terrestrial > Soil > Wetlands > Peat | place... | reverse complement strand
TTCGAGGCGTGGGTGCGCGTGGTCACCAGGCGGACGTCATCCAGGTTCAGGTCCACGAACTTATCCCCCAGCGGACCCAGATAGTGACGCAGCCGGTTCGCCTCCAGGATGGACTCGACATCGCGTTCATTGCCGGGACCTTCGGCAACCATCACGGACTTGGCGCCCAGCCGCAGGAAACACTCCCGCGCCGCCGCCACAACCGCCGGGTGAGTATTGATCACACCTTGCGGATCGGGCTCGACGAAGTTCGGTTTCAAGAGCACGCAGCGGCCTGCGACCGGCAAGTCGAAAGCGCGCAGAGTCTCCTCGAGCAGCCCGGCCAGGTCTGAATCGTAGCCGGAGGCCCTCCGTATGACCACGCGCGAGGGCGGACGCTTGAAGGAGGGAATCAGCGAGTTGTCCTTAGCACTCATGATCCGCAGATTACCCAGATTGCACAGATTATACCAAGTGTCAGCAACAACGAATCCGTTTACCCATCCCCTCCAGTTGTCCGGAGAACCCGCCCGAGCCTCCCGAGTGAAGGCCGCAGCCTGAATCTGATTAATCTGCGCAAGCTGCGGATGGCCCAAGCCACCGTGGCTTCCCGCTCAACGCCATCGCCGCCCATGCCGCCGCCAGGGTGTGACCGAGAAATTGGTTATGCGAGTTCAACGCCGTCAGGTCGGACTCCAGGTCAGAAACAGAACGACCGTGAATCTCCAGGCAAAGATGGGCAAGCGCCAGCGACGCGGGACCCGGAATTTGAGGGTAGGCCTGCTCGAGCCAATCCAAACTCCGGCAGTTCTCAGGACGGCTCCGGGAAGCCTGCAGGGCCAGCAGCGCCCAGACCGTGGGACCGATGCGAGGCACGCCCGCGGCCCCATAGACCAGCGGGTTACCGCTGTTCCAGCCGCCGCCGGGGCACATGCGGTCGTAGAGCATGCGTTCCGCGAGACTTCGGCGTTTGGCCGCGGCGGGAGGATGCAGTTCCTCAGGAATGCTGCGGAAGGCAAGCAAGGCCCAAGCGGTTGGCTCGACCCAGCTTGCGCTGCCCGGCGTCCAGCTCCATCCTCGCAAGGAACGGTCCTGGCGGACCGATGGCTCACTCCGGGTGAGTTTGGCCGCTAATCGCCGCCAGAGGGCGCCTTCCGCCGGCCAAGCCTGCGATAGCCAACCCAGTCCACGGGACACGTGGTCAATCGAATCTCCACGCGCCTGCAGGGCCAAGCTGGCCGGAGACGTCACCCAACACCCCCGCGGCTGACCCGCAAACGGCGGCCACGAGCCATCCGGCAACTGGCACTTTCGCAGCCAGTTTATCCCGGACTCGCAAGCTGATTCGAGAAGTCGAGGAGTCGAGGAGTTGAGCCGTCGAGAAGTCGCCGCGTCAGCGCTTCGGGAGAGTCCCAGAAAGGCCAGGAGAACCCCGGACGTCGGCTCAGCGGCACTTTGGCCGCCGTGGCGGTATCCCCAACCGCCGTCGGCGTTCTGTGCTTCGATCAGAAAGGGGAGATACAGCCGCTCGAGCAGCCGAGCAGGGGCGTTGATGTTTTCCCGGGAGCTTTCAGGCATGAGAACCGGGCTGCGGACAATGAGGAACTTGAAATTTGAGATTCGAGATTTGAAATAAATTTGAAACCGAAGATCCCAAATCAGAAACAGCGCCTGTGTGTGGCGTGCGAGCTGCGACCTTTCCTGCCGCTTATTGCCCTTGACTCGCGACTTTCGATTTTCCAATTTCGGCTTTCGGGTTCCGGCTCTCCACCTTCCCGATGGCCTACATCACCGGCATAGAGATTTCGGGCAGCTCATTATAGCTCTCTTCTGGAGCTTCCTCGATGCGCAACTGATTGATCAAGCGGTGCAGGTAACCGCGCGCGATGCCCAAGCGGCGGGCCGCTTCCGACTTGCTGCCATCGCAGTCCCGCAAAACCCGCAGGATAAGGCGCCGCTTGAACTCGCGCAGTTCCCGGTCGTAGGAACATTCCTCAGGCTGCTGTTCCAACCCGCAACAAAACGTCTTGGGCAGGTGCCAGAGTTCCACTGCCGGACCGTCCGCCATCACCACAGCGCGCTGGACGGCGTTCTCGAGTTCGCGCACGTTGCCGGGCCAACTATACTCCTCGAGGGCCCGCAAGGCGGCGGGCGAAAACCGCCGAACCGTCTTGCCAAACTGCTTAGTAAAGCGCATCAGGAAGTGGTGGCTCAGAGCGGCGATTTCGTCGCGGCGCTCGCGCAACGGCGGGATGTGAATCTCCACCACGTTCAGCCGGTAAAAGAGGTCGCTGCGGAACGTGCCCTCCTCCACCATCTCCGCCAGATTGCGATGCGTGGCGCAGAGGAGGCGAATGTTGACGTTCAACGGGGTGTTGCTACCCAGCCGCTCGAAGGATCGCTGCTGAAGCACGCGCAGCAACTTGGCTTGCAGACCGAGCGCCAGGTCTCCGATTTCGTCGAGAAACAGCGACCCCTGATGGGCAGCCTCGAATCGTCCCCGGCGGGCGCCCATAGCGCCCGTGAAGGCGCCCTTTTCATGACCAAATAACTCATCCTCGATCAGAGTTTCGGGCAGATTGGCGCATGAAAAACCCACGAACGGCCCAGCCGCCCGGGGGCTCAGTTGATGGATGGCGCGGGCGAGCATATCTTTGCCGGTGCCTGTTTCTCCGGTAATCAGGACGCTCACATCGCAGGGCGCCACCCTCTGGGCCAGCGCGAATACTCTCTGCATGGGTTCTGTAGAGATGACGAAATCACCGAATTGACCGGTCGCAGTCTGTTGCGACCGCAATAACAAAAGCTCCCTCTCCACCTGCCGGTACCGCTTGGCGCGCCGCAGCACCAGGCGCAGCTCAACCATGTCGGGCGGGCTTGCCAGCGTGTCGTACGCCCCATTTTCAAGAGCATGTCGAACCATGGCGCGATTTTGGTCGTCCAGAATCGCTACCATGGGAGGGGGAGCATCGAACTGCTGGATCTCCTGCATAAGCTGAAACGCCGGCTCCCCGCGGCTCGGGGAATCTCCCTCAGCCCGCAAGTCGAACAGGACGACATCCGGCCAATCTATCTGCCGTCTCGCCCCGTTTAGGTGGAACGCTTCGATGGCCTGCAACTCAAACTCCGCACCTAAAGCCCGGCCCATGAGCTGAACAATAGGCGTATCAGGAGTGCAGAACCAGACGTGTATAGCTTCCTCGTCCATGTCTAAAGTGTCTCCCGTTGACGGACTTAGGACTGCCGACTCGGCAGCCGCAACTGACAACCTGACCCGAAACTATTCTGCAACCAACTTGGCTTCCCCGAGCGACACCACGTCAGCTTGTGAGATGCAAGCGACTGCTACAAACGTTCACGGACCATCTGCACGTAAGGGCAGTCTACGTTAAGCGGGGCCGCCCGTCAATAACTATCTCGGTCGGTAACGCACCAACAACTATTGCCCATCCGCTGGGCCGCTTGATCAAGATCTAAAACTCACCTTCGAGCTCGTGACGACCATTCTGTCACATCGGGTGTCTGCGCCAGTGCGTCTCGGAAGAGCTATCTGATCACGCCCGGCGGAAACCGCCCTCTTGCGTTATCGGCAGATTATTAACTCTGCAGGAGACTTCTAGCAAGAGCACTATGGTACTAAGGGAGAAAACGGGTTACGGTGCGAGATGCCTTCAGCCGGCACGCTTCCTCAAGGCGTGAGCCGGTACCGGTACCTTAGTACCGCCGTACTCTTGCGCGCCGCCCGGGCACGATTGATTATAAGGCTGCGGACTTTGGACCATGATGCAATTCCAGCAAGTAAGCAAACCCACCAGACGAATGGGAGATCGGCCATGAAGCGACGTGGAGAAGAGGGACAAGCACTGATCGTCGTAGCGGGAGGACTCGCCGTCCTCATGCTGGCTGCGGGACTCGGGATCGACATGGGCTACTTACGCTATGAGCAACGGCGCCAGCAGGCGGCCGCGGATAGCGCCGCCATCGCCGGAGCCGCCGAAATCAGCTACGGCGACGTGACTACGGCCGCCCAGACCGATGCGGCAACCAACGGCTACACCAATGGAAGCAATAATGTTACGGTGACGGTTTACAACCCTCCCAACGACGGCCCACACGCGGGAGTGAGCGGTTACGTGGAAGTTCTGGTGAGCAAGATCCAGCCGACGTTCTTTGCGACCGTCGCCGGATTTAATAATGTTACCGTAACTACCCGTGCCGTGGCCTACGCCGGCAACGGGCAAGGATGCATTTACGCTTTGGCCCCCACGGGAACCGGCGTACTCATGAACGGGAGCACCGACATCTCGAGCTCGTGCGGGATGTATATCAACTCGAACGGCGGCCAGGCGCTTTTGATGAACGGCTCGAATACCCTCGATGACAAATTTACCGACATTGTGGGCAGCGACCTGCTCAACGGCACCAATACCACCGACCCCACCCCAACCACGGGCATCGTTCCCGTAGGCGATCCGCTGGCCTACTTGGACAGCTCCGAGCCCTCGATCAGCACTCCCTGTTCCGGCGGCTCGACCTACCCGGCCATCAATGGCACAGGGGCTAATGTGACGATCAGCCCGGGCAGCAGTTGCTATAGCGTGACGATTAATGGCTCAAACAATACGGTGACCCTGAACCCGGGCAATTATGGCAGCGTTAGCGTCAATGGATCGGGCAACGTCGTGACCCTTGGCGCCGGGATCTACGGAAACGTCCTGATCAATGGCACAGGCACCTTGACCTTTGGGCCTGGCCAGTACAGTTCCATCACCGGCAACGGAACCCCCAATGAGATCTTCAATCCCGGGACGTACGTTATCACCAGTGGAGGACTCACCCTGAACGGGGCGAATGGCATGTCCGGCTCGGGCGTCACGTTCTATCTGGGTCCCAACGCCGGCGGCCTCACGGTCAACGGTTCGGATTCCACCAGCCTCAGTGCCCCGACCACTGGAACTTTCTCCGGAATCTTGTTCTTCCAGAACCCGAACGACACCAATGCCGCGACGTTCAATGGGAGCAATGGAACGGTTTGGAACGGGGCGATCTATCTTCCCACGGCGCAGGTAACGATGAATGGGGGCAATAGTTCCTCAGCCCAGTACACTATCCTGGTGGCCTATAACCTGGTGCTCAACGGCACCGACACCTTCAACGATAATTACGCCAACCTGGCCCAGGGGTCGCCCATCAAAACCTCAACGCTGGGGGAATAAAAATGGGCACAGCGACAAGGCGACGATATGAAATCGATCCGGCGTCCTCAGCGGGCAACGCGGGCCGGTGCGCTGTCTTGCCGCCCGATTCAGGTTCGAGCCTCCTGGAAATGGCCCTGCTCACGCCTTTCCTGGTGACTCTGTTGATCGGAATCATCGAGTTGGGACGATTCTCGTATTACAGCATCCTGGTGGCCAACGCCGCCCGAGCCGGGGCGCAATATGGAGCGCAGAATTTGGGCACGGCGGCGGACACTACGGGAATCAAGAACGCTGCCAGCCAGGACGGGCAGAGCCTCGCCGCCTTGACAATTTCCTCAGCGCAGCAATGCGGGTGCAGCGGCTCGAGCCTCAGCAGCGCCTGTCCGGCCACCAACTGCACGGCTCCTGGACATCCGCTGGTCTACGTGCAGGTTACGGTTTCCGCTACATTCAGTTCTCTGTTCAATTATCCCGGTATGCCGAAAACCTTGTCCTTAAGCAGCGTGAGCACGATGCGGGTGGGTCAATGAAGACTAAATTCAACGTGGGCGCGGCGCCGGCGGTCCTGTTGGCATCCCGGCTGAGCGGTCTACGGCGTGGGTGCTGGAGTCGGCTCGGCTGTCTGGGGAGCGAGCGCGGCGATGATGCTGTCGAGACTGCTCTGACCATTGTACTTTTGCTGACTCTGCTGTTCGGCATCCTGGCCTTCGGGCACGCTCTTTACACCTACCACTTCGTCGCCAACGCGGCTCGCGTCGCCACTCGCTGGGCCAGTGTCAGGGGCTATTCTTGCAAGGGATTGGCGGGAGGCTGTCCGGCGGCCGCCTCCGATGTTACCACCTACGTCGCAAATGTTGCGGGGCTCGGACTCAATCCCGCCAAGCTTACGGTGAATACCACCTGGTTGCCGTCGCCATCCACGTCCTTCAAGCCGCCATGTTCGACCTACAGCAACTATCCCGGCTGCGTCGTTCAGGTGCAGGTTGTGTACAACTATAATTTCCTCCTTCCCCTCCTGCCCTCATCTTCTTTTAACATGCAAAGCACCTCGCAGATGGTCATCTCGCAATAACACGCCGTGCAGCGTATCTCGCGCTCCCCAATGGTCATCTCAGCCGATTTTTACGGCAGCTTTCCGGGTTTGAAACCAACCGGCGTTTCGTGCATCAAAGAACCTTAAAGTAAGGACATCCGCTTAAAGAGCTCGTCAGCACTTTGGCGGGGCTTGCGGCTTGCGACCGAATTGCCGAGAATTACATCACGAGCCAGTGGAACAGCAGAACAGATATCAGATAGTTAACAATTCCTTCAGTATCATTCAAGACCATTTTTGCTTTGACACCGGTCCGAGTCAATTGTAAGATGCAATGCTGTTGGGGTGAGTTGGGCTTCAACGTACCGAAAACCTAAATAACTGAAACTCTGAGTGAGCACCGGGAGAAGGCGTATTCGAGTCGAGGAGGGTGCAAAATGTCCAGGTGGAGAAGTGACTCGGGTCAGACAATCGTGATCGTAGCTCTTGCCCTGCCCGTTTTGTTGGGTTTCTTGGGCGTTGGCTTCGACATGGGCTACCTGCGCTACAGAAAGCGGCAGATCCAGATGGCAGCGGACGCAGCGGCCATCGCCGCCGCAAACGAGATCACGAGCTGCACCAGCTCGGGTTGCTCCACTCTGACCAAGGCAGCCGAAACCGCCGTATCCACCGACAACTCCTTCCCGGATGTCACTCAGACCACCGGTTGCTCTGCAACTCCTTCCTCAGGGGATACCATCGTCCTGGTTAACAATCCACCCACCTGTATCGCCACCGACCCCCACAACGGCAACAACAGCTATGTGGAGACGATCGTCGCCCAGAACGTGCCCACATTCTTCAGCAAAGTCTTCGGAACGACTTCGGTCACCGTCTCCGCCAGGTCGGAAGGAGGCTTGGGCGGTGGCGGCAACTGCATCTACGCGCTCGATCAAACCAATGCCAACGCGCTCCAACTGGTGTTGGGGGCCTACGCATCCAACTGCGGGGTAGTCGACGAGTCGGACAGTTCGAGCGCCTTTGGCTGCTTCTTGGGGTCATTCTCCGCTCCCTACATTGGGGTGGTCGGTGGCGACGGCTTTCCCTTCTGCTTGTTCCCAGGGGCCTCGCCGACAACGGGAATCAAAGATCCGTCGCCACAAGATCCCCTGGCGTACCGGCAATCAACCATGGAGGCTGACGCACCGTCTCCTTCCTCCTGCGGCACCAGCACCAGCAGCCCCTATTCGGGCCACAGCGGCGGAGTTCTGAACATCAATTCGGCGGCGGTGCTGAATTCCGGAACTTACTGTGGCGGTATCAACATCGGCCCGGGCGCCAACGTCACATTCAACCCCGGCATTTACACCTTGACGTCGACGAGCGGCTCCAATGGCGGCCTCACGATTGGCGTGGGCACGACGGTGAGCGGCACGGACGTGGGTTTCTACAACTACGGTCCGAACGGTGGCGTCAACTTCGTCTGCAGCTCCTGCACGGCCGGCAACGTCTCCCTTACCGCGCCCACCAGCGGGCCTTGGGAGGGCATCTTGTTCTTTCAGAATCCCCAGGACTCGGCCTCTTCCGTCGTCGTGGGCAGTGCTTTCTTCAACACCAAGCTGACGGGGACGAGCTATTTTCCCAACGCCTCCGTCACTTTTGCTTTTGACATCCAGGTCGATTACAACGACCTGGTGGCCAAGGACGTAACTTTCGGACTGACCTTGAACGGTCAAGATATTGGCACCAACAGCTACAACAATTACAGTTCGCTAGCCAACGGCTCCCCGCTGAAAGGAAGCTCGGGGGTACTGGTGCAATGATCATAAAGAACCCAATGCCGCTCACAAAACCGCATTCGCCTGGCAATTCAGTGCGCGAAACCGGGACAGCCTGGTTCAAGTCGGAGCGCGGGGCCAGCCTGGTTGAGATGTCCCTCATTGTGCCCTTTCTCGGACTGCTCCTGTTGGGTGTTATCGACTTCGGCCGCGCTTTCTACCTCAGCATCGAGGTTCAAAATGCCGCCGAAGCCGGGGCCCTCTACGGCTCGCAGAATCCGACTGACACCACGGGTATCGAGAGCGCCGCCACAACGGATGCTCCCGATGTCTCGGGGATGACGGTCACCACTTCCAGCGGTTGCGAATGCAACGACGGCACGCTCTCAGCGTCACCCTGCCCCACGCCGGCACCGGCCTGTCCCGTCAACGTGGTCAACTACGTACAGGTGACCACGGCTGCAACTTATACCCCCTGGCTCCACACCTGGCTGATCCCAGGGCTTCCATCCTCGATGAACTTGAAAGGGAGCGCGAAACTGCGGCAGTAGGTTTGCCTCGCCAGGTCGCTCGAGAGAGAAGCGGGCATCACAACTGCGCGGCGACCTGAGATCATGAAACGAGCAGCTTGGCGCTTGTGGCACGAGACCAAAATGAGAAACTTTAAAGACCTTAGAAGCGAAAAGGGCAGCGCCACGATGGTGGAGTTTGCCATCGTGTCGCTGGTTTCATTGACGTTCCTCCTCGGCATCCTCGATTTCAGTCGCGCCGTCTACGGCTATCACTTCATCTCCGATGCGGCGCGGGAAGCGACCCGCTACGCTGCGGTTCGTGGTTCAACCTTCACGGTCGCCTGTTCGGACCCTTCCCCGGTTGCCTATAGTTGCAAGGCAGCAACGACAGACATTGCGGACTACGTGAAAAGCATAGTCTCCTCGGGAATTACCGCCACGAGCACCTCGGCCTCCTGCTCCACGCCTTCCGCCAACACGATCAACGTCTGCACCACCTGGCCGGGCACTGCGCCCACCGGCGCCGCAGGCGTTTGTAACACCGCCAACGGCGACGACAGTCCGGGCTGTCTGGTGCAGGTGAAAGTGTTGTATACTTATGGTTTCTCGCTCCCACTAGTTTCCAAGGAAGTCAGCTCGGTCACCATGACGAGCACGTCATCAATGGTCATTCAGCAGTGATGGCGGAGCAAGCTCTCAGCTTGTCCCAGGGAGTCCACTATGCGTTGGTTTGCGACATTAGCGGGCGCCGTTAACTGGCGGACCTGTCCGGCGGCTCCTGCCTGGACAAAACTGAGCATGGCGATGGCGGGGATGACCGTGGCCGTTTGTTTCAGCTCCGGGAATGCCGCGGCCCAGGCAGCCGCCGAATACGGCAGCGCGGTCGGCGGTGTGGGCGTCGCCGCGTCCGGAGCCATGAAGTCGGCTGCTGCCGCGCTCCAACCGCTCCACGCCACGATCGCGGGCGTCAACGACGCCGAAGCAGATAAGACGCCCTCTGCGCACCTGCCGCTGCGCGTGCTCGAGGATCCTGTGGGCGACAACCGGCGCGCTCTCGAGGCCAAGGCCGGCAAGGATGCCGCGAAATTGATGTTGCGTTCGGCGCCCAACGGCGCCTCAGTGCGGATTGACGGCAAGGAAGTCGGCGAGACGCCTCTGCTGCTGATTGTGCCGCCGGGTGCGTACAAAGTTGAGATGGCCAGCGTACAACGCGAAACCGCCCGCAAACAGGTGGATTTGCTTCCCAAAGAGACGCGAGAAGTCCTTCTGGACCTGCCTTCGCGCTACCCCACCCACGTCGCGGTTTCGTGGCATCGCCAGTAGAAAACATTGAAGGAGGACAGCATGGGTGGATTTCAGTTTGACCGCAAAGAGTTCATGCCCGGGGAGCTACCGCCGCCATCCTCTTCGCATCCCGCCCTCCTGCAGGAACGCCTTACTTTCGTGGTCGCAATCGTCGCGATTTTAGGGGCCGGCTACGCGGCGTTCAAGATCCTGGGCAGCGGTCCTGCTCCCGCCGTGAGCAAGGAGACTGCTGAACTGGCGCGCAACACGGCCAGACTCGACCTGATCGAACATCGTCTCGAGGCGATGGAGGAAAAGCTCGACGACGCGAAGCCGGCGCCGGCGCCTGACCCCACGCCTGCTCCGCGACGTGCGAAACGGGAATTGGTGCGGGCCGATCCACGTCCCTCTGCGCCCCCTGCACCGATTCGCACTCGAGTTTATGTGGTGCCCAAGCCGGAACCCGCGCCTTCCGCTCCTCCCCAACTGGTGCTGGAATCCGACGCCATACGCCAGGAACGGGAACTGGCGCTCAATTCCCTCCGCAACGACGTGACTGCTGCTCGGCAGGAATGGTCTGCAACCGCCGATCGACTGGGCAACGTCGTAGGGGAACTAAACTCGCAGCAACAGGAAATCGTGCGCAATCAGGAGAGCCTGGCGCAAATGGAAGAGCGCTTCGAGCGGGACAGCGTGCCCTTCACCGTCCGCAAGGACGGTGTCAGACTTCCCGTCGGGCCCGTGAGGCTGCTGCTCGAGAGCACCGATACCAAGAACTCCCGCTACTCCATGCGGCTCTTTTACCAGGATAAGTGGATCGAGCTGAAAGACCGGGCGCTGCACGAGGCTATCCAGTTTTATGACCCGGACGGCGAGATCGCGCTGGAACTGATGGTGTCTCGAATCGCCAAGGAAGCCGTCGCCGGACTCATCGCACTCCCGCCCGAGACCAAAGCCAGCCGCTGACGAGTTCGAGGGCGGCCCTGGCGGCCACCCTCTCTGGTTCTTACTGTTCCTGGAGCGCGGACTTCCCGCCCGCACACACCAACTGATCCGCGGGCTGGAAGCCCGCGCTCCCTTTTAGGTATACTTCACCCACCGCAACAACTCCACCACCGACGGCCGCTTGCCGTACATCAGAATGCCTACACGATAGATCCGCGCCGATACATAGGCTACACAAGTGGTGGTTAAAGCCAGCAAGAGAAAAGAGAGGCCGATCTGCCACCAGGGGGGAGTCTCGACGGCGATCCGCAGCACCATCATGATGGGGCTGAAGAAGGGGATCTCCGACAACAGGACCACCGTGTGGCCGTTCGGGTCTCGAATCACCATGTTGAACATCACAAAGCTGAAGATCAGCGGCAACATGACGACCATCTGCATCTGCTGGGCGTCCTGTTCGCTCGAGACGGCTGCCCCGACGGCGGCGAAAACAGTAGCGTAGAGCAGATACCCGAGCACAAAATAGACGGCGGGGTAGATGACCAGCCCGGGCGACAGGTGGATATGCGGAAAATCCGCCGTAGGTCGTACGCTGTTGACCATCACCGCCCCGTAGGTCCCCAACAAAGCCGCCGAGGCAATCCAGATCAGATACTGGGTAAATGCCACTCCCGCCACTCCAAGGACTTTGCCCGTCAGGAGTTGAAAGGGCCGCACGGCCGCGATCAGAATCTCGATGATGCGGGAGGTCTTTTCCTCGAGCACTGAGCGCATGGTGATGACGCCGTACATGATCAGCGCGGTGTAGAGAAGTGTCGCCAGGCAGATGGCGGTGATCATCGACTGGAGATACTCCTCCGACTCGCCGTACTTGGTGATTTTGACGATCTTGACGTCCAGGCTGCGCGTCACGTCCCCGATGTCGTTGACGCGTACGCCCCGCGCCTGCAGGCGGGAAGCCAGGACCGCCTGGTGGACGGCGCGCGTGACCGGTTCCACCTGTGTATAGTCGCTCGGATTCTTGGTATGGAACTCCGCTTTCCCACCCTCGTTGACCACCAGGTAAGCGTCCAAGCTGTCGTTGCGGATTTCGGCGCGTAGATCCTTGCGAACGGACTCTTCCGAGGCTGGCTTCACCATGCTTTTCGCGACCTCGAATTCCGGCTTGCCGTTGGGCAGCTTGGCGTCCAGTCCAGCCGCCACGGCATTCGAGAGCCCGCCCACGTTGTCGATGATGGCAAGCCGCACCGTGCGGTCAGTCAGCCGCGTGGCGAGGAAAATCGAAAAGCCTATGATGCCGACGCTTAAGACGGGTACCGCGACGGTGCCGAAAACGAAGCCCTTGCTCTTGACCCGCGTGATGTACTCGCGTTTGATGATCAGCCAGACCTTGCGCATCCGCGTCCCTCCCTTGTTGCCTGCCGGCCGCGACTCTTCGCCTTGAAGTATACCCTACTTGTCCACCTCGACGGCGCTTTGGACTTGTGGCAGCTTGCTACCGCCTGAGCTCAGGCCAGCTTGCCGGCCGGGATTGGGAAGCCCGCCGGACGGTAGCGAGCAAGCCGGCCGGGATTTCTCACCACGCTTGGAAGGGCGGGGCTTTAGCCCCGCCGTTTCAGGGTGCTCACAATCATTCCCAGTTTCGCGGACCTCCCAGTCCGTCGGCCGACGGACTGGGAGGTCCGCGAAACTGGATTCAAAGGGGAACCGCTCCAGCGGCGGGGCTGAAGCCCCTCCCTTCCAAGCGTGGTCGCGGGCGGGGTGAGAAATCCAGGCTAGCGCCTGGCGCGAAAGCGGCGGCAAGCCGCCGCACTCCCAGGGCGGAGTCAAGCGGAGCCTAGGGCTAGCGATGTGTCCAAGACGAAGAGGTAGGTTTATTTCCGGCGTAGTTCGACGCGCCGGATGCGCTGGAGAGTGACCACCAGATAGAAAAAGCAGAGCGGCACGGAGACAACCAGGACGAGGCCAGCTAGCACCATTCGTTCCTCATTCGAGCATATGATTCAGTCATCCGGGATCTTCCAGAACTATGTTGCCCGGCCCGCGGCTCCTCGAGCCCTTGGCAACGTGGCCAGTCTAAGGGAAGCGGACTCGCAGCTCAATGGCACAGAAGTCTTGGTACTCGGCCCGCCGCGTACCGCTAGCCTTAGTGGTACCCCTGCGGCTGTCATTCTGAGCGGAGCGAAGAAACTCTGCATCAGAATGACTGCGCACTTCAAAGCAGATTCGTATTTGGGAGATTGATTCCTTACATCCAAACGTGTAAATTAAGAGTTCCGGTTGGCCGCCGCTAAGGGAGAATGCAGCTATGAAGGGTCTAACGGTAGGTCTCTTGACGACCAGCTTTGCCTTGGCTGTCGGCGCGGGGGTCGCGCAGACGCAGAAGCCGGCCGTGGTGCCGCTGGGTGATGTGGCGCGCCTATTCAAGGCTCAGCTCGCGAATTCTGCCAAGAAGCCCCGCGTTTTCACCAACGCTGACTTGATCGCGTTGCGCGACTCGAGCGATCCGGCGCCGCCCGCGCTCTCCCAATCGTCCCCAGCGGCCTCCACCGCGGCGACAGCCCCGGACCAGGCGAATCAGCAAACCCGTCCGAAGCCAGCCGACCGCGCAGCCACCCGGGCGGTTCGGGTTGATCTGAATGAGGCGAGGCCCGCGCTAGGGGACTACATCGATCAAATGAGCAAGGTGCAGGTTGTGGGGAAGCGGCAGGACGCGGAGAACGGCCCCACGGCAGCGAAGCTGGGGCAGCCGCCGATCCAGCCAGGCAAGAGGGTGCTGGCCGCCCAAGTCGTTCAAGGCGCGGCAGCGCCGGACGAGAAACCGGCGCAAGCAGCCTTCCGCGCGGCGCAAGCGACGGTTCCCGCAACGGGGAAACAACCCGCCCAGTCTGCGGAGAGCGGGAGTCGCAAACCAGCCAGGCAAGACCTGGTGACAGCGCCCTTCGGCGAATGGGCGAAGGCGAAATTCCGCGGCGCTCTTGGAATGGTCCCAGAAACGGGCGAGCCAGGCCCAATCGCTGCCCAGGCGACGGTGTCAGCGCCAGTTGAAAGAGAAGATTTGGGCTACGTGGAAAGAGCGGACGGCAAGGTCGAGGCCATCGTTGCCGAAGGGGATCACATCGGACTGGTGGAGGAATCGAAAGAGTATGCGCAGACCTTTCGCTTCCCGGCGCCTACCCCCGCCGAGCTCGAGATGGCTCTAGCGCCGCCGTCCGGCCCGCCGGAACCGTCAGAGCCGGGGGCTGAACCAGCCGCCCCCAACACTCCCGCGGCCAACGAGTTACCCGCCGGAGGTGACGTTAATGCCCAACTGCTGCCGCTCCAACCGCCCACCGGGAACAACGGCGAGCCGCAGTCCGAGGCGTCCGCCACCCTCCAGTCGGAGCCGCTGGCCGACTATACAGGCGACCAATCCCGCGCCCAACCGCCCGAAACCCTCCAGGTTTCGCCCGCTCCGGCTGCCCCACCCTCCACGCCGGACGATCTCAACCAACACCCGATTGTTAAGCAGCTAGGCTACGTTGAAAAGGCGGGCGGTGAGAAAGAGGCCATCCTGGAATTCCGCAACCAGGTTTATCTGGTGCATGAAGGAGAGTTGTTCGCCGGGAACTTCCGGCTTTTGCACATTGCCCCGAATTCGGTCGAGGTCGTGGAAGAGTTAACGGAGGCGTCCTCCGCCGCTGCCGCGCGCCGGCGGCTCACCACTCATCCTCCCGCTGATTCCAAGTAGCCGCCACGGTTGGAACGGCTAGGCTGAAGCCCCGCCCTTCCAAGAACCATCTTATCCACTCGTTGGGGGTTCGATCCACCCGAGGAAGGTTGACACCAGTTCGGGGTCGAACTGTGTGCCGGAACAACGCCGCAACTCGTCGAAGGCTTCATCGAACGTGCGGGCGCTCTTATAGCGCAAGTCGGAGACCATCACATGGAACGACTCAGCCACCGAGAGGATTCGAGCTGCTAACGGAATCTTCTCGCCGGCCAGACCGGCTGGGTAACCCCTGCCATCGTACCGCTCGTGGTGGTGGAGCACGGCGCGCTCAATCGTTTTCGCGTTCAAATACTCCAGCATCTTTGCTCCCCAAGCCGCATGGCTCTTCACGACTTCGAACTCCTGAGCCGTCAGAAGCGTGGGCTTGTTGAGCAAGTGATCCGGCACGTGAATCTTGCCGATGTCGTGTGCCAGGCCCGCCAGCCGGATTTCTTCAATTTCCCCCTCGTTTAAACCCGCTTGGAGCGCCAACCGTGCTGCCAGCCTCGAAACCGCCTGCGAATGGTCTTGTCTGTACGGGCCTTTGGCCTCAATCGCAAATGCCAGGGCCGCGATCGTTTCCGCAAGGGGATTGATCGTCAGGTAGTTGTTCGGGTCAGCGGGCAGGCTCTCCACAGCCTGTTGGTATGAGACCTCGGCTGAGCCCGGGCCCGAAGGGTCCGGGCCGGCGGTCGAAGTGACCCCAGCGGTTTCGACCGTATCGCTATGGGTGCGTTTTGCCGCGGCCTCCAAACACAACTCCAAAAGTTGCCGATTACGCTCCACATCCTCATGCGTAGAACGTATCGAGGCCACCTTCACGCAGTTTCCGCCGCAGCGTTTGGCCAGGCTTACAGCGGCGAACGCCATCCTCATAATCTCGCCCGGGGAATCGCCGTGGTCCGGGAAGCCCGCGATTCCAACGCTGACCGTCACGTCGCGAGCGTGCAGGACGGCGTCCGCCTCCAGCGCCGCCCGCAGCCTTTCAGCCAGGATTTCCGCTTGCACTGTGTTCGACGTGGGCATGAGCATGGAGAACTCATCCCCGCCAAACCTCGCTACCTGATTGGATTGCCGGCATCGCGCGGCCAGCAAAGAACCAACCGCCGCCAGCACCTTGTCACCCTCCGTGCGGCTCAACCGCTCATTGACCTGCTTGAAGTGGTCGAGGTCCAGGACTACCAAACAAAACTGCCCGCCTGTGTTGAAGGATCGCCGCCACTCCGCGTCCAGCGCCTCCATGAAAACGCTGCGGGTCTTGATCCCGGTGGTCCCGTCGGTGTTGCCCTCCTCCGTATACCGCCGAACGCTCGCCCTGTGTGGTTCGACGGCCAGCCCGGGTTTAGCGGGGGTCTTCACCGTGGGATTTTGAGTGCGAGTCTGCAGTCTAATCAATAAGATGCTTCCCCACTGCCTCCATACTCCAATGGAGGCCCCGGCTAGCACCGCAACGGACGCGATAATTATCCATTCCAGCCAGGACATCAGTTTGGCCTCTTGCTGCGCTGCCCCGATCGCCAGGTGTGGCCTCAGGGAAGCTGCTGCGATGAACACCCTCGGTCGTCAGACTTGGAGCAAAGGATAAGTGCTCCGATACTGCTTTCGTGCATGCCATCCTCGGACTCGAGCAATGGTCCCACGCGCAGCCCCTCGCTCCCATCCTTATTATAGACCTTCCAATTGCCCCGGCACCCTGCCCCGTGGATCGTCAAGAACAACCTTCGAGTTTCCTTCTCCACACAATGACCTCTTATCTTTCAATTAGTCACCTTTTCTATAACGCTTGGCGTTAAATGTCAACAACTAGTACATGACAGTACTGGCACCCACTCTACTGGCGGCTCGGAAAACCGCTTCCTCGCCCGGACCGTTAGCCGGGCCTTGCCAGGGCCCCCCCTTCGCGACTGTCATAGGCAAGGATCTCCCCAAACTTAGGACACCATCCCGGGTTCGTCTTCCCTGACACTAACTCCCTTCGCGGATATCCTTAAAACCATCCCACAGTCTCAGGAATTCGATTCCGACAATTGAACGGAGGGTACTATGTTGCGAAAGGTTTGGCCGGCCTTACTGTTTCTTGTCTTTACGACCGCGGTGGGATTTGCCCAACAAGCGCGGACCGCCGCTTTTGCGGTCCGCGTCTTTTTCGCAGCCATCTTCGTCACCGTGCTACATTCTATCGCGGTGTCAACGGGCACGCTTTTTCTCCTCGTTTTCGTTCAGTTGCCGGCTCATCTGGGCAATAAGCGAGCGCACCTGCTTCAGGCGCCAGGGGCTCGAGTCGCAGCGCACCGAGACCACCACGTCCTGGCTGACCGGGTAATTCCACCAGGCGCTCGGTTCAGGGGGGGCGTACTTCCTTCTCACCCTCGCCCAGTTGCCAGGCGATTTGCGCCAAGGTCTGCCCCTGCCCCTGGAGCGTCTTTATTCTGTCCAGCTCTTTCAGGTGCTTCTCGCCATAGCAGGCCGCCTTCCCACCAACCAGCGGCAGCGGCAACAACCCCCGTGCGATGTAAAATTACAGTGTCAAGTACTGCTTATGTCCGGTCTTGGCTGGAGGGGCGCATCCTAATATGACAGTGGCAAGTACTGTAATATTCCCGCCCGGCACACTCCAGGGCCCAAAACAGTCGGAACGAACCTGGAATGTCTATGAAAACAAAGCCTAAGGACAAGACGTCACTCGCGTGGTCAACACGACCAGGTGGCCACACAATGGCTCTTGATTCAACCGTGTCTCGACAGGGGCGTAGCGACGATTGAAACCCGCCCCCATATCCACCGGCTGCAAGGCCACAGAGATACGCGTCGCCGGGGAGAGGCTCGGCATGACGACCCCTGCAGCAATCTGATCGGGTCCTCGACCGGGAGCGCTTCGCGGCAACGGACCGTGAGCCCACCCACTCCCTCGACCTCTATCGCCCAGGGGATCGCCGCGGCCGAGGCCGTCTGCCCACACCCTCCCCAGAGCTTGCCGCTGGTCTGGCTGATTGCCTCTTTGGCTTTGACCATCGAGCGACTGTACCGTCTGCGCCATCTTCACCGGGGCACGCACCGGGTTCGCGCCGCCATGGAATTGCTCCGCCTCTTGCGACTCAGCTTGGCTCCGCCCACACCCCTCGATAGCAGTCAACCTGCACAAGCCCCAATCCCGACCCTCCGTTGCCCTTTTTCTTGCATCGTTCCACTCCTTTGCCGGCCCCCTGGCCGCTGGGAATTCCATTCCCTGAAAATAGCCCTCTGCCGCTTGCCAGTTCGGGAACCTCCGGAACCCTACACAATCCCTGCCCACATCAACTTCCGCTGCCTTACGTTCCGAAACCGCTGGCGAGTCAGTCGCCCTGTTGATCTCTCGCCGCAAGGATGCTAGGATACTTGCAACGTAGAATGGCGCGGGCCTGTGGCGCAGTTGGGAGCGCGCATGACTGGCAGTCATGAGGTCGAGGGTTCGAACCCCTCCAGGTCCACCAATATCCTACACGCCTTCAATGATTTAAGTGCCACGCGAGGCTAGTCTGTAGGCCCATAAAATTCCAAGGTGTTCCAAAAGTCGGGCCGCAACGGTCGAGTGTTCCAAAAATCGACTTCGGCCAAGACGTCACTGGGTCGTCCAGGGAACTGGGCAGAGCGGGCCTGCATAGAATTGTACAGCCTTCGTTTACCCAACTGATTCAGCTGCACTTAGAGACTTTTGGCGACCTTAAGACATGGGCACCGACCTGTAGGCGTGGGTGCGGGCATTTGACCGAGTTGGCTGAGAGTAAGTTCCAAACTGCCCGGTTGAGGCCAAATTCGGTGATTCGAACCCCAGACCTCATGACAACGAAAGTAAGAGGTCGGGGGTTCGAATCACCCCCGGGAAATACCATAACCGCAGCAGAATAAGCGACGTACAAAAGATGATCAAGAGCGCACCTGCGGTCGGTGCAACAAAGAGCATCTAATTAGTGAATTGTACCAATACTCCCTTTTCAGTTCCCGCCTAATAGGTCGGGAAATTATCTCGCCGAGGCATTGGCCAGCCAAATTAAAGTCATCAGCCCAACCGACGAAGCCAACTTTGGAATCGTGAGCGAGTTCACCGGGCCGTAACACCACTGAACCGTGTGGCTTCGGTTGATTATTGCCAAATTGCTCGGCGGTCATCCCCGGCACGGCGACAATCAGGTCACAATCCTCAGGTGGAATTCGCTGGCAGCAATTGTAACGAATCGAGCGACAGCGGCATCGGTTTATATACAGTCGAAAGAGCGGCAGGAGGAAATCTTAGAGCGTCTCGCAATTTCCGTGTGGGCCCCTCACAATTGGTGTCGGAAAAGGTAGGAAGGTCCAGGGATGTCTCGTAGCCGGAGTTTATTAGTTGTGGTGCTGCTCGCCTCAACCTGCGCCGCGGCGAAGCGCTTGCCGGTAAGGGTCTATACCACCTCCGACGGCCTGGCGCTCGACGGCGTCGGTTGCGTCGTTCAGGACTCAGGTGGTTTCCTCTGGTTCTGTACGGAGGAGGGACTTTCTCGTTTCGACGGATACGCGTTCACGAACTACACCACCGCAGACGGCTTGCCGAGTAATCGGGTCTTTGACTTCCTGGAGACACGTAATGGAGTCTATTGGATTGCCACGAGCCGTGGACTGTGCCGGCTTGTGGATCCTCGGGACTCGAGTCACGGGCCACACTCGTCCCGCCCGTCCCTTTCTACGGTGCCAGAATTCGTGAAATACGATTCGCCGGACCTCGTGCGCGGAAAGGTCACGGCGTTGGCCGAGGGGCCTGACGGCACCATCTGGTGCGGGGGTGCGCACCGGTCGCTGTACCGGATGGATGGAAATCGGTCGGACCCGGTCGTTACGGCGGTGAGCGTTGACTCGCACCCTGAATCCGCCGGCTCTGATTACGCTACGTCTCTCGTGGTCGACCGCACCGGGGCGGTCTGGATGGGAACACTTAACGGGCTCTACCGCTATGATCCCGGCGGTCGAGTCCGCCACTATACCGTGCGCGACGGGCTTCCCGAGAACGCTATTCACTCGCTCTTTGCCGCCCCCGACGGCCGCTTGTGGATTGGGACGGGCCTCGGTCTATGTCGCACCCCTTCAGAGCCTGGGGAGAGTCAGCGCCTCGTTGAGCGTGTCTATACCACCCGAGACGGGCTCCCAGCGAACTGGATTAACGTCATGCTGCGATCGTTGGATGGCGATTTCTGGATAGGAACGGGGCTTGGGCTGGCGGAGTTCGTGCCAAACCCAAAACCGGGCAGATCGCAATTCCGCAATCTCAGCGCTGAGGTCGGCGTCGTCGGAGTCGGAGTAGATGCCTTGGCCGAAGACCGCGAGGGCAACCTTTGGCTTGGCACTGGTGGTCGAGGCGCCGTCAAGATTGTCCGCAATGGATTCAGCACCTATGGGGAGGCTGACGGGCTGCCGCTTGGCGGGTTTGGTTCAGTTTTCGAGGATAGGATTGGGGAGCTCTGTCTCTTTCGCGGCGCAAGCAGTAGGCTTTCCCTCCATCATTTCGATGGGGAGCGCTTCGGCGCCACCCAGCTTCCTTTGCCGTCCGCCATCACATACTTCGGCTGGGGCACCGGTCAGACCGCCTTCCAGGACCACACGGGAGAGTGGTGGATCGCCACCGGCCAGGGACTTTGCCGCTTCTCAAGGGTGGCCAGCGTTGGTGAGTTAGGGCGGGCTCGTCTGCTTCACGTCTATACCACCCGCGACGGTCTCGAGGGCAACGACATCTTCTGCATCTTCGAGGACTCCCATGGCGACATCTGGATTTCCACTACAGGACCCGGTAACCTGGCGCGCTGGGAACGAAAGACAAACTCAATCCATGACTGGGCGGGCTGGCCTCCGTCCGATCACGGGGTGTCGGGCTTTGCAGAGGATAGTGCGGGCGATCTGTGGATGAGTTTGTGGCAGGGCGGTTTCCTGCGTTATCGTGGCGGCCGCCTGGAATCGTTTCCGCCCGGTGGCGAACTGCCGCCGGGTCTGAGGGAGGGTCTCCTCATCGACCGCAAGGGCCGCCTGTGGGCGGGTGGATACGCTGGTCTCTGTCGCATTGACCGTCCCGCCGCCGAGCACCCACAGTTCGTTACCTACGGCCCAGCGCAGGGCCTTTCCAGCACCTTCGTCAGCAGCGTTGCGGAGGGGCAGCAGGGCGATGTTTTTGTCGCCACTGCGCGCGGCGTCGACCGACTGGAGCCCGAGAGCGGGCGGATCCGGCATTATACCGCTGCCGATGGCTTGGCTCCGGGCCAGCCCTACCTCCTCTTTTCTGATCGTCGCGGCGCCCTTTGGGTCATCTCCAAGGCCGAGGTATCGCAGCTTGTTCTGCAGGCTGGACCGCGCCGCTCCCCGCCTTCGGTGTTAATAACGGGGCTTCGCGTCCGCGGCCTCTCGTTCCCCATTTCCGCGCGCGGAGAAGCAGCGATTGCGGCGCTCGAACTCAAGCCGAGCGAAAATCAGCTCACGGTGGACTTCGTCAGTCCCAGTTTCGCTGCCGGCGAGGCGCTACGCTATCAGTTCTTGCTGGCGGGAGCTGACCGTGACTGGAGCACGCCCGCCGATCAGCGAACCGTTAACTACGCCAGCCTGTCTCCGGGAAGCTATCGCTTCCTGGTGCGAGCCATTCGCGCCGATGGGTTGGCAACGCCGGACCCAGCAGTTGTCTCCTTCAGGATCTTGCCCCCGATCTGGCTGCGGTCGTGGTTCCTTGCGCTGGCCGCGACACTGGTGGGGCTCGCAGCCTATGCGATTTATCGCTATCGCCTGGGGCATCTTCTCGAGTTGGAGCGGGTGCGGACACGCATTGCCACCGACCTCCATGACGATATCGGTACCAGCTTGTCGGGCATGGCCTTCTTGAGCGAGGCCGTGAGGCAGCAGATTGGAGAGAGCCATTCGGAGGCATCCGAAATGGCTGGCGAGGTGGCAGCGACGGCGCGAGGTCTAGCCGACGCTTTAGGCGATGTCGTGTGGTCAATTGACCCGCGCCGAGACGATCTGGGGAACCTGATCGTACATGTTCGGCGGTTTGCGTCGCGCGTGCTGGAAGCTCAAGGAATCGCCTGGAGATTTCAGGCGCCGCCCGAGCCGGAGAAAGTGAAACTCGCCCCCGAGCAGCGCCGCCACCTGCTCTTGATCTTCAAAGAAGCGATCAATAACATTGCCCGGCATGCCCACTGCGCATCGGCCACAATTGCTATCAGCGTAGCTGATCACCGGCTGGAAGCCGAGATTGAAGACGATGGGCGAGGATTTGACCCGCGGCATGAGCCAGAGCGCCCCGACGCCCACGCCGGCGGAAATGGCTTGGGTAATCTGAGATTGCGAGCGGCGCAGCTGGGCGGTCATTTAGACATTGATTCCACGCCGGGTAGCGGAACTCGCCTGAAGCTCACCGTTCCTTTACCGCATGTTCATGCGGTTGTTCGAACACCCAACCGATGGTAGCGTTCTGCACAGAGCGACATAAATCGTGGCACGGGCGTCTCGCCCGTGATCACGGCCGGGACGGCCGTGCCACGATAGGACCGGCCGTTACTTAGGTCGCTCTGCACGGTTGGCCTCGCCCATGCCCACAGGCGATCAGATTGCCGTCGCGCTGATCGAGGATGACCCCGCCATCCGCAGAGGCTTAGGACTGCTTATCAATGGCAGCCCCGGTTACCGGTGCGTGGGGACCTTCGGCTCGGTGGAGGAGGCGCTGCGCTCCATCGGCCGCGACGTCCCGGATGTTTTGCTGCTCGACATCAACTTGCCCGGAATTCCGGGTTCGGAGGGCGCGCGTGTGCTGCATGAGAGATATCCCTCCGTGCAGATCCTGATGCTCACGATCTATGACGAAGACGAGAAGATCTTTGAGTCCATCTGCAACGGCGCCTGTGGTTACCTGCTGAAACGGACACCGCCGGCGGAGCTGCTCGAAGCAATTCGCGATGTCCATCAAGGCGGCGCGCCGATGTCGCCGGAGGTAGCGCGCAAACTGGTGCGCCTGTTTCAGAAGACCGCTCCACCCGAAAGAATCGATCACCACCTCACGCCGCATGAGGTGCGGCTGCTGGGCATGCTGGCCGAAGGTTACAGCTACCAGGGGGCGGCCGAACGCCTCCACGTGAGTATCAACACCATCCGCGACCACATCCGCAGCATCTATGAGAAGCTGCACGTCCACTCCAAGACTGAGGCCGTACGTAAGGCTCTTCGAAGCCGGATCATTTCCTGAGCAGCTGGTCCTAAGGAAACCACATATTCATGCTATTGCGCCGCACCCGGACGAGTCCTATCCTGGTTCACGCGTACGAACGAATCGGGCTGGAAGCCAAGGACAACTTCTGCGAGGTCAGGTGAAGGGCAGGCGTGTAAAATCGCGGCCTGCTGAGACGGTGCCCTCCTTGGCAGTGGCTTCATTCCGGACATGGTGCTAAGGGTCTGGCTCGCCGCCGGGCCCAGGAAATAGCCCGAAAGACGAAAATCCACCAGCAGCAGGTGGAGCATGACTGCCGTTCAACTAGTCCGGCTCCCCGAATTGATGAAACTCGGCCAGGGCCGACCCGAAATCACGA
>Ga0187781_10000803_pt1 | contig 23038 bp, 24 predicted proteins | sample 0715_SJ02_MP02_2_FD_132447 | JGI IMG/M metagenome (GOLD analysis project Ga0187781, IMG submission 132447) | Tropical peat soil microbial communities from peatlands in Department of Meta, Colombia - 0715_SJ02_MP02_20_MG | ecosystem: Environmental > Terrestrial > Soil > Wetlands > Peat | place... | reverse complement strand
TCGGCATCGTCGAGTTCCTTCACCGACTGCGGTTGTGTTTCCCGCGTTTGCTTCGATGTTAGAACGCGGGCGGGTTGGGAGCTTGCACTTTGTCTGGCGGCTGCCTCTACGAGTTACCCCAGCAGCCCTCTAAACGACAGTAACCATTTCACTTAGTCGATCTGCGTCTCCTAAGAAGGCGCCTACACCGACAAGCCAAATTTTCCATGTGTATCCCACTCCGAAGCTACGCACCCTCGACGAAGCGGATGTCTCGCACCGCCGCTCCAGCCAGGTGCTTCAGCGCAGCCTGGTAAGCCGGCCCCTCGAATGTCTCCACTGCCTTGGCCAGGCTTTCAAACTCGATCACTACCACCCGCTGTTTCAGGCCTTCCTCGTAGGTCTTGGCCGACACACCGCGCACAAGAAACTTCCCTCCTCCTGCCTCGATCGCCGGCCGCGCCAGCTTCCCATACTCTGCCAGCGCGCTCTCGTTCGAAATACTCCGGTAGAAAGTAATCCAGTATCCCTTCGCCATAGCCTCACCTCTAGTTCGGAGAACCGTTTGATGCTACCACGGCCACCAACGATCACTTGCGTTCTGCAGTTCGAGGCTACGTTCTCCTGCTAAACTTTGTACGTCAACTCCATGTCCAGACAACGGCTCGGTCAGCACTTCCTCGGTGATCCCGGCTGGCGCGAAAAAATTGCTCGCGCCATTCGTGTTTCTCCGCATGGCCTGCAACCTCCGGCGCAAGTTTCCGCCGAGGATCACTGCTGGATTGAAATCGGCGCCGGCCACGGAGAGATGACGGAGCATCTTTTGAAATCAAGCGCGCCGGTGATCGCGGTGGAACTCGATCCGCCGCTCGTCGCCTCATTGCAAGGCCTTGCTCAGAGGCATTCCAATCTCACAGTCGTGCAGGGTGATATCCTGGAGACCGACCTCGCCGCGCTGGCCGCAGGACGAAGGATGCGCATCTACGGCAATCTGCCGTACTACATCACGTCGCCGATTCTCCACCACTTCTTCGAATATGCAGCGCAGATTGACGTGGCTCACATCGTGATCCAGCTCGAAGTCGCGGCCCGGCTCACGGCGCGGCCCGGCACAAAGCAGTATGGCTACCTCTCCGTTGTCACCCAGTTCTATGCGCGTCCTGATTTCGCTTTGCGCCTTCCCCCTGCGGCCTTTCGACCGCAGCCGGAAGTTGCCTCTGCCTTGGTCAGCCTGAGATTTCCGGGCGAAGCGGCAAACATGCAGGCGCAAGAGGCCGCCAAATTCCTGGAGTTCGTGAAGACCTGCTTTGCGCAAAAGCGAAAAACGCTTTCGAACAACCTGCGCCCGCTTGCCGTTCCGGAGCGCGTTCGCCAGATTTTGCAGGGATTGAAACTTCGGGAGGACAGCCGGGCCGAACAATTGACCGTCGCGCAGTTTCTCGCTCTTTACCGGGCTATTTCTTCAGCACCGTCAGCAGACGGTCCGGATAGTCGCTCATAATCCCGTCCACGCCTGCGGAAGCCAGCATGCGCATGTGCGCGGGGGAATTCACCGTCCAGCATACGACCTGCAGGTCTTTACTGCGAGCCTTCTGCAGCAGGTTCGGAGTCACCAGATCGGCGCGCACAGCAAGTTGTCGGGCCCCTATTTCCAGCGCCTTTTCGAAAGGATTCTCGATTTGACCGTTGTAGAGCAGCCCGGTCATCAGTGTGGGTTCTATCTTGCGCAGCGCGGCCAGAATCGCGGGATCGAATGAGATAATCACGCACCTTTGAATTTCGCCGGAATCGCGAAGCGCGCTGATCATCGCATGCTCGCCGCCCCAGAAACCGCTGGGCTTCAGCTCCAGATAGAAGACCACGTCGTTCTTTTTTGTGAACTCCAGGACCTCTTCCAGTGTGGGAATCCGCTCGCCCATGAACTCGCTGGCAAACCACGATCCCGCGTCCAACCGCCGCACTTCGGCCAGCGTCATCTCCTGGATTGCGCCGTGTCCGTTGGTGGTGCGGTCCACGGTCTCATCGTGAATCGCCACAAAGTGCGCATCACGAGTTAAGTGCAAATCCGTCTCAATGAACGAAACGCCCTGCGCGACCGCGCGCCGGAACGCCGCAAACGTATTTTCAGGCGCGTATCCGGACGCGCCACGATGAGCTATGGCCAGCACGTGCTTGACTTTCTCCAGGGGTAATCGACCACTTACAATCGCATGAGAGCTGCGATGCCCTGTCGTATGCTATCAATATACAGCATGCGCCAGCAGTCGCTAAGGATTTGCATGCTGCAGGGAGTCGATTCAGCGGGCCGTGATCGAGAAACCATGAGGTCCCATCCCTTGCGCCGCTTATTCGTCTGGACTGCAACTGTGGCTCTGGTCTCTTCTGGCTGTTACGCCGCGCTCGCGGGGCAGACCTCGGCAGCGAAGAAGACACAAAATCCCAAAGAAACGCTACCTCCCAGTCTCTCCGCCGAGATTCGCCATCAAATTCTCCTGCTTCCCTTCTATTCGGTCTTTGACTCGATCAACTTCACGCTCGAGGGCCGGCAGGCCACCCTGACCGGGCAGGTCGTTCGACGCACTCTCAAGGAAAATGCAGAAGCCGCAGTCAAAAGCATCGATGGCGTCGATACGGTTGTTAATCTGATCGAAGTCCTTCCCGTGTCCACTTCCGACGACGACCTCCGCAATGCCATCTATCGTTCTCTCTACGAAGACTCCTCCCTCGCGCATTACGCGATTCAGAACGTGCCCCCGATTCACATCATCGTCAAGAACGGCAGCGTGGCCCTTGAAGGCTTTGTCGAGACTAATTCGGACAAGGCTCTCGCCGGCACCCGGGCATCTTCCATTCCCAAAGTGCTCGGAGTGAAGAATAATTTGGTGGTGCGCGCCAAGGGGAGCACGGCAGAATAGAAGCCAGCACTTCGGAATTCATTTCGGACGCAGGAGCGTGACGTGGCTCAGACCAAGGACCCCTATTCCAATCAAGGCGACTCGCGGGATACTCCGGCGCGGCAGAAACTGGTTGCCTTGCGCGAGGCGCTTCTCCACATCCACAAGTCTCTCCTCGAAATGGAACGCCGTGACTACGAGAAGGAACACGGAAAAGTGACCGCGGGCGAACTCTTCCGCCTAGTAGTTGACGATCCGCAGTTCTCCTGGCTCCACAATATTTCCGAATTCGTCGTCCGGATAGACGAGGCCCTTGCCAGCGAAGAAGGCGTCAGCGACACCGACTCCCACGTCGCCATTTCTCTTGCCCGCAAGATTTTTGCGCCCTCCGAGGCCGGGGACGGCTTCCAGAAAAAATATTTTGACGCTATCCAGAAAGATCCGGCAGTGGTCATAGAACACGCGCAACTGGCCCGCCTTTTCCACAACGAACCTGTCGATCGCGAGAACGAATAATTCTCTCTGCTCGCTCGCAAATCTTCTTCTCGTGTCCTAAACTGGCTGCATCACGCAATGCTGTTTAGGAGTTGGTTCCGAATGAATTTTTTCCGCCCGTTTTTTTCGATCTGTAGACTTTGTTTGTTCTGCCTCCTTCTCCTTTGCTCCTTTAGCGCCTTGCCGCTGATTGCAAAAACCACCGTGGACTTCGACCCCAATCTGAACTTTTCGAAATACAAAACGTTCACCTTCATCGGCGGCGTGGAAAACCTCACCATGCTCCAACTGGACCCGCAACTCATGTACGACCGCATCCACCAAACGGTCTCGCGAGAGCTCACCAAGAAAGGTCTTCGCGAAGTCCAGCCCGGACAGAATCCCGATCTCGTTGTGCGTTATTGGGTGAATCCATCTTCCCAGGTAAATGTGGTGACGATGGGCAACTGGGCGCCGTTTCACCCGTACATTGGCTCCTACTGGGCCGAAACGTATAACTATGTCACCGCCAGCAGCGGAAAGGACAACTCCCTTATCGTCGATTTGATCGATTTCAAGACCAAGGATCTTGCCTGGCGCCTTTATCTCATTCGAAAAATCACCGCGCCGGAGAAGGAATGGAAAAAAGCCGACGATGAACTGACCAGGGCCTTCGAGGATTTTCCGCCCTCGGAAAAGGAAATAGACGAGAAGAAAAAGGATCGCGCCGCCCACCCGGCCAAGGCGGATTTGCCCTAACCGTCTTCAAGACTCCCTTTCACCCAACTCCCGCCCGATTGAGGTAGCATGTGTGGGCAGCTGAGGGAGGACGACGATGGCCAAGAAGGACAGACTCACCGAAGTTTCGGAGAAAATCGGAGCGGCGCTCGGCAAGGCCGACAAAAAGGCCCACGCTCAAGCGAGAAAATTGGCAGAGGCGAGCCAAGTCACCAAAGAAGAGCTTCAGGAAATTTCCAAGCAGGTCGAAGCCCTGAAAAAGCAGCTCGCAAAAACCACCGATCGGCTCAAAAAAGTTCTGACGTCGTAATCCTCTCTCATAGCTCCCCCAAGTTGAGACGCTGAAGGTGCGTCTCTGATGGCCTTTGCAACTCTTCTGTCTCCTCCGTGTTTCATCCAGTGTAGGGTGATTCTCCCGGGAAGGAATGGGCAGAGAGGAAGCCCGCCTTATGAAGCAAGTGCCGGGTGGAAGCGAGGTCAGGTCATGCGTTACCTGAAATATGTTGCACTGTTAGGAGTTTTGCTTTTCGCTGTCGCGGGGAGCGCTCACGCTCAGGTTGCCGTGGGTGTTCGCGTCGGCCCGGTAGTGGCCGGAGTTGGGCCGGCGCCGGTTTGCGCGTATGGATATTACGGATATTATCCGTATGCCTGCGCGCCGTACGGATACTACGGCTCCAGTTGGTTTGTGAACGGCGTGTTCATTGGCGCGGGCCCGTGGTATCACGGCTACTACGGCCACCCGTGGTATGGCTATCGGCCAGGCTTCGGCTATCGGCCCGGTTATGGCTACGGGCATGGTTACACCTATCACAGCGCGCCCGTGGCGCATGGTTACGTCGGTGGCGGTTATCGCGGCGGCGGCTTCCGCCGGTGATGAATACGCAGGGTGCCGGAATCTCCTCTCCGGCACCCTGCGCCCAAGCTTTTCCCCGCAGTTCCTTTCCTAATTCATTTCACAGCCGTCCACCAAGCTCTGAAAAAGGGCAACCCTTCGCATTGGACCTTGAGTTTTGCCTCGATCTTCGGTGTGCCTTTTCTCCTGGGAACGATCGCTTCGACGGTCTTATCCGCCCGGCGAGAGGTCCACATTTTCGCCCCCCCTGCAAATCGCCTTCGTGGCGGTACAGGCGCTCGATGTAGCGGTGCCGGCTGTGCTTGCGCCTTTCTTCCACAAGGTTGGGGACCGCCAGCGCGCTCATTTGCTTCTCTCCGCCGTTCGCAACGCTCCCTGCGGAGCAAGGCTCTTCCTGCTCAACTATTTTGTGTCCTCGTTTCCGTCCTTGGAAAATTCCTCCGCCAAAATCGACAAATAGAGGACGTCATGCAAGTCGCCCAGGCCACAGCGGAAGGCCTTTCGCTGGCTGCCCTCTTCCTGAAATCCCAATTTCTTCGCGAGCGCAAAACTCTCGCGGTTGGAAGGCAGGATCCGCGCGTAGACCCTCTGAAACCCCAATTGCTGAAAGCCCACGCGCAGAATCCCTCGCACACTCTCGCTCGCATATCCTTGTCTTTGCCACGCCTTCCCGATGAAATATCCCAATTCCGCCGAGGGAATCTCCCACGCTACGTTTTTCACCTGAATCTGACCGATAGGAGCCGGTTGCTCCTTCCTCCAGATGCCGTAACAAAAAGTCTTTCCTGATTCCCACTGCGCCCGTTTCTCCTGTAGGAACGAACCTACTTCCTGCAAGCTTCGCAGGCCAGCCGTATGCGGAAATTCGCGGATCAATTTCTCTCGATTGTCCTCGACCAGATCGAGAAGCCCCGCCGCATCGCCGGCCGAATATTCGCAGTATCAGCCGTTCGGTGCTCAAATGCTCCGGAAAGCTCGGTATCTGAGCCATGGATTATTCTTCCACAATCTGCGGCGCCATTGATCTACCGTCTGGCCTTGGATGCGGCTTGTCGCCGATCTGACAACCGATGGCGAATGAAGAGGCAAGCACCGAGGCAACAGAGGATGCACGCGTTGGCGAGTCCAGCGACAAGAATATGGTGACTGATTTCGGTCACAGCTTCGCAGTCTGTGAGGAAGGAAAGCAGGAACAAGAAGGCGTGCAACATGGTTGGTCTTCTCCTTAATTGCCCGCCTTAGCCGCAGCACCCACATTAGGCGTCCCCGTTTGCCGGCGCAGGGCGCGAACGAGCCGAATGATCCTCAGAACCAACATCAGGCAAACGAAGGCGGCCGTCAGAACCAGTGAATAGCGAATCCATTGGTTCACGATGCCTGCGGCATGGGCGTATTGACTACCGCCGTCCGCCGTGGAATCGACGGGCACAACCCAACTACCACCCTTAAGGAGGAAATAGATCAGAGCAAGCCCGGCGCAGTGCATCCCAATGCTGAAGACTGAGCGAAAACGTGTCCAGTCTGGACGGAAAAGATTGATAACCGCGCGCACGATTTCGGCAACCGTGAGCAGCACGATCGGGAAGTAGACTTGGTACCAGATGGGTGCGAGCTTTAGAAAGGCTGCCGCGGGCCCAAGAATCAGGAAGGGAGCTTTCTGAACTTCCGTCAGCCAGACCAGCGCCACTACGGACGCCACAATGATCGACACAGAGTCGAAGCGGGAAACCTGGGGCGTGCCGCGCTCCAACCGCAGGCTGACATTTTTTTCGGTTTTGAGATCTAGGCGCAAACCTCCCCTGGCGCCGCTGAGGTCCCATCGGTCGGGATTCTTCGTCAGGTGCCTTTGCACAAGCGAAAAAATCAAAGTCACCACGCCGAGCTGAATGAGGAGTTGCAGCAAGCAGATGGAAAAGACCTGATTGAAACTGATGTTCTGCCCGCTCACGCTGAGAGCGACAAAGATCGTGGCGGTTACGAGAATCGTGATCCCCAGGTTGAAGCAAAGAACCTTCACGTAAAAGGGGAACAACACGGGACCGATCAACGGGCGCCCAATGACCAACGAGCGATGGTCCTGCCGGTATCGGGCCGCCAGTAAGAGTGGGTTCCCGCGCTGTTTCAGGAGCGACTCCTGCTCTGCCGCCGTCAGCGAGCGGCCTAACTCGCTTTGCTTATCTTCCATCTCGCTGTGGATGTCTTCGGATAGCTCGCGGATGATGTCCTCACGTTGAGCTTCAGGAAGGGCCTTTGCCACGGCTTTCAAGTAGCGATCGACAAGTTCCATAGCGTGCTCCTTATGCTCCCTGCAGCATCCCGTGTAGCGAAGAGTTAATGCTCTGCCACTCCGCCAACAGTTGCTTCAGAATCTGTGCGCCATCCGCGGAGAGCTGGTAAAAGCGTTTATTGCGCTTCTCCTCTTCCCGCCATTCGCTGACCAGCAACCCCTGGGTCTCGAGCCGTCGCAGCAAGGGGTATAGCGTGCCTTCGTCAATTGCCATGCCCTGCTCTTCAAGTGTCTTGCGCAGCGTGTAGCCGTATTGTTCCTTGCGGAGGGCGGCGAGAACGGCCAGAACAAGGGAGCCGCGTCGAAGCTCCAGCCGGAGGTTCTCGAAGAGTTCGTGGGTGTTTGTACTTGGCGTCATATAGTGTACGCCACATACTGTATTACACACAGTATCATTGTCAAGAACTTTTTTGGGGGATTTCGACAAGGACCCAAAGCAATGGTAACCACGGGGTTTATAGGGCTCGGGACAAGCACGAGCTCAACCTGCCCCAATAAGCACACTATCTGTTGTTTATTTGGATTTTTGCGCTTTCTGGCTTTCGTGCTCTGTTAGCATGACTCTGCCCTCGGCTGACACCTTGAGAGCGGCTGGAGGGTGCACGTAGATTGGGGCTGCGTGCGCCAGGTCAGAACCAGGTATACGTGCCCCTGTCCATTCTGACCCTAGAACACAGGCTTGGCGGCAAAACAACCGCACACAGGAATTTGGTACGTGGTTCTGCTTTTAGGGGCGGCAGGGTGTCCAATAGCAGGACGGCTCCTCTCATTGAAGAGGAGCCGCCACTTGCGACGGTTACCAGTTGCGACCCAATCCGCCCGAGTGAATCGCACAAGCCGCCATCGCAAACTCGTTTGCTACAGCAAGGCCAGCTTCGAATGCGTGTGGCCCACTTTGAAACACTTCAGGCTTTCCAGCAATGCACTGCAGATAATCTCTGGGTGAACTAGGGGTGAAGCCCTGACGGAACATGGAGTGACGAGAAAACGAGCCGCAGCGAAATCTCAATGTACAATGAGCTGTCAGAAGCAGTTTGACGGGGGCGCGGATAGGGCGGATGGGCTACACTGCGCAATTTCCTGATCCGAAAACGGCATGGCATAAGGTTCTTGAGCGCCTGTACCACGAGGACCACATTCTCTATGCCCGAATGAACAATTTTTCGACGGTGCAAGCCTTTCTAGCCACTGCCCTCGCATTCACGACATCCGGGACCACGACAGCGCTGAATATCAGCCTTATCGTCTCTCTGTTTGGTCTGGCGCTTTCGCTCTTCTACATCTCTCTTGGATTCCGCGGCGTGCGCGTCATTCAATTCTGGCGTGCTTATTTACGGCTGCTTGAATCGATCCCGGGCGTGACTTCCATCGACTCGCACCTGTTTGAGTTCTACCGGTTGGGCCATACGCGCGCCCCGGAGGAAACAAAACTGCCTCTGGCAGAAGGTCTGGCCATAAAAATCGATACGGCCTGGTGGGCGCGCCGTTCCGTGCACGACCAGTTCCCTTGGTATCTGCCGGGGTTCTCCGGAACCATGTTTATCGCCGTGGGCATCCCCATTCTCACTACGACATTTTGGATCCTGGTGTTGTACGCACTGTTCTATCCGCACAAAGACATGAGATGGTTGGTGCTCGGGCTTGCCGGCGCTCTCGCAGGGGTGTTTTTCGTGCATCTATTGATGGGACGGTTGATACCGGCTCCGATTCACGAAGGGCAGACACATCTGGCAGTAGCCGCCAATCGGAGGGCGGAGAATCATGGGCAAGAAGATCAATAAGGCCAAATTCGACGCAGCGCTAAAGAAAGTAATTTCCGCAAGGCCCGTACCGCGCACTTCTGTGAAGGCCACGGGAAAACGCGGACCTGGGCGTGGCAAAACCTGAGGCGAGCGAATCTGGGCATCAGGGTTAACACGCACACGCCGCTCCTCGCGCTCTTAGTCGTAAATGAAATGCTTCGCTCTCGGTAGAGCGCCTTCCTTTGTGCCTCGATTTCTGCAACATGGTCGGCCGCTCATCATGTCGAGCAGTGAACTCAATTACAGGCCCACGCAATAGATCCAGGGCTTCTTGTCGCTACTGAATACTAAGGTCGTCTAGGGCCGGTTCAAGGCTTTGATATCTGTCTGCGGCGGAGAAAGCCATCATTCGGTTAAGTATCGGATCAAGAGAACCCCAAGGCAGCGTCTCTAGTCCGAGGTTCGGACAGTTGAAAAGGCGGCGAGGGCTTGTCTATCCTGCGACCGGGAGAGAAGTCGGCTGCTCAAGTCGGAACTCGAGTAGCGATTCGCTGGGAATCTGTAGCTGCTGCCCCTTCTTCGAGGCAGCGACCGCCGTTCCGGTGGCGGCGCCGGCGCCGGCGCCGATGGCGGCTCCCTTTCCTCCACCAGCGATCCCACCGATGAGCGCGCCCAAACCTGCTCCGCCGATCACTTTCTTTGCCGTGTTGCCGCCCTCTCCTTTGCCCTTAACCTCATAGGTGCTAGTGAGCAGGGGATAGGCGGTGCCATTGATGACGATATCCGTCAATTCGAGAGTCAGCTCCGAACTTCCCGACATTCTGCCGGCCGAAGAAGCTTGCGCCAGACGCCCGTAAACGGTGCTGCCTCGCGGAGCTACAACGGTGTTTTCCACCTGCAGATTGGTTTCGAGGCTAGCTGTGAAGCGGTAACCGGTTTTTTGCTTGCTCGAATCGATCGAGTCTACCGTTCGAATCAGGATGCGCGTCCCTGCGGGAACCGTGACTCTTTTCTTGGATTGCGCCGGCAAACTCGCCGAAGCGGAGGCGTTTGCTGAGAAAGCAGTGCCCCAATAGCCATCGCCTTGGATTGGATAGAGGATTACGATTCCTGCTAGAAGAGCGGTTGTAATGGTAATTGGCGTTCGCATAGGAATCTCCTGTTCCTCCTGAAATTTACGAGGCCTGCCCGACGATCGGGAGGGCCGAATCCACTTGAAGATCGATAATCAAGAGTAGCTGGTGTTCCACCATGGCGAACCGCGCAGCTGTGATGCCACCGAGCGCCTGCTTCACCTTATCGTAGGTTTGAGCAAAAAGCTCAGCGCGTTGCTTCTGATAGGCCATGGCTTTCTGAGCCAGCTCGTCGGCTTTGGCATCGGTCATGTCGTTGTACGAGCGGGCATACTCCTTGATGATTTCCACTCTCTGGTCGTTCAACTTGGCCAGTTGTGCATCGTAGTCGCTATAGATGGGCCAGAATTTGGCGGCGTCCGCGGCGCTGAGGACCATGATGGAGCCCATGATCTCCGCTTTCTGCTGACGGACATCTTTCCGCATCAGGTCGATGTACTCTTGAATATTTTTCTTCTGGGTATCGGCCTCAGAAGGCGTGGCGGCCTTACTCGCGTCCTGCGGAGCATTTGTTTGAGCTTGACCGGGGGGCGCGAGGAGCGTGGCCAGAACGAGGGGCATCGCCAACAAAACCCAATTCAAGAACTTCATATCGTTTCATCCTTTCCGAATGCGATTCAGGTACAACAGAGACTTTTGTCTAGAAAACAGCGCGTGAAATGGAAATAGGCTATAACAAAGTCGAACCCGGGAGGTTACAAAATATTGAGCCCACTTCGAATGCCCGGCGCGGCTATTTACCGGCTTCCGGAACCCACACGTTATCCGGTGCCGCGATTTCGGAGTTAGAAAGTTCAGTCTCTATCCTCACGCGCTGAAGACCGGCTTTTTTCTTGGGCTCAGCTAGAAAGACAAGATAGTACTGATTGTCTAGGTTCTTTTGGAACCGTTCTAGGTAAGGCTTAAAGCTGACCAGCCGTGAGGTACTAAGAGAGTAGCATTCCCCTCCCGTTTCCTCGGCGATCTTGGAAAGCCCGCTGAGTCCGATCTCGAGGTCCCACGAACTCCGACCGGCGCGTCCAACACCGGCCGCATACAAGGAGTAGACAATAACGTTGTATCGCTGGCTGATCTCACTGGCGGAGGTTGCGTCCACACTGATGGTCGGCAGTGTGTGGTACACAGGGCCGTAGTTCGGTCCAAGCTGCGAGGGGCTTGGCCTCCTGTCCCTCAGACGGTCGACGCCGTCGCAGATCATCAAGACTTCACGCCGAACCTTCTGCTGTGGCCAGCTCTTCACCAGGCTAATGAGGGAAAGGTAGGGACTATCCATCGTCGAAAGAACCCCCAGCGGCAGACGCACGGCTTTCGCTGCAAGGTCGTGATCGGCGGTAAAGTTTTGAACGACTTTGACCGTCGCGTTCGACATGTAAGCAACGCCGATGACCGTCGACGGCGGCTGTGCGCTAATGAACTCCTTAAGTTCGCTGAGGTTGCCACCGACCACGGGGTCAAGCGTATCGTCGATCAGTATCATCAACTGGAGCGAGGCGTTGTCTCCACGTGCTGGAATCAGCTGGGTCACTTGGAGGTAAGTCTTGCCTTGCTTGACCTTGACTTCTTCCTGCTGCAGACGAGGTAGTTCTTTATCGGACTGAAGGGCCATGTCTGTGATGACAATATGTACTTCCGCTTTGCTTGGAGCCTTCTCTTTCTGTGCATTCACGGTCTGGCTGGTCAACGTGAAGGCACACATCGCGCTCAAAAGAACAGGCACTAGCTTATGGCTGTGCATTCTGTAACCTCCGAAGGAGATCAAGGAGTGATTGTTGGCCTTGGTATCTGCGTCCAGGGGGCGGTCCGTAGGACGCGGAAGCGTTCAATGGCCTTGAGTATAGGCCTGGTTAACTAGGAGGTACAGCTAAAAAGGGGAAAAATAAGCCCGGGAGGAGATTTGCGTCCCGAGTACGCCAGCAGATTTCGTGGTTATGTGGCCGCGCTTCAGGGCACGCGAGGCTGGGCAGGGTCCTCATGGAGGATGGCGTGGAGTGTGGAAGTGAAGAGAGCGGCATCGGCGTCGGAAAAGACGAGCGGCGGGCGAAGCTTGATGACGTTGTGGTGAGGGCCGTCGGTACCGGCAAGGATGCCGCGATCACGGAGACGATTGACGATGTAGGAGGCCTGATCGGTTGCGGGGGCATGAGTAGAGCGGTCATTGACAAGATCGATGCCCAGGAATAAGCCCGAGCCGCGCACGTCGCCGATGAGCGCGTGAGTGGATTGAAGTTCACACAAATGGGTGATCCATCTCGTGCCCACTTCGAGTGCATTTTGCTGAAGATGTTCATCGCGCAAAACGTCGAGCACGGCAAGTCCGGCGGCACAGGCGACCGGGTTGCCCCCGAAGGTTCTGAAAAACTCCATGGTCTTGCTGAAGGAAGCAGCGATTTCGGGAGTGGTGACTACGGCCGCCAGAGGAAAAGCATTGCCGATGGGTTTGCCGAAGACAACAATGTCTGGAACAACGCCTTGCGTCTCAAAACCCCAGAAATGCGTTCCCAAGCGGCCAAAGCCGACCTGAACCTCATCGGCGATGCAGACACCACCAAAGGCGCGTACTTGTTTGTAGACCTCGGCTAAATAGTCCGGCGGGAAAACTATTTGTCCCCCGACGCTCGGCAGCGTTTCCGCGATATAGGCGGCAACTTCGCGCCCTTTCCTTTTCGCTTTTTCCAGGATTTCGCCGATGTGCGCCGCATATCTCTTGCCGATTTCGAATTCGCCACGCCGGTACAGCCCGCGGTAGTCATCAGCGATTGGCGCAACATGCACCCACGGCTTTTGGCCGCCTCCACCAGGGGCGTTGAACTTGTATGGGCTGATGTCGATGAGCGTGTTGGTGTGGCCATGATAGGCGTGCTCAAGGACGATGATGTCTTCGCGGTGAGTGTGCACGCGAGCGAGACGGAGAGCGAGCTCATTCGCTTCGCTGCCGGAGTTGAGGAAGTAGCAGACCTTCAGTGGCGAAGGCAGCAGTTCGGTGAGGCGTCCTGCGTAGCGGAGGATCTTGTCGTGGAGATAGCGCGTGTTGGTGTTGAGCAGCGCAAGCTGCTGCTGAGCGGCTGCGACAACACGCGGGTGAGAATGGCCGACGAGTGGGACGTTGTTGTAGACATCCAGGTAAGCGCGGCCTACGTCGTCGTAAAGATATTGGCGCCAGCCGCGGACAATTTTTAGCGGATGAGCGTAAGAAATGCTGAGATTGGCACCGAGGAGCTTTTTCCGCGTGGAGACCGTGGTATCAAAGGAAGGCTCGGGCGTTGGGAAGCACTTTTCGGGGATACCGAGAATGAGATTGGGATCGGGCGAAAGACTGAGAAAGACTTCCCGTTGCGAAGGATAGGCTACGCCGAGGAAATCGGTGGAGAGATCGAGAAGGTCGAGGATCATCTGGAAATGGAGATGCGGGGTCCATCCCCCGTTTTCAAAGGAGGTGCCAATGCGGGCAAAGATCTGGCCACGGGCGATGCGATCGCCCACGCGCAAGGTAGAGAGAGATTCGCGGGAAAGATGGCCGTAAAGGGTGAAAAATGCGGGAGCATCAGCCGGCTGGTGTTTGAGGATGACAACAGGGCCGTAATCGAGCGCGGCGCGATTGTCGGCGAAGGAGTGGATAGTGGCGTCGAATGGGGCGGATACGGATGTTCCGGGATCAGCGAAAATGTCGATACCAAGATGAACGGTGCGGCGCTCGTCGGTGGGATTGGAACTGGAGGAAAAGAGGGATGAAGTGTAGACGGGGCGAGGCTCATTGTAACGACCGACGGCGACAACCGCATTGGAAGCGCGGATAAGCGATTGTATTTCGGGAGTCATGCTCAATTCGGAAGAGCGGGAAGGATCGGCGCTGAGGAAAGTGCTGCCGACACTAAGATCGAGGACAAGGCAATTTCCTTCCCTGAAGCTTTGCGCGACGACGGATGCAGCGGACGGGGAATTCTGAGCAAGCCAATTCTGGACTTTTTCGGCCTGGGGCACGGCGGGGAGATTGCATGCAGCTCGAAACGTGTAATGAGCGAATCGCGGATGGATTCCAGCCAGGCGCTCGAGGGCCTGCCAGGCAGGCGCTTCCGTGACGGTGACATACGGATCGTCTGGCAGCAGCGATTGGCGATGCGCAGAGTTGATGACGCTGACTGCAAGGCGCGCGCAGAGCAGCGGATAAAAAACGGCGATTTCGTCTTCCTTGAGAGGAAATGCTTTGTGATAGGCGGCGAGAACGGCTGATGCCGCGGGTAGAGGATCTTCCTTTCCGAGAATGGCATAAGCCGCGGCGACGGCGGGTTCACTGACCGTGAAACCCGTGTGCATATCGCCAAAATCGATCACGCTGACAGCGCGTCGAGGCAGCGGCCAGGGAGGAGAGACGAGCACGTTATGGTCGTTGGCGTCGCCGTAGATGACACTGCGGCGGAGATGAGGAAAGAGTGGAACGGCTTCTGCTTCGAAGAGCGCCAGGAATTTTTCGACAAGGGCACGGCGCTGAGGATTGTGGATTTGGGAGAGATAGTCGCGGGCCCACAGAGAGCGGGAAAGGTCCCACTTCAGGTCGCGATGCGTCGCCGGATGAGAAAAATCGAGGAGCGCAGAATCGATTTCCGCAAGTAGCGTGCCAAGAGAAGACAGAAGTTCGGGGGAACGCGGGTTGGCTTCAGCCAGAGTTGAACCGGGAATAAACGTCAGCAGCCAAACCAGGCGCCTAAGGCCATCTTCGGTCTGGATACGCGAGAAGAGCTCACCTTGCGATGTCGGAATCACACGTGGAAGGGTGAGATGGGGGACGCGCGCGGCGAGATGCGTGAGGGCGCGGCATTGCATGTCGACGAAGGATTCTTCGCGGGCGGGATGCATGATTTTCAGGACAAAGGCGCGCGCATCGGTAGTAAGAAGGTGGAAGTTGTCGTCGTATTCGCCGGGCAAGGAGTGCGCTTGGGCTTCGAGGCCGTAATGATCAAACGCAATGCGGGAAGCGCTGGTGGTGGAAAGTCGGGGAGCGACGCGGGCTTCGGGCATCATGCGAGAAATTGTAATGTCGGAAAGAGGGTTGGGCAAACAGGCAACCAGATAACCCAAGGCACATAGTCCTCGAGAGCTGCGGCTTTCTGATCCTTTGGCCTGCGTCATTCCGAGCGGCCATCGCACGTATTTGTGCCATGAATCCCTCCTTGCTACAGGTTCGCGGGAGAATTCGTGGTGGGACGGGCGCGCAGGACCAGGTAAATCATCAGGAAGGTGGCCGCGAGAGGAAGGAACAGGCCGGCTCGTAGAGAACTGGTCTTTGCGGAGACGATACCGACGAGCCAGGGGAGAGCCCCGCCGCCGATTCCTGCCGCGCTGAAAAAGAACGCGCCAATCCATGTGGAGTCCTGCCCGAAAATGGTGGCAAGCCAAGTCACGAAGATGGGGTACTGGGGAGCCAGACCAAAGCCGGCGAAAGCTGAGCCGAGGTAAAGAGTCTGCGGAGAATGCGAAAACGCAATGATGGATCCTCCGAGTGCTGCCATCGATAGCCCGCCAATGGAGATGAAGATCGCAGAAAAATGACGAAACGCGAAGGAAGCGACACCGCGGCCGATGAGCAGTGCTCCGTAGTAGACTGAAGGGGCGATAACCAGTGTGATGGCGCTCATTCCTGGAAGGCGCTTCTCATAACTGGCAACCCATCCGCCAAGAGCTACCTCCACGCCAACGTAAAGCATGAAGAGCAGGAAAAGAGGGATGGTCTGGGGTACGCTCAGACGGGCAAGCCAGTCCGCGAGTGGATGAGTCACTCGCGCCGGATGCGCAGAAACCGGCTCTGCACGCACAGAAAGATGCAACACGACGAGAATGACGGAACAGGCTGCAATTGAGAGGGAGAAGCGGCGGAGGTGAATGGAAGGAATCAGCCAGCCAACCAGGAAGGGGCAAAGGACCGCCCCGATGCTCCAGGAAAAATTAAGGAAAGTAACGGCAGACGCGGTGTTTCGGGAGGGAAGCTGCGTGGCTCGCAGGTTGATTGCAGGGTTGGCGAGACCGTAGCCGAAACCGTTGATGCCAACCATAAAAGCCGAAAAAAACCAGGGTCCAATCCCCAGGAAGGAAAAACCAAGAAAAAAGGCCACGAAGCCGGCCGCGGAGACCTTAGAGAACCCAAACCTGGGCAGGAAAACACCGGTGAGAACGACTCCCAGCGAGCTCAGGAAATATTGAGACGTAAAGAAGAACCCCGCTTGTGCATCAGAGAGAAACCAACGATGCGAAAAAGACGGCAGGATCGGGCCGAGAAGCGTCGTGATTACGCCGATAAGGACAAAGCTGATATGAAGGATGATCCATTCGCGAAGAGGACTGCCAGGCCGTGAGGCGGTCGGGATCGAGGCCATCGGGGAAGGAGTGTGGCACAAGATGAAAAGACGGACAAGGACGCTTGGCGCAGGTGCAAAAACTCTCTTGGAATGAGCGCCCAAGACCCGAGGAGGCGCTTATGTTTCCTTAATGTGGGACTCACCGTTTTCTTAGAGCAAAGGAGTAAGCTTGGAATAGTCCAGGAAGGCAAAATGAGCGACATTGTTTTTGTGTTATGCACGATTGCGTTTTTCGGCGTCGGGATCCTTTACCTGAAGGGCTGCGCGCGGCTGAAGTAAACCTCTAAAAAAAAGGTTGGCATCATGTTGGGAAATATTCTTCTCATTCTTATTTCGATTTTATTGTGCGGTTATCTGTTCTATGCACTGCTGAAACCGGAGAAATTCTAGTCATGACGGGAAACGGTTGGTTCCAGATATTCCTTTACGTCGTTGCGGTGCTGCTGGTGACGAAGCCAATGGGGGTGTTCCTCTATCGGGTGTTTGAGAAGAAGGGAACGTTTCTGGATTTTGTGCTGCGTCCGATTGAAAAGCTCATCTATCGCTCAACTGGCGTAGACGAAAACAAGGAAATGGGCTGGAAAGAGTATGGCGTGGCGATGCTTCTGTTCAGCGCTGCATCGCTCGTGCTTCTGTATGCGATGGAACGCCTGCAGCTCTGGCTGCCATGGAACCCGCAGAAGCTGCCGAACGTTGCCCCGGACCTAGCGTGGAATACGGCAGTCTCCTTCACGACAAATACCAACTGGCAGTCGTACTCCGGCGAATCCACAATGAGCTACCTGACGCAGATGGCCGGGCTGGCGTATCACAACTTCGCATCGGCGGCGGTGGGGATCGCGCTGGCAATTTCCGTGATTCGCGGAGTGGCGCGCAGGGAATCGAAGACCATTGGCAATTTTTGGGTAGATACGACTCGGGCGTTCCTATGGGTGCTGCTGCCGGTAAGCTTGGTAGTGGCGCTATTCTTCGTGTCTCAGGGGATGATCCAGAACCTGAAGCCGTACACCACGGCAAACGTCGTGGAGCCGCAGACAGTGGAAACGAAGAACGCGGACGGAACCACTAAGAAGGATACCCTCACGGCCCAGATGATCGCTCAGGGCCCCCTGGCATCGCAAGAAGTGATCAAGATGTACGGGACGAATGGGGGAGGATTCTTTGGCGCAAACAGTGCGCATCCTTTTGAGAACCCCACGCCACTGACAAACTTTGTGCAGATGCTGCTGATCTTCGCGATTCCTTCGGGCCTGACCTACACGCTTGGTCGCATGACCGGTTCGCGGCGACATGGCTGGGCAGTGTGGTGCGCCATGGCGACCATGTTCCTCACGGGAGTTGTTGTGGTGTATGCGTCTGAGGCACGTGGGAATCCGCTGCTGAAGGGCGTGGATACGAAAACGAGCGAAGTACAGCCCGGCGGAAACATGGAAGGCAAGGAAGTTCGCTTCGGGATCGCAAATTCCGCCTTGTTCACCACCGTAACCACGGATGCGAGCTGCGGCGCCGTCAACAACCAGCACGATTCGCTGACGCCGCTCGGAGGCATGGTGCCGCTGATCAACATCATGCTGGGAGAGGTGGTGTTCGGCGGCGTGGGCGCCGGAATGTACGGCGTCCTGGTGTTCGTGATCCTGTCTGTATTTATCGCCGGTCTGATGGTGGGGCGCACTCCCGAATACCTGGGAAAGAAGATCGAGGCGTTTGACGTGAAGATGGCCGTGCTGGCGATTCTGGTGACGTCCTTGACGATTCTGATCTTTTCCGCGATTGCCGTAGTGTCGAAGTTCGGTACGTCTGCCATCAGCAATCCGGGCGCTCATGGGCTGTCGCAGATCTTGTATGCATACACTTCGGCAGTAGGAAACAATGGCTCGGCCTTCGGAGGGCTGGGCACGAATACGCTCTGGTACAACTCCAGCCTCGCTGTGGCGATGCTGCTCGGGCGTTTCTTCATGGTGATTCCAATCCTGGCGATTGCGGGGAGTCTCGCCGCGAAGAAGCATGTACCGGAATCGCTCGGGACCTTCCCGGTGACCGGCCCGCTTTTCACGGTGTTGCTAATCAGCGTGATTTTGATTGTGGGGGCCCTGACTTTCTTCCCGGCGTTGAGCCTTGGGCCGATTCTGGAACATTTGCTGATGAACGCGGGAAAGGCGTTTTGAGGACAAGATGACAACTGCACAGGCAAAAAGCGCGTCGATGACCGACCGAAAGATATTGAAGAAGGCCATCGTGGATTCGTTCTGGAAACTGGACCCGCGCGTGATGTGGAAGAATCCGGTGATGTTCGTGGTGGAAGTCGGCGCCGTCATTACGCTCGTGGTGCTGATCGCGAACCTGGTAAATCACAAAGGCGGTTATTGGTTTGGCCTGCAGATCACCCTGTGGCTGTGGTTCACCGTCCTGTTTGCGAATTTTGCTGAAGCCATGGCCGAGGGCCGCGGGAAGGCCCAAGCGGAAACGCTTAGAAAAGCACGGGCAGAAACTGCCGCGCGAAAGCTGCTGGCAGACGGCAAGACCGAAGTTATCGCCAGTTCGAAGTTGCGCTCCGGAGACATCGTGCTCGTGGCGGCAGGTGAGTTTGTGCCGGGCGACGGCGAAGTGATTGAGGGTGTAGCTTCCGTAGATGAATCGGCTATCACCGGAGAATCGGCGCCTGTGATTCGGGAATCGGGTGGAGACCGGTCGGCAGTGACGGGCGGAACGAAAGTGCTCTCGGATGAAATCAAAGTGCGGATCACGTCGAATCCGGGGGAAACGTTTCTCGATCGGATGATCGGACTGGTGGAGGGAGCCTCGCGGCAAAAAACGCCAAATGAAATTGCCCTGAATATTCTGCTAGCGGGACTGACAATTATTTTCTTGTTGGCTGTGGTTACGCTGCAGCCGTTCGCGATCTATTCGGGAGCCCCACAGAACGTATTTGCCCTGGTGTCGTTACTGGTATGCCTGATTCCGACAACGATAGGCGGCTTGCTTTCCGCAATTGGTATTGCGGGGATGGACCGGCTGATTCAGCGGAACGTGATTGCCATGTCTGGAAGGGCGGTGGAAGCTGCGGGCGATGTAGACGTATTGTTGCTGGATAAGACGGGTACGATCACCCTCGGCAACCGCGAAGCGACAGCGTTCCATCCTTCCCCCGGCGTGACCGAGGGGGAGCTGGCGAGCGCAGCGCAATTAGCGTCGTTCGCAGACGAGACCCCGGAGGGACGCTCGATTGTCGTCTTGGCCAAAGAAAAGTACGGCCTTCGAGGACGCGAACTGGCGCCGCACAATCCGATCTTTATTCCCTTCACCGCGCAGACCCGGATGTCTGGCGTGAATATGGACAGCACGGAAATTCGCAAGGGAGCTCCAGAAGCGATTTCTCGTTATGTAAGCGAAAAAGGGCAGGTAGTGCCAAAGGAGATTCAGGAAAGCGTGGAGAGGATTGCAAAATCCGGTGGTACGCCTCTGTTGGTAGCCCTGAATCACCGCGTGTATGGAACTATCGAACTGACGGACATCGTGAAAGGCGGAATCCGCGAGCGCTTCGATCACCTGCGCGCCATGGGCATCCGCACCATGATGATTACCGGAGACAATCCTTTGACCGCGGCGGCAATCGCGCGTCAGGCAGGTGTGGACGATTTTCTGGCCGAAGCGAAGCCCGAAGACAAAATGGCGCTGATCCGGAGCGAGCAGGGCAAGGGCAAACTCGTGGCGATGACCGGCGACGGCACCAACGACGCGCCGGCGCTGGCTCAGGCTGATGTGGGCGTGGCCATGAATACGGGCACGCAAGCGGCGAAGGAAGCCGGGAATATGGTGGATCTGGACTCCAACCCGACGAAATTGATTGAGATCGTGGAGATTGGGAAGCAGCTTTTGATTACCCGGGGATCGCTGACCACGTTTTCGGTGGCCAATGACGTAGCGAAATACTTCGCCATTATTCCGGCCATGTTTGCGGGGACGTTTCCATTGCTCGGAGCATTGAACGTGATGAAGTTGCGCACGCCAGAGTCCGCCATTCTCTCGGCAGTCATTTTCAATGCGCTGATCATCATCGCGCTAATTCCGCTGGCACTGCGGGGGGTAAAGTACCGCCCGCTGGGCGCCGCGGCGCTGCTGAGAAGAAACATGTTCATTTATGGCTTGGGGGGAGTGATTGCGCCGTTCCTGGGAATCAAGCTCATCGATATTCTGGTCGGCTTGATGCATCTGGCGTAGAGGAATGAAGATGAACAAGAACCTGATGATTGCGATCCGCTTCACGATTGTGACCACGATCATGTTTGGGCTGGGCTACCCGTTGGTGGTAACAGGTCTAAGCCAGTGGTTTTTCCCTAAGCAAGCAAATGGAAGCCTGATCGAGAAGAATGGGCAGGTGGTGGGTTCGCATCTGATCGGGCAGGCCTTTTCGAGCGACAAATATTTCCATTCGAGACCTTCGAATGCAGGGAATGGTTATGATCCGACCGCTTCGGGCGGCTCAAACCTGGCCCCGACGAATCAGGCGTTGGTGACACGCGTGGAACAAGACGTGGCGAAATGGCAGCAGGAAAGTCCAGGGACGCCTGTACCGGCAGATCTGGTGACCAGTTCAGGTTCGGGATTGGATCCGGATATTTCGCCAGCGAGCGCGGAATTCCAGGTGGCGCGAGTGGCCAAAGCGCGAGGCATGAGCGCCGAGCAGGTGCGGCAGATTGTGGCCAAGCATACGCTCCCACGTCAGTTCGGGATTCTGGGTGAACCGCGGGTGAATGTACTGGAACTGAATCTGGATTTGGACGCCGTGGCGCCGGTGAAGCAGTAGCCCGGGCATATTGGTCAGACAGATTACAACCGCGGCCCGATCTTCTCCGACGCTTCCTTCGAACTGATAACCGGATACACCTCGAAATCAACGATGTCGCTCCAGCTCGCAATCCATCGCTCGAGGAGCAAAGGATCTTCCGTCTCCATCAACTGATAGCAACGGTCCATCCCCTCCGTCACCCAACTCGAAACGTAGGAAAGACCTGGCGGCGTCAGGCGGCCGCGATCTCGAAATCGGCGATAGACCGGCACCGCGTCACGGTTCTTGAAGATTTCGATCACCATATACAGGCCCATTGGGACCTCCCGAGTGCAGGAACTCTATATTGCGGGCTCGAGTGCGTAATCGGCAACCACAAGGAATCTGCCTAGCGGGAGGAACGCGCGGAAGCCTTTTGCGCCGGGGGTCTGGGAGGCAGGAAGCGATACCCGACCCAGGGTTCCGTCAGGATGTATTTAGGTTGTGACGGGTCCTTTTCGATCTTCTTGCGAAGCTGATTAATGACCACGCGAAGGTTTTCTGTCTCTTCGCCGTATTCGGGACCCCAGACAATCTGAAGCAAGCGGCGGTGCGTGACCGGCTTGCCTTGATTGGCAATCAGATGTCGAAGAACCTCGAATTCTTTGGGGGCAAGATGGACTTCTTCCCCAGCCACCGTGACGCGCCGGAGTTCAAAATCGACAGACAACTCCTTGGAGACGAAAGGCGGTAGGGCATCCGCCGAGGGATGACGGCGGAGCGAAGCGCGAATGCGCGCAAGAAGCTCCTCGATGCCGAAGGGCTTGGTGACATAGTCGTCGGCGCCTGCGTCAAGGGCGACAACCTTATCGCGTTCCGCGCTGCGAACGGTCAGCATGATAATCGGGGCATCGCTGGAACGGCGGATTTCGCGACAGGTCTCAATGCCGCTCATTCCAGGGAGATTCACATCGAGAAGAATCAAGTCTGGCTTGAGCTTGCTGGTGGCTTCGATGGCCTCTTCCCCGGAGGCTACCTCGCTGATGGTGTAGCCACGAAAGGAAAGGGTCGAGCGGAGAACGCGGCGAATCTGGGGTTCGTCGTCCACAACGAGAATATTGGCGGAATTCATCGCTCTTTGTATTTTACGCCACAGGCAGGGTGAACGAAAAAACCGAGCCGCTACCCAATTGGCTTGTGACCGAGATCGTGCCGCCGTGAGCGGTCACAATGGCCTTGGCGATGGGCAAGCCCATGCCTGTCCCGCGCACCTGATAGCGCTGGTCGCGGCCACGGTAGAACTTATCGAAGATCAGACCCTGCTCGAAAGAATCGATACCGGGCCCCCGGTCGGCGACGCTGAAATTGACAAAATCTCCGCCTAGCTCGACGGAGACAGTAATGGGTTGATTCTTGGGAGAGTAAAGATTCGCGTTTTCGATGAGCTGAACGAGGATATCTTTAGCGCGGCCCAGATCGGCGTAAACGGGGGGCAAATGGTCGGCGAGATTGAGGATGATCTTGCGATCACACAGAGACTTTTTCAAATGCTGCAAGGCACCCTGGACAATGTCCGCAACCTTAACCGCTTGAAGGTGGAGTTGAATCTCTCCCGCTTCCAGCTTGGCCATCTCCGCGGCTTCTTCGACCAGTCGATTCAGACGGTCGCACTCTTCATTGATGATGGTGAGGAGTTCGTGCTGCTGGGGCCACTGCGTAGTGGACGACGCAAGAAGGTCCGTGGCGGCCGCTTTGATGGCGGTGAGAGGCGTCCGGAAATCGTGAGCGATGGAGTCGAGCAGAGCGGACTTGAGACGCTCACCCTG
>Ga0187781_10000802_pt1 | contig 23040 bp, 23 predicted proteins | sample 0715_SJ02_MP02_2_FD_132447 | JGI IMG/M metagenome (GOLD analysis project Ga0187781, IMG submission 132447) | Tropical peat soil microbial communities from peatlands in Department of Meta, Colombia - 0715_SJ02_MP02_20_MG | ecosystem: Environmental > Terrestrial > Soil > Wetlands > Peat | place... | reverse complement strand
TAGCTGTGAAACGCGTCTTTCACGTAGGGAGAGGAGTTGGCCAGGCCCCAGAGGCGAAAGGCATTGGTTTCGTTTTCGGTGAAGAGAAGTTCAGGGCCGCCTTCGCAATTTAAGGTGAAATCGCCGAGTTGCGGGTGTGAAGCACGGATGGCCCCATCGGCAGTGGCTTGAATCGAGGGCTTTTCTGAACCTGGTTCGGTCAACCACGTGTTGCGGAACCAGAGCGTGGGAAGAAGGTGGAGTGTGGCTACCTCCGGGCCGCGATTGTACGCGGTAATGCAGATCAGGAGGTCTCCAGGGTCGGCTTTGGCGTATTCGACGTAGACGTCGAAATAGCGATCGTCGTCGAAGACCCCAGTGTCCAGGAGTTCGTATTCCATCTCTGTGCGGCTGCGTTTCTTGTTGGTTTCGACGAGATCGCCGTAAGGGTAGGCGCGCTGAGGATACTTGTAGAGATACTTCATGTAGGAATGCGTAGGTGTGCTGTCGAGGTAGAAGTAGTACTCCTTCACGTCCTCGCCGTGATTCCCTTCTCTGTTGGTGAGACCGAAGAGGCGTTCCTTGAGGATGGGGTCGCGGCCGTTCCAGAGAGCGATCGAGAAACAAAGGCGTTGCTTGTCGTCGGAAATTCCGGCGAGGCCGTCTTCGCCCCACCGGTAAACGCGGGAGCGGGATTGGTCGTGGGTGAAATAGTCCCAGGCACTGCCGTCTTGGCTGTAGTCTTCGCGGACGGTTCCCCACTGGCGCTCGCTCAGGTAGGGCCCCCACATTCTCCAAGGGACACCTTGGGCGCGGGACTCGTCCAGACGGCGTTGCTCCACGGTATCGCTAAGGCTGTGCTGATCGGAGGCTTTCATCGTTCTCTCCTGGCGAGATTGTCTTGTGAGTCGAAAGGTGGGCGGTGTTCGAGCCGTCAAGCGCGAACTACAGGGTTATACCACTTTTTGGGGAAAGGAGGAGAGAGAAAGCTAGGGGAGACCCGTTCTTAAGGAAAGGTTGGGACGCAGGCAGGTTCAGTTCGCAGTTTGCAGTTTAGAAAAAACAGGAACGCCCACGGAGAAGACCCGTTCTTCGAAAAAGAGGTGGATACAATAACCTCCTCGGCAAGGGCGATTTGTCGTTGCTTGTAAGAAGTGCTGGATGATGTGACCCGGCGCAGGCGTTCTCCCGTGCTGTTCGTGGTGGACGAATCCCGTTCGCTTTTCTAAGATAGTCCGCGCAAGGAGGCGTTTATGCCCAACAAAAAGCCAACTCACGAACAAGCTCAACTCCAACTGCAGCTTTATGACCTTCGCCGCGAGGCCAAACTGCGCCAGGCCCGCGACTGGTTCAACCAGAACTTCTTTGCGGACAGTTTCGAAGACTGCATGCGGGTTGCTCCCATGGGCTCGCAAGAAGGTACGTATCTTTGGATGGTCCTCGGGTATTGGGACCAGGCTTGCGCGCTGCTAAACAACGGCCTGCTGCACGAGGAGCTTTTCTTCCAGACCGCAGGTGAATTTTTCGGCGTGTGGGAACGGGTCAAAGGCATGACCCCGAGCGCACGGCAAATGTTCAAACAGAAGCTCTTTCTGGCGAACCTTGAAAGCGCGGCCAAGCGTTTTGAGAAATGGATGAACAAAACATCGCCAGGCGCCATCGAGACCATGCGCCAGTGGATGCAACAGATGCGCCCGGAGAAGGCCAAAAAGGCAAGCACCTAAACGACCAGTGATGCGGTTTGTGGACGCCAGGTTGTCGCTGAGCCGCACGCGCGTAACCAAGCATTGAGGGAAACGAGAGACCGCTCGTTGTCCTGTGCACAGGCCGATTTCATCCTGAAGGTCGTTCTAGAGTCGGGGCAGCGTTGAAGATCCGGCCCTGGGGTAGGAAAAAAGGGTGATGGGGGGCACTGACATGGGCGGCGCGGTCCTCCAGGCTTATGACACTCGAATCCCATTCTGCTGGGCTGAGGATGGTGGTTTTTATGTCTCAGATCATAAGTTCCGTTTCCCGCTGGACAGCACGCATCGCGGCCATTGGCGTGGCTGCCGCCTTTCTGTTTTTTGTGCTCGGAGAGCCGCTCGAACCACTCCGCGGCATTCAACCACAAGATTGGATGGGCATGGTTTTGCTCTTCGGAGCCATTGTGGCCATGCTGCTGGCCTGGAAGTGGGAGTTTCCTGCGGCGCTGATTTCCCTGTTCGCCATAGGAGCTTTCGCATCGGTCGTCGGGATGAGGCGCTTCGACGTACTGATCATCCTAGCCGTGCCGAATCTCTTGTTCCTCCTCGATTGGAAGTTGCGGCGTTCGCATTTTGTGGGCTCGAACGCGCATTGACACCCTTACAGACGGCTAGGGCTGGTGTCCCGATGGCACTGGGCCGCAGAGCAATAGGGTGCTACGCGGTATCAAGTGGGGGTGGGAGCGGTTAGGGGTTTGAGGAGGAGCCAGAAGCTGAGGACGATGTCGAAGATGCCCATGGGTGTGTCGAACCACCAGAGGTTCACGATTTTGTCAAAGTGGGGAAAGATGTAGAAGACGAAGGTACACGCGACGCAAAATGCGGACGAGAGGATACCGAAGGCCGCGAGCGCGGGGCAAGCCACATCAAGACCCAAACGGGCCTGAAAAATGCAGCGAGCAAAGCCAGGCCGCGACTGACGGGACGGAGAGCCACGTAAAGGGCTGTGAGAAGAATGATGATACCCGCGCAATAAAAGATATCGCCCGCAATGCCAACGCGAAAAAGGCTTTCATGCGCCAATATGTTCTGTGCGGTTTGGGCGGCATTGCCCTGGACAATCAAACGTTCGTGGATCGCATAATTGACATAGACCACGGCGACAAACGTGATGAGGTAAGAGAGAGCTGCGATTTTTGCGGCCTTGCGCTGCGAAGAATCGATCGTGCCGAGCGTCATTACCCTGCTCCTCCTCCCGGAATTGGCCGGACCACACAGTGGTTGCGCCGAGTTTGTGAGACGAACGGGAGGACCAGCGGGGGCTGATTTTAGCTTGCCGTTGACTGGCCGATGCGAAATTTCTGTGCCCCCCATTTTCGCGCGGGCCGGGCGGGCCGGGTTGACCGCGCGCAGGAGTTGGGGCAGGATTGCGGCGACGGGCACGCTCCAAGCCAAGACAATTTGCGCCAGGGTTGCAGAGTAGCCCTAGGTAATCACGATGGCGATTCCGAGCCGCAGGAATTCAATGCATCGACAGTTTGTCTGGCTAGCGGTGGCGCTGGTGGCTCTCACCGCCGCGGTGACGTGGCTGACCTTCGCGCTATTTCGCCCCACGCCTCCGCGTTTGGTGACCATGGCGACCGATCCGACAGGCAGCTACGGCGCGGAAGTAGCGGATCGTTACCGTGAACTGCTTGCTCGAGACGGAATTCAGCTGAAACTTGTTCCAACCGCCGGGGCCGTCGAGAGTCTGGCTCGCCTGCAGGATGCAAAGTCCGGAGTCAGCATCGCGATTATTCCGAGTGGCATCACGAGCGAGGAGAGATCACCCGAGCTGATTTCTTTGGGTACGTTGTTTTTCGAACCGCTCTGGGGATTCTCCAAGGGCCGAGTGGTACAAAGGCATGAGGACCTGGGCGGTATGCGCATTTCCATCGGGCCCGAAGGCAGCGGCACGCACGTGCTTGCGAAGGAGTTCCTGGCACAGGTTGGGATCATCAATGAAAAGTCAGCCACGCTACTTTCCCTGCCCGCAGAGGAGTCCGCCGCAAAACTGCTGAATGGAGAGATTGACGCTGCGGTTCTGCTAGACGCCTGGGAAGCGCCGATTGTACGTGAGCTTCTTGTCGCGAAAGATGTGAATCTGGACAATATTCCGAGAGCGGATGCCTTCGTTGCGTTGTATCCCTTTCTGAACAAGCTGACGTTACCGGCGGGCGTGGCCGACATGAAGAACAACCGTCCCCCTAACGATGTGACCATGCTTGCGACGAAGGCCAGCCTGGTGGTGCGCCAGGATCTGCATCCTGCGATTCAATACCGATTGCTGGAGGCGGCGACGCGCGTACATGGCGGGGCAGGACTTTTCCACGCGGCGGGACAGTTCCCGGCGCCGGAGGCGACGGACTTGCCGCTTGGGGTTCACGCCCGGCAGTTCTACAAAACGGGGCCGCCGTTTCTGCAGCGCCATTTGCCGTTCTGGCTGGCAGTGCTAGTGCAACAACTGTTGTTGCTGCTGATTCCGGCGCTCGGAGTGGTTTTTCCCTTGTTGAGGTTTTCGCCGGTGCTGTACAACTGGCTGCAAAACCGCCGAATCTACAAACTTTATTCGGAGTTGATGCAATTGGAAGAAGAGGTGGGGTCTTCCCCAACGACGAACACGAAGGATTACCTCGAGCGATTGGACGAATTGGAAGCCAGAGCGAGCCACATGTCCTTGCCGATGCCGTTCCAACCGCTTGTATATGCATTGAGGATGCATGTCAGCGTGGTGCGGCAGAGGATACAGAGCGCGGGAGTCGGTGGGTAAATGACGCCACCTAGCACGGAAATTGAGGCAACGAACCAGGGAAATTCTGTCAGGACGAGGGGATGGCGGGACAGCAAATGGCTCATTGTGGTTGAGCTGCTGATTGTCGGGTTGATCTTCATGGCGGATAGGAAGCAACTAATTCCCTACAGCAAGACGCCGTTCCTGCTGTTGTTCGCGTGGGGTTCGCTGCGGGTGCGAAACCTGCGCTGGCGCGATGTGGGGTTAAGCCGCTACCAAACGTGGGAAAAGACCCTCGGTTACGGGATCGTAGCGGGAATCGCTCTGGAGGCGTTCCAGCTTTTCGTCAGTCAGCCGTTTCTTGTACGGGTGCTGAAAAAGCAACCGGACCTCGAGTTGTTTCAAGCTCTTCATGGAAATGTGAAGTGGACATTGCTGGCGATTGCGGGGGCGTGGACGCTTGCGGCTTTCGGAGAAGAGATGGTCTACCGGGGCTACCTGATGAATCGCCTGGCGGATTTTTTCGATCGGGGGCGCGGGGCGTGGATTATCAGCCTGGTTGTTGTACACATCGGGTTTGGTTTGGCTCACGCGTACCAAGGCATCACAGGAGTTCTTGACGAGGGCCTGATGGGATTGTTGCTCGGGGTGATTTACCTGGCAAACCGACGGAATCTGTCGGTGCCAATTGTCGCGCATGGCCTTACGGACACGATCGATTTTGTGTTGATGTTTTTGGGGAAGTATCCGGGGATGTAGGGGAAGGAGTTGGGAGTTGTACGAAAGTTCCTCGGGGGCCAAATTCCCAGGATTCGTGAGAGCAGCGAGCAAGGGCCGCCTAGAGGTTCGCTTGTGGCCCGAAGAGCCATGATTTATTCGTAGCGGAGGGCTTCGACGGGATCGAGGCGAGCGGCTTTGACGGCGGGATACATGCCGAAAAAAAGGCCAACGCTCATGGAGACGCTAACGGCGAGGCCGATGGACCAGAGAGGGATGGAGGAAGGCAGCGAAGGGATGGCCAGATTGATGAGCAGGCTGATGGTGCCTCCGAGGAGAACGCCGATAACGCCGCCGCAGCCGGTGAGGACAATCGCTTCGGTCAGGAATTGCGAGATCACATCTTTGCGTCGCGCGCCGATAGCCTTGCGCACGCCGATCTCCCGGGTACGCTGCGTTACGGACATCAGCATGATGTTCATCACGCCAACGCCGCCAACCAAAAGGCCGATGGAGCTGATGACGGAAATCAACAGCGCGACGGACGCGGTGATCTGACGAAACTGATCGGCAATCTGTTGCGCGCTCGAAATGCCGAAATTGTCCGGTTTTTCGTAAGGCACATTTCTGCGGCGACGCAATACGCCCCGGATCTGGTCTTCGGCTTCCGCCATTTTCCCAGGATAGGCCACCGCGCCAATCAGGTTTTCATCGTCCATCGGCAGGTGTTTGCGATAGGTGCGGTAGGGTACCATTACAGATTTGTCGGCGGACTGGTCTTTCATCAGTTGGCCTTTGCGCTTTTCGAGGACGCCGATAACTTCGTAGGTGACGCCGTCGATCATGATGGGTTTTCCTAACGGATTGTCGTCGGGATAGAGAGTCTTGGCGATGTCCGGCCCGATGACGGCGACATCGGAGCGATGAAGGTTTTCAACCTCACTGAAGAAACGACCACTTTGCGGCTTGGAGTTAAAGACTTCCTCTGTCGAGGGCAGCGTTCCGTTGTAATCGATTCCGGAAACTTCCTTGCTGAGGTAACGCGCGGTGACGGGGCCGCGGGCCGGGCCTTCCAACTCGAAGCGGGGATAGACGCTAGCGGTTACAGCCTTGACGGCGGGGCAGAGTTCGGCTATGGCTTCGGCGTCTTCGAGCGCCAGCGGCTTTCTGGTGCGCTCGTCCATGGTCAGCCGTCCGGTGTGGATACCGGGATCGAAGCGAAAGATGAAGAGGGTTTCGGCCCCGTAGTCGCTCAAGTAGGCACTGACGTCTCCATAGACACCGACGAGGATGGAGACGACGGAAAGCAACGCAGTGATGCCGATGACGACCCCAAGGACGGTGAGTAAAGAGCGGGTCTTGTTCTCGCGCAGAGTGGTCAAGGCCATCTGCACGTTCTCTCCGAGCTGCGTGTGCTTCCCGAGCTTCACGTGGCGTCACACCTCCTGACGCAAGGCTTCAATGGGGGGCAGGCCGGCCGCTTTTTGGGCGGGATACACGCCAAAGAAAATCCCCACAGTGGCGGAGATCACTTCCGCGATCAAGACAGCGACAATTGGCACGTTCATAGGCACGGAGGTAGTGGCTCGCGTTAGTCCCGCGATGACGTAGGCGAAAATAACGCCAATGAGGCCACCGACCGCCGCCATGACCGAGGTTTCAATCAAGAACTGCAGGAGAATGTCACCGCGGCGCGCGCCCAGGGCTTTCCGAATGCCAATCTCGCGCGTACGTTCGGTGACCGAGGCAAGCATGACGTTCATGATGACGACTCCGCCGATCACGAGGAAGACTGAAACGACGCCGACCATCGCCATGGCGATGACACCGGTGAGGTTGTGCCAGAGCTGCATCAAAGTGGCTTGATCGAAGATGCCGAAATTGTCGGGCTCATTCGGGGACAAGTGACGGCGCCCGCGCATCAAGGCCCGGGCTTCGTCCTGAGTGCGGTCCATCCAATCGGCATCGCGGGCCTGGATATTGACCCAGATGGTGTCGTTCGTTCCGAAGATCTTGAAATAGGTTTGCAGCGGGATGTAAGCAAAATTGTCCTGCGACTGGCCGAGGGCGGTGCCGATGGTTCTTGCAATCCCGACGATCTGGAACGGGCGACCCTCGATAAGGACTTCCTGGCCGATAGGGTCGACATTAGGGAAAAGCTTGGTGGCGAGGTCGTTGCCGATCATGGTGACGAGCGCGCGGCTCTGGTCATCGCCCTCGGAAATGTAGCGGCCTTCGCGGGGCGTGACGATGTCGATATCGACCATGTTCGCGGTGACGCCGCGAATGTTGGTATCGTCCAAGGCGCGGGAGCCGGCGCGGACTTTGCCTTCGCTGCGCAGTTCGACGCCGACACGCTTGGGGAGTTTCATATTGTCCCGCAGGGCTTCGTAGTCGTCCCAGGTGACCTTCTTGTTGCGCCTGGTGGCCTTCACGTACTCTTCAACGTCGGTGATGATGGGAAAGCGAGTGAGGAGAAAGACGTTCGAGCCCATATTGGCGACGCGATCGGCAATGTATTTGTTGACGCCGGAGATGAGGGCAATGACGACGATAAGAGTGGAGACAGAGAGAATGATGCCGAGGAGCATGAGGAAGGAGCGCATCTTGTGCGCGTAGAGCGTCTCCATCGCCACCGTAACCGGCTCTCGAAGCAGTACTTTGCGCTTCATGCGCGCATATCTCCGTGCGTAGTCAGGCGAATGCTAACACGAGATACCCCGGCCCTATACGTAGATTGATACGAGGAGATGGAGCAGATTATTTCAGGATTGCTTCACGGTCCGTCCTCCGCGAGGGTCTCATAAGTAGGAGAAAGATAGGGATTAGCGCGACCGCAAAAAGCCCCGTGCCTGCCTGTCGTAAGGGGCAGGGACGCAGGGTAATCGTGCGGGGGGTGATTCGACGTGGCTAGCGGCCGGAGACTCTCCAGGGAGCCATGCGGTCGAACAGCCCGTCTCGCATGACCCAGGTGTGAAACAGGACGGCGCCAAAATGGGCGACGAACGCGAAGAACAGGAGGTAGGCAAGGGCCGTGTGCGTTCTCCGCAGGAACGCGTACAACACCAAGTTGCGCGGCAGGATGGGGAAAAGATGGATCGATCCGAACAGCACGATCGGATAGCGCGCGGCGGACAACATGGCCCATCCCACCAACGGGATTACAAACAGCAGTGTGTACAGCATGACTTCCGACGCGGCGGCAACGTAGCGTTCCTTGGGGGGAAATTCGGGCGGAAGGGGCGGAACGTTGCTGAGGAGGCGGTTCACAAAACGAATCACCACCAAGAGAAGAATAAGAATCCCTAACGGGCGATGGATGGAGACAAGGCTATGGTAATCGCCGAGCGACGCGACCATGGCCACGCCGATGCCAAGCATGGTCAGGACCAAGGCGGCCATGAGCCAGTGGAGGAACCGCATGGAAGCCGGGAATTGGCGCTGGGTAGTCATTCCTGAACTCACTTTTGCACCTCAGAAGGAGTGACCGCGCCCGGCTCTTTCGTCTCTCCCGCCCGCCGGGTGAAGGACTGAGAATAAACCGCCGAGCGAGCGCTAAGCAGAGGATCATCGGACGGAGCAATGCCAGCCGGCAGAACCAAGGGATCGAAGTTGATTTCTCTCGCGAGGCCGCTGTCGTCACTCTCAATATGGTCCAGGGTTAAAGTTCCTGCATCCACTTGTTCCCTCCCCTCAGGCCAGGGGATCGTAGCGTTGTCTGTCGGATCACCCGGTTGGCCAACAGTAATAAGCAAACGCCATTGCAACGGGTGCTGATGCATGTTGGCGATCAACGCATCGAAGAGATAGTTTTTGTCTCTCTGATCAGCGTCCGCCGCAGCGGAGGGTTCAAACGGCTGCAGCGGCGCCAGCGACCAGCGTACGGGGGTGGAGTTTCCGTTCGCGTCGACAAAGCGAAACGCATTGAGGCTGTTGAATGTGCTGTTATCGAAACCGGACGAAACTGGGTGACTCTTGATGACCGTGAACGCCTGCACAGTTTCAGGGTGACTTCCGAAAAATGCCGCCATTTTTGCCGGGTCGGGTTTCCCGGTCGCGGGTTCGGGGCGCGACGCCATCATGAGGTCGTAAAAGCCTTGCGGCCCCGTAACGACAAACACCGGCAAGTTGACCATCGCCGTGCGCCACTCTTCCCCATCAGGCAGCTGAAACAAAAGTCCCAGACCACGCGCAGTGTCCGGCGCGTCGGCAACATAGGGTTGGCCGCTTCCCAGAGAGAAGCGCCCGATGACCGGGACACGGCCAGCCGTGAAGACTACAGCCTTCGATAGACGCGCGCCTTGTCCGTTGCTCTCGAAAAACCCGGAGACGGAAACGCCCTTGCCATGGTTTCGTCGAAAACCGGGATGGATTCCGTTGACCTCCTCGAAACCATCCACCAAACGCGCGGGCGTCAGTTTATGCGGGCTGAACCAGCCGCCCAGGTAGAGGAAGATTCCCACAACTGCCAGAACGATAATGCCGACGGAGCTCACCCTTACTAATGTGCCGTCGGCGCTCGGCTTGGCCACTTCTCTTTCCATCGATGTGCTTGCGTAATTTGGCAACGGCGTTCTCCCACGCTGCAACGGTTATAAGTTTCAAGTTGACCTGCCCACGGAACAACGGTTGAGGCCGCTGCCAGGGTCCAGGCGGACTCCGTCTTTCACCAAGCGGACTGCCGCTCTATCTAACGAGCGGCGACTCCGCGCGGCGAGGCAATCTCTTGTCAGCCGTTAGATGCAGGTGGAGGACCGATAGGATAATTTCTGAGGCAACGTTGGGGAAACAATTCAACTGCAGGAAGGCCTTTTCGGCCAGCTTAGGCTATGGGCACACCTGTACCTAAGGGCTATTCAGGGAGCACAGAAGGAAACCCCACACTTAGAGCATCGGGCCTTCGACCCTCGACCAACGTTCCGTGAGGTGACATGTATGAGGAAGGTCTTTTTGTTGGTATCCACAGGCGTCCTATTTACTGTTTCCGGTTGTTCGGGAAATTCCCAGAAAACTGCTTCAAAGAGCGCACCAGAGGTAGTGCAGGCCTCGACTGCAACGGCGAATGCGTCTGCCGCCGCAAAGCCGGCGAGTGCGCTCCCCGTACCGTCGATCCGGCAGGCGAATCCGGAAGCGTGGCAGTACGAAAATGTCAGAGACCACTACGGTGACGCTGTCGCGCTGAAAACGATCTCTTTGGACGGCAAATTCGATTTGGTCGTCCTCCAGAGGGGGGCGCATTCCTTCGTATCTTTTGCCAGGCACGGACGGTGGGAATCTGTCCACGAGCAGCCGGGCAAGGGCAAGTTAATAGATCTCCGCGTGGAATTTGAAGACGGACAGGAGAAACGAATCGAGTGGGACGAAATCGGGTTCGCCTCGGAAAAACTCTGCGGCGTGCTATGGTCCTACCCCGCTATGACGGATGCTCCCATCCCGCAGAGGGCGGAAGGCCACAAGAGTGATTCTGTAGGTGGCGACCAGCAGTTTATTCAAGAGATGCTGAAGCACAAGACGATGCTACTAGAGGTCGAGCCAGGAACAACAGCACAGTTCGACATGACCGGACTCGCACGCGAAATGGAAGTTGTTCGCACTCCCCAAACGCAGCCAGTGCTCGAAGCCAGACAAAGCGCCGAGTAGCGGAACTACATCGCCAGCAGGTGAACTCCCAGACCCGGGGCGGGGGATGCCGTGGCACAGTCCGTCATTGACTTGGGCTGTGCGTGGGAATACTGTCTGCGAAAGCTTTCAGGCCTCCAGATCCATCCTTCAGGAGAATATTATGGATACTGCCGCCAGGGTGCGTTTACTTCGGATCGCTTTGGTCGTTGTTGGTTTGATTTTTGTTTTTGGTGTCTATCCGCTGATGATGTCGGTCTGGCCATCGGGCTGGAGATGGCAACCCAATCAACCTGAATATGAACAGATGATTCTGGGTGTTTACGCAACTCTGGGTGTGTTCCTGTTGATCGCCGCGCGCAATCCGCTGAATCATTTGAGCCTGATCTGGTTCACGATCTGGTCCAGCATTGTGCACGGGGGGATCATGGCGATTCAGGCTTTTGCAATGCCGACCGAGCACGGCCATCTGTACGGGGATGTCCCAGCCCTTTTGTTGGTCGCGATCCTGCTTGGCGTACTTACGCCGCGCAAAGCGCCGAGCAGTATTGCCTGACCCTTCGTTATGGCTTTAGGACCACGGGAGGTCCGCTGACACGCCGGGGCTTGAGATTGATGGATACTTCGAAACGGGCGGCAGTCCCAATGAAGGGGATGTCGCTGCTCATCCCATATTGTTTCCGATCGAAGGCCTCGTGCCGTTAATCGTGGCGGGACCGGGCCTCTTCCATTCACTAGGACTCTGTTTTACGTCGAAGAAATCCTTCCCTTACTGCCAACGAGCTGTTTCTTGCGGGTGCTGTGCCGCGATTTCACCGCCGGCCTTGCCGGAACGATGCGCTTTGGTGCAGAGGCGTTGGAGAGTTCCGGCCGACCGATCGACCGTACAGTAGCCAGGCGAAGTTTCCGTGTCCGGGCTCGGTTACGGGAAGCCAGGAGCTCAACTTACTCTTCGGAGGGAGAGTCTGGCCGGACGATGTTGCTCTTGGGTTTGGAGATGTTCTGGCCCGTGTCGACGACAAAGAGGCGGTAGTTGGTATAGGAATGGCGAGCGTTGAAGTGCTTGCCCTCGAGGTGGACACTGATGTCGACAGACTGAGGGAGCCACAGGCTGACGTTGCGTTCGGCGAAGAGAACCGGGCCGTAGTCCAGAGACTGATGCTCGAGATCGAGGAACAACTCAGGAATCGGTTTCAGTAGGTCGGTTTCGAGGTGAACGACCTGGAACGTAGCGGCATCGACCCAAGCGGATCCCTTAAGATTGGCGGCATAGGAGCCCCTGGAGGTGCGGAACTCACTCATGCTATTCGGGCGATCGAGGCGCTGCTGGAAATTGAGGAGATAGGCCGGGACGCCCTGCCAACTGCCCAGGCCCTCGCAGGTGATATCGAACTCATCGCGATGAATGGGATGAAAGACGAGGACAAGGGCAGGAGAGCCAACGGCGGCGATGTAGCCGCTCAAGTAGGGAAAGCCATCGCGGTATTCATCCACGGACAAATGATGGGAATCCACAAGCCGGAAGTCGGCGACGTAATTGGTCCTGGATTGGGCACTTCCCTCCAGTTTGCCACTGGCACGACGGCGTTCGAGTTTCAGGTTCTCCGTGGCGGTGATGCGATTGACGTTGTCGACGAATTCGCGGGTGTTGGCAGACACACGGGAGAGGACGTCGTCGATCGGACAGGCGGCGAGTCGAGATGCAGAAGGGGTTTCCGATTTGCGCAGATCGAGCGCGAACAAGGAATCGAGCCTTGATGGGCTAAAGCCCGGAACGGGGAATTCGTCGACTGAAGCAATCAGAAGGGCCCCGCCCTGGCGCGGTTCGAGGATCAAGGGGAAAAGACGGTCCAAAATGAGCGAGAGTTCCACAGCTTGGCCCGGAAACAGAGTGAAGTCCAATTGCGCAGGGGAGAACGTCGCACTGGAGACAAGGACATGGTAAAGACCCGGCGGAAGATTGGGGAAGGTGGCGTTGGATGGCTTGTCGACAGTGGTGGAGAGATCAGAATCGAGGCCTGGGGAATGAATCCGGATCGTGGCCGGGGAATCGGCATAAGGTTTGCCAAACGTCTGGACCAGAACCGTGATGGAAGCAAGAGAGCCGGATTGCGCAGGAACGCGAGCGGGGCAGAGGGCAGCGCCGAGGAGGAAGACGAGAATTCGTGCACGCGCCGAGCTAACCATGAAACGAGGACCTTCCCTTTTTCAGAGCCGCTGGGACTTGGCGCTGTCCACAGCGGAAGCGGGTCCGCGGGTAAACTGCGGGGAGTGTACACCCGAGATTGGAAAAAGGGTATGGAGCTACTTGTCGGTGACGACACTAGCCAGGCACTAGCACGGTTGGCGGGCAGATTCGTGCAGCGCGCCGTTTCGCAGATATCGCTTGCACAACCCAGCCGCCATTGGTACAACTCCGCAATGGCCGAGAGACCGTATCTGCGGCACGCGTTTCTGGTGCGCGTCACGCACTGGCTGATGGCCTTTGCGTTCCTGGCCCTGCTTGTCAGCGGATTAGAGATTGTCCTCTCTCACCCACGTTTCTATTGGGGTGAGGTCGGTAACGTGAACACTCCCGCGTTATTCAAGATACCAGTCCCGTCTTCCCGAAAGATGGTTCCCAGTGGCTACGGCTACGTGCTTCCGGACCAGAATGGCTGGAGCCGCTATCTGCATTTCCAATCTGCTTGGGTGTTGGTGCTGACCGGCCTGGTATACGTTGTCGCAGGACTTTTCAACGGGCATTTCCGGCGGAATTTGGTTCCTACTCGGTCTGATCTCTCACCAAAGCGGCTTGGGGTATCCATTGCCCAGCACTTGCGCTTCGAGCGACCGAGCGCGGAAGAGGCCTGGTCGTATAACGTGCTGCAGCGCCTGGCGTATCTGCTGGTGGTTTTCGTTCTGTTTCCGATCATTATCTGGACAGGGCTGGCCATGTCTCCCTCCTTTGTATCGGCGTTTCCGTCCGCGGTGAATGTTCTGGGTGGTCAACAATCGGCGCGCACCTTGCACTTTTTCCTGACCGGAGCGCTGGTGCTTTTCCTCCTTGTTCACATCTTTATGGTGATTCTTGCGGGGTTCCGAAGCCGTATGCGGGCCATCATCACGGGCCGCGCGGCGGAAACGCTGGAGCGAGCATGAGCAAGCTCTCCCGACGTCAACTGATTACCACCGGCATCGCCGCTGCCGCAGGCGCTTGCGGGATCGTCGTAGCGGCCAAGCTCGCCGCGCGCTCCGGACTGGTCCCGCCGGATTCCGGTGGTGTCTACGGACCCGGTGAAACGCTGACCTATGCGGCACAGCGATTGCTCACGCGCGACTCCCTGGCGCGTGAGTTTCCCGCAAATCAGATTTCTCAAAACCCGTTCGCAAACGAGGTCGACCCGTTGGGCGAAGACTTCGAACGTTTGCAGGTGGGAGGCTTTGCTGAGTGGCGCCTTGCCATCGATGGACTGGCCGCCCACCCGGCGTCGTTCTCGCTTGCCGAGCTCCAGAGCCTCCCTCAGCGGAGTCACGTCACCATGATTCAGTGCGAGGAAGGCTGGTCGTATATCGCCGAATGGACGGGCGTCCCGCTCTCTCGCGTCCTGGAGTTGGTAGGGGTGCTCCCTCAAGTGCGATACGTTGTCTACCGTTCCTTCCAGCCTGACTGGTGGGAGAGCATCGACATGGCCGATGCTCTGCACCCGCAAACTCTACTGGCAATGGGAATGAACGGCGGGGAGCTTCCTGTCCCGTTTGGTGGGCCGCTTCGCATGCGCGTTCCGCGGCAGCTCGGATACAAAAACATCAAATACATCACCCGCTTGACGCTGACCGATAACCTCAAAACCTTCGGCAAAGGCTTGGGCTCAGCGGCTCCTGAAGCGGGTTACGCCTGGTACGCCGGCCTCTGATGGCCTAGGCCACGAAGGGACTCGGGGAAAGAGCTTAGCTTGCTGGGGACCTGGGCGACGCGAGCATATTTCGCCTTGGCTTGCTTATAGACAGGAAGGTCCGAATCGGCGTCTTTCCACAGTGCGAGAAAATCTTCATAGGATTTTCGGAAGGAGGCAAGATCGCCCGCCATAGCTTGGGCTCGCGCTCCGGTCACAAAACCCGCGACGACTCCCGGGTGATCGAGGAGTTTCTGGAATTCTCTTGTGTCCGAGTTTCCCTGCTTCAACTGAAGATGGGCAAGCCCGCGAATGTACCCGCGCGCTAAGACCTGCCTCGAAACAGGGGGCTGGCAGTGAGCGGAGCTAAGTGTTAATCAGGCGACAGGAATCGTATTCTTCGCCAGCAGGTAGATCCTGCGCCGTGGGCTGGGGCTCGGAGTGCGGCAGCGTGGAGCGCGATTCGGTGCGCGGTTCTGGCACTGCCGGATTCTCCAGGCGAATCGGTGTTCTCTCGTTGATGAGGGGCGTAAGCCAAGGCGTTTGTAGCGCGGCCAAGGCAAATTCCTCGTCGCAGCCGTTGTAGAGCAAATCTGCCAGTTCCTCGCGTGTTTTTTCCGTGCAATTTTCACCGTGCTTCTTGCGCAGTGACTCAAAGATGTACTTCAGGGTAGTTGCGCCGACCCTTGTTTCCATTCGCGGCTTGCTCCGCTTGTAGGCCAGGAGCGCCTGGCGGAAAGCGACTACCGAGTCGTCATGGCGCTCTTCGGTGCTTGCGGCTAATCCTTGCACAAACTGAATTTCGAAATCCGACTTGTCCCTGAGGCTCTGCTCGAGTTCGGCAATCTGTGCCGTCAGTGTTTCCTTCAGTTTTTTGACGTCGGCAGCGTTGGAGTCCCAGAGTTTCTGGACTTCCTTGGCTAAAATTCGGGCGTGTTCGTTGCGCATTTGAGCCGTGGCGTCCGTGGTGGCGAGTTTCGTGCGCTGCTCAAACAGGTTCAGGCTGAATCTGGCGACGAGGCCAAACACTGCGGCGAGGAGAAGGCCGACGATTGCGAGTGTCCCCATCTGGGTGTTAAAGGCCTTTTCGTAGTAAGACTCATAGAGCTTCTGCGAGCGCACAATGTAGTCCTTTTCCATCGCTGCGGCGCTGGCGGCTTTCTCGGCGGCATCGGCGCGCTCCTCGAGTTTCTTGATGCGGTCTTCGACAGGGACAGGGCGTGCGGCTTTTTGTGACTGCTCGGATCGAACGGCCGGGGTGAGGAAAGCGAGTGCCGCAACCAGGATAAGGATGCGTTCGCGCGTGTGTCGGGTGGTGTTCACAGGACGACTCCTGGCTGGGACTTCCACTCTAGTTTGTGGAGCATGGGGTGTCACGGCTTGGAGGGGCGAGCGGTGTCCGAAGGGATACCGGCCGAAGGGGCTGGTTTGTGTTCTTGGGACTGACTGCCTCCCCGGGGGGTGTCGCCGTTGTCGCCGTTACGGACAGGTCTAGACTGTGGCTGAAGCCTGTATAATGGCGCACGCTGGTGCGCCCCTGTGCGCGGCCCGAAGGAGACGAAGATGGCACTGGTCCTTATTACGGGTACAAGCAAAGGAATCGGGTTGGAAACCGCCCTGGCCTTCGGGCGCGCGGGGCATAGAGTCCGCGCGACGATGCGGAATCCGTCGCAATATCCGGAGCTTGCACAAAGAGCCGCGCAGGAAAAGCTACCCATTCTTGTTTCGCAAATGGACGTCGACTCAGACGAGTCCGTAAGGCAAGCCATCGGGAGCATCCGCGAGGAACATGGCCCCATCGATGTGTTGGTCAACAACGCCGGCATTGAGCGGGCCGGGGCCATCGAAGAGCTTGCGCTGGCGGAATTTCGAGCGGTGATGGAGACCAATTATTTCGGAGCCCTTCGTTGCATCCAAGCGGTCGTGCCGGATATGCGCGCACGGCGAAGCGGATGCATCATTAATGTGAGCTCGGTGGCCGGGCGCATTACGAATCCACCGTTGTCTGCGTACACCGCCTCGAAGTGGGCGCTGGAGGCGCTGAGCGAGGCGCTTGCGGCTGAGATGAGAACCTTTGGCGTGCGGGTGGCCATCGTGGAGCCCGGCATCATCGATACGGCCATGGCGCGCCGCATCGGAGAGACGCAGGATTCCGCGTACCGGCAACGAGCGCGTTTCGCCGCGCTTTTCACAGACTCCCTAAAAAATCCGGTGCCGCCTTCCCTGGTGGCGAGAAAGATCCTGGAAATCGGCCAGAATGGAACCTGGCAACTCCGCCACCCCGTGGGACCCGACGCGATTCCTTTGCTGCAATGGCGCAGCAAATTCGCCGACGAAGAGTGGGTGGAATTGCATGCGAGTGACGATGAAACCTGGGCGCGGAGGTTCAAGCAGGACATGGGATTGGATGGCAGGGTTGCCGATTAGCGCACGCCGCGATTGCGGCAGGTAAGCAAACGGGCACAAGAGACCCGTGCCGGGCCGGAGCGGAAGCGCGTGTTCATCATTCATCGTCGGAGTCAGGAACACCATCCGAAGAAGTAACTCACACGCACCTTCCTTCGTACTATTCTGTAGAAGATAGCTATTTCTGCACTCAAGAGCGATTCTGCTAGATAAAGTGGACGGACAGGTCTTCCCACTCCATGCTGGCACTCCGTGACAACCTCGTTCAGTGTTCCAGCGCGCTGCGCGCGCATAAGCTGCGCACGTTGCTGACCATACTTGGACTGACGATCGGAGTGGCCACGCTCATCACGGTGATGACCATCGTGCAAGGCGCAAATCTTTATGTGGAGAACAAGATCGCGAATCTCGGCACCAATGTCTTCCAAATCGCACGCACGCCGTTCGCGGTGACGGACTTCAACATCATCATCAAGGCGCTCAAATACAAGAAGATCGAGCTGGACGATGTGCGGGCAGTCAGCGAAGGATGCCCCGTATGCGAAGAGGTCGGAGCCACAGCCAGCGCCACGGTGAGGGCAAGATACGGCGATAAGGAAGTGCAAGACGTAAGCTTCTACGGCCAAACACCCAGCATGGCGGATATCGATACGCGCGAGGTGGAGTTCGGGCGGTACTTCACCGCTTCGGAGGCCGAGCGTAACACAAACGTCTGCCTAATCGGCGACACGTTGGTGCAAAGGCTGTTTACTGGCGTAGACCCCATAGGCAGAAACATTCGCATCGGAAATGATGAGTTCATGGTCATCGGCATCATGGAGAAGATCGGGAGTGTCCTTGGCCAGGATCAGGACAACTTCGTTACCATACCTCTCCCTGTATTCTTGCGCATTCAAGGAATCCACGAGAGCCTGACGATCAATGTGAAGGCAAGAGCAGGGAGTTTCGAGACCGCTCAGGACCAGGCGCAGCTCATCTTGCGGGCGCGACGGCACCTGAGTGGCACTATGGAAAATGACTTTTTCATCGGCACGAAAGAGAGCTACATGGCACTGTGGCGCAGCATCAGTTCGGCATTTTTCGGGGTCTTCATCCTGGTGAGCACCATTTCGGTGGTCATCGGGGGCATCGTGATCATGAATGTGATGCTGGTCAGCGTGACGTTGCGGCGGCATGAAATCGGGGTGCGACGGGCCGTAGGCGCGACCCAGCGCGACATTCTCGGACAGTTTATTGCGGAAAGCATTGTGCAGTGCCTGGCGGGGGGAATCGCCGGCATCGCGTTGGGATTTCTGGTTGCGCTGCTTCTGCGTACCTACTCTCCTTTCCCCGCGTCGGTGCAGACCTGGGTCGCCCTCATGGGCGTGTTGATGAGTTCCGCGGTGGGCTTATTTTTTGGAATTTATCCAGCGCTTCGCGCGTCCCGGCTGGATCCGGTGATTGCTCTGAGGTCGGACTGATGGCTTTCATGACACTGGCGCAAGCGCGCGAAAACTTTTTCGCGGCGATGGGCACGCTACGTTCCTCCAAGTTGCGCTCTGCCCTGACGGTTCTCGGCATTGTGATCGGGGTCTCGTCGGTCATTTCCATGGCGGCGATCATTCAGGGGCTGAACAGATTCGTGCAGGACCGTGTGGAATCGCTCGGGTCGCGTACCTACTTTCTGACCCGTTTTCCACCCGGAACGGACCCCTCGCACTTGCCGGAACGGTTTCGCATACGCAGATATTTTGAGTACAACTACGACGAGTACATTCGGGCGTCGGCTCGAGACGTTGAGAACGTGACTATCTGTGGGACGCGCGGGTTTTTCCTCGGAGACTCCAACCTGATTACGAGCGGTGACCGAAGTGTCGAGAAGGTGATCGTTCGCGGGGCGGAACCGGAATACGTCGTGGCGCTCCCGCTATTCAACGTTGAGCGGGGACGCTTCATCAACGCGTTCGACCAGGAGCACGCGCGGCCCGTGGTGGTGCTGGGTGCATCCATCAGCGAGTCGCTTTTCCCGAATAGCGACGCGCTCGGCAAGACTGTGCGCATAAATGGCGCAGCCTATGAAGTCATCGGCGTCTTTAGTCATGACCAGGGGTTATTTCTGGGTCCCGGCGTGGATATTTTCGCCGTTATCCCGCTGAGCAACTTCAAGAAGCAGTATCCAGAGGCCAAAGAACTGATCATGATTTTCACTGTGCCCAAGAACGTGAATGTGGAAATGGCGCAGGCTGAAGTCGTTCAAGCGCTGCGCCGCCTGCGACGGGTTCCAGCTGACAAGGAAAACGATTTTGAACTGACCTCGCCGGACTTTCTCAGTAATTTGTGGAACCAGCTCACTGGCGCGCTGGTGATACTCACCACGGTGATCAGTTCCATCGGGCTGCTCGTGGGCGGCATTGGGGTAATGAATATCATGCTGATTTCCGTGACGGAGCGGACTCAGGAAATCGGCGTCCGCAAGGCCATCGGCGCGCGGAAGGCAGATGTGCGGCTGCAATTCCTGTTCGAAGCGGTTGTTCTGACGCTGGTTGGGGGCACCATCGGAATTCTCATGGGAGCAGGGATTTCGACCCTGGTGCGGACGCTGGTGCCTTCCGTTCCGGCGACGCTCTCCTACTTATGGGTTTCAATTGGATTTGCAATCTCAGTGGGTGTTGGGCTGTTCTTCGGCTACTATCCCGCGAATCTGGCGGCGAACCTCGATCCCATCGAAGCCTTGCGGTATGAATGAAGTTCAGCGTCCATCGGTGGCGCACGTTCATTCTTGTACCTTGTTTAGCAGGTGGCACGTCACATCACGGTTGCTGCTAGCGTTCCAAATTGCACCATGAAAATCGTACCTGCAGGTACGACTCGGACTCGTCACCGGTAAGCACGGCGAATGTGACTCATCCGTCGGGGGGCAACACCGCGTGGTATAATGAATTTGAGGAACTGCAATGCTCAGGCTCTCTCTCGCATTGCTTTGGTTGTTCTTCACCCCCGTCGTAACCATGGCCCAGCGTTACGGCCGTCCCTACTCGCTCGCGGAAAATCCCCAAGTCCTTCTCGAAGTTAAGGTTCAGCAACAACACCACTACTTCCGCGCCGCGGACCTCCGCAAGATGTCGCGGTCTTCTGTTACGCTCATCGACCCGGCCACCCACGTTTCTCACCTCTATGAAGGAGTCGCCCTCGACCAACTCCTTCCCGCGACCGCGCGCAGCTTACAAAACGAAAGAATCGATGTTGCGTTCGGCTCGCATCAGACCGTGACGTTCGCCGGCACCGATCTCGACCCTCAGTCGCAGCTACTCGTAGTCGACACCGTCGACGGAAAACCGCTCATTGGACACACTCCCTATTACCTTATTGCTCGACCCCGCGGCAAACCTCAGCAGACCATGGCCGATGTCCAGTGCATCACCATTCACTCCACCTGACGTTTTTCTTTTTATCCTGGCCGCCGATGCTTCTGAGTTGCCGGATCCCTCCCGTCAAATACAACAGGCTCGCGGGGGACGGCAGTGGGTCAACGCAGGAACAAGACCACTGCTGTCGCGTCATCGGCTAGGCGTCCTTGAGAAAATTCGTCGAGCGAGGCGAAAATCGCGTCCAGGAGTTCGCTGGCGCCTTTTGCGTGACTACCGAGGGCAGCTCTCCTCAGGCCATGCAGTCCCCATTCCTCGCCTGTCTGGTTGACAGCTTCGATCAGGCCGTCGGTATATGCGATGAGTACATCACCTGAATGCAGGCGATGGGTGCCTTCCTGGTAGGTCGAATCCGGAAAGAGCCCGAGGGGCAGCCCGGTAGTTTCGAGCACGACGCTCGGCGCGTCTGGACGAATGATTAGAGGTGGATTATGGCCTGCATTGGCGTAGCGCAGTGTCCGCGTTGCCAGATCGAAGACTCCAAAAAACAATGTGGCGAATTGGTCGGCGAGCGACGATTCGTGAAGCTGACGATTCACGGTGCCGAGCAACGCCGCGGGTTGACCGCCCACAAAGAAGGCCGCGGTTCGCAGCGAAGACTGGACATTTGCAATCATCAACGCAGCAGGCAGGCTTTTGCCAGAAGCATCCCCGATAGCGAAGGCCATGGAATCATGGGCAAGGGGCAGAAAGTCGTGGCAGTCACCGCCGAGAGCGCGCAGCTGTCGGCAACGCGCTGCATAAGCGATATCGAGCGAAGCAGGCACGGCCTGGTGCATAAAGCGCTGCTGTACATCGCAGGCTGTAGCCCAGTCTTGACTTACATCCACTACCATTGTATCGGACATGTTCTCGTACCTCTGTGAGAAGGTCGGCTCAGGAACGTCCAAATCGACACGCCGGCAGGAAGAAGAGTTTTCTGAAAAATCGAGGGAGGGCATGTCGAGAACCTCAGGAGGGCTCCGACATACATATGAACGCAGTCAGAATGAGCGAAGCAACAAGGGGGAAGAGATGAAATACATATTGCTGATGAGCGGCACGAAAGCCGGGGTGGATAGCTATATGGTTTGGTCCCAAAAGGACAGAGATACCCATATGGCCGTGTTGCAAAGCATTGCCAAGGATTTGACGGCTTCCGGGGAATTCGTTGCCACCCAAGGATTAGCCGTGCCACACGAGGCTAAGGTGATACGCGGAGAGAAAGGCAGCCTGCCGGTTACCGACGGCGTCTTCCCCGAGTCGAAGGAATTTCTGCTGGGGTATTGGATCGTGGACGTGGCAAATCCAGAGCGCGCCTACGCCATAGCGGGCCGAATTTCAGCCGCGCCGGGCCCCGGGGGCGTGCCGACCAACATGCCGATCGAAGTACGCGGGTTTGCATACTATCAGGAATCGAAATCCTGGGGGAGATGAAACCGGCGATGGCATCCCAAAAGAGCGGGACTGTTTTTTGCAGGGGTTGCCAAATCATCCTGACGAAACCACGCAAGGAATCGAGTTTCAGCCGTTCTCATTTTGTTCGCGTATGATTTCGCGGAGGTCGCGGCGATGATGAACTCACTGCTGCCAGTCCTGTTCCTGGCGCTCGTGTTATGGGGCGCATCCGGCGCAGATGCAAACGCTCAGAAGGCCAGCATCTCCTCGAAGAGCATCCAGCAGGAAGTGCTGTCCCTCCATTTCGCGAACAATGGACAACATGTGAGAGCTGAAGTGGGCCAACAGATCGAAATAACTCTCGGAATTGCGGGTCCGGCGCAGTATGGCAACCCCCTGGTGTCATCGACCGCCGTCCGGCTGGGGAGCACCGCCCTGGACTGGCCACCGAACCCGGGCGGGCCAACGTTTGTTTACATTTTCGAGGCCGCTGCGGTGGGAGAGGCACAGGTCATCGTTCCCATTCTCAATTCACTCGATGCAAATACTGCGAAAAAAAATACCTTTATTGCTACAATCCGAGTTGAAAAAGCTGGTGGAAAAGGAGTCGCATTCAGGAAGCTGGACCAGGCAAACACAGCGACGGGGACGCAGGCGTGGACAAACCTGCTCAACGACGTGGAACAGACCTTCACGCCATTGCTACCGAGGCTGACAAGCGTGGAAGTGGAGCTCGTGGTGGCGAACCCCGGCCCATCGGAAGAAGAGCTCACACTAAATTTGCTGGATGCCGAGGGAGAAGTACTGGCGGTGGTAACAAAAAGCGTGTCCGTCGAAGAGTGTGGCCACGTCCGGTTCTTTCTCCCCAGTGGTGTTTGGCAAGTATCGCCCGGGCAGGTTTACCGTATGCGGCTGCGAGGAGGCAGCCTGTACGGATGGAAATATGTCGTGGGTGGATATAAGAACGGGGCAGCGTCATTCAATGGCAGACCGCTCATGCAGGGTACCCGAAGCACGTTCTTGTTCCGGACATTCGGCGCGGAATGAAAACGGCGGAGCCGGGAGAATACAGAAAAGGACTCGTTGACGGGGCCGAAAGCTCGACCGGTACGATATACACGAACATCAGGCCGCCAGCTGTTTTCAACGATGAGCCTGTTTAGCCGAATCACCCATTAGTGCGATCAGCCCATCGGCGAGGGTGCCAC
>Ga0187781_10000801_pt1 | contig 23044 bp, 15 predicted proteins | sample 0715_SJ02_MP02_2_FD_132447 | JGI IMG/M metagenome (GOLD analysis project Ga0187781, IMG submission 132447) | Tropical peat soil microbial communities from peatlands in Department of Meta, Colombia - 0715_SJ02_MP02_20_MG | ecosystem: Environmental > Terrestrial > Soil > Wetlands > Peat | place... | reverse complement strand
CGCCGAAGGCGCCTTGGAGTGCGGCGGCTTGACGCCGCCTTTCCGCTACGCGTACGTACTCAGCGGGCCGTGGCGATCCCAAGGCGGCGTCAAGCCGCCGCACTCCAAGGCGCTTCGCGCATTCTCATGATTTCTGGCTGCCCGTCAGCAGACGGGCATGATCAACTGCTTTGAAAATCGTCGCCAACACCTCTCACCCTATCGCCCCTTTCCCCTCTTCCCTCTCCCCGGGGAGAGGGAAGAGGGGGGGAGCCGGGGTGAGGATCGTACTCTCCGGCTACGCGGGTTTGGCTTATTCGAGAACGAGCTCCAACGCGTCGAAGCAGCCCTTCCAACCCGTCTCAGTCTCTTTCGCGGCTTTTTCGGCCGCGAAGTGCTCGTGCGTCAGAAGGACCTCTGTGGAAGCGCCACGTTCCCAAAACTCCACCGTGACTTGCGTTTCAGATTCGAAATGGGCGAGGCTGCCGTCAGGCTGCCGCTTTTGCCAAGCCCAGGTGAAGACGAGTTTTTCCGGCCGTGTTACCTCGAGGAAAGTTCCCCGGCCAACGTACAGGTCGCCCGTGGCGCCATCGGTCACTTCCATCACGTATCGCCCGCCGGTCTTCGCGTCCAGCTCGAGATATTTTACGCGATGTGTCGGGACATCGCGGCACATCCATTGTTCTAGTCCTGCCTGGTCGACCCAGGCCCGGAAGACCTTCTCCCTTGGCGCCCTGAAAGTGCGCCGGACCTGGATGCGCATATCGGATTTTGGTCGTGAAGTGGCCATGGTTGATCCCCTTTTGGTAATTCGAGAAACAGCTTCAGCGCGTCAAACTGCTTTTCCCAAAACTCACGGTAGGGCTCGATCCATTCCGCCGCGCTCTTCATGGGGTTGGCAGCCAGCCGGCAGCGATGAATTCGCCCTTCTTTGCGCCTTGTGATAAGCTTTGCTCGTTCGAGCACTCGCAGGTGCTTGGCAATGCCGGGAAGGGAGATAGCGAAAGGCGCGGCCAAATCGCTCACCGAGGCTTCACCCCGCGCCAGGCGCGCCAGGATGCGGCGGCGCGTGGAATCGGCTAGCGCGCCGAAAGTGGCGTCGAGATGGGAGTCGGAATACTTAACCATGTGGTTTAGTATTGTTCCTCCTTTCTCTTGTGTCAAGATAAATGTGCGCGGCCCTAATCCCTCGATAACGGCAGGCGATAGAGGGGAACGGCTTGCCGTCCTCTGCTTGCCGGCCGTTGGCGCGCCGGCAGGGCAACCCCTACCCCTGCACCGCCAAGGAACTATTCATGTCGAATCAACTCCCCGCGTTGCGCCGTGCGCTCGACCTCATCCCCTCGCCGGAAGCCGACCGGCCGGGCCTCCTGATCCGCGATCCTTTTCGCTACACGGACACGGTGCTTTTTGTGCCGCGCGGGTGGGTGTGGCTGTTGAGCTGCCTGGACGGAGAGCACACCCAACTGGACGTGCAGGAGATCCTCACGCGCGCCACAGGTTCGTTGGTCTTCAGCGATGAGATTGCGGAGTTCGTCGACATTTTGCGCCAGCAGGGTTTTCTGGAGACCGAAGAGTTCGAAAGGATGCGAGAGCAGCGCCACAGAGAATTTCGTGCGCAGCTCGAGCGGCCCGCCGCCCACGCCGGCGCGGCGTATCCCGCCACGGCAGATGAAATCCACCGCACCTTCGAGGCCTACTTCCGTGAGGTGGACGTCGGCCAAGGCCCGTGCGACAAGCTGCTGGGCGTGGCCGCGCCCCACGTAAGCCCGGAAGGCGGACGGAACTGCTATGCCGAAACCTATCGGCGCCTGGCGGCATCCAAAGCACTGGCTCAGCGGACCTTTGTCGTGCTGGGCACCTCGCACTGGGGAGCACCGGGCAAGTTCGGCCTGAGCCACAAGCCCTTTGTGACTCCGCTGGGCGCTTTGCGCGTCGACGACGAACTCGTGGACTGGCTGGAGCAGCGGGGAGGCCCTGCAGTCACTCCCGAAGACTACTGTGGCGCGATCGAACACTCGATCGAATTCCAATGCGTCTTCCTCCAGTACGCGCTGGGGGCGGAGCTGAGAATTGTACCGATCCTTTGTGGCCCGCTAGGCGACAGCTCGGCCGAGAAAGCTGCCGACCCTGCCCACGAGGTCAACGCTGCCCGCGATCGAGACACCGAGTGTTTCTTGGGCGCGCTCGCCGAGATGGCCGAGAACCACCGCGATAGATTGTTTTGGGTTCTAGGCATCGACTTGACGCACCTTGGCCGTCGCTACGGCAACTCCTTCACGGCTCTGGCTAATCAAGGCCAGATGCTGGAGGTGGAGGAACAGGATCGGCGGCGCTTGGAATTGGTCTGTGCCGGTGACCACCAGGGGTTTCTGGATTTGGTGCAACCGGGAAAAGACGCACTGAACTGGTGCGGTTACTCAGCCCTGTATACTTTCCTGAGAACGGTGGGCAAGGCTCGCGGCCGATTATTGCGTTATGAGCAGTGGAACATCGACCCCCAGTCCGTGGTGAGCTTCGCGAGCCTGGAGTTTTGGGATGGCTAGCGCTAAAAATAAGTAGTTTCAGAAATCTCGCCTTGTGCTAAGATAGCGCGGAATTTTACCTATGATTGAGCGGCGGCAAGGCAAGCGTTACCCACTTAAACTCCCGGCGGAAGTGCGGTGGAAAGCCCCTGGCAAAGGTGCATGTCGGGCGCAGGGTGAAGTTGGAGATATCAGCTCCAGCGGGTTGCTCGTCGTCATCCCCAACCATTTGCCTCTCGGCACCACCATCAACGTCACTATCAACTTACCCGTCGAGTTGACGAAGGCTCCCGTCGAGCTGAATTGTACAGGGCGCGTGGTTCGCAAAAGCCACATCGGCAAGGGTCAGGGGATTTCGGCGATCATCGAAGACTTTCAGCTCCGGCCTGTGCGGAAAAGAGCTGCGAAAGCCTAAACTTCCTCAGCGTGCCGCTGGGCACGCTGGCAGATCGCTCCTATCGGCCAATGAAACAACAACAAAAACAAAAACGAATCCGGATTCTGTTAGCGGACCGGGAAGAGGTGTTTCGCCTTGGAATAAGGCAACTCTTCTCGCTCGAGGATGACTTGCGGGTCGTTGCCCAGGCCGCCACCAGCGAGCAGGCGGTGGCTATGGCGGAACGGTTCAGGCCGCACTTGATGATGGTTCAGGAGGAAATCGCCGCCGAACCGCCCGGTAACTTTCTGGAGCAGATCCGGCGTCTCGCGCCTCCCTGCAAGGTGATTATTACCGCTTCCAACCAAATCGGAAATGCCGCCTCGCGCTACCTCGAAGCGGGAGCCGCGGATGTGATTCCAAGGTCCGCGGTGCTTTCCCGGTTCGTCAAGTGTGTCAGGGACGCGATGAAGAACAAGGCGTCAGCACCACGGGTGATCGAGCCCCTGCTCGTGAAGACGGTCGAGTATGCGCAAAAGCCTCTGGTACGGCCGGTCGATACGTTGACGCGGCGCGAGAAGAGTGTCATCGCTTGCCTCATGCAAGGGTTCCCCAACCGGCAGATTTCCCAGCATCTGGCCATCGCGGAGCAGACGGTGAAGAACCATTTGCGTTCCATCTTTGATAAGGTGGGGGTTTCGGACCGTTTGGAACTGGTGCTCTACGCCCTTCACCACAAGCTCGATCTGCCGCTCATCGAAACGCAACCGGTACAGGTTTCAACCGCCCGGTCCCAATCATAAGGCCGCCCGCTTTCATACGCAGCAGGCACTGGCCTGCTCCGATCCTGCTGTCGCGACGCCGATAGCAGGATGAGAGGCCAGCCTTGCGCCTCCGCGTGCTCCTGCGGGGCAGGGTCCCAAGCCGATCGGCACTTCGGGTAACAGTTGCTTTGATAATTCCGGCCAAGACGCCTCACCCTTTCACCCCTGCCCCTCTTCCCTCTCCCCGGGGAGAGGGAAGAGGGGGAGGAGAGTTGGGGTTATTTTTATGGTTTCCGGGTCCCCGTGATCGGACGCGCATGAGTGAGCGCGATGGAGTTTGAAGTTGCTGGCCCTGAGGTTACGCCGCTTGACGTACCGTGCGGATTTGATAATCGTCAATGACGGCGCCGATCCCGAAGGGAAACGACTCCGCTTCCCTTTGCCCCACCACACGCGCCTGGCAGCGCAGTTTAAGTGGAACTTTGGTAATTTCAGCAGGCAGTGTTACAGTCAGAATGATTCGCGTGTTCGGGCGTAGCTGCGAAGGCAGCCGCATGAATACTCCGTTGCCGCTCATCGTCGTGATCCTACCTTGTATCCGATGCACCTTTCCCGGCCCAGTCTTCCATTGCACGTGGACTGGAAATTCCACCGGAAACCTGATCCCTAATCGAAGGCAGTTCAAAGTCACCTCCCTGGCAAATGCGCTTTCCAGACCCGCTGCGGGCCCGGGGGCATTCGCCGGCCGGTGTGCAGTCGGCCGGCAAAGCCAACTTCGGCCCCGCCGCCCACCCTGTTTCGAGGGAACTGGTGGGCGACGCTTTATTCATATCGCTTTATTCCATCCGGCTCAAGACTACTAAAGTACCAAGAGGTACTAGGGTTTTTTGCGACCACGCTTTTGATCGCGCGCCCGCCTCCCGAGTTGCGCCGCAGGCGCCGTGGAGTGCGGCGGCTCGACGCCGCCTTTCCATTACTCGTACGTGTTCGGCACGCCGTGGCGATCCCAAGGCGGCGTCAAGCCGCCGCACTCCACGGCGCTGCGCGCATTTTCATGTTTCCTGGGACCGAAGTTATAATGTTGTCTACGTTGAACGCGCCCATGAGCGAATTCTCCACACCTTTGATGAGGCAATACAGCGCCATTAAGGAGCGCCATCCCAACGCGCTGCTGCTGTTTCGCCTGGGAGACTTCTACGAACTCTTCTTCGAGGACGCGGTGGTGGCTGCGAAGGAGCTGCAAATCACGCTGACCTCCCGCAACAAAGAGAAGGGCGTGGCGATCCCGATGTGCGGCGTTCCCTACCACGCCGCGGAGGGTTACATCGCCAAGCTCGTTCGCCGCGGCTTTCGTGTGGCCATCTGCGACCAGATGGAAGACCCGCGCTTTGCCGCCAAACTGGTGAAGCGTGAAGTTACTCGAGTAGTGACGCCGGGCACGGCCACGGACACACAGATGCTCGAACCGCGGGAGAACAACTACCTGGCGGCCGTGGCGGAGAGGGATGGCCAGGTGGGCGTGGCTTTCGTGGACCTCTCGACCGGCGACTTCCGCGCCACCGAGTTCTCCGGCCCCGAGGCCACGGCACGCCTGCAAGAGGAACTCGAGCGTATGCGCCCCAGCGAGCTTCTGGTAGCCTCGCGCCCCACCAGCCCTTCGGAAGCTCGCTCCGTTCCCGTGGCCTCGCTCACCCAAACCCCGCTCGAGGATTGGGTGTTCGCCGAGGAATATGGCGCCCGCCTGCTGCGCGACCATTTCCGCGTGGCCACGCTGGCTGGCTACGGCCTGGAGGGCCGCCCGCTGGCGGTGGCAGCCGCCGGGGCCGCGCTCCACTACGCTCGGGAGACTCAGCGGGGCTCGCTTTCCCACCTGGACGGAATCCGTTTCTACCAGCAGCAGGATTCGTTGGTCCTCGACCCCGCTACCTTGCGCAACCTCGAGTTGATTGAGCCCGCCTTCGGGGAATCGCGCGCCGCTACGCTCCTGGGTGTGCTGGACGATTGCGTCACCTCGCTGGGCGCGCGCAAGCTGAAGGCCTGGCTGCTCCGCCCTTCGCTCGACCGCGCCGAGCTCGAGGCGCGCCTGGATGCGGTGGAGGAGTTCCTCAAATCTACCATCGAGCGGGAGGAACTGCGCCGCGCCATGGCCGGCGTGCAGGATCTCGAGCGCCTGCTGAGCAAAGTGACGCTCGAAACCGCTCACGCCCGCGACCTGCTGGCGGTGAAGCAATCGTTCCAGGCCCTGCCGCTCCTGCGGGCTTCGCTCCAGCCTTTCCAGGCGGCTCGCCTCAAGCAGCTTTGGCAGAACCTGGACGAACTGGCCGACGTCCGCGACCTGCTGGAGAAGGCGATCCATCCCGATCCCCCGGTGCTGCTGAACGAGGGAGGATTGATCCGGCAAGGCTACAGCGCCGAGCTCGACGAACTCCGCGACCTCAGCCAAAACAGCAAGCAGCGCCTGGCCCAGATCGAAGCCCGCGAGCGCGAGCGCAGCGGCATTGCCTCCCTCAAGGTCCGCTTTAACAACATCTTCGGCTACTACATCGAGATTTCTAAATCTAATCTCCACCTCGCTCCCGCGGATTACGAACGCAAGCAGACGCTCGTGAACGCCGAAAGGTTCACCACTCCGGAGCTGAAAGAATTAGAGGCCAAAATCCTGGACGCGGAAGACCGCAGCCGTAGCCTCGAACGCGAGCTTTTTCTGGCCATCCGGCGCCAGATAGCGGGCGAGGCGCGGCGCATCCGCCAAACCGCCGCGGCGCTGGCGGAACTCGACGTATTGGCCTGCTTTGCCCACCTCGCCGCGCAGCGCCATTACCTCCGCCCGGAATTTTCCGCTGACGGCGAGCTGCTCATCGAGCGCGGACGGCACCCTGTGATCGAGCGCCTCAGCGAAGAGGGCCAGTCGGGTAAATTCGTTCCGAATGATCTTTATATGAACGGCAGCACCGACCTGATCCTGATCATCACCGGGCCGAACATGGGGGGCAAGTCGACTTACCTGCGCCAGGCCGCCCTGATCGCGCTGATGGCCCAGATGGGAAGCTTCGTTCCTGCGGCGCGCGCCCGGCTTCCTATTTTCGACCGCATTTTCACCCGCATCGGGGCCTCCGACAACCTGGCCCGGGGCCGCTCGACATTTATGGTGGAGATGACCGAGGCGGCGAGCATTCTGAACACCGCCACCCCGCGCAGCTTCGTCTTGCTGGACGAAGTCGGGCGCGGCACGGCCACCTTCGACGGCTTGGCCATTGCCTGGGCGGTCGTCGAGCACCTTCAGACACGCACCCGCCCCAAGACCCTCTTCGCCACTCACTATCACGAGCTCACCGAACTCGCCGAACTGCTTCCCGGCGTGCGCAATTATCATGTTTCGGTGCGTGAATCCGGGACCAACATCGTTTTTCTGCGCAAGGTGGAACCGGGAAGCGCCGACAAGAGCTACGGCATCGAAGTCGCGCGCCTGGCCGGGCTGCCCAATAAAGTAATCGCCCGCGCTCGCGAAATCCTGAAGCGCCACGAACAGACGGAGCACACCTTGAGCGAACTCCTGGCCGCCAAGCCGGACAAGAGCGAAAGCCTGCCCGTGCAGCTTACGATTTTCACGCCCTTGAATGTGGAGGTCGTGAATGCCATCGAGAAGGCCGACCTCGATAATTTGAAGCCGATTGAAGCCCTGAATCTGCTCTCGGAGCTGAAGAAACAAATCCAGTCGTGAATGCTCCCGGTGAAAACAACCTCGGCCAACTGCTGATCCTGGCACTTAAAGAGCTCCGCTGGGATTCTTCGCTCGAGCGCCTCCTCGATCGCTTCCGCCCAGGCGGAATTCTCATCGACGCGCCGCTCACCGCCGGCGTCGAAGCTCTCGCTGAGTTTCTCTCCAAGGCAGCCGGCGCGGTCGCAACCCTTCCGCTGCTAACCATCAGGGAGGAAGGCGGCGCCATGGATCCGCTTCGCGCCTTTCTCCCTTCCCTGCCCTCGCCGCGCGCCGCCGCGCAAAGAGGGGATTCGGCGGTGCGGCGCCTGGGCGACCTTGTAGGCTCGGCCCTGCGCCTGCTGGGCTTCAACACCGATCTGGCTCCCTTGCTTGACCTCGCCATGCCTGACGAAACGCGAGTCTTCAGCCCCGAGCCTGCGCAGACGGCGAGGTCTGCGGCGGCGTGGCTCGACGGCCTCAAACTTCACGGCGGCCTCGCTTGTGGAAAGCACTTCCCCGGCCTCGCAGGCGCGCGATCCTCGAACCCCGCAGAGCCACCTTTGGTTTCCAAGTCGATGGCCGAATTATGGCGCGACGATCTGCTCCCTTACCGGGCGCTCTTGCCCCGCCTTCCCATCCTTCTGGTAAGCTCGGCGGCCTACAAAGCTTATGACTTCGATCTACCGCAATCCGCTGGATTGTCTTCCAAAGTTGTGGAGGGACTGCTCCGCGTCAAGCTCGGCTATGACGGCGTCGCCATTGCCTACGGACTTGAATGGGAGAACGTTCGCGGATCTCTGCGCCTCGAGGAAGCGGCGGTGCAGGCCCTGCGCGCGGGGTGCGACATGCTGCTGGTGGAGGATGCAGGAGTCGCTGAACGCATGCGGGCGGCCCTGCGGGACGCCCTCGACTCCGGAAAACTTTCCAGCCTCCGGGTCGAGCAGTCTCTGAAGCGCCTTCAGACTGCGAAACGCGCGCTGACCCCGGCCGGATCGGTGCCGCGACGCTCGCTGGACCGGCTGGTCAAAGAGTTCACGCACTTCTCGCGCCAGTTTTAAGGGAATCGCAACCGCGTAATTGCGCGAAGCGCCTTGGAGTGCGGCGGCTTGACGCCGCCTTCGCACGTACCTGACCCAAACGGCCGGACCGGCACCCAACCTCAAGCCGGCGGCTTGACGCCTTGGCACGTACCGGACCCAATCGGCCGGACCGGCGCCCAACCTCAAGGCGGCGTCAAGCCGCCGCACTCCAAGGTGCCTTCGGCACACGAATTTCAACGCCGCGGAGAATATTCTTGAGCGCTCTCCTCTCCTAAATCTATAATTCTCTTTACAAGATGCGCGACCCTTACCCAACCAATTCTTCGCTCGTCACTCGTCACTCATCACTCGTCACTTCCTTCCGGGAGGCCGCATGAGTGTGCGCGTTTGCGTTCTGGGAAGCGGCAGCAAGGGCAATTGCACGCTGGTGGCGACCGAGAAAACCCGGCTGCTGATCGACGCCGGCTTGAGCTGCCGGGAGACGTACGCGCGCCTGGCGAAGGTTGGCGAATCGGCCGAAGGTCTGGACGCTATCGTCATCTCGCACGAGCACACCGACCACATCAACGGCCTGCGGGTGCTGGCGCAAAATGGCAATCTGCCCGTATATATTTCGCGGGCTACCTGCGAGGCGGTTCGCCGGGACGATGAGATCAGGAAGAAGCTGACGAAATTCGAATACATTGCCGCCAGTGAGAAGTTTACGATCCGCGACATCGAGGTGACGCCCTTCCCCATACCGCACGATGCCGTCGATCCAGTGGCGTTCACTTTGAGTGTCGAGGGCATTCGAATCAGTGTGGTGACCGACCTGGGATTTATTCCCGAGATCGTCAAGCAGCGCGTCAGAGGCAGCCATCTTCTGGTTTTCGAGTCCAACCATGACCTTGAGATGTTGAAGCTCGGCCCTTACCCTTGGGACGTCAAACAACGCGTGATGAGCCGCACGGGTCATCTCTCGAACCATGCCACGGCTACTTTTCTCGCCGAAGAATTTGACGGTTCGGCCGCCGTCCTGGTGCTCGCTCACCTGAGCGAAACCAATAACCACCCCGAGATCGCCCGCCTCAGCGCGGAGCAGGCTCTCGCCCAGCGCGCCCGAACCTTGCTCGAAAGCACCCAGCTCCATCTGGCCAGCCAGACCCAGCCCACGGAAGTCTTCCGGTTTTGAAAGGCAGGCGTCAGGGCTTCACAATGATAAGACGAGTTGAACCGCGCGGATCGATGGCCGCGAAACAAAGTGAGCTTCTCCGTGCGCTCTGTGCCACCAATCCCTCAACACAGAGAACACAGAGAGTCTCAGTGATCTCTGTGTTCCATCTTTAGAAGCCACGAAGAACACAGAGATGAAAACACCTCTACTGACTCCTGCCTCCTGTCTTGTGCTACGATGGCACGCTTGAGATCATAATCCAAACCCGGAGAGATACCGTGATTCCTCGCTACACTCGCCCGGAAATGGGCCGCATCTGGACAGACGAAAACAAATTTCAAAAATGGCTCGAGGTGGAAATCGCCACCGCCGAGGTTGAAGCGGAGGCGGGCCTGATCCCCAAGAGCGCGGCGCGGGCCATTCGGCGCAAAGCGCGCTTTGGAGTCGAGCGCATTCTCGAGATCGAGCGCGAGGTGAAGCACGACGTGATTGCTTTCACCACCAATGTCGCCGAGCACATTGGACGCGAGGGCCGCTACCTGCATTACGGCCTAACCTCGAACGACGTGGTGGACACCGCGCAGGCCCTGCAAATCCGCGAAGCCTCGGCACTGCTCCTGGCCGGGCAGAAACGTCTGGGCGAAGTTTTGAAAAAACGCGCCTTGGAATTCAAACACACGCCGATGATCGGACGCACGCACGGCATCCACGCCGAGCCTATAACCTTCGGCAGCAAGCTCGCCATCTGGTTCGAGGAAAACCGCCGCAACACGGAGCGCCTGGCTTACGCGGCGGAGCAGATGCGAGTCGGCAAAATCTCCGGGGCGGTGGGCACCTACACGCATTTGCCGCCCTCCCTCGAGAAAAAGATCTGCGTGCGCCTGGGCCTGGCCCCGGCGCCCGTCTCCTCGCAGGTCATTCAGCGCGACCGGCACGCCTTCTACGTCTGCACGCTGGCCGTCTGCGCGGCCTCGCTCGAGAAGATCGCGCTCGAAGTTCGCGGCCTGCAGCGCACGGAGGTGCGCGAGGCCGAGGAATACTTCTCGCCGGGGCAGAAGGGTTCCTCCGCGATGCCGCACAAGCGCAATCCGGTGACGGCCGAGCAGATTTGCGGACTGGCGCGCGTGGTCCGCGCCAACGCCCAGGCCGCGCTCGAAAACGTGGCGCTCTGGCACGAGCGCGACATCTCCCACTCTTCCGTCGAGCGCGTGATCCTGCCGGATTCGACGATTCTGCTCGATTACCTTCTGGCCAAAACCACCAGGCTGGTGGAGACCATGTTCGTGTATCCCGATCGCATGCGGGAAAACCTCGACCTGCTGAAAGGCCTGATCTTCTCCGGCCAGTTGCTGCTCGATCTGGTGGAGAAAGGCGTGTCGCGTGAAGAAGCCTACCGCTGGGTGCAGCGCAACGCCATGCAGGTTTGGGCGACACGCGAGGAGTTCCGCAGCCTGGCCGAGCGCGATGAGGACATCCGCCGCCACCTGACGCCGGACGAGATTGCGCGAGTTTTCCACCTCGAACGCTACCTCAAACACGTGGACGAGATTTTCCGGAGGGTGTTCGGGAAGTAGGGGTAGGGCTTGCCCTACCCCAGGCCGGCGGCCCGCAACAGGGGGACGGCAAGCCGTCCCCCTACATGGATTCCAGCACGAAAACGGCGGCGTCGGCGCGCAGATTGGGGAGGAAGCTCACCTCGGTATACTTGGCTTGGGGCGAGGTGCGAAGGGGAATCTCACGCAGAATTCTCAATTCGGCTTTGCCGCAGAAGTCTCTGAAGTCGCGCAGGGTGGTCAAGTGGATGTTGAGCGTTTCGTACCACTCATGAGGCAGCTTCAGGGTCTTGGGCATGCGGCCTCGCAGGGCAAGCTGCATGCGCACGCGCCAGTGAGCGAAATTAGGAAAGCTCACGATGCAGCGCTTGCCGACGCGGGCCATTTCCCGGATGAGCACCATCGGCTTGTGGAGCACCTGGATGGTGTTGGTCGAGATGACATAGTCGACGGAACCGTCCGGGTAGTCGGCCAATCCCTCGTCCAGGTCGCCGTGGTGGACGCTGAACAAGCCCCTGGCAACGCAAGCCTGAATGCAGGCCTCCGACAACTCGATGCCCTCCGCCCGCACACCCTTCAACACTTTGAGCGCCAGCAGCAGGTCGCCTTCCCCGCACCCCAGGTCCAGCACGCGCGAAGCGGATTCGACGAGGCTTAGAATCAGCTTGTGCTCGGGAGTAAGGCGGACCAAGCCCCCGGCTTCAGGCAATCGGATTTCTTCGGTCAATCCGCCCATACTCGTGCTGTCGTTGCGAACCCGGCGAGCGACCTGAAAGCCCCAAAGGGGCGACCTACCAAAGCCGGTGGCACTTTGGAAGGGCGGGGCTTCAGCCCCGCCACCTCGGGGAGAATGAAAGCTTGGGCCTTTAGGCCCCGAAGCCACCTTGCCTCAGGGGCTAAAGCCCCGCCCTTCCCCACACTCCGCAATACGACACAGACTTTGGTTGACGAGTGCTAGCTCCCACCGTGGACCGGGTCGTATTCATTTCGTACACCAGTGGTTTTACGCCTTCGCCTTCCAACCGTGGCTGAGAAAGTTGCTGATGAGCGAAGTCAGTTGTTGCGACTCGAGCAAGAAGGCATCGTGGCCGTAGTCGGTCTGTATTTCGGTGAAGATGACGTCGGCCTGCGCACGCCGCAAAGCGCTGACAGTTTCCTTAGACTGGTAAGTGGGAAACAACCAGTCCGACGAAAACGAAATGACCAGAAACCGCGTCTTGACGCCCGCAAACGCCTCCTCGAGGCTTCCGTAGGCCGAAGCGAGGTCGAAATAGTCCATTGCCTTGGTAATATACAAATAAGAATTAGCATCGAACCGATTGACGAAATGGTTTCCCTTGTAGCGCAGATAGCTCTCCACCTGGAAGTCAGCGCGGAAATCGTAACCGTAGGCCGACTTATCCTGAAGCCGGCGCCCGAACTTCTGGTGCATCGACCGGTCGGAGAGATAAGTGATGTGGCCGATCATCCTGGCAATGGAAAGCCCGTGGCGGGGCACGGCCCTTCCGTAGTAGTCGCCTTCCCGCCAGTTCGGGTCCGACTGAATGGCTTGCCGGCCGACTTCGTTAAAGGCGATGGCTTGCGCGGAGAGCTTGCTGGTGGTGGCAATCGGGATGGCGAGGCGCACCCTCTCAGGGTAGCTCGCGACCCACTGCAACACTTGCATGCCGCCCGTCGAGCCGCCTACCACTCCCAATAATTGTTTAATACCCAGATGGTCGATAAGAACTTTTTGGGTATCAACCCAATCGCGAACCGTCACCATAGGAAAGGTGAGCCCGTAGGGACGCCCGGTGCAGGGATCGACGGAACTCGGACCCGTCGATCCCTTGCAGCCGCCAATCACGTTCGAGCAAATGAGGAAGTACTTCCGGGTGTCGAAAGCCTTGCCGGGCCCGATCATGATATCCCACCAGCCCGGCTGCTTCTCCCGCGCGTGGTGGTAGCCCGCGGCGTGGGCGTCGCCGGAAAGCGCGTGCACCACCAGAATGGCATTGTCGCGCGCTTCGTTCAGCTCGCCGTAGGTCTCGTACGCCAGCGTCACGGGCCCCAGCCGGCGCCCGCACTCGAGCGTGATCTCGCTCGGGGGCGCGGCGAAGGTGAGCTGCTTGGTTTCGACGATTCCGACCGATCCCTCTTCCGGCATGGGTGCTTTTACCCCCTCACCCGTCCCGCGACTGGCCCACCGGCCGGGCGAAGCCCGGCTTTGGAGTGCGGCAGCTTGCTGCCGCTTTCCCCGGCGCGAGCTTGCTCGCGCCCTCTCCGCGGCGTCCCGGATGCCGGCCAGCAAGCTGGCGCACTCCCAAGCGCCTGCGGCGCCGCTAACTGGCGGTGGCGGCGCGCAGGGCCTGGTCGATATCCGCGATGATGTCCTCGACATCCTCGATGCCGACCGAAAGTCGCACGTATTCATCCGTCACCCCGGTCTGGGCTTGCTCCTCGGGTGTGAGCTGCGAGTGCGTGGTGGTGGCCGGATGGATGATCAAGGATTTCGCATCGCCGATGTTGGCGAGGTGACTGAACAGCTTCACGCTGTTGATCAGCTTGATGCCGGCCTCCCTGCCGCCTTTGATGCCGAAGCCCACGATGGCGCCCTGGCCGTCGGGCAGGTACTTCTTCGCACGGGCGTAATCGGGATGGTTAGGCAGGCCGGGGTAGTTGACCCACTCGACGGCGGGATGCTTTTCGAGAAACTCCGCCGCGGCCAGTGCGTTCTGGGAATGGCGCTCCAGCCGCAAGTGCAGCGTCTCCAGCCCCAGCAAGGTCAAAAACGCTCCCCAGGGACTCTGCGCGGCGCCTGTGTCGCGCAGCCAGTGAGTCCGGATGTAAATGATGTAGGCGATATTGCCGATGGGCCGTAGCGCTTCCTCGAACACCACGCCGTGGTAGGCGGGGTCGGGAGCGGTGAATTCCGGCCACTTCTGAGGCTCCTTGGCCCAGGGAAACCGGCCGCTATCCACGACCGCGCCGCCAATGTGCACGCCGTGCCCTCCGATGAATTTCGTGGTCGAATACACCACGATATCGAACCCATGTTCGATAGGGCGGAAGAGCGCCGGCGTCAGGACCGTGTTGTCTATAATCGCCGGCAACCCATGGCGGTGGGCGATGTCCGTAATCTCGCGGTAGTCGGGTACGTCGTTCTTCGGGTTGCCGGGCGTTTCGATGTAGATCGCTCGGGTTTTCTCATCCACCAACTTGCTGATATCTGCGGGGCGCTTGGGATCGAAGAACCGCACTTCGACGCCGAGCTTCGGGAAGGTTTGTGTGAAAAGTGTCCACGTGCCGCCGTAGAGACTGTTCGCGGAAATGAAGTTTTGACCCGCGTGGGTGATGGTCAAGATCGCCGCAGTTTCAGCGGCCTGGCCGCTCGCAAACGCCAGCCCTGCGGCGCCGCCGTCAAGGGCCGCAAGGCGCTTCTCGAGGACGTCGGTGGTGGGATTCATCAGGCGGGTGTAGATGTTGCCGAATTCGCGCAAGGCAAAGAGATTGGCGGCGTGCGCTGCGTCGTGGAACACGTAACTTGTGGTCGAATAGATCGGCACCGCCCTCGCCGTCGTGGTGGGGTCGGGAACCTGACCGGCGTGCAACGCCTGCGTTCCGAGCCGGTATGGGGGTGTGTCGTTGGACATCTAGGTTTCTCCTTTGTTCCTGAAGTGTGCGTCGTCCCAAAGCATCCAATCCAACCCCGGAGGGGTTGAATTCGACCCCTGCGGGGTCGATAAGGCACTCAACGTATGCCCCGCGTCCGTAGGTTTCACCTACGGCTAATGACCTTCATGCCCTTCGGGCATCTTGGGCGGGCAGGCAGCAGCCGTTATACGGCCAGCGCGTGTTCCGGGCTCAGATATCGCTCCTCAAATTCTGCCAGCCTGGGCCGAATCGCTTCTTCCTCCTCCACGCTGCCCTTGACGGCGCCAATCGTCTTCAGCCCATTGCCCGTGATGGTAATCACTATGGACTCTTCCCGGTTGAGTTGCCCCTGGGCGAGCAGTTTGCGCGTCACCGCAACTGTCACGCCGCCTGCGGTTTCGGTGAAGATGCCTTCCGTTTCCGCCAGCAGGCGGATGCCCTCGAGGAGTTCCCGGTCCTCCACGTCCTCGGCGGCGCCGCCCGACGCAAGGATTCTCTTCACGGCGTAGGTGCCATCCGCCGGATTACCGATGGCCAGAGACTTGGCGATGGTCCGCGGTTTCTGAGGTTCGATCTCAAAGGTGCCGCGCTTTGCCGCCGTGCTGATCGGCGAGCAGCCCGTCGCCTGGGCGCCGAAAAACTTCGTGCTCTCCCGCGCCACCCAGCCCAATTCTCGTAACTCCTCAAAGGCCTTGTAGATTTTATTGATCAGCGCCCCGCCCGCCATGGGGACGACAATGTTCTGCGGCAAGCGCCAGCCAAGCTGCTCGGCGATTTCAAATCCCACCGTTTTCGACCCCTCGGCGTAATAAGACCTCAGATTCACATTCACAATTCCCCAGGAGTGCTTCTGCGCAACTTCCGAACAGAGGCGATTCACTTGATCGTAGTTTCCTTGGACCTTGACGAGATTGGCCCCATAAATACGGGTGGCGACGATTTTCTCGAGTTCGAGGTCGCCGGGCACGAAGATGAAAGTCTTGAATCCCGCCGCCGCCGATTGGGCGGCGACGGCGTTGGCCAGGTTGCCGGTCGAGGAGCAGCCCACGGTGTCAAAGCCGAACTCGCGCGCCTTGCTGAGCGCCACGGCCACCACGCGGTCTTTGAAAGAGAGCGTGGGGTGATTCACCGAGTCGTTCTTGACATAGAGCTCGCGCACCCCCAGGGCTCGCGCCAGCCGCGGCGCCGCCACCAGCGGCGTGAATCCTGTGGCGCGTCCCACGCAGGGCTCGTCGTCAAGCGGCAGCAACTCGCGGTACCGCCACATATTGGCCGGACGCCCGGCGATGTCCTCGCGCCTCAGGTCTGCCCAGAGCCGCCCGTAATCGTAAACAACTTCCAAGGGCGCCCAACATTCCTCACACGCTGCCAGCGGCTCTAATGGATACGTCCGCTCGCAATCACGACATTTAAGATGAACTGCGTAATTCACGATTCCTCCCTTCACGGTTTCGGTCCCTCCGCCCTTTGCGGGTTCGCCCCCTCGCCCCCTCTTAGCGTCCACTCCCTCGCCCCCCTTTTCGACCCCGCCCCTCGCCCCCTTGGGGGAGAGGGTGGACCGCGACGGCGTTTTCATCAGCCGGCGCGGGCCGGGTGTGGGGGTGCTGCCCACCTCTCCCCCCTTTCGAATCCGTTCCCTCGCCCCCCTTTTCGACCCCGCCCCTCGCCCCCTTGGGGGAGAGGGCGGACCGCGACGGCGTTTTCATCAGCCGGCGCGGGCCGGGTGAGGGGGTCCTGCCCACCTCTCCCCCCTTTCGAATCCGTTCCCTCGCCCCCTCTTTGGAGTCCGTTCCCTCGCCCCCTTGGGGGAGAGGGTGGACCGCGACGGCGTTTTCATCAGCCGGCGCGGGCCGGGTGAAAGGGCACCGCTCATCCGAGTCGTCCCGATTGTGACTGGGGAAACAGCGGAAAATCGTCGAAGAGGCTCAAAACTCAAAAGCCTCTTCCGGCTGGGAAGAGGCTCATTAAAAACCTTGCGGCCCCTCTCATCTTCCCCATATCCGGGCGGGAGTTGGCACCTGTCCCCCGATCTATGATCGGAGCGGTTGTCGTGGCGTCATCGGGCCCGTCCCTCGGCCACTCTAGATGAGATTCAGGGTTACTGAATCAAATATTCAATTGTCACAAACAGATTAGGAAAACGCGGATACCTTGTCAAGAAAAAAGTGCACGAAGACGTCAGGTATCGGATCGGTGGTACAGGCCCGTCGGCGCACGCGCACCCAGAAACTATGAAAATGCGCGAAGCGCCTTGGAGTGCGGCGGCTTGACGCCGCCCTGGGATCGCACGGCGCGTCGAATACGCAACGCGAGTGGTGAGAAGGCGGCGTCAAGCCGCCGCACTCCAAGGTGCCTTCGGCACAAGCATTATTCACGGCAGTCGTTCATGCCGCCATCGGCGCTCGGCCTCGCGACGCAGGGCGCGAAGCAGCAAGAGGCGAATCAGCCACATGCCCACGCCAAAGCGCCAGTAATAGCGGCGGAACCTGGCTCGTGCCGCGGCATCGGTGCCCGCGGCGCGGGTTTCTGTTGAGAATCTGCAGCTCGACTGGTCCAGAGGTTGAGCTTCGAGGGTCCAGACGATCTTCACCCGGCCAGGCTCACTATACGCGGCAAACCGTTCGGGAGGAACGGGAGTCATCACCACATCCGCCATCCACGGCTGGCAGACGGTTCCCGCCACCAGCCAGCGGCCCTTCTCTTCGGCGAGAATGCCCCAGCCCATGGCGAGCAACTCTTTCACAAATCCGCGCGACCAATCCGTCCCCGCAGTCTCGGCGCCCAGGATTATCGCGCGCAGCCTGAAGATGGCTCGCACCAGCGGTACCGTTCGAATGTCCATACTCCAGGCTGTGTCATACACGAACGTGGCGGGAGCGTGAATCATGATCTGGTGTCGATGCCGCATGGCCGGATCGGGAATGAACCCGTCGAGGAGGGAGGACGTCACGGATGTAGAAATCATGAGCAGACTGCGGGGGTTTTTCGCTTCGCTCGCTCGGATGTCCTATGGAAGGGCGGGGCTTCAGCCCCGCCGCCTTGGGCCCGGATAAGCTATGGGCCTTTAGGCCCTGAAGCCGTCTCGCTTCAGGGGCTAAAGCCCCTTCCCATCACGCGCGTCGGGCGGCGGGGCTGAAGCCCCGCCCTTCCGTCTGACTTTCATTTCCATAGGTGGGCCGCAGGCCCATGACCGCTCAGGATAACGGCGCCAACTACCCGCCCGTACCGCTCGAGGCAGCCCGCGGCGGCGGGGGCACGACGGCCATGGGCACTCTGGCGAAGGCCACGCGGTCGTGCGCCGGATCGAGGACGTTGACCTGCAACGTGTAGCGGCCGGGGCGAAACTTCGCCAAGGGAATCTGCACAAGGTAGCTCGCTTTGCCGTCGGGGGACTTCCCCACTTTTCCCGCGAAGGGACCGGCATCGGCGACCTTCGCACCCTTGCGGAAGAAGGCCAGCGCCACCGAGGGTGGAACGGCGGCGTTTGCGTCATTGGGCGCGTTGGCCTTTGAGGCGGGTTTGCCGGTATAGGACTGAAGCAGCACGTAGAGGTCCTGATTGGTTCGAAACACGTTCGTCACGCTGGGCAACACGGACCGGTCTTCGAGCGCTAAGGGATCATCGCCTTTCGAACGGGCCTTGCGCCCGCCCTCCGGCTTCACTTCGTTCGAGAGCACGATCGAACTCAACGCCAGCCCGCCTGAGGGCACGGGCGGCAAATTGAGCGGTTCCTCGAACGTCCCCATTTTCCCGGTCTGATTTTCTCTCACCAGAACCTTAAGCTGAAACTTGCCGGGGGGCAGCACCAAACTTCCTTCATAGAGGAAATTCCCGGCCAGCAGCATGTCGTACGATTCGCCGCTGACTTTCACCGGCAGCGTATCCCGCAGCACTCCGGCCGGCTTTCCGGACGCATCGGTAGCGCGCCAGATGAAATCAAACTCTGTTTCATGCGTACTGGATTTCTTCAGCAACTGCACCGCCGAGCCCGCTATTTTGGCCGCCAGCACAACGTAATAGGTATTGTCGGGGCGAAGGAAGTAGGAGGCATCCACGACAAACGGCAAGTCCAGAAAAGGTTCGTCGAGGTTGATCGCCTGCTGGAGCTGCGCCTCTTTGTCTTCGCGCGTGAACTGGCGGAAATTCTTCGGCGCATAGTAGCCGGGCCGCGCTTCGACTTTCATGCCGGGCCGCGTGACCTCGACGCGGATTTTGCGGAAGCGTCCGTCGGAGCGAGTGTTGCTGGGCGAATAGCCCAGCAGATAATAGCTGGAGTTCTCCGACTGGATTTCCTGGAAAGCTTCGCCAAAATCGTTGGTGTCGTAAAAAGTCCTGCCGCCCGTATCCTGCGCCAGCGAGGCGAGGGTTTCGCGGCTGCTGTGCATCGAGGAGAATTGCGAGGTGGTGGCCACATCCCGGTACACCGCCGAACCGGAAGGACTGGCGGCGGTCGCGTCGCCGCCCGGCGGCAACGCCAGCAAGCCGCGCGTATCCATGGTGTAAAGCGAAACATTCGACTGGTTCGCGGCCGCAACGGTGGCCATCAACTGCGCCTGGTTCTCGATTCCCGTGCCGGTGATGCCGCTCGAGAAGTGAATCACCGACTTGCGGCCCGGAACCCCGCGCAGCATATCCGCCAGGGATTCGATAGCGGCCAGCTTTTCGTCGGTGTTGAAGATATTGAACTCCGTCTCGTCCGGCGTGAACGCATCGGAAGTGTCCTGGGTAACTATCTCTTGGCCCGAGGCATCGGTGCCGCCCGCCGCGCCCACGGCCCCGTTGGCGGCCAGGTTGGACGATTCCTCTCCCACCAGAATACTGTTCAATGATTTGGAAAGAGCGTCGCGGTCGTTGGTAAAATTCTGCACCACCCGCAGGCTCGAGGTGTAGGTCACCACCGCCACCAGGTCCGCCGGCGTCAGCCGCTGCTTCACAAATGTGGTCGCCGCTTTCAAGGCGCGCATCAGGTCGTCCGGCTGCATCGAGGAGACGTCGAAAAACAGCAGCGTCAGCCGGTGGTCCTGTAAAACCTGCGCGGGTGTAACATTGGGTGGAAGCTTATCCAGGCTGATGGTGGGCGGCGGGCCATTGGCCGTGCTGGCCTGCGCCAGCTTCTCGACGTTTTCCAAGCTGAAAGAAGTAATGCTTTGCGGCTCCCCATCTTCATAAACGCGGAAATCTTTCGCCTCGAGATCGGTGACCGGCTTCCCCTTGGCAGTGACGCGGACGTCGACCAGCACCACGTTCGTCTGGCTTTTCAGAACAAAGCCCTGTCGCGGCGCGCCGGCCGATGGCGCGCCGGCCTGTTCGCTGGCGCCGGTTTGCTGCGCGTTCGTATTCTGTCCCTCGAGCGCCAGCGGCGCCGCCGACAAACCGAACACCAGCCCGGCAATGACGAGCTTGCCGAGAACGATTCGTGTATTACCCTGCATAGTAATGCCTTTCAAGTTGAGAGTCGAAAGTTGGGTAGCGCGGATCCCCGGTCTTGGGGTCCGCGGCTCTTCCGTAACATCTTCAAAAAACCGCGGACCCCAAAACCGGGGGTCCGCGCTACCGTACTCTGGACTCTCGACTCTCAACTCTCGACTGCTCTCAGAATCTCAGCCGCAGCGAAAACACCACGCTGCGCATGGCCCCCACGCTGGTGACGCGCCCGAAGCCCTCGCCGTTGACCACCGTCGAGAGGCCCGTGAACTTAGGCGTGTTAAAAATATCATTCGAACTCACGCGGAAGTCGCCCTGAATCCCGCGTTCGCGGGAAAAAACCACCAGCTTATCGAGCGACATATTGAAATTCACGAACCCCGGGCCGGGAATCGTGTCGCGTCCTGCATCGCCGTATCCGCCCGCGGGGGGAAGCGAAAAGGCCGCGGTGTTGAAGTAATCCAGCGCCGTGCGCTGGGAGCGAGGCAGTTCCACCGGCAAACCTGTGGCGTCGGCGCGCAGATTCGAAATCGCCGCCGTGCCCGCCCGGTTGCTCAGGTTGCCCAATATCTGGGCGGTGTTCGGCGTTCCGGACTGGAGGGTGGTGATGCCGCTGAACTGCCATCCCCCGAACACCCGGGTCATCGTGCCGCCGTGATTAAGCCAGCGCCGCTGCTCGCCGAAGGGGAGTTGATAGACGTCGTTGATGAGCAGCTTGTTGCGCACATCAAAGGTGGAAAGGCCCCACTCCGCTTTCAAGTTCTGGTAGTCCTGGGCGACGACGTTCCCGCTGCCGCCCACGCTCGCCGCATCGTCGAGCGACTTTGAAAAAACATACTGACCGCTCATCGAGAAGCCGCCGTGGAATTGGCGGCGCAGTCCCACTTGCAAGGCGTTATAGATGGAATTTGCGCCGTCGGTCTCGTAGGTGAATGCCAAGGTGTTTTTGAGCGCGGTGGTGGATCCCGTGGTGATGGGGGCCCCGGGCGGCAACTGGTCCGGAGCCAGGAGCAGTTGCAGCTTAGTTCCTTTAGTGCCCAAATACGCGACGGAGAGAATCACGTTGCGTACGAATTCATCCTCGATCGAGAAGTTCCACGTCTGCGCATAGGGCGTGCGAAAGTTAGGATCGAGCGCGAAGGTGTTGCTCAGAATATTCGACCCCAAAGTCGGAAAGCCGTTTTGCAGGGACAGCGGCTGCTTGGGAGTGGTGACCAGAGTAGAGGCCGTGGCAAAGGGCGGCTGGCTGGCCATATTCGTATAGATTCTGGAATAGAGGTTGCCATCGTAGAAAACGCCGTAGCCGCTGCGCAGCACCAAAGAGTGTTTCGACCAGGGTCGGTAAGCCAGGCCGATGCGAGGAGCGAAATTGTGGGCGTCACCGCGCAGCAAGGAGCTGGGCAGACCCTCGGGGTTCTGGCCGGTGACCCTGGCCGGCGAGATAAAGCCGTTGCCGAACGTCAAGTCGGCAAGACGGCCGTACTTCTCCGTGAAGGGTTGGAAATATTCGTAGCGCAGGCCGTAAAGGACCGTCAGGTGCGCCGTGGCCCGCCAGTCGTCCTGAAGAAAACCATCGTAGACCCAGGAGCGGAAATAATTGCTGGTGTCGCCGAAGCGAACCGAAGTAGTCTGCGGCAGGCCGAGCAGAAAATCGGCAAAGTCGAATCCCGTGTTCGAGACGGGAAGGCCGTTGGCGCCGAAATCGCTGGTGGTGTAGCCGCTGAATTCGAACGTCCCGCGGGCGTTGGGGTCGGTTAGAAGATTCTGCTGGACGCGCCGGATCTCGCCTCCAAAGCGCAGATTGTGCTTCCCCGAATTGCGGAGAAAGATATCAATCGCGCGCAACGTTTGATTGCGAGTGAGCGAGGGAATCACGTCATTCAAACCCGTGAAGTTGGTGAACTGAGCCATGGGCAGACCCCAGTCGATGGGGCTGGTCGAAATGCCCTCAATGCCGAGGTCGCCCGCAATGTCCTCTTTGTACGCGAACCCGTTCAGCAAGTCCGTTCTCTGCCGGTTGAAGTTCGCGGTGAGCGTGTTGACCGTGCGGGCCCCGAAAGTGTGGATCTCGCTGACGTTCATGTTCTGGCCGCGCACCGAGCTGGTGGAGGTTAAAGACGGAAAGTTCCCCACCGAGTCCGTGCGCGTGGAATTGAAGTAGTACAGACCATTCAGGCTGTCTTTGGGAGAAATCTGGTATCCGATGCGGCCCATCACCCGGTCGTTGGCGGAAGGCAAAGATTCCTGGAGATGATAATTCTGAATGGTGGCGCCGGGAACGTTAGGCAGCGGAATGTAATTCAACAAGCCCAATGCGGCTTGATTTATGCACGACATCGGCACTGTGTTGTTGGGGAACGGAGTGCCTGGTGCCGGCGCGGGGCACGCGGGATTGGTATTGAAGGCATCGTAAATGAGCGGGAAAGAGCCCGCCCCCGATCCCGTCGGAATCTCTGCTCCGGAAAAATTGCCCATGCGCTCGAGGGCTGTGGGCACGGTGGCGTAGTTATCGAAGGGGCTCTTGCCTCGCGTCAGATTGTAATTAACGAAGAAACTTGTCTTGTTCCCGCCGTTATAAATCTTGGGGATCACCAGCGGCCCACCCAGCGTCACGTTGAGCTGCTCCGAGAAGGACGGAATCTGCGGCGACTCTGCCACGTTCAACGGATAGGGACGCGCGTCGAACACCGAGTTGGTGTAACTTTCCATGATGTTGCCGCGCAGCCGATTCACGCGCGCCCGGCGTCCCGCCCAGTTCCCGCCCCCGCCGCCGCCGAACCCTCCGGAGCCTCCGGGACCGCGACCGGCGCCGCCGTCGCCGGCGGTGAAGTTCCCGCCGCCGCCGCCGCCCCCGCCGCCGAAGCCCCCATAGCCCCCTGTTCTTTCGTTAAGAGCAT
>Ga0187781_10000800_pt1 | contig 23065 bp, 18 predicted proteins | sample 0715_SJ02_MP02_2_FD_132447 | JGI IMG/M metagenome (GOLD analysis project Ga0187781, IMG submission 132447) | Tropical peat soil microbial communities from peatlands in Department of Meta, Colombia - 0715_SJ02_MP02_20_MG | ecosystem: Environmental > Terrestrial > Soil > Wetlands > Peat | place... | reverse complement strand
GACTACCTGCGCGACAACCTCGCCTTCAGGCTCGAGGACCGGGTGCAGCGCACACTCGCCTTCGCCGTGGTCGACGAGGTCGACTCGATCCTGATCGACGAGGCGCGCACGCCGCTCATCATCTCCGGGCCCGCCGAGGAGAGCACCGAGCTTTACCTGCGCATCAATCAGCTGGTGCCGAAGCTGACGCGGCAAAAGAAGGACGACGAGGAGGGCCCGGGTGACTTCTCGGTGGACGAGAAGACCAAGCAGGTGCACATCACCGAGGCCGGGCACGAGCACGTCGAGCGCCTGATGGCGGACGCCGGGCTGCTGCGCGAGGGCGAAAGCCTGTACGACCCGGCCAACATCCGCCTGATGCATCACCTCAACGCGGCGCTGCGCGCGCACGCGCTCTACAAGCGCGACGTCGAATACATCGTGCGCAACGGCGAGATCATCATCGTCGATGAGTTCACCGGCCGCACCATGATCGGCCGGCGCTGGTCCGACGGGCTGCACCAGGCGGTCGAGGCCAAGGAGGGCGTGCGGGTACGCGAGGAAAACCAGACGGTCGCCTCGATCACGTTCCAGAACTACTTCCGCATCTACCGGAAGCTCTCGGGGATGACCGGCACCGCCGACACCGAGGCGCCCGAGTTCCTGCAGATCTACGGCCTCGAGGTGGTGGTCATTCCGACCCACCGCCCGATGGTGCGCAAGGACAATTCCGACTTCGTCTACCTCACGCAGAACGACAAGTTCCAGGCGATCATCGAGGACATCCGCGACTGCGTCGAGCGCGGCCAGCCGGCGCTGGTCGGCACCACCTCGATCGAGACCTCGGAATACCTGTCGGGGCTGCTGCAGAAGCAGAGCGTCGGGCACCAGGTGCTGAATGCCAAGCAGCACGAGCGCGAGGCGCATATCGTCGCCCAGGCGGGCCGGCCCGGCACCGTCACCATCGCCACCAACATGGCGGGCCGCGGCACCGACATCGTGCTCGGCGGCAACCTCGAGGCGGAGCTGCACGCCGCGGGCGAGATCGACGCGGCGGCGCGCGAGCGGCTGCGCGCCGAGTGGCAGGCGCGGCACGACCAGGTGGTCGCCGCCGGCGGACTGCACATCATCGGTACCGAGCGCCACGAGTCGCGCCGCATCGACAACCAGCTGCGCGGTCGTTCGGGCCGCCAGGGCGACCCGGGCTCGAGCCGTTTCTACCTGTCGATGGAGGACAACCTGATGCGCATCTTCGGCGACCCGGTGCGCACCAAGCGGCTGCTGCAGATCGCCGGCATGAAGGCGGGCGAAGTGATCGAGAGTGGCATGCTCACCCGCCAGATCGAGAAGGCGCAGCGCAAGGTCGAGTCGCACAACTTCGACATCAGAAAGCAGCTGCTGCTGTTCGACGACGTCGCCAACGATCAGCGCAAGGTCGTCTATCACCAGCGCACCGAGATCATGGGCACCGAGGACCTGTCGGCGGCGATCCGCGGCCTGATGGAGGACTCGGTGGGCGGACTGCTGGACGAGCACATGCCGAAGCACGCCGCGCCCGGCGACTGGGACCTGGCCGGCCTCGCCGCGGCGGTGCTGCGCGACTTCAACACGCGCATCGATCCGCAGGCCTGGCTCAGGGAGGAGCCGGAGCTCGAGGAGCAGGCGCTGCGCGAGCGCGTGCTGCGCGCCGTGGACGAGGCCTACGTCGCCAAGGCGGCGCGCGTCGGGGCCGCCAACCTGCGGCTTGCGGAAAAAGAGGTCATGCTGCAGAAGCTCGACCAGCACTGGCGCGAGCATCTGGCGGGGATGGAATACCTCAAGCAGGGCATCCACCTGCGCGGCTACGCGCAGAAGGACTACCGCTACGAATTCAAGCGCGAAGCCTTCGAGCTGTTCGCCGCGATGCTCGAGCGCGTCAAGTACGAGACTTCCTCGTTCATGGCGAAGATCGAGATCCGCACTCCGGAGGAGCTGCAGCGCGAGGAGGAGGAGCGCTACCGCCGGCTGATGCGCGCCCTCGAGGCGCAGCACGCGGAAATGGGCTCGCTGCTCGCCGGCAATGGCGCCGCCGATCCCGCGCAGGTCCAGGCGGCGCTCGCCGCCGCCGCGGCATCGCCGGCCGCCCGCGCCGGCATGCGCGGCACGCCGCAGCCGGCCCCGCCCCCGCCGCCCGCGCCCGAAGCCGCCGCCCCCTTCGTGCGTGGCGAGAGGAAGGTCGGGCGCAACGAGCCCTGCCCGTGCGGCTCGGGCAAGAAATACAAGCACTGCCACGGCGCGCTCTCGAGCGTCGAGTAAGCGCTGCGTACGCCTGGCGCCTGGCTCCCATGATCCTGGTCGTGGCGGCGGCACTCTACGACGCTCGCGGTCGGGTCCTCATCGCGCAACGGCCGCAGGGTAAGCATCAGGCGGGCCGCTGGGAGTTCCCGGGAGGCAAGGTGGCGCCGGGCGAGTCCGAGGCCGCCGCGCTCGCACGCGAGCTGCACGAGGAGCTCGGCATCGATGTGACCGCGAGCCGGCCGTTCATGAGGCTCGAGCATTCCTACCCGGACGCCCAAGTCGAGCTTTCGATGTGGATCGTCGAGCGTTTTTCCGGAAGTCCGCGCGGCCTCGATGGACAGAAGCTCCGTTGGGTCGCGCCCGCGGACCTCATGCACGCGGATCTGCTCGAAGCCGACCGGCCGTTCGTCGAGGCGCTGCGGGATCTGCCGCCACCGCAAGCTCTTGAAGCTTGAGGCCCGGGCCCGCATTGGGGGGCGTGTACAATGACTTCAGCAACGAAATGGAATTGATATGGCCGCTCCGAATGATCTTCCCGAAGTCGAGCTCGACCCCAGGAACCTCTACCGCGAGGACGTCTTCACCGATCGCCGCGCGGGCAGCATCCGCCGCCTGACGCCGGTGACGGCCGACGGCTCGCCCGATGCCGGGCGCGCGGTGCTGTTCTCCGGTCAGACGCAGCTGCTCACCCCGGCGGGAATTCTGCCGCTCGGGTTCGAGATCGAGGCCGGCACGCTCGAGGAGGCGCTCAAGAAATTCCCGGACGGCGTCAAGGTCGCGCTCGAGCAGGCGATCGATGAGGCGCGGGAGCTGCGCCGCGAGGCCGCCTCGCGCATCGTGGTCCCGGAAGTCGGTGTGGGTGCCGGGCCCGCGCCCGGTGCCGGCGGCGGCAAGATCAAGTTCCCCTAGCCATGAAAGCCGAGCGCTCCCTCTGGGTCGCGGCGACCCTGGCCGCCTTGAGTTTCGGCGCCCTGCTCGCGGCCTGCGAGAGCGCGCAGCTCGGCAACCGCGAGCCGGCCTCGGGCCCGGGACCCGGCGGCAAGCCGATGCCCACGGCCTCGGAAACGGTGATCGGGGTGCCGCCGGTGGCCAGCGCGCCGACCGTAGCCGCTGCGCCGATCTATCCGCTCACGGCCCAGGTCGGTGTCAGTGACAATTTCTTCGGCACACACGTCGCCGATCCCTACCGCTGGCTCGAGGATCTCGGCTCGCCGGCGGTGGCGCAGTGGGTGGCGGCGCAGAACGCCGTGTCCCGGCCCCTGCTCGAGGAGCTTCCGCAGCGCGCGTGGCTGAAGAAGCGCCTCACTGAGCTGTGGAACTACGAGCGCTACGACCTGCCGGTCAAGCGCGGCGCACATTATTTCTACCTGCGCAACGACGGCAGGCAGAACCAGAGCGTGCTGTACGTCTCCGAGCGGCTCGAGACGGACGGGCGCGTGCTGTTCGATCCGAACACGGTACGCGCCGATGCCACCGTCGCGCTCGCGGAGTTCACGCCCGACGAGCAGGGGAGCGTGGTCGCCTACGCCACCTCCGACGGCGGCACGGACTGGCAGATCTGGCGCTTCCGCCGCGTGAGCGATGCGACCGATCTCCCCGACGAGCTGCGCTACACCAAGTTCTGGGGGGTGTCTTGGGCTCACGACGGCTCGGGGGTCTACTACAGCCGCTATCCGACGCTCGCCGAGGGGCGCGGTGACGATGCCGGGCGGCCGGCGCTCTACTTTCACGCGCTCGGCACCCCGCAGGACCAGGACCGCCTGGTGTACGAGGTGAAGGATAACGCGACCCGCATTCCCTCCGGCCGCGTGACCGAGGACGGCAGCTACCTCGTCATCACGCTGGTCGAGGGCTACGAGACGAACGGCGTGGAGCTCCTCGACCTGCGCCGCCCGGGGGCGAAGCCGCAGCCACTGTTCGCCGAGTGGGACGCGCTCTACACCTTCATCGGCGCGCGCGGCGATGAGCTCTATTTCCGCACCACCAAGGATGCACCCTTCGGCCGCGTCATCGCGGTGGATGCGCGCGGCGCCCCACCCGTGCCACGCACCGTGGTGCCCGAGGGCAGCACGGCTCTGGAAGAGGCGAGCTATGTGGGCGGGCGCATCCTCGCGCGCTACGTGGAGGACGCCCACGGCGTGGCGCGCGTCTACGAGCGCGACGGCCGGCCGGTCGGCGAGGTGCCGCTGCCCGGCAAGGGCGGAGTCGACGGCCTGCGCGGCGAGGGCAGGCAGACGGAGACCTTCTTCGGCTACACCGACTACCTGACACCGCACCGCATCTATCGGCTCGACGTCGCCTCGAACCAGGCGACGCTATGGCGCGAGCCGCACCTCCCGGCCGCGACTGCCGCCTACGTGACCGAGCAGGTGTTCTTCCACAGCAAGGACGGCACACGCGTGCCGATGTACATCACGCACCAGCGAGACGCGCCTAAGGACAGCAACCAGCCGGTGCTGCTCTACGGTTATGGCGGATTCAACGTCTCGCTCACGCCGCAATTCCGCCCGCAGGTGCTGGCATGGCTCGAGCTGGGCGGCGTCTATGCCGAGGCCAACCTGCGCGGCGGCGGGGAGTACGGCGAGGCCTGGCACAAGGCCGGTACGCTCGCCAACAAGCAGCACGTGTTCGATGACTTCATTGCCGCCGGCGAGTACCTGATCCGCGAGCACTATACGCGCAGCGCGCGCTTGGGGATTTACGGCCGCAGCAACGGCGGGTTGCTGATCGGCGCGGTGCTGACGCAGCGGCCCGAGCTGTTCGGCGTGGCGCTGCCGGCGGTGGGTGTGCTCGACATGCTGCGCTACCAGACCGCGAGCGCCAACGCGCGCCAGTGGTCGTCGGACTTCGGGCTCGCCGAGGACAGTGAGCAGTTTCGCGCCCTGTATGCCTATTCGCCGTACCAGAACGTGAAGAAGGGCACCTGCTATCCGCCGACCCTCATCACGACTGCGGACCACGACGATCGCGTCGTGCCGTGGCACAGCTACAAGTTCGCGGCGGCGCTGCAGGCGGCGCAGAGCTGCCCCAATCCCGTCCTGATCCGCGTCGAGACCCGCGCCGGCCACGGCGCCGGTAAACCCGTCTGGATGCAGATCGACGACTACGCCGACCAGTGGGCGTTTCTCGCCAAGTGGCTGGGGGTGAGCGCGCCGGGGGCCGAGCCGCAGGGGCCGGCCCCTGCGGGAGCGCCTTGAGGCGGTGCGCGACCGTTGACCACCGTCAATTGCCGCGGATCAGCGCGCGGACCTGCTGCGTCCTCAGGTCGAACACCGCGAGTACGCGGCGGCTTCCGCCCCACATGAGCATCGTGTTGGCCTGATCGGCCGGCAGCCCCAACTGCGCGATGCGGCTCTCGAGCGCGTGCTTTTCCGCCGGGGAGAAGTAGTGCAGCTCATCGAGCCGCACGAGACGCTCGCGCAACTCGGGCAGTCCCTGCTCCCAGGGCCGGAAATAGCGCGGCATCTGGATGACGTCCGTCCCGCCGAATGCTGAGCCCAACACGATCTTCTTTGCCTCTTCGGGGTTATCCGGCAACGGCGCCCAGATCCAGCGCGGCAGGCTGTACCACCAGGGAGCGAGCGCCGGATTCTCGCGGCGCCCTGCCACGATGTCGTCCCACCGGAGGTCCGATGCCTGCACGAGTTCCAGCCGGTCGACCGAGAAGGTGTAGTAGAGCGGCCGCCCCTGCCAGAGCGTGACGCTGCCGTAACCGAGCGCAATTAGCTGCACCGCGACGATGATCGCGATGTCGCGGGCCAGCTCCGTGCGGCTCTTGCCCGGGTTCGCCACGATCAGCGTCAACGACGGCCCGAGTACCAGGTCCACCATGACCACGATACCGACGACGTGCAGCACGCCGGCCAGATACCACCCGGGCCAGCGGTACCAGCCGAGCCAGAAGGCGCCCAACACCAGCGTGAGTGCGAGCGCGCTGCCTGCGAGGTGCAGGCCGAACGCCTGAAGGCGCAAGCTCATGAGCGTGGGGGTTTGGCCGGCGTCTGGGGCGGCGGGTTTTCCTCGGGTGCGGCCGCCGGGTCGCCCGGGATCGCGCGTTGCTCCGAAAACCAGGCGCCGAGGTCGATCAGCCGGCAGCGCTCGCTGCAGAAGGGACGGAACGGCGCGCTCGCCCAGTCGAGCTCGCGTCCGCATGTGGGACATGCAACCGTCGTGGGACTCACCGCCGCGGGCGCCTCAGGTGCAGCAGCTGAGCGTGAATGGGACGTCTTCCTCGGTCTGGGTCGGGCGCGAGCTGAGGCCGTTCCAGGCGAGGAAGCGCAGATTGCAGCGGTGGTGGCTGCCGCTGATCTCCGGATAGAGTCCCGCCGCAGCCGGCAGCGAGATGCGCAGCAGCTGCAGCGGGTGGTCGCGATCGAACGCGATGTTGAAGGTTCCGCCCTTTGCGACTTCCTCGCGTGTTCGCCCGTTCTGGCGCGTGAGCCACAGGAGCTCGGCGATCGCGTCGCACAACGGCCGCAGCAGCCCGAGCCACTGACTGAACGCGCGCATGCGCTGCTCGTCGGGCTGCGAGAGCCAGAAGTAATAATCCGGCAGGTCGAACTCGCAGGTGCCTCCGGGTATCGCCGTGCGCAGCTTGATGGCGTTGAGGAACTCCGAGTCGCGCAGCGGCTGCAAGACCGCGGAGCCTGCTCCCGTCAGATCGGCCCGTAGCCGGAGCAGATTCGACATCAGGGTCTTCAGGCGCTGCGCGTCCACCCCGGGGCGGGACTGGAACTCGTTGAGCGAGGCGAGCTGGCTCTCGAGCTCCTTGAGCACGTCCGAGCGGACATCGCCGCGCGTCATGATGGCGAGGATATCGATCAGGCTCGACATGGCGGAGCGGCTGCCCCACTGGCTCGCCATCTCGTTGTGATACAGGGCCTGGTTGTAGAGGAAGTCGAGCCGCAGGAAGGTGCGCATGCGCTCATTCAACGGCTGCTCGAACACGAGCAGCCCGGCCTCGGGCTCAGCCGCCGCGGCGACCTCGGACTCGGACAGGGCGGATTCGACCATGGCGCTATTGTGCTTGACGCGTGCCGGGTCCGTAAACGGCCGCGGAGCGCTCACGCAGCCTGAGGCGCCGCGTTGGTGGCGCGGACTGCGCGCTCCTTTAGGAGCCCGGGGCGCGCGCGAGCTCGAGATAGCGCGCGTGGAGTGCCGCGACCTGGGCCTGAACCGCGCTCATGTCGGCGTCGTTCCTGATCACGTCGTCCGCCGCTTTGAGGCGCGCGCTGCGCGAGACCTGTGCGTCGAGGATCGCCTGCGCCTCGGCGCGCGTCGAGCGGTCGCGCGCGAGCAGGCGGCGGATCTGCAGCTCCTCCTCGCAGTCGACGACCAGTACGCGATCCACGTGTGCGCCGAGATTCTTCTCGACCAGCAGCGGGATCACCAGAATCTGGTAGGGGCCGCCGGCCGCGGCCGAGCGCGCCTCGAGCGCGGCGCCGATCGCCGGGTGCGTCAGATTCTCGAGATCGGCGCGTGCCTTGGGGTCGGAGAACACGATGTTGCGCAGCGCGGGCCGGTCGAGATGCCCGTCGGGTGTCAGGATGCCGCGGCCGAAGCGCTCCACCAGCCGCTCGAGCGGCGGCTGGCCGGGCTCGACCACCTCGCGTGCCACCTGGTCGCTGTCGAGGATCGGGACACCGAGGGCGCCGAAGAACTTCGCGGCCGTCGACTTGCCGCTCGCGATCCCGCCGGTGAGCCCGACGCGGAAGATGCGCGCAGCCGCAGGCGTGCTCACGGCGGCTTACCTGAAGAGCGCGAGGTATCGGCCGACGAGCCCGTGGCCGAACATCAGCACCAACCAGCCGGCTGCGGCGAGGAATGGGCCGAAGGGGATCGGTGTCGCGCGGCTCTGCCGCCGGATGGCGAGCATGGCAATGCCGACGACGGCGCCGACCACGGCGGCGATCAGGATGACGGGCAGGAGCAACTGCCAGCCGAGCCACGCGCCGAGCGCCGACAGCAGCTTGAAGTCCCCGTACCCCATGCCCTCCTTCCCGGTGACCAAGCGGAACAGATGATAGACGCTCCAGAGACTCAGGTAACCCGCCACCGCGCCGATCAGGCTCGAGCGCACGTCGACCGGGAGCGGGGCGCCGCCCTGCGGGCCCCACAGGCTCAGCGTGAGGCCGAGCCAGAGCAGCGGCAGCGTCAGGCTGTCGGGAAGCAGTTGCGTGTCGATGTCGATGAAGGTGAGCGCGATGAGGAACCAGGTGAGAACGAGGGCGGCGAGCGCGGGCCAGCCAAACCCGAAGCGCACCGCCACCCACGCCGAGAGAATCCCGGTCAGGAGCTCTACCAGCGGATAGCGCACCGAGATTGGCGCTCCGCAGTGCGCGCACCGCCCACGCAGGAACAGCCAGGATACCAGCGGGATGTTCTGCAGCGCGGTGATCGGTGCCTTGCATGCGGGGCAGGCGGAGCGGGGCACGACGAGATTGAAGCGCTCGCCCGTGGCGGCCGCCACGGTCGCCGCGTGCGGGTCATGATCCGCAAGCTCGGCACACTGCGCGCGCCACTCGCGGTCGAGCATGAGCGGCAGGCGGTAGATGACGACGTTCAAGAAGCTGCCGACCGCGAGGCCGAGCACCAGGCAGGTGCCGACGAACAATGCGGGGGAGTCTGCCAGCAACCCGATCACCGACATGGAGGAATTGGTCTCCTAAAGAAAACGCCGCGCATGGCGCGGCGCTTTCGCGAGCGAGTCCTGGACCTGGTTCGTCAGACGACCGAACCGAGCTTGAAGATCGGCAGATACATGGCGATGACCAGGCCGCCGACCAGCACACCCAGCACCACCATGATCAGCGGTTCCATCAGGCTCGACATCGCGTCCACGGCGTTGTCTACCTCGGCCTCGTAGAAAGTCGCTACCTTTCCCGACATCTCGTCGAGCGAGCCCGATTCCTCGCCCACCGCGATCATCTGGTTGACCATGTTGGGAAAGAGGCCCGTGGCCTCCATGGCGCGCTGCAGGCGCTGTCCGGTGGCGACCTCGTCGCGCATCCTGAGCACCGCGGTCTCGTAGACGATGTTGCCGGTCGCGCCGGCAACGGAGTCGAGCGCCTCGACCAGCGGCACGCCGGCTGCGAACATGGTCGAGAGCGTGCGCGCGTAGCGGGCGATGGCCGACTTGTTGAGAATCGGGCCGATCACCGGCAGCTTCAGCACCACCCGATCGAGGAACTGCCGCATCGCCCTCGAGCGCTTCTTGAAGTAGAAGAATGACCACCCGAGCCCGACCAGAACGACGCCGAGATAAAGACCGTCGTGCTGCACGAATTTGGAGAGGTTGATGACCATCTGCGTAAAGGCAGGCAGATCCGCACCGAATCCCTTGTAGAGCGCCTCGAACTGCGGAATCACGAAGATCAGCAGCACCACGGTGACAACCACCGCTACCACCAGCACCGCCGCCGGGTAGAACAGGGCCTTCTTCACCTTTTTCTTCAGCGCTTCGGTCTTTTCCTTGTAGGTGGCGACCTTGTCGAGCAGGGTCTCGAGAGCGCCGGCCTGCTCGCCGGCCTCCACGAGGTTGACGTACAGATCATCGAAATAGAGCGGGTGCCTGCCGAGCGCCTCGTGGAGCGAGCTGCCGCCTTCGACGTCGCCCTTGATGTCGAGAATCAGCTTCTGCATCGCGGCCTTCTCGTTGCCGGCGCCGACGATCTCGAAGGCCTGGACGAGCGGTATGCCGGCGGCGAGCATGGTGGCGAGCTGGCGGCTGAACACCGCGATGTCGCCCATGTCCACGCTGCCGCCGCGGCGGCTGTCGCGCTGCTTGCGGATCCGCGACGGTGCGATGCCCTGCCGACGGAGCTCCGCACGTAACGCCGCCTCGTCCGGCGCGAGGCTCTTGCCCTTGATGCGCGCACCGCGCTTGTCGCGTCCCTCCCAGGCGAAAGGAACATCGCGCTTGATGGTCCGGACGGTGGCCGTTGCTGCAGCTGCCTGTGCCATGAGTCGTTACCCTGCTGCGTCACTCGGTGGTGACGCTGTTGACTTCTTCGAGACTGGTGATCCCGTTCTTGACCTTCTCGAGCCCTGCGCGCCGAAGGTCCCAGACCCCTTCCTTGGCCGCCTGGGCGCCGATCTCGACCGCGCTCCCCCCAGCCAGGATGATGCGCGCGATGGATTCGGTCACCGGCAGCACCTGGTAGATGCCGGCCCGTCCCTTGTAGCCGTCGGTGCAGTTGGCGCAACCCTTGGGCCCGAAGATCTTGAGGCCCGACACCACGTCCATCTCGGAGAACCCCTCTTTGAGGAGCGCTTCGCGCGGGATGTCAACCAGCTGCTTGCAGTTGCCGCACAGGCGCCGCGCCAGGCGCTGCGCGATGATGAGGCTCACCGAGGTCGCGATCGCATAGGGCTTGACTCCCATGTCGACGAGTCGTGTGAGGGTCTGCGGCGCGTCGTTAGTGTGCAGCGTCGAGAGCACGAGGTGGCCGGTCTGGGCCGCCTTGATGGCGATCTCCGCCGTCTCGAGGTCGCGGATCTCGCCGACCATGATGACGTCCGGGTCCTGGCGCAGGAAGGCGCGCATCGCCGCCGCGAAGGTGAGGCCCACCTTGGAGTTGACGTTGACCTGGTTGACGCCGGGCAGATTGATTTCCGCCGGGTCTTCCGCGGTCGAGATGTTGGTGTCCTCACGGTTCAAGATGTTGAGGCCGGTGTAGAGCGACACCGTCTTGCCGCTACCGGTCGGTCCGGTGACCAGGATCATGCCCTGCGGCTTCGCCAGGTACTTGTTGTAGAGGTCCTTCTGGAAGGCCTCGTAGCCGAGGGAGTCGATGCCGAGCATCGCCTGCGCGGGATCGAGAATACGCAGCACGATCTTCTCGCCGAAGAGCGTCGGGCAGGTGCTCACGCGGAAGTCGATGGCGCGTGTCTTGGAGAGCCGCATCTTGATGCGGCCGTCCTGCGGGACGCGCCGCTCGGCGATGTCGAGGCGCGACATCACTTTGAGGCGCGCGGAGAGCTTGGGCGCGAGCTGTACCGGTGGCTGCGCGATCTCCTTCAGCACGCCGTCCATGCGGAAGCGGACACGGTAGATCTTCTCGAAGGGCTCGAAGTGGATGTCGGAGGCGCCGCGGCGGATCGCATCGAGCATCACCTTGTTGACGAAGCGCACGATCGGCGCGTCTTCGACATCGTCGCGCGCGATCTTATCGTCGAGCTCGTCTTCCCCACCGCTGACCTCGAGCGACTCGAGGTCGACGTCCGCCTCGTCGGTGAGCGCCTGCATCTGGTTGTCGACCTGCTCGAGCGCCTTGTCGATCGCGCGCTGGAGCTTGTCGTCTTCCACGACGATCGCCTCGATGCCGAGGCTGGTCTGAAACTTGACCTCATCGATCGCATGCAGGTTGGTGGGGTCGGCGACCGCGAGGAACAGGCGCTTGCCGCGGCGGAACAGAGGCAGGACGCGGTGCTTGGCGAGGAGCTTGTCGTTGACGAGCCGGACGGCGTCCAGGTCCACGTTCACGGCTTCGAGGTCGAAGAGGGGCACGCCGAACTCGGTCGAAGCCGCGACGGCGATGTCGCGGGCATTGGCCGCCCCGCTCGCCACCAGCTGCGTCACGACGCTCGTCTTGCGCTCGCGGGCCGCATTGACGGCCTCGATCATCGCGGCCTCTTCGACCACGCCATCCTGCACGAGCCGCTGTGGCAGCCCGCCAAAGCCCGAGCGCGAGGCGCCGAGCGCGAGAGAGGCGTTGTCATTCATGGGCTTATGGCAAGCTAAATAAGCCGGACGGTCAGTGTACCCGAGACGCGCCCGCGCGCAATTGTCAAATCCCTGGCGATTCTGAATGACCGGCCCCCCGGGCGGCGGGGTGCGCGTCACACTTGGGTTTTCGACCCTTCAAAAAGAAGAGCCCCGGCACAACGCCGGGGCCCTGGTCTTGGCAAGCGAATCTAGCGGTCGATTACTTGCACTCGGTCGGGGCGTACTTGGCCGTCAAGGTGCCGGGGGTAAGCGCAATACCCGTGAAGTTCCGCGAGGTCGCAGTCGAGACACCCACTGACGTGCAGGCCCAGTCGATATTGCCCGACAGGCCGGCGGTGGTCAGGTCCTTGTAACCGCCGTTATCGATCTCGGGCGTCATGAGAATCGTCTGGCTATTCGCCGTGAGCTGCGGGATGGTCGTATTGTTGTAAGAGATCACGATCTGGCCGTTGGCGGCGCTGACCGCCATGTTTCTCACGTACTTGGTCGGCTGGAACGCTCCGAGTCCACCGACATAAGCGGTAAGGCCGGGGACGCCGTTCGACTGGAAGGCTTCGGACACGCCCGTCTTGTAGGACGAGGCGAGGCTCAGACCTTCCGTTACCTTCGAACGGGCCGTGTAGTCCGAATACGCCGGGATCGCGATCGCGGCGAGAATGCCGATGATCGCAACCACGATCATGAGCTCGATGAGGGTGAAACCCTTTTGCAACGACTTCATTTGTGAGGACTCCTGAAAATTTTAGGTACAAACCAAGTGGCGCAAAAAGGGCGCCCAGTCCCTTTGAAGCAAGCATTGTGCCAAGGGCGTCATGGCGTCTAAGTTATTGATATCTAAGATCAAGTCAACCCGACGCGGCGGGTTCTTGACGTAAGAACTGTCGCGGACTGACGCCACCGCCGGCGCTGCGCGTCACAAAGTGACCCGTTGCGTCACCCGCCGCAGCCTATTCAATGCCGAGCTTCTTGATCCGGTAGCGCAGCGCCCGGAAGCTCATCCCGAGGAGCTTCGCGGCCGCGGTCTTGTTGTACCGGGTCTTCTCCAGCGCTTTGATGATGGCGTCGCGCTCGATGCTCTCGAGGTGGCTCCCGAGAGCTGCGCCGGCCTCGATCGTCGCCGTGGGTGCTGCGGGTGGCGCGGCGGGCTCGGGCGTCGTCGGCCGGGCGGCGGAGCGCAGCCGCACGTGCTCGGCGCTGATTTCGCCGCCGGTGCTCAGGGTGAGCGCCCGCTCGAGCACGTTCTCGAGCTCGCGCACGTTGCCGGGGAAGGCATAGCTCTCGAGCATCCGGAGGGCGTCGTCGGAGACTCGGGGAGCGGCTCCGCCGACGCGCCGCGCCAGGCGAGCGAGAATCGCGTCGGCGATCTCGGGGATGTCGGCGCTGCGCTCACGCAGCGCCGGGACCCGCAGCTCGATCACGTTGATCCGGTAGAAGAGATCCTCGCGAAACAGGCCCTGCGCGACGAGATCCGCGAGGTTTTTGTGGGTGGCGGAGAGGATGCGCACATCGACGCTCTCCTCGCGCGCCTCGCCCACCGGGCGCACGGTCTTCTCCTGCACGACGCGCAGAAGCTTCACCTGCATGTGCAGCGGCAGGTCCGCCACCTCATCGAGAAACAGCGTGCCGCCCTCGGCGCTCTGCACCAGGCCCTTCTTGTCGGCGATCGCCCCGGTGAAGCTGCCGCGCTTGTGTCCGAAGAGCTCGCTCTCCATGAGCTCGGTCGGGATGGCGCCGCAGTTCACCGCGACGAACGGCCCGTCACGGCGCGCGCCGCTTTCGTGAATCATGCGCGCGACCAGCTCCTTGCCCGTGCCCGACTCGCCGGAGATGTGCACCGGCGCCTGGCTGCGCGCGACGCGCGCAATCATCTCGCGCAGCTGCTCCATGACGGGCGAGCCGCCGAGGAGCCGCGGGCCGGCGAAAGTGGCGGTCGTCTGCGGATCGGGGCCGGCGCGCAGCTTCACGGCGCTGCCTACGAGCTTGCGCAGCACGCCGAGGTCGAGGGGCTTGGAGACGAAGTCGAAGGCGCCGAGCTTGAGCGCGCGCACCGCCGACTCGACGTTGCCGTGGGCGGTGATCACGGCCACGGGCACTGCCGCGCGGTTCGCCTGGATCCAGGCGACCAGATCGAGCCCGTCGCCGTCGGGCAGGCGCATGTCGGTGAGACACAGATCGAAGCTCTCCGCCTTGAGCAGCCGGCGCGCCGTCTCGAGGTCGGGCGCGGTGCGGGTCTTGAAGCCCATGCGGCTGAGGGTGAGGCTCACGAGCTCGAGCAGGTCAGGCTCGTCGTCCACGACGAGCACTACGGGTTGAGCGGCCGCGGTACGGGCGCCTGGAGCCGGCTCGTTCACCCAAGCTCCCATCGCCGCCGGTCGGCGAACACCAGCCGGAAGGTGCTGCCACCGCCCGCGCGCGGCTCATAGAGGAGCGTTGCGCCGTTGGCTTGCGCGAGCTCGCGCGCCAGGAACAGTCCCAAGCCCGTGCCGCGCCCGGAGCTGTAGAACGGCTCGAAGATGCGCTCGGCGAGCTCGGGTTTAACTCCCTCCCCGCGGTCGGCGACCTCGAGATAGGGGCGCGCGTTGGTCGGCATGCGGCCGTATCGTATCTCGATCGTGCGCGCCGGGTCGTCCAGCACGGCGTGCCTGATCGCATTCTCGCACAGGTTCCAGACGATCTGCCGTAGTTGGTCGGGATCGACGCGCACCTCCAGGTCGGCTGTGCTGCTAACCGTGAGCCGTGCGCGTGGGAACTGCATCGTGTCGCAGAACTCGGCCTGGAACTCCTCGGTCCACGCCGACAAGGTCAGCCATTCGAGCCGCGCCGGCTCGCGCCGCGATAGGCGCTGCACGTTGTCGATGATGCCGCTGACGCGAGCGGCGTTGGCACGAATGATCTCGGTGAGGCGACGGTCGTCGCTCGTCAGGCTCGGCGACTCGGCGAGCAGCTGCCCTGCGTGACTCATGGCGCCGACGGGATTGCGGATCTCGTGGGCGATGCTCGCGCTCAGACGGCCGAGGGCTGCGAGCTTCGACTGCTGCACCTTCTCGGCGAGGAGGCTGGTGTCCTCGAGGAAGATGAGCACCGGCCCCGGGCTCGCCCCGCCGAGCGCGGCAAAGTGCGGCCGGATCACCCGCGCGCCATCAGCCGCCACGAAGGTCGGATCCGCCGGAGATTCGGAGCCGCCGCCCGCCGCAGCTTTGCGCCATGATTCGAGCAGGAACATGAGGCGCGGCGAGGCCTCGCCGACCAGGGCGTCCGGAAAGGCGTTCTTGTCGCCGAGGATCTCCGCCGCCGACTCGTTGATGAGGCGGATGCGGTCCTGGGCGTCGATCACGATGAGGCTCTCGCGCAGGTGCTGCACGATGTACTGCGACAGCTGCGCGAGGTTGGCGAGATCGAGCTCCCGGCGCCGCACCAGAGCGTCGGTTTCCCGCAGGCGCACGGCGACCGGCCAGGTAGCGAGCGAGGTCGCGAACAGCACCGCGCCGATGAGCCCGGCGGTCACGTAGTCTGTCGTCGGGGTCGCGTCGGTGACACCGGAGAACACCTGCTGGGTCAGCACCGCGATCGCGGCGACCGCGGCGATCAGAAATGCGTCCCGGCGGTCGGCCAGCAGGGCGAGCGCGAACACCGGCAGCACCAGCAGGATCCCGAGCCCGCTGGCCACGCCGCCCGCCGCGTACAGGATGAGCCCGATCGCCAGCGCATCGACGCTCGCGTTGACGAACGCCACGATGCGCAGGCTCGACCACTCGAGCCGCCGCGCGATGATGAGCAGCAGTGCCGCGGTGAAGTAGGCGATGCAGGCGCCGACGAACAGCCGCGGGTGCGTCGGCACGAGGATGAGCGCCGGCCCGGCGAGCGCCTGCATGGCGACCAGCAACAGCGGCACCAGCAGCCGGTAGAGATTGAGCAGTCCGATGACCCGCCAGACGAGGTCGCTGGGCGTCACGGCGGGAGCGGCGAAACTGGCCGGCATTGTTGCGTGCGGGGGAATCGTTCGCGGGCCGTTTTGAGTGCCGGGGACTGTAGCATCTTCGCTCCGGCGGCGGACGCCGGCGGCCTCGCATGGCTGGCCACTGCCCCGCAATTTCGCGAGAATGCCTGCTTTACCCGGCGGGCGGTGCGATGAACCTGCACGAATACCAGGCGAAGGACATCTTCCGCGCGAGCGGCATCCCGGTGCCGGCCGGCAAGGTCGCGGCGAGCCCCGACGAAGCGGTTGAGGCGGCGGGTGAGCTCGGCGGCGGCGTCTGGGTGGTGAAGGCACAGGTGCACGCCGGCGGCCGGGGCAAGGCGGGCGGCGTGAAGCTCGCGCGCGACCCGGACGGGGTGCGGGCCGCGGCCGCGGGGATGCTCGGCAGGCGCCTGGTCACCAGGCAGACGGGCCCTGAGGGGTTGCCGGTCGACCGCGTCTATGTCGAGGTCGGGTCCGACATCGCACGCGAGCTGTACCTCTCGATGACCCTGAATCGCGAGCGGGGCCGCGTGGCGCTGATCGCGTCCGCAGCCGGCGGCATGGAGATCGAGGAGGTCGCGAGCGCGACTCCGGAGAAAATCCTGAGCGTCAACGTCCACCCGGCGGCGGGGCTGCAGGGATACCAGGTGCGCGAGCTCGCCTACGGGCTGAAGCTCGAGAGCACGCTCATCGGGCCGTTCCAGGCGCTTGCCGTCGCGCTCTATCGCCTCTACGTCGAAGAGGACCTGAGCCTGGTCGAGATCAACCCGCTGGTCGTGACACGCCAGGGAACGCTGCTCGCGCTCGATGCCAAGGTCGACGTCGATGCGAACGCGTTGTTCCGCCACCCGGAACTCGCGCGGCTGCGGGACGTGAGCCAGGAAGATCCGATGGAGCGCCGCGCCAGCGAGCACGACCTCAACTATGTCTCCCTCGATGGCGACATCGCCTGCATGGTGAACGGCGCCGGGCTGGCGATGGCGACCATGGATCTCATCAAGCTCCACGGCGGCGCGCCCGCGAACTTCCTCGACGTGGGCGGCGGCGCCACCGCCGAGCGGGTCACGGCCGCCTTCGAGCTGATTCTCTCCAATCCGCGGGTGCGGGCGGTGCTGGTCAACATCTTCGGCGGCATCGTACGCTGCGACCTGATCGCGGAAGGGATCATCAAGGCGGTGAGGAAGGTCGGGGTCAGCGTGCCGGTCGTCGCACGGCTCGAGGGCACCAACGCGGAAGCCGCGCGCGGCATGCTCGCCGGCAGCGGACTTGCGATCACGCCGGCTGCGGATCTCACCGACGCGGCCCGCAAGGTGGTGGCGCTCGCGGCGAAGGGCGAGGCATGAGTATCCTGGTCAACCGCCAGACCCGGGTCATCTGCCAGGGATTCACCGGCAGGCAGGGGACGTTCCATTCCGAGCAGGCGCTCGCCTACGGCACCAAGCTGGTCGGCGGGGTGACGCCCGGGCGCGGCGGCCAGAAGCACCTCGGGCTGCCGGTATTCGACACCGTGCGCGACGCGGTGCGCGAGACCGGCGCCACGGCGAGCGTGATCTACGTGCCGGCCTCGGGCGCGGCCGACTCGATCCTCGAGTCGGTGGACGCGGGCGTCGAGCTGGTGGTGTGCATCACCGAAGGCGTCCCGGTGAAGGATATGGTGAGCGTCAAGGCGATGCTGGCCGGCTCCGCCACGCGGCTCGTCGGACCGAACTGTCCCGGGGTCATCACCCCCGAGGAATGCAAGATCGGCATCATGCCGGGCTTCATCCACAAGAAGGGCACGGTCGGCATCGTGTCACGCTCGGGCACGCTGACCTACGAGGCGGTTTTTCAGACCACGCACGCCGGGCTCGGCCAGTCGAGCTGCGTCGGCATCGGCGGCGACCCGGTCGCCGGGATGAGCTTCATCGACGTGCTCGATCTGTTCGAGCGCGACCCGCGCACCGAAGGCATCATTCTCGTCGGTGAGATCGGCGGCAGCGGCGAGGAAGCGGCGGCTCACTACATCCGCCGCTACGTGACCAAGCCGGTCGTTGCCTACATCGCCGGCGTCACCGCCCCGCCCGGCAAGCGCATGGGCCACGCGGGCGCCATCGTGGCCGGCGGCCAGGGTACGGCCGCGCACAAGTACGCGGCACTGGAGGCCGCCGGCGTGCGCACCGTGAAATCGCCCGCGGAGCTCGGCTCCACCATGGCGGAGCTCCTGAAACACCGCCGTGCGGCGTACAGCGTGTCCGCTGCGCGCGCCGCGCCCGAGCCGGCGCGCCCGCAGCGCGCTGCGCGCGGCCCGCGCACCAAAGCCAAGACGCGGCCTTCCGCGGCGAGGGCCAAGGCCGGCGCGCGCGCCGCCGTGCGCGCGCGGGTGCGGCCCGCGGCCCGTCGGCCGGGAGGCGGCAGGCGGCGCTGAGGGCCAACGTGCCATGAGCGACACCCTCGGTATCGCGCTCGCGCAGATCAACCTTCTCGTTGGCGACGTCCAGGGCAACGCCGCGCGGGTGATCGCCGCGGCGCGCGGCGCCCACGCGGAGCTCGGTGCCGACCTGGTGCTCCTGCCCGAGCTCGCGCTCAGCGGCTATCCGCCCGAGGACCTGCTGTTCCATCGCGGCTTCCGCCGTCAGATCGAGGCGGGGCTCGCGCGCGTGCGTGCCGAGGCCGGCCCGGCGGCGGTGATGCTGGGCTTCCCGGAGTACGCGCGCGGGGCGATCTACAACTCCGCGGCGCTGATCGCCGCGGGTGAGGTCGCGGCCATCCACCGCAAGGCGGAGCTGCCCAACTACAAGGTGTTCGACGAGAAGCGCTACTTCCGCGCCGGGACGCAGCCCACCGTCGTCGAGGTGCAGGGCTTTCGGGTGGGGCTGCTGGTGTGCGAGGACATCTGGCAGCCGGAAGCGGCGCAACTCGCGCGCGCCGCCGGCGCGGAGCTGCTCGCGGTGATCAACGCCTCGCCGTACGAGATCCACAAGCAGCGCGAGCGCGAGGACATCGCCCGTGCGCGCGTCACCGACGTGGGCCTGCCGCTGGCCTACGTGAATCTCGTCGGCGGCCAGGACGAGCTGGTGTTCGACGGCAACTCGTTCGTCATGAACGCCCAGGGCGAGGTCGTGCTGCGGGCGCCGCCCTTCGAGGAGGGCAGCTTTGCGGCGCGCTTCGAGCGCGACGCCCGCGGCAGGGTGGCGCCGCGCGCCGGACACGTGGCGCCCGAGCTCAGCGACGAGGCGAGCGTCTACCGCGCGCTCACGCTCGGCGTGCGTGACTACGTCGGCAAGCACGGCTTTCCGGGAGTCGTCATGGGGCTGTCGGGTGGCGTGGATTCCGCCCTGACGCTCGCGATCGCGGTGGACGCGCTCGGCGCCGAGCGCGTGCAGGCGGTGATGATGCCGTCGCGCTATACCTCATCGATGAGCCTCGAGGATGCCGCGGAGCAGGCGCGCGGCCTGGGGGTCCGCTACAGCGTGCTGCCGATCGAGGCCATGTTCGAGAGCACACTGGCGACGCTCGCGGACGAGTTCGCCGGCCGCGAGCCCGACGCCACCGAGGAGAACATCCAGTCCCGCTGCCGCATGCTGCTGCTCATGGGCATCTCCAACAAGACGGGCCGCATGCTGCTGACCACCGGCAACAAGAGCGAGATGGCGGTCGGCTACGCCACGCTCTACGGCGACATGGCGGGTGGTTTTGCGCCCATCAAGGACTGCAGCAAGGGACTCGTGTATCGCCTGGCGGCCTATCGCAACTCGCTCTCGCGGGTCATTCCGCAGCGCGTGATCGACCGGCCGCCCTCGGCGGAGCTGCGCCCGGGACAGCAGGACTCCGACTCACTGCCGCCCTACGAGGTTCTCGATCCGATCCTGGAGGCGTTCATCGAGGAAGACCTGTCGGTGGATGAGATCGAGGCGCGCGGCTTCGAGCGCGCGACCGTCGCGAGGGTGCTCGATCTGGTGAAGCGCAACGAATACAAGCGCCGCCAGGCGCCCCCGGGCGTGCGGGTGAGCCGCCGCGCCTTCGGCCGCGACTGGCGCTATCCGATCACGAGCGGTTATCGGCGCTGAGGCGCGCGTCCCGCGGCCGCTACCAGAACTTCCACCACGAGCGCTTGGCGACGGCCGCGTACTCGCGCACCTCGGCGGAGAAGTTGGCCGCGTACACCTCGCGCGACTGCGCCGCGAGCGGCTCGAGTCCGAGCTTGTCGTAGCACTCGATCATGATGGCGAGCGCCTCCTTCACGGCGGGCGCCCCCTCGTACTGATCCACCACGCCCCGGGCGCGCTGGGCCGCCGCCACGTAGGCGCCGCGCTTGAGGTAATAGCGCGCGACGTGCACGTCGTAGCTCGCGAGGCGGTCGCGCAGGTACACCATGCGCTGCAGCGCATCGTGGGCGTACTCGCTCTTCGGGTACTGCTCGACCACGATCTTGAAGGAGGCGAAGGACTTGCGCGCGTCGCTCGGCGGGCGCTGAGTGAGATCGGCGCGAAATATGCGCTCGATCGCATTCGGCGTGCGCTCGAAGTCGACCATGCCCTTCATGTAGTAGGCATAGTCGACGCGCGGGTGGGTCGGATTCTCGCGAATGAAGGCATCGGCGGCGTCGGTGGCCGACTCCTTCTCGCCGGCGCGGTAATATGCGTAGATGAGATCGATGCGCGCCTGGCGCGCCTCGTCAGTGAAGGGAAAGCGCGCGGTGAGCGCCTCATAAGCCTTGATGGCGCCGTTGAAGTCGTTGTTCGCGAGGTCTTTCTTCGCCGTCTTGAAGAGCTGCTCGGGCGTCTGCTTCGCGAGCGCCTTGGCGCGGTGGGAGCTGCAGCCGCTGACGGCAAGCAGCACCACGCACAATGCGACCAGGCCGCCGCGTACCGGACCGGACAATTGCATCTGGAAAAGGCCTCTTGTTTGGCTTCGCGCCGAGTGAATCGGAGAAGTATAGCGAATCTCCCGGCTGGGCTTCCGACCACCGCTCCCCCGGCCGAGTTCCGCTCGCATGAGCTCGAGCTGCCCGCCGCGGCGGCGGGCCTGCGGTTCGACCAGGCGCTGGCGCGTGCCCTGCCGCAGTACTCGCGCGCGCAGCTCAAGACCTGGATCGAATCCGGTGCGGCGCGCGCCGAGGGACGCCCGCTGCGGGGCAAGGATCGGGTGCTCGGTGGGGAGCGGGTGCGCATCCACGCGCAGCTGGCAAACGTGACGGAAGTGGTGGCCGAGAAGCTGCCGCTCACCGTCGTCTTCAGGGATCGCGCGCTGCTCGTGATCGACAAGCCGGCAGGAATGGTGGTGCACCCTGGAGCGGGCAATCCGCGCCATACGCTGCAAAACGCCCTGCTCGGGCTCGATCCGAAGCTCGCGCTGGTGCCCCGCGCGGGCCTGGTCCACCGGCTCGACAAGGACACGTCGGGGCTGCTGGTGGTGGCGCGCACGCCCGAAGCGCACACCGCGCTCGTGGCGGCACTCGCGGCGCGGGAAATCACCCGGCAGTACCTCGCGGTCTGTACCGGAGTGATGACCGCAGGCGGCACGATCGATGAGCCGATCGGCCGGCACCGCTCGCAGCGCACCCGCATGGCCGTGCGCCGCGACGGCCGCCCGGCGGTCACGCACTACCGGGTGCTCGAGCGCTTTCGCGCCCACACGCTGGTGCGGGCCGAGCTCGAGTCGGGACGTACCCACCAGATCCGCGTGCACCTGGCGCACATCGGCTTCCCCGTGGTGGGCGACCCGCTCTATGGCGGGCGACGGCGCATCCCTGCCGGTTGCACACCGGCGCTCGCCGCGGCGCTCGGCGCCTTCCACCGCCAGGCGCTGCACGCCGAGCGCCTCGCGCTCACCCACCCGCTGACGGGCCGACGGATGGAATGGCAGGCGCCGCTGCCCGCGGACCTGCAGAGCCTGCTCGCGTCGCTCGGGCAGGATGCGGCGTCAGCGGCGCTGCGGTGACGGCGGCGCCTCAGGTCCTGACGCCCGAGTGGCGCGCACCGCGCGGCGTGCGGGCGGCCTTCACACTGCGCGGCGGCGGCGTGAGCGCGGCTCCCTTCGACTCGCTCAACCTCGGCGCTCACGTCGGCGACAGCGCGGCCGCCGTCGCCGAGAACCGGCGCCGCGTGCGTGAGGGGCTGAGCCTCCCGGCCGAGCCCGCCTGGCTCGAGCAGGTGCACGGGACGCGAGTGGCGGATCTCGATGCGGCTCCCGAGACCCGGTCGGCGGCTGATGCCGTCATCACGCGGACTCCGGGCCGGGTGTGTGCGGTTCAGGTTGCCGACTGCATGCCGGTCCTCATCGCCGCCCGGGATGCCTCCGCCGTGGCGGTGGCGCACGCGGGGTGGCGCGGCCTCGCCGCGGGCGTGCTCGAAGCCACGGTGGCGCGACTCGGTGTGGCCGCGGGACAGCTGATCGCCTGGCTCGGGCCGGCGATCTCGGCGCGGCACTTCGAAGTCGGCGACGAAGTTCGCGCCGCATTTCTCGAGCCCGATCCCGGCGCCGCGGCGGCATTCGTCCGGAACGAGCGCGGCCGCTGGCAGTGTGACCTCGCGGCTCTCGCCCGGCGGCGGCTCGCCGCTCTCGGCCTCACGGAGGTCGCGGGCGGCAGCTGGTGCACCTACGCCGACCCCGTACGATTTTTCTCCTTCCGGCGCGACGGACGCTGCGGCCGGATGGCCGCGCTCATCTGGCTCGAGTAACGGACTGGCGATGGCGGATGCCGGCGTCGCGGGCGCACAACAGCATCCATGACGCCCTTGATGGTCTGCTCATCGCCGGCGCTGCGCGCACCAGCTCGTTCCACGTGGGATTTGCGATTGAGTTCGCGAATCCGCGCTGTCCGACCGGGTAGTATTTGACGTAATTCCGCACACACGGTACCAGGACGCTATGCTCAAGTGGTTGGATGCCCGCGAGGCGACCGCGGCGGGAGCTGCTCTCGCAGACGAATTCTATCTGCAGTCGGCCTCGAAGCTGCCGCGCGCCCGTGCCAGGGACGCCGGGCAGCGCCCGCAGGAGCCGGAGCTGCAGAAATTCCTGCAGAAGTTTCTGCAGCGGGTCGACCAGGCCGCCCGCCCGCTCAAACTGAATGTCTTCAAGCGAGCTAAGCTCGCCAACTCCTTCAAGTGGCGGCTGCTCGAGAGAGGGGTCGCGCACGAGCTGGT
>Ga0187781_10000799_pt1 | contig 23073 bp, 25 predicted proteins | sample 0715_SJ02_MP02_2_FD_132447 | JGI IMG/M metagenome (GOLD analysis project Ga0187781, IMG submission 132447) | Tropical peat soil microbial communities from peatlands in Department of Meta, Colombia - 0715_SJ02_MP02_20_MG | ecosystem: Environmental > Terrestrial > Soil > Wetlands > Peat | place... | reverse complement strand
GCCGCATGGCTACCGGGTTGCTCCAGAAGAAATTGCTGGGCGCCACCGCGTTCAGCCAGTTACGGTACCAGAAGGCAACCTGCCTGTTGGCCCGCGTGGATTGCCCTGGGGTTTCGTACAGCATGTCCTGAATGTGATGGGTCAGAATCAGATACCACTGCTTGGTAATATCGAAGGCCGCAGTATCAGACCATTCCGGCTCGACAAAGCGGGTATCTTCCGGATGCGGTTCTTCCACGTCCGGATCTTTCAACCCCCAGCAGCGGCGGGCGGCATATTGCTGTAGTCCGAACAGCTTTTGCACCAGCCTGACATTGGATTCGGCCAACTGACTGGGGTGGCATAACCAGGCCAGCTGCGTATGAATGGCCGACTTGCCAATGCCGAAGGGATCGCAAATGTGTTCCAGCATGCTGCCAAAATGCTGCGTGTTTTCAAATGTATCAATGAACCAGGTGTTTTCCGTTGCTGGCTTTGTCATGGACATCTCCCGAAGACAGGCATCTGAAATCATCCTTCTAGGATAGCCCACTCCCACTGCTTGCCAATGCGTATGCGGGTTTTGTTTGATGCAGGGCTGATTTTTCGGTCAGTCATGCCGTATCGTGGGGCTGCAATGACGGGGTGCCGAATGACGATGACGGTAGTGGAATTGACTCAGGTCCTATCTGCACGGTGGCGTTTGCAGGATGAGTTTAACCACGGGCAACCCTGCCATGGGCTTCTATCTCGACCAGCAAGTCGGCACGGCATATATCCGCTTCCACATACACTGCGTTCAGACGCTTGCCCAGCTGTTGGCTCAGGCTTGCCGCAACTTGCGGATAGTCTGCCGGATGGCGGATATACACGCGGTATTCCAGCTCGGGCAGTGTTATGGTCTGGTTCAGCCCTGCTATCTTGGCCTGTTCTAGCAGAACGGCAATATTGCGCATGCTTTCTTGTGTCTGAGCCATCACATCTCCAGAGTGGAGCGTCTGGTGGCCGACAATGCTGGCGGTACCGGAGATGAAAAGCCACTGCTCTTCCTCCAGGTCAAGCAAGGCTGCGCGGGTAAAGGTAGGGCTGCGTGGTCCGTACTCCACCGGATAGGCAAAAGCACTGATCTGACGGGGGTTCTCTATGCCAGTTGCCGGGCTTCGTCCTGCCATAAAGGCAATGCTGACCTTGCCTGCCTGGGTTCCCAGTGCGCAGGCAGCCGGACTCATGCCAACCGGGCGGGTGTATGCGGCAAAGGCCTGATGGCGGCCGATATTGAACTGGCGGTAGCGCTCCAGTCCATGTTCGATCTGATTGATGCGCGGAATGTAATTCCACATGCGCCACAGATAGGGGAAATCTTGTTGCTGCAACAAGGCAAAGATCTGCCGGTAGGCTGTTTCGGCAGCCGATTGCAGCTGCTGCTCTGCCGTGGTCGGCATGCTGGACTCATCAATGTCTATCACCCCGAACATTACTTCAGCATTGCGACTGAAGTGGATGTCTCCAATATGGCCTGGATGACAGGTGTGCTTGCTGTACCAATATTCTTGCAGTGAGGTGTCTGGCTTGCCCAGCAGGGGCATGGCGATATGCTGACATGGCCAGGGGGGCGCTTGTGGCAGGGCGGCATCGCCCAGGTCGAACATGCCTAGAATATGACTGGCATCCCGGGGCTGCGTGGAGGGAACTTCCCTGGTTTGAATAAATTGCAAGGCGTGGTGTGAGCTCATGATCGGCGTCGAAGTATCAGGCAGTCGGCAATGCCACCGGCGTTGCCCGTGGTCGGGTATGACTATCAGTCGGATAGTGTACGGGCGACCGTCAGTGCATGGGATTTTAGCTGGCAGGCTTGTGCGACAAGCAAGGCAAGCAAGGTACCGGCCATCACGTCAATGGCGACATGCTGTTTGACTGCCATGGTGGAGTAGGCGATTCCCAGGCACCAGGCGATATTCAGCCCCTGCAGGGCAAGGCCAAGACCCCGTTGTTTCAAGCGCCAGTGCAGCCACAGTGCGGAAAAAACGGCGGTGGCAACATGCAGTGATGGGCAAGCATTGCCGGCTGCATCGACATTCTTTAAAAAGGCGACCTGAGGGTAAAGACGCCAGTCTATCTGTGGCGGAGCAATGGCGTTGGGCCAGAAATAAAAGATGGCCAAGCCGATCAGGCACAAACTCCCCACCCGCCAGCCATAAGCAATGATTTCCAGCCGGCTGTGCATCAAAATGGGGGGGAGTGAAACATAGCACCACAAGGACAGGTACACAGGTAGCGCTGCGGGCTGAAAGCCGATCAGCCGGTCCGGCCAGGTTGTGGGGATAATGCTGACTTGGCCCGAGGGGTGACGCAGCAAATAGAGATAAGCCAGGAAAAACACCACGGTAAAGGCCATGGTGCCAAACATCTTGAACCAGAAATGCGTAAATACCGTGCCCAGCAGCGTCGGCTGTTGCAGTTTATTGACGGGAGGGGTCTGGCTCAAAATCGGTCCTTGGTCGGCAGGTTGCCAGCGGTAGCCTGCCAACAACCATGTGGTTATAATATTCGCTCTGAATTTTTTCTGGGCAATATCGGTTTGTTCAGGCCTGTTTGCAGGTCGGATCTGCCGCTTCGGCCTGTCATGATGCACGGCCCGGGGATCATACCGAATCTGCATGACCTTGGCGATTGCCCGCAATATATTGATAAATCTTGACACCCTTATTGCAAACCATGGAGCAACACGTAATGCACAATGAGCCGGATCTGGCGCTTGAAGGCGAAATCGCGGGTTTGATCGTTTCTGCCCTGAATCTGGATGTGTCTGCGCAAGACATCGCACCACAAGATCCTCTTTATGGCGATGCCCTGGGTATCGATTCCATTGATATTCTGGAAATTGCCTTGGTCATGTCCAAGCAATATGGTGTGCAGATGAAGGCTGACAATGCCGATAACTCCACCATTTTTGCCTCCTTGCGTGCGCTGGCTGCCTATATTCGCGAGCATCGCACCAAATGATGCCGCTCTGGCACACCTTGCGCATGGTGCTGCTGGCAGTGGGGGCCGTGGTTTATGTTGTATTGGGCTATCTGGCCTCGTCTTCTGATCACCCCCCGGTCTATGCCGTACTGGTTGGTGCTATTCCGCTGGTGGCCGGTGTACTGGCTACGTGCTGGAACTCGGCTTTCCGCTGGCCAGCCTGTGGATTGTGTCTGCTGGTGTTGCTGATGCTGGGGATGAATATGGATGTGCTGCTTCGCCATGCGTCCTGGCTGTATTTCATTCAGCACGCGGGGACCATGATTGCGTTGGGCATCATGTTTGGCAGCACCTTGGGCAGCGACGCGGGCGCTTTATGCTCGCGCATCGCCCTGATTGCCGTGTCCGACGCTCTGGATGCCGCTTATTTGCACTACACCTGGAAAGTGACCCTGGCCTGGACAGTGTATTTTTTTGCCAGCGCATTAATCTCGGTTGGCCTGTTCTGCTTTGCGGCGCTGGAGACGTGGGCCATGTTTGCCGCCGTGTTGACACCGGTATCGCTAGGCCTGATGTTCGGCGGAGAATATCTGATCCGTCTGCGTGCCGTGCCGGGACGGCCCCATTTCAGCATTGCCCAGACCATACAGTCCTACCGGAAATATACCCAGTGCCGGAGTTCCACCGAATAGTCCGCATCTCATGCGGTTCTCGATATCAAGCTGTTCTGTCCTGATGAATCTGATACCTCTGCTACCCCAGACCGATCCTGACAGCATGTTCTGCTTGCGTGATGGCCATACCATCCGCCGTCAGGATTTTCATGCCCAGATCATGGCACTTGCCGCTACCCTGCCCGAGCGTGTACGTGTGCTGAATATGTGTGCAGACCGTTACTGGTTTGCCGTTACCTTGTTTGCGGCCATCTCGCGCGGCATGCTGACGGTACTTCCCAATTCGGCAGCACCGGAACATATTGCTGCAGTGGCTGCCGAGCAGCCGGACCTGCTGGTGCTGGGCGATCAGGAAGTCAATCCAGTCGAGGGGCTACCTTATTTCAAGGTTGACCAGTGTTCGCTGCCACAGGAGACCGTGGTGCAGTCCATGCCCATGATTCCGTTTGATCAGCGTATCGCCTGTGTCTATACCTCTGGTTCTACCGGTAATCCGATGCCGCATTACAAAACCTTTGGTCGTTTGCGGCTGGCTATTCTGGCAGGGGCGCAACGGGTCTGGGAGGCAACGGGCGGCCCCTGCTCGGTGATCGCCACGGTGCCGATCCGCCATATGTATGGCCTGGAGTCCAGTGTATTGCTACCGATTCTGGGTCTGGGCCAACTATCGGCCCGGCTGCCTTTTTTTCCGGCCGATATCCTGACCAGCTTGCAGGAAATGCCGGCCCCACGCTTGTTGGTCATCACGCCCTTCCATCTGCGCAAATTATTGGAGTCTGGCCTGGCACTGCCGCCGGTGGCGGCCATTCTGTCGGCCACTGCGCCTTTGTCGGCCGAGCTGGCGGGGCAGGCCGAACAGCAATTGGGCTGTCCGGTCATCGAGATCTACGGCTCTACCGAAACCGGTCAACTGGCGATGCGGGAGCCGGTTCGGGACAGCGAATGGTCCAATCTGGCTGGCATTGTACTGAGCGAGCAGGATGGTGATGTCTGGGCCAGTGGCGAGGTTTACGAAACGCCACAGATACTCAACGACACCATCGAACTGATCAGCCCCAGCCGTTTCCGGCTGGTGGATCGCAAGGCCAATATGATCAATGTGGCTGGCAAACGCAGCTCGCTTTCTTTCCTGAATGCCATTTTGTGTGGCTTGCCCGGGGTGGAGGACGGAGTATTCTGCGTCCCGCTGCGTGGCCAAGGGCAAGATGTCGAGCGGCTGGCGGCTTTTGTGGTGGCACCCACTTTGCAGCGAACCGATATCCTGGCCGGTTTGCGGCATCACCTGGACCCGGTATTTCTGCCCAGGCCCATTGTATTTGTGGATACGCTGCCGCGTGATGGCAATGGCAAGATCCAGGCTCGTGTGCTGGACGGCCTGATTGCCCGGCATATCCTCAAGGAGCTGTAATATGCACACCGTCGAGATGCGGGTGCCGCATGCGCACCCGGCTTATGCGGGTCATTTCCCCGGTCATCCGGTTTTGCCTGGGGTGGTGCTGATTGATCTGGCGCAATGGCATATCGAACAAGATACCGCCCTGTCTTTGGCTGGGCTGGCTGTGGCCAAGTTTCACCGCGTAGTCAGTCCTGGCGAAGGCTTGCACATGGAGTACCAGGTGGAAGACAAGCAGGTACGCTTTGCCATTTTCCATCAGCAATGGAAAGTGGCAGATGGCCGATTCGTCATTGCCGGCGAGCAGTGCGCGTGAGCACGGTAGACCGGGAAAAACCTGCGTGGATGCATCGCCAAGAGCGTGGCAATCGTTTCTGGCTATGGATCATGAGCCGGCTGTCACTGTGGCTGGGGCGGCCTTGCTCCCGGCTGGTGCTGTATGGCATCGCGCTGTATTTTGTCCTGTTTGGTGGCAAGGCCATGCTGGCTTCCCGTGCCTATCTGCGGCGCAGCCTGGAGCGTGAGCCTGGCTGGTGGGATGGCTACCGCCATGTGCTGGCATTTGCCACCACCATTCATGATCGGGTCTACCTGCTGTGTGACCGTTTTGAAAATTTCAGAATTGATCTACACGGTGCTGACACGCTGCATCAGCATGCCGAAAGCGGGCAGGGGCTGTTGTTGTTTGGGGCTCATCTAGGCAGTTTCGAGGTCCTGCGGGCCATGGCAAATCGTCATACCGGTTTGCAGGTAGCCATGGCCATGTATCCGGAAAATGCCCGGCAAATCAACCAGGCCCTGCAAGCGATCAATCCGCTTGCCTTGCAGGACATGATACAGCTAGGCACACTGGACGCCATGCTTGCCATTCAGCGCCGGTTGGAGGAGGGGGCGTTGGTCGGCATGCTGGCTGACCGTGCCGCCGGTGCGGATCAGTATTATTCCAGATCCTTTCTGGGCGCGAAGGCGCGTTTTCCCAGCGGGCCGTTTCGAATGGCGGTCATGCTCAAGCAGCCAGTTTACTTCATGGCGGGCCTGTATGACGGAGGCAATCGCTATCGACTCCATTTTGAGTTGCTGGAAGACTTTTCCCGTCCGTCCACAGGCAGCCGACGTGATGCTGCCGAAGCCTTGCTGGACCACTATGTGGCGGCACTTGAGCATCATTGTCGCTCACACCCCTATAACTGGTTCAATTTTTATGATTTTTGGGAAGAAAAATAGGCAGAACATGCGCGCAATCATTAAAAGCAAAACATTGGCTGGTTTCATGCTATTGCTGGCGAGCGCGCTGGCTGGTGCTGCCGATCTCAGTGTGCCGGAGCTGATGCAAATGCTGGGCCAGAAAAAGTCAGGGACTGCCAGCTTTGTCGAGAAAAAATATATTGCCATGCTCAAGCAGCCGCTGGAGTCGTCGGGTGAGCTGGCCTTCACTGCTCCGGACCGGCTGGAAAAGCACACACTCAAGCCCAAGCCGGAATCCATGATCTTGCAGGGAAATACGCTGCAACTGGAACGCAGCGATGGCCGCAAGCTGAATGTGACATTGTCGGATAGGCCGGAGCTGGCGGCCTTTGTGGAAAGCATTCGTGCCACGTTGTCCGGAGATCGTAGCGCGCTGGAGCATTTTTACACGCTGGCACTCAATGGCAGCGCCGATCAATGGCAGATGGAGCTGATCCCCAGCCAGCCGCGCATGCTCAAAGTCATCAGTCGAATCCGTATTGCAGGGCAGCGTGCCCAGGTCCGTACGATAGAATTCCAGCAAGCCGACGGCGACCGCTCTGAAATGACCATCACGCCGACTTCTGCCAAATGAAGCAGTCTGCCCACAAATTGGCGCTGGCCATCTGGCTGGCGCTCATGCTGCTTGCCGTGGCGGTGATTGCGCAGACCCGTTTTGTTGCCGACCTCTCCGCGTTCATGCCCAAAGCGCCCAGTGCCCGGCAGCAAATGCTGATCGATCAGTTGCGGGATGGCGCGATTGCCCGCATCGTGCTACTGGGCATTGAAGGAGGGAATCCAGAGCAACGTGCCCGCTTGTCACGCCAGCTATTGCAAGCTTTGCAGCATAATCCGCGCTTCAGCGCGGTGCAAAATGGCGATAAGGCGACCCAGGAGCGCGACCAACGCTATTTCTTTGATAACCGCTATCTGCTCAGTCCGGCAGTCAAGCCCCAGCGCTTTACCGCCAGCGGTTTGCATGACGCCATCCAGGACACCCTGGATGCGATGTCTGGCGACGCCGGATTGATGATCAAAAAAATCCTGCCGCGTGATCCTACCGGCGAAACCTTGCAAATCGTGGAACAGTTTCTGGGGGAGAGTCAGCCAGCCAGCCGCGATGACTTGTGGGTTTCGCGTGATGGCCAGCGTGCCTTGTTGATGGTGCAACTGGCGGAGTCCGGCCTGAATACCGATGCCCAGGCCGTGGCGCTGGAAGATATTCGCCAGGCTTTTGAACGTTTGCCGGGCCGTCAGGTGGAGAACCGGCTGGTGATGAGCGGGACCAGCGTATTGTCAGTGGCTTCCCGCAATATCATCCAGGGCGAGGTGGAGCGGCTGGCTACACTGGGTATCGTGCTGGTGGTGTGCCTGTTGCTGCTGGTTTACCGTTCGGTTTCCTTGTTGTTGCTGGGTTTGCTGCCGGTCGTATCCGGGGCGTTGGTGGGCATTGCCAGCGTCAGTCTCGCCTTTGGGCATGTCCATGGGCTGACGCTGGGTTTTGGAACCACGCTGATCGGCGAGGCCGTGGATTACTCTATCTATTTGTTCATCCAGCGTGGCGGTGGCTCCAGCCCACAGTATTTCTGGCGCACCATCCGCCTGGGGGTTCTCACTTCCATCACAGGTTTTGCTGCGTTGATGTGTTCCAGCTTTCCCGGCTTGTCGCAATTGGGGCTGTACTCCATCAGCGGCCTGCTGACTGCCGTGCTGGTGACGCGTTATATTCTGCCTGGCTTGATTCCGGCACGTGCCCGCCTGCGAGATTTGACCCTGGCTGGGCGCTGCTTACAGCAGCTGCTGGATGGATTAACCCGGCTGCGCTGGCTGTTGATTGCTGCGCTGTTTGGGGCAATCGGCGTGCTGGTTTTTCATCAGAAAGATATCTGGAACCGTCAGCTTAATGCCCTGAGCCCGATTTCCCACCAACAAAGCGAACTGGATGGGCAATTGCGTGCAGATGTCGGTGGCAACGATATGCGCTATGTGGTGAGCTTTGTGGCCCGCGATCAGGAAACTGCCTTGCGCATGGCCGAGCAGACGGGCTTGGTATTACAGCAACTGCAAAATCAGGGTGTCATCGGCGGCTATCATGCGCCCAGCCAGTTATTGCCCAGCCAGGCCAGCCAGTTGGCGCGGCGTGCTGCGCTGCCGGATGCCGCACAGGCAGCCGCGGTATTGCAAGCGGCCTTGCAAGGCATGCCGGTGGATGCCGCCCAGCTATCCGGCTTTCTGACAGATATCGAAGCCAGCCGCCATCGTGCATTGCTGACACGCCAATCCTTGCAGGGAAGCGCGGCCAGTGTGCTGCTGGACTCCATGCTTGTTCCAAGAAACGGCAGCTATTTGGTGCTGATGCCGCTACGTGCCAGTCATCAAGGGGCACAAGGGGAAGAGATCAATCTGGACAAGGTCAGGCTGGCGCTGAGCGCCGCACGGCTGCCACAGGTCAATGCCATCGATTTGCTGGAAGAAACCACGAATATCTTTGATAGCTATACCCATGAGGCGCTGCTGTTTTCCTCACTGGGCAGCCTGGCCATTCTGCTATTGCTTTGGCTATGCTGCGGCCTGACCCAGGCACTACGGGTTGTCATTCCCTTGGCGGGAGCCGTGCTCAGCGTGGTGGCCATTTTTGATCTGTATGGCATACAACTGACCATTCTGCATCTGGTGGGCTTATTGCTGGTGGTGGCCATTGGTTCCAATTACGCCCTGTTTTTTGCCGGAGAACAGCAATTGGGAGACGCCGAGGCGCAACACAAGGTGGAAATCTCCTTGCTGGTCGCCAATCTGGCTACGGTGTCCAGTTTTGGCCTGCTGGGGACTTCCAGCGTGCCGGTGTTGTCCTATATCGGTTCGACGGTAGCGATCGGTGCGTTTCTGGCGCTGATTTACTCTGCCATGATGGCCAGGGCACGTTCACATGCGCAGCATTAGCCTGGAATACCGGGCCGGACAGCAGGCTGCCCATTTGCTGTTGCTCTTGCCGCCGGCTATGGCCAGTCTGGAAGACATGCAGGCCCAGGGTTTTGTGGCGGCGGTGCGCCAACGTGCACTGGATGTAGACATACTGCTGCTGGACATCAGTAATCAAGAGGTCATGGCGGGTACCGTGGCTGAAAGCCTGCATCGACAGCTGAATAAAGTAGCCAGCGGGTATGCGCACGTCTGGATGGCCGGAATATCTCTGGGGGCATTCAATGCCCTGCATTATGCAGCCCGTCATGCTGGCAGCTTGTCGGGCATGGCCTTGCTGGCACCTTACCCGGGAACCGGGGATGTGCTGCAGGAAATCCGGCAGGCTGGGGGGCCGCAGGCATGGGCCGCGCAAGCTACCGGCTCCCAGGCAGATGAGCGGACCTGGTGGCGCTGGCTGGCGGGTCTAGGCCTGGCTGGAGCGCATACTTTGCCACTGTATCTGGGGTTGGGTGAGCAAGACCGTTTTATCAAGGGACAGGAGATGATGGCAGATCTGCTGCGGCCTGACAGTGTGTACCGGATGGCCGGGACGCATAGCTGGCCAGTATGGTTGCAGTTGTGGACGCATTGGCTGGATCACGGCCCGCTGGCCGCCAGGGAGAGGCTATCGTGATGCGGTGGAAACCCTCACCATTCTTGCAGTCATGTCTGGCATTGCACTTGATTGCCTTGCTGGCGCTCTGCTATTGGCCGACCTGCTGGTTGGCGCTTGTGCTGGCCATCCTGCTGTTGCATGGGCTGATTGCCATGGCCGGCTTGCTGCCTCGTTGTCACTGGCTGGGTCACAATCTGAGCCGCCTGCCTGCCGAGGCAGTCCGTCGGGGGGAAGTGGCAATTACCATTGACGATGGACCGGACCCGCAAGTGACACCTGCTGTGCTGGATATCTTGCGTAGCAGGGGCGTATCCGCCAGTTTTTTTTGCATCGGCGAACGCGCACAACAATATCCGGACTTGTGCCGCCGCGCGGTGCGCGAAGGCCATGCGATAGAAAACCATGGCCAGCGCCATCGCAAGCATACTTCCTTGTTTGGTCCTGCCGGCTGGCAGGCGGAAGTCGGCGACGCCCAGCAACTCTTGCAAGCCATCACCGGGCGACAGCCGGCGTTTTACCGGCCGATTGCCGGTCTGCGCAATCCATTTCTGGATCCGCTCTTGCAACGCTCAGGGCTGATTCTTGCTAGCTGGACGCGCCGTGGCTATGATACGCGGACTCATGATCCTGCCCTGGTTTGCCAGCGCTTGCTTCGCAATCTGGCTGCTGGCGATATTTTGCTACTGCATGATGGCAATGCAGCGCGCGCACCAGATGGCACGCCGCTTATTTTGCTGGTCCTGCCGCGCCTGCTGGACGAGCTGGCCGACCGCGGATTGACGCCGGTTACCTTGCGAGCCGCGTGCCGGCAGGCCGAAGCCCTTTCCTGACATTGTTATGCCAACCCATACTGATCAGCCATACCGTATATGCTAGCTCTTAGATTGGGTGCCTATACCCTGACCAGTGCACTTGGCACTGGACTTTCTGCCCACCGTGATGCCTTGTGCCACATGCGCGGTGGCATCGTGAAAAAGCACTGGGAAACCGTCGCTGATGAATTCTGCGTTGCAGAAGTGGCCAGTTTGGACGATGTTGTCCTGCGGCCGGATTTGCGCCACTACGACTGCCGCAATAACCGCCTGGCCCAGTTGGGGCTGGAACAGGATGACTTTATTAACAGTGTGCGGCAGGCCATGGCACGTTATGGTGCAAGCCGTGTCGGCGTGTTTCTGGGCTCCAGTACCTCCGGCATTCTCAGTTCGGAAGTCGCCTACCGCTACCGAGACCCACAAAGTGGTGCGCTGCCAGCGGGGCACCGCTACCGCGAAACCCATAACGCCTATTCGGTGGCTGACTTTGTGCGTTCCTGGTTTGGTCTGACAGGCCCCGCCTGTGTCGTTTCCACTGCCTGTTCTTCCAGTGCCAAGGTATTTGGCACGGCACAACGCATGATGGCCTGTGGCCTGATTGATGCCGCCATTGTCGGCGGTGTGGACAGCCTGTGTCTGACCACGCTATATGGTTTCTCCTCCTTGCAACTGGTGTCTTCCCAGCCCTGTCGCCCTTTTGACGGAGCGCGTGATGGGATTTCAGTGGGAGAGGGCGCTGCGTTCATCCTGCTGGAACGGGGCGACCAGCCGCAGGCTGGCGACATTGTGCTCAGTGGTGTGGGTGAAAGTAGTGATGCCTATCATATGTCCTCCCCCCATCCGCAGGGGCTGGGTGCTCGCGCGGCCATGGAGCAAGCCGTGCAGCAAGCCGGAATTGCACTGACGGATATCGACTATATCAATCTGCATGGCACGGCAACGCCCAGCAACGATGCGGCCGAGGATGCAGCCGTGACCAGCCTGTTTGGCACGCAACTGGCTTGCAGTTCTACCAAGGGGCATACCGGTCATACTCTGGGTGCCGCAGGCGGTATCGAAGCGGTGATCTGTGCCTTGGCGCTTGAGCATGGTTTCATGCCGGGTGGCGTCGGCAGCCAGTCCCGCGATGCCAACCTGCATTGCAATTATCTGTTGCACACGGTAGTGCGCCCCTTGCGCCATGTACTGAGCAATTCCTTTGGTTTTGGCGGCAGCAATTGCAGCCTGGTTTTCTCGCGGGTGGACGCATGAGTACGGCTAGCATTTTTCTGGAAGGCATCAGCCTGTTAGGACCGGGGTTGAACGGATGGGAGGCCTCACGGGCCATCCTGCGTGGCGAGCAGCTTTTTGAGCCCACGGCGCTGCAAGTCGCAGCCCCTGCGGCACTGCCCGCCACCGAGCGACGTCGTGCCGGATTGGCAGTGAAGTTATCGATGGCCACCGGGCTGGCCGCAGTAGAACATGCGCAGGCCGATGCCGCGACGCTGCCCAGCATCTTTTCCTCTACGGGGGGAGATTGCGAGAATTGCCACAGTATTCTGGAAGTACTGGCCTCGCCAGAACGGATGATTTCTCCCACACGCTTTCACAACTCGGTACACAATGCGCCAGCCGGCTACTGGAGTATCGCTACTCAGTGCACAGCGGCCTCGACCAGTCTGTGTGTGTACGATGCCACCTTTACCGGCGGCTTGCTGGAAAGCCTGAGCCAGGCGCTGGCTTCTGCTGCGCCCTGTCTGCTGGTTTCCTTTGATACCGCCTATCCGGAGCCGCTCTACGCACTGCGACCCATTCCCTATCCCATGGGGGTGGGCATGGTCATCAGTCCGGTCCAGACCCCGCAGAGCAAGGCCGTGCTGCGCCTGGCACTAAGCCAGGATCCCGCAATGCAGCTGGCCGATGTCTCACTGGAAGCCTTGCGGTTGAATAATCCCACCGGTCGCAGTTTACCGCTGTTGCGGCAGTTGGCCTTGGGCCAGAATGGCCGCGTGGTGCTGGATTATCTGAGCGATTGTCAGTTGGCGGTCGAGGTGGAGCATGTTTGATCGTCACTGGATTGCCGGCCATATACCGCATCAGGGCAGCATGTGCCTGCTGGACAGCGTAGAACGATGGAGCGAAGAGGCCATTGTTTGCATCAGCCATCGCCATCTTGATGCCGACAATCCATTGCGTTTGCATGGCCACTTGGGCGTTGCCTGTGCGATTGAATTTGCCGCGCAGGCCATGGCGGTGCATGCTGCCTTGCTGGCTGTGGATGCAGAGCCTTCTCGCGCCGGTTATCTGACCAGTGTGCGAGAGCTAAGCTGGCATTGCCGTTATCTCGATGAGGTTTCTTCCGCATTGTGGATCGAGGCCGAGCGTATTTCAGGTAATGAAATCAATGCCATGTACCGGTTTGCGCTGCGTTCGGCCTCTTCTTTGCTGGTCAGTGGCCGGCTGGGGGTGGTGCTGAATGCCGCCGCGCTGTCTACCCCAACCCCTTCCCACTGATTATCGACATGAAACGTGCTTTGATTACCGGCGGCAGCGGTGCCATTGGTGCCGCCATCTGTCGCAGGCTGGCCGCCGATGGTTGCCATGTCATCATCCATGCCAATCGCAATCTGGACGCTGCCCGACAACTATGCCAGCAACTGCTGGATGCCGGATATAGTGCCGAGGCGGTGCAGTTTGACGTGGCTGATGCCGCTACAACCACTCAGGCCTTGGACATCCTGCTTGAGCAGGGGCCGATCCAGGTCGTGGTCAACAACGCCGGCGTGCATGATGACGCCGTTTTCCCCGGCATGCAGGCCGCACAATGGCACCGTGTCATCGATGTGTCGTTACATGGTTTTTTCAATGTGACCCAGCCCCTGACCATGCCGATGATACGCAGCCGCTGGGGGCGCATCATTACCATTACTTCGGTGGCAGCATTGGCAGGCAATCGTGGGCAAACCAACTATGCAGCCGCCAAGAGTGCCTTGCATGGGGCCAGCAAATCGTTGGCACTGGAGCTGGCCAGTCGCGGTATCACCGTCAATGCGGTGGCCCCTGGCATTATCGAGTCAGAGATGAGCAAGGATCTGTTCGATAAGGAGAAAGTGGCGCAGATGGTGCCGATGAAGCGGGTGGGCCAACCCGATGAGGTAGCCAGCTTGGTGGCGTTTCTTGCCTCCGAGCAGGCTGCCTATATTACCGGACAGGTCATCTCGATCAATGGCGGCATGATTTGACGCTTGGCATCCAGCCGCGACAGTTGGGCACAGCGGGGCTGTGCTCAGCTGGCAGACGTGGTGCCGGGCAATTGGGTGCGTGGCGTATAGGCTAGCGCGATCTCCAGTTTGGCTACCTCGCTGTCTTCCACCTTGACCAGTGCGCTGACTTGCACCAGCAGTGGCGCAACCTGCCGGCAGTTGATCTCGAAGGTCACATCTGTGTCCGGTGATACCGGCTGCTTGAACCAGCAATTGCGCACGGCGGCCAGTACACCCACCATGTCCTCGGGCAAGGTCTTGAGATAGGGGTCTCCTACCAGTAGACCTGCTCCGGCAAACTGTGCCATGGACTCAATCAACATCACCCCCGGCACCAGCGGCAGACCAGGGAAATGCCCCTGAATGATGGGATTGTCCCGTGGCCAGCTGGCGATGCCCCGAAAATGGTGTGGTCCTTCAATCTGCAACTCCCTGCAGACAAAGATCGCACCGCGATGGGGCAGTACCTGCTCGATGTCGCTGCGCTGTAGGCGCATGGGGTAGTGGTAATCAGGCGTACTCATGGACAGTGACGGCGGGCGATCAGCGAAACATTGCTGCCGCCAAAGGCAAAGGAGTTGGACATGATGGCATCTACCTGGCAATTGCGCCGTGCCTGCAGGGGAATGTAGTCCAGATCGCAGCGTGGATCAGGCTGTTCCAGTGTGGCCGTAGGCGGCAGCGCATTCTGCCTCATGGCCTCAATGCTGAGGGCAAATTCCAGAATGCCGCTGGCTCCGATCAGATGACCATGCATGGACTTGGTGGAGCTGACAGGCAGCTTGTTGGCGGACTCACCAAATACACTGTGTATGGATTGGGTTTCGATCACATCGCCGGCCTCCGTGGCTGTGCCATGTGCATTGAGATAGTGGATATCTGCAGGCTGGAGTCCGGCTTCCTTCAGCGCCTGCTGCATGGCATTGACCTGCTCGGCGGATGACGGGGCGGTCAGATGCGCGGCATCGCTGCTGCAGCCATATCCGCCTACTTCGGCCCAGGCTGGCTGGGCCCTGCCCATTGCGCGTGTTTCACTTTCCAGCACGATGGCAGCTGCACCTTCGCCCAGTACAAAGCCACTGCGATCCTTTGAAAACGGGCGGCAACTGCGTGCGACATCCCCGGCATACGGCTTGGCCATGACACGTAAAGCATTCCAGGCCACCATGGAACCGGAGGTCAGCATGGCCTCACAGCCCACAACAATCGCGGCATCCAGATAACCATGGCGGATGGCTCGGTAGGCTTCACCAATGGCGACAGCCGAAGAGGCACAAGCCACCGAATACGTATTGCTGGCACCATGCAGGCCATAGTGCATGGAAACGGCAGCGGCAGCCGCATTGGCCATCATGCGCGGTACTGAAAGCGGATGTACCACGGTAGGGTTGCGTTGGCCTTCTGTCTGTACTGCTGCCTGGAAACGGCTGTACAGGGCATCCACCGTGTGGGCACCGCCAAAACCGATACCGACAAATACACCAAACCGGCGTGAGTCTGCCGGCGCTGGCCTGATACCAGCCGCTTGCATCGCCTCATGGGCGGCGACCATGGCAAACTGGCTGGCACGATCAAGCGCGGCATATTTGCTTTCCAGCAAGCCAGCCGGCTCGCTGGCGGCCGGTGCCATCAGCAAATTCGGCAGCCATTTGGCAATATCGTCAGTTGCAGGGACAACTGCACAATGGCCCGACAGCGCATTTTGAAAGCTGGTGGCAAGATCAGCCCCAAGCGGGCTGATTGCTCCCATGCCAGTAATCAGGACCTTGTTCAATTACTTGCTCGCGTTCAGGCTGAGCTCAGGCAGCTCGCCATTATTGTGTTCTCGGATGGCGGCTTCGATGTCGTTGAGCATCTCGGCAAAACTCATTTTCGGGTAACGGGTGGGATCGGGGAGCTGAAAACCGCAGCGGTCCTCGATTTCGAACAGCATCTCCACCATGTCCAGAGAGTCTAGCTCCAGCTCGCTTACCTGCAGGCCCGGTTTATCAAACAAGGAGGGGTCTTTGCCTTTGGTTTCGATCAGATAGTTCTTGATGATTTGTTCTAGCATGCGCTACTCGTTTACGATTACGTTGGGTCCCAAAATGACGGCATTATATAGTAAAATATTCACAATATGGTTGACTCGGAGCAGGTAGTCTGCTCCTCCTGTTTCAGGCAGACTGCCTGTTGTTGATGACTGGATTCCAGCCTTTTGTTCTTGCCCCTTCGCTTGCCGCGGCATGTTGTCTAGCTGTGTTTCCTCACATCAAAAGGTGTCATACAGTGCAGTACTTGCATTACTCAATCAGGTGGTCGGAATGTTGAATCTCTGCCGCCGTCCACTACAGGTCTTGCTGTTCTATCTGATGTTGAGCTGGTTGGGTAGCATGCTGTTACTGGGCAATATCGCTGTGCTGCCCTTGTTGTTGCTCCCGTGTGCTTGGCGTCAGCCCCTGGTGCAGTGGGCTATCAGTGCCGTATGCCGGATTTTCCTGTCCGGGGCCAGCCGCTGCGGCTTGATGCAACTCAATTTATGCGCTCTTGATACCCTCAATGGCTGCGCCGGTTTATTGCTGCTGCCCAATCACCCCAGCATGATCGATGCTTTCCTGATTTTGTCGCGTGTGCGCCGTGTAGTCTGTCTGATGAAGGCGAGCATCGCATCCAACCTGTTTCTGGGGGCTGGAGCCTATCTGGCCGGATATGTTTCCAATCGGCAGACCGATGAAATGTTTCGCAAGGCCATTCGGGTTGCGGCACAAGGACAGTTGTTACTGGTTTTCCCGGAGGGAACCCGTACCCAGCAGCAGCCGGTGAATAAGATGAGTGGTGCTGTGGCCTTGATTGGCAAAAAATCCGGTGCAAGCCTGCAAACCATCATCATTACCACGAATTCACCTTATCTGAGCAAAGGATGGAAAATCTGGCGCCCTCCGCAGTTTCCATTGATATACCAAGCCGTGCTGGGGTGCCAGTTGGAGGCGGGAGGCCCGCTCGCGCAAACCACGCATTGCTTGCAACGCTATTTTGAAGAGCATATCCACCTGTCGATTGATCCGGACTTGCATCTGGATCGCTAATCCGGCCCCGGCGTCCCTGACTTGACCATGCGCTTGTGCATCAGATAAGGTCGACAGACTCAGTTATCATAAATCTGCCTTGCGGCAGAACATTTCCGCATAGCCTATATCCAATGAGCATACCCTCTACCACGCACGTGGTTCTTATCCCCAGTTACAATCCCGGCACCAGGGTGTTGGACACAGTACGCACCGCTCGACGTTACTGGCAACCAGTCTGGCTGGTGGTGGATGGCAGCAATGATGGCAGCGCCGAACTGTTGCAGGAAATGGCCGAGCAGGACGATGGCCTGCAGGTATTCGTATTGCCGGAAAACCGGGGTAAGGGCGCTGCCATTCTGTACGGCTTGGAGCAGGCACAGGCGCAGGGATTCACCCATGTGCTATGCATGGATTCGGATGGACAGCATCCGGCCGAACAGATTCCTGCTTTCATGGCACGTTCACAACAGCACCCCGCGGCGATGATTCTGGGACTGCCGGTTTTCGATGCATCAGCCCCCAGCTTGCGGGTCAAAGGGCGCAAAATCTCCAACTGGTGGGCAAATCTGGAAACCCTGTGGCGAGGTATTGGTGACTCCCTGTACGGCTTTCGTGTCTATCCTGTGGCACCGCTACGCCACATCATGCAAAAACAACGCTGGATGCGGCGCTTCGATTTTGATCCTGAGGCTGTGGTACGCCTGTGTTGGCATGGTGTTGAACCCATCAACCTGCCCTCACCGGTACGCTATTTCCAGGCAGGGGAAGGGGGCGTATCCCACTTCAATTACTGGCGAGACAACCGCTTGCTCACCTGGATGCATATCCGGCTGATGGTGGAGTTTGTCTTGCGCCTGCCCTGTCTGACTTATCAAGCCCTGAACAGACCTGCCAAGGGAGAAGCAAATGACCGAGACTGACAAGCCGACCAGTCAGACACAGGCACCACATGTGCCGCTGACTGCCTATTATCCCGACGAGGCATCGCGCTCGGGCTTTGTGCGCGAAATGTTCGACAGCACGGCGGAAGATTACGACCGCATGGAAAACATACTGGGTTTTGGCACCGGGAAATGGTACCGCGGCGAGGCACTCAAACGTGCAGGCTTGCAAAGTGGCATGCGCGCGCTGGATGTCGGCGTGGGAACCGGCCTGGTCGCCCGTGAAATGGTCAAGATTGTCGGTCAGGCTGAGCTGGTCTGCGGGATTGATCCGAGTCGGGGCATGATGGCCAATGCCCACTTGCCCACCGGTGTACAGCTATTGCCAGGCCGTGCCGAGGACATTCCATTTGCGGATGCCAGCTTTGATTTCTTGTGCATGGGCTACGCATTGCGCCACATCAGTGATCTGAGGGCTGCATTCAATGAATTTCACCGGGTACTCAAGCCAGGAGGTAAATTGTGCTTGCTGGAAATTACCTGCCCGGAAAGCCGCTGGGGCCGTTTCTTGCTCAAATGCTATATGAAAGGCTGGGTGCCACTACTGGCACCGCTGGTCGGGCACAAACACAATACCGCCCGGCTGTGGCGCTACTACTGGGATACCATTGAGGCCTGCTTGCCACCGGCCCAGATTGTAAGCGAACTACACGCTGCTGGCTTTCAGCAGGCGCGCCGTTATATCGATACCCGCAGCATGAGTATTTTTGCGGAGTTCCAAGCCGAAAAGTGCGCCTGAACAATGTCGGTGTTGCAAATGAGCTTCCATCTCTTGCTGGAACAATGCTCCGGCAAGATCCTCCCTCGACAACCGGAAGCACAAGCTGTCATGGAGGACCCGGCCCAACTGCTAGCCTTCATGCAAAGTGGCCAGGGGGAGGGCATGCTGGGTTATGTCTACCTGTTTCACGCCATGATGTCCCTGCCGCTTATCCGCTCAGGTGATACGGTGCTGGATCTGGCATGCGGGCCGGCCAATCAACTGGCTTGCCTGGCCAGCTTGCATCCGCAGGCTGACTTCATCGGCCTGGATGCCTCTGCAGGCATGCTGCAACTGGCTGCCGACAATTTGGCCGGAGCAGGCCTGGCCAATACCAGGCTGCTGCAGGGGGATATCCGCAATATGGCCGAGCTGGACAGTCACTCTGTCGATTGCGTGGTCTGTACCATGTCCTTGCACCATCTGCCGGATACCCAGGCGCTGGAGCAGACTGCCAGGGAAATCCGGCGCGTACTCAAACCGGATGGTGGTGTTTATCTGGCCGACTTTGGCCGGCTCAAGCGGCAGGCAACACAGCATTTCTTCGCCCATGATCGCGCCGATTTGCAATCGACACAGTTCACGCAGGATTTTCTCCACTCCATGCGTGCGGCATTCAGCGTCGCGGAGCTATCTGCCGCATTAGCTGCCTTTGTGCCGGCGTTGACTTGCCATCAAACCGCCCTGGCTCCATTCATGGTGCTATACCGCAGTGCAGCCCGCAGCACTCTCGACCAGGCCATGCAACAACGAGTCAGGCAACGTTATTGGCAACTGTCACCCGCTCGCCGCCGTGATCTGGATAATCTGCTGCGCTGGTTTGGCCTGGGAGGACTTACCCTGCCATTCCCGCTTGGATGAACTGAGCCAGCGAAAAGGTGTGGAGCTAAGTATTGCTTTCGAAGGGGCCTAAAGAATGAGCCTGGCTGTTTCAGTCACTAGGCCCATGTGGGGGCCCATGGGCCTTTTCCTGCGACTAACGTGCACAAAGCACGGTCAACCTCAGTACAGTCTATCCGGATGCGCGAACGGCTCGCTGCCGTTATGACGTCATGAATCTTCGCTTACCGACAGGTCAACTTGTACCGGATGATGCATTTACCAAGCAGCTTATGTCGCATTTCATCGCAGCCTTCAAAGGCAAGATTGCACATAATCGAAGGCGAGCTCTGGCTGTGGATAAGTATGCCCATGAGTGTAATGTCTGCTATGTTTGGGCAAGGGAAGTTGGGGAGCATGGCAAGCCGCATTACCACCTGCTGATCCTGCTCAACAATGATGTCTACTGTGCGCTTGGGAAGTTCAAGCCATAAGAGTGGATCAGCAGATGATCGATCTGCGCTGCGTCACCATCTTCTTCCAGTCGTACTCCATTGAGTACCAGGACATCAGAGTCCGTAGCAAAGAAGCGCTTGAGGTAAAGAGCCATCTGCTCTTCTGCCGCCCTGCCAGACTTGGCCAACTGGTCTTCCGACTGGAACGGATCCAACTCCTTAACAATCACGTCAGTACCTACATGTAGCGGTGGATGACATGATTTTACAGGATTGAGTATGACTTTTTGGGCTATGGCTTATTGCGTTGGCCTAGCCAAGGACCGGAGGTAGTTCGGCCTGAGCGGTCTGTCGCCACATCTGCCCTGAACGTCTGCTCAGAGTCACATATCGGCCATTTCCCTGTTGCCGGCACCTAACGTCAGCTTTCTTCCCCTTGGCACGCGTAGGCGCGTGTTATCATCTGCGCCGTGCCGTTTTTATTGCTTTGCAGCATGCAGCGGCGTACCGCTGTATGTTGCACCATGGCCATGATACGGCCAACGTTGGCCACTTTTCTGCCGTCTTCCCGCCTTGTCGCCGGTCGCGGCGTAACCTGTTTTCTGCCGCTGCACGGCGCTTCCCATGATCATTCTGAAAAACGTGGCCTTGCGCCGCGGCACCAAAGTCCTGCTCGACAATGCGTCGGTGACGCTCAATCCCGGTGAGAAAGTCGGCCTGGTTGGCCGCAACGGCGCCGGCAAATCCTCGCTGTTCGCGGTGCTGAACGGCTCGCTGCACGAAGACGGTGGCGATGTGTCGATCCCGTCTCAGTGGCGTATGTCGCAGGTGGCGCAGGACATGCCGGAAACGGAGCAGACGGCGACCGAGTTTGTGATCGAAGGCGATACCACCCTGCTTGCTGCGCAGAAGGAAGTGACCGAGGCCGAGGCCGGCGAAGACTACATGCGCATGGCGCATGCCTATACTGCGCTCAACGATGCCGGTGCCCACGACGCGCCGGCACGGGCGCAGGCGCTGATTCTTGGATTGGGTTTCAGCGTCGCCGAGCTACAGCAGCCAGTGAACAGCTTTTCCGGCGGCTGGCGCATGCGGCTGCAACTGGCGCGTGCGCTGATGTGTCCGTCCGACCTGCTGCTGCTGGACGAGCCGACCAACCACCTGGATCTGGACGCGCTGGTATGGCTGGAAGCGTGGTTGAAGCAGTACGCCGGCACCATGGTGGTGATCAGCCATGACCGTGAATTCCTCGATGCCGTCACCAACGTAACGCTGCATGTCGACAATGCCAAGCTGGTGCGCTACGGCGGCAATTACAGCAAGTTTGAGGACATGCGTGCCGAACAACTGATCCTGCAGCAGGCGGCGCAGGCCAAGCAACAGGAAAAGATGGCGCACCTGCAGAAGTTCATCGACCGCTTCAAAGCCAAGGCCAGCAAGGCAAAGCAGGCACAGAGCCGAGTCAAGGCGCTGGAGCGGATGGAGAAGATCGCGCCGGTGCTGGCCGATGCCGAGTTCCAGTTCGAATTCAAAGAGCCGCAGAGCCTGCCGAACTCGATGCTGTCGATGACCGGCGCAGTGTTCGGCTACCCGGCGGCGGAGGGGGCGCCGGAGGGCACGGCACCGACGGTGATCGTACGCAACGTGAATCGCACCGTGCTGGCCGGACAGCGTATCGGCATTCTCGGTGCTAACGGCCAGGGCAAGTCGACGCTGGTGAAAACCGTGGCCGAGGCGCTGCAGCCAGTCGGCGGCGAAATCATTCGCGGCAAGGGACTCAATATCGGCTACTTCTCGCAGCAGGAGCTGGACGTGCTGCGACCGGAGGACGATCCGCTACAGCACATGTTCCGTTTAGTACGCGATACCCCAGCGGCGATGCGGCCGTCGGCCAATGATTGTCGCGAGCAAGGGCTACGCAATTTCCTAGGCACCTTCAACTTCAGCGGCGACATGGTCAAGCAGGCGGTCGGCAGCATGAGCGGCGGCGAGAAGGCGCGGCTGGTGCTGTGCATGATCGTGTGGCAGCGGCCTAACCTGCTGCTGCTAGATGAGCCGACTAACCATCTGGACCTCGCCACCCGCGAGGCGCTGAGCGTGGCGCTGAACGAGTTCGAAGGCTCGGTGATGCTAGTCAGCCACGACCGCGCCTTGCTACGTGCCGTGTGCGACGAATTCTGGATGGTGTCGCGCGGCGGGGTCAGCGATTTTGCGGGTGATCTGGACGATTACCAGGTCTATCTGCTGGAAGAGGCCAAGCGCCGGCGCGAAGAGGCGGCCAGCAAGCGTTAAGCCGGCTCGTCTGCGCGCTACCCTCTTGCGGCCAACCATCGGGCAGGATTGCCTACAGGAGCCGGGGCTGCCCACCAACGGCTCAAGAGTGGCTCGCTCCATCATCAGTGCGGGTCTGCGTGTTGCCATCAAAATTGGCCAGGCATTTGAGAAAGTCCGGTAAGTCGTCCTGCTGCAAGGCCTTGCAAGGTGTGGATTGTTGGGTGCGCAGCGTCTTGAGGATGTGTGTTTCCAGGGAGGACATCACACGCTCTGCGTGATCCTGGCTCCACTTGTGGCTGGTGCTGGCGTGCCATTCTCTGGCAATCAGTTCGAATGTTGTCGCATTGGATGCACTGGCATTGAGCTTATCTACCTGCTTTTGTAAGCCGGGGTCAGTATTTTGATCCAGCAGGCGTCTTGCATCTTCGCGTTTGGTGCGGGCTTGCTTGAGGGTAATGTCTGGGTAGACACCCAGAGCAAGTGTCTTTTGCTTACCAGCAAAGCGGTAGTGATAGCGCCAGTATTTGGAGCCGTTGGGCATCACCACCAGGAACAGCCCTTGACCATCGGCCAACTTGACTGGCTTGCTGTCCTCTGAGGGCCTGAAAGCCTTTATCTGCGCGTCTGTCAGGGGCATTGCACCCTCCAAATGTTGGTACAAGATTTCTACTGTGAAAATTGTACCAACATTTATACCAACAAAACCACTGGAAGTGGCTGGATCTCCTCGGACATTATAGGCATAAAAAAAGCCGCAAACCCTTGCTGGGTGCGGCTCTTGTGGATGTTTCTGGACTTCTTTGGAACGGTAAGTGGTGTCCCCGACAGGAATCGAACCTGTAACTGCCCCTTAGGAGGGGGCCGTTATATCCATTTAACTACGGAGACGTCAATCCGGCTCAGGCGTTGCGG
>Ga0187781_10000798_pt1 | contig 23076 bp, 19 predicted proteins | sample 0715_SJ02_MP02_2_FD_132447 | JGI IMG/M metagenome (GOLD analysis project Ga0187781, IMG submission 132447) | Tropical peat soil microbial communities from peatlands in Department of Meta, Colombia - 0715_SJ02_MP02_20_MG | ecosystem: Environmental > Terrestrial > Soil > Wetlands > Peat | place... | reverse complement strand
TGCCGCCGGCGCCGCCGACGCCGAACACGGTGATGCGCGGCTTCAGCTCACGGATGTCGGGAATTTTCAAGTTGATCGTCATGATTGCCTCTTCTTTCCTGCGCGGGCGTATTCAACGTCCGGCTTCGGCCGATCCGCCACTGGCCATGATGATGTCAGTCGCAGCGCCATGGTTGGTGTGTTGGCTTGGTGTTGGGGCGCCATCAGAAACTCTCACGAAGCCACTGTCCGACGCGGGCGAGATAGCCGCCGCCCGTGCCGTTCCTGAGGAACCGCTTACTGCGTGTTTCGAAGTATTCGAGGTGCGCGGCTTGCGGATAGACCAATAGTCCGGTCGCCACCGCGAACGCCGCCCCCTTCGCCGCCTCCGGCAAGCCGGCAATGCCGAGCGGCCGGCCAATGCGCACCGGACGGCCGAGAATGTGCGAAGCAAGCTCCGGCAATCCGGTCATCTGGCTGGCGCCGCCGGTCACGATGATGCGGCCGCGCGCCTCGGCTGCGAACGATGAGGCCTTGAGCCGGTCGCGCACCATTTCCAGAATCTCCTCGACGCGCGGCTTGATGATGTGCACGAGCGCGGAGCGGGGCACGAATTGCCCGTGATCGCGCTCGTCGTCGCCGATCGCCGGCACCGTGATCATGTCGCGCTCGTCGGAGCCGCCAATCAGCACGCTGCCGTAGAAGGTCTTGATGCGCTCGGCGTCGGCGACGCTGGCGTTCAATCCACGCGCGAGGTCGAGGGTGACATTGTGGCCGCCGAGCGCGAAACCCTCGGAATGGACGAAACGCCCGCCGGCGAAGACCGCGATGGTGGTCGTGCCCGCGCCCATGTCGACGACGGCGGCGCCGAGATCGCCTTCGTCATCGGCCAGCACGGAAAGGCCGGCGACATAGGGGCTCGCCACCATCGCCTCGATGGACAAATGGCAGCGCTCGATGGCGAGCATCAGATTGCGCGCCGAGGTCACGTCCGTGGTGGCGACATGCATGTCGACGCCGAAACGTGAACCGAGCATACCGCGCGGATCGCGGATGCCGATGCCGCCGTCGATCGAATAGCCGATCGGCAGCGAATGCAGCACGGCGCGGCCCTCGCGCAGAGAATGCCGGTTGCCGGCCGCAAGGACACGCCCGATGTCGCTCTCCGATACCGCGGAGCCCTCGATACTCACTTCGGCCGCGAACAGATCGCTGGCAAGCCGCCCGGCCGAGACCGCGAGCATCACCGATTCGATTTCCACCGACGCCATGCGCTCGGCGCAATCGACGGCCTGGCGGATCGCATCCTCGGCCTGGGCGAGATTGACCACGCCGCCTGCTTTGGTGCCGCGCGCGGCGGCATGCCCGTAGCCGACCACGTCGACCGCATGCGTGCGCCGGGTCAGCACTTGTTGCGGCGCGTGCGGACGCAGCCGCGCGATCAGACAGGCGACCTTGCTCGAGCCGACATCAAGCGCCGCCACCAGCGCGCTGCGCCGCGGCGGGATCGGCTTCATCTTGGGCGTCAGGCCATAGTGGAGGGAGCTCATGCATCACCTCCTTTTTTCTTCTTCTTGTCCTTGTCCTTGAGCGCGTCGTCGCGCGCCTGCGCCGCCGCGTCCGACAGCCGGATGGTGACGCGATCCGGCAGCCGCAGGTCGACCGCGCTGATGTCGCGCGACAGGAGCTTCTTCTCGCGATCGAGCGCCACCAGCCGTTCGAGCGCCTGATCGACGCCGGTTTCCGGCAGCCGCACGTCAAGCCCGTTGGCAAGCCGCAGATTCCAGCGCCGCTCGGCGACGAAAATCGAGGCGCGCAGCATGCTGCGGATATCGGGATAGCGATCGACGATGGCGAGAAAATCGTGTCCGGCGCGCTCGGCGCCCTTGCCGACCAGAAGCGGCAAATTGTGGTAGCGGTCCTCGACGAACGGCTCGAGCACGGTGCCGTCGGCGGCGATGACGCTGACGCCGCCGTCCTTCTGCCAGAGCGCGAAGGCCTGCCGCTCGGTGACGCTGATCTGCAGGCGGTCGGGGTAAAGCTTGAGCACGGCCGCGTCGGCGATCCAAGGATTGGCCATGAGCCGCGCACGCGCCGCTTCGGCATCGAGGAACAGAAGCGACACATGGCCGGTGGCGCCGGCGATGGTCAGCACCTCGTCGCGGCTCACTTCCCGCTGCCCGGTGAGCGAAACGGCGGCGATGCGGAATCCGGCGGCGTTGGCGGCCTGATCGCGCGCGTCCTTGAGCCAATCGATGACGGCGGGCACATGGCCGCCGAGCAGCGCGCCGTAGCCAAGCGCCAGCGCAAGAAAGCCCGCCGCGCCGGCAATGCCGACGCCGCGCGGCGGCGGCCGCCGCGCAAATCGTTCGATCCAATGACGATAGGCGGCGACCCAGGCAAGCGAGCGCACGCGATCAAGCCGATCGCGCCAGCGCTCCAAATCGAAGCGGAAGCGACGCCGCCGGCGTCCCACCCGCTCACGGCGCAGCGGCGCACGGAAAGGCGAGCCAACACCTTCCGCTTCCGGTCCCCGCTGTAGCCCCGACCGCATCAGCGGTTGGTCGAGGCGTCCTCCACCATCCATTTCACCAGCTCGTCGAAGGTGATCCCCGCATAAGCAGCAAGTTCAGGCACGAGCGATGTCTCGGTCATGCCCGGCTGTGTATTGATCTCAAGACAGACCAGCTTCCCCGTTCCCCGATCGTCGTAGCGAAAGTCCGCGCGGCTCACGCCGCGGCAGCCGAGCGCGTCGTGGGCAGCCAAAGCGAGTCTGCGGACCTCCTGGTAAACATTTGGTAAAATTTGCGCGGGCAGCACGTGACGGGAGCCGCCGGCGGCATATTTCGCTTCGTAATCGTAGAAGGCGGTTGCCGGCACGATATCGATGACGTCAAGCGCCCGGTCGCCCATTACCGCGCAGGTGAGTTCCTTGCCCGCGACGTAGCGCTCTATCAGAATCTGTTCGCCGAATGCCCAATCGTCGCGATAAAGCTCCTGCGGCGGATGCGGCTGATCTTCGGTGACAATGAACACGCCGACGCTGGAGCCCTCCGCCATCGGCTTGATGACATAAGGCGGCGCCATGAGGTGCCGCTTGGCCGCTTCGAGGCGCGAAGCGACAATATCTTCGGCCACCGGAATACCGGCCGCGCGGAAAATCGCCTTGGCGTAGCCTTTGTGCATGGCGACCGCGGACGCGAGCACGCCGGAATGGGTGTAGGGAATGCCGAGAATTTCCAGCACGCCCTGCAGCGTGCCGTCCTCGCCCGGCCGGCCGTGCAGGACATTGAGCGCGACATCCGGATTGGCCTTGGTCAAGGCGTCGGCGACATCGCGGCCCGCATCGATGGCGGTAACGCGATAACCGAGGCGAACAAGTGCATCGGCACACGCCTTCCCCGAGCGCAACGAGACTTCGCGCTCCGCCGACCAGCCTCCCATCAGAACGGCGACGTGCTTGGTCATGCCCAGCCGACTGCTTTCAGCGGCCGATTCCACTGATTCGCTGGGGCACCAATAGAATCCACAATTGTGGAAACGTCGAGTGTTTCCGCGCGACACCGTAAGGTCGGAACCCCAACCACGAGCGTCATATTCGCGGCACGCCGATGCGTTTGATCTCCCAGGCGAGATCGATGCCGGAATTCCTTTTCACGCGCTCGCGCACGGTTTCGCCCAGCGTCTCGATATCGGCGCCGGTCGCGCTGCCGAGATTGATCAAGAAATTGCAATGCATCTCGGAGACCTGCGCATCGCCGATGCGCAATCCGCGGCAGCCGGCGGCATCGATCAATTGCCAGGCCTTGTGATCTGGCGGATTCTTGAAGGTGGAACCGCCGGTGCGGCTCTTGACCGGCTGGGTCGCTTCGCGGCTCTCGGTGATCCTGTTCATCTCCGCTGCAATCTCGGCGGCGTCGCCGCGCCGGCCGGCAAACAGCGCTTGGGTGAAGATCACGTCGTCGGCGACGCCGCAATGGCGGTAGCTGAAATTCATTTCAGCGTTGCCGTAGGTGCGGGCATTTCCGTTGCGATCAACGCCGCGCGCTTCCACCAGCACGTCCTTGGTCTCGCCGCCATAGGCACCGCCATTCATGCGCAAGGCGCCGCCAATGCTGCCGGGAATGCCGCGCAGAAATGACAGACCGGCGATACCGGCCTCCTGTGCTGCGCGCGCCACCTTCACATCGGGCACCGCAGCGCCGGCGCGAATGCGCAAGCCGTCGACGGTGACCTCGCTAAAGCCGCGGCCGAGACGCACCACCACGCCGGCCACGCCGCCATCGCGCACGATCAAGTTGGAGCCGAGGCCGATGGTCGTGACCGGGATTTCGGGCGGCAATTGGCGCAGAAAATAGCCGAGATCGTCTTCATCCTCCGGCATGAACAAGACTTGCGCCGGGCCGCCAACGCGAAACCAGGTGAGATCGGCAAGCGGCTGGTTCGGCAAAAGCCGGCCGCGCAGCGCGGGCATTCGCGATCTCAGCGCGTCGACAATGTCGGGAAAGCTCATGCAACCGCCTCGACCGCCTTGTCGAGCCAGGTGGAAAATATCTTCTGTCCGGCTTCGCGGGTCGCCGCGCCGAATTCGCGAGCCTGATCGCGAAGCCGGCGCGGATCGATGCCGGCTTTGCCAAGCTCGACGGTGTGGCCGACAAGCCAGGTTTCAAATCGCGCCGGTTCCGTCTCCAGATGAAATTGCAAGCCAAGCTGCGCGGGCGTGCGCATGAAGGCCTGCACGGGGCAATGCCGCGTCGCGGCGAGGTTGCTGCAGCCGGCCGGCAATTCGCAATTGTCGCCGTGCCAGTGCAGCACCGGCGTCGCACCGAGCGGCGCCAGCAGCGATTTTTCGCCCTCGGCGGTCAGTTGCAGCGGCGCCCAGCCGATCTCCTTGACCGGCCCCGGCGCGACGCGCGCGCCAAGCGCCGCCGCCATCATCTGCGCGCCGAGGCAAATGCCGAGCGTCGGCTTGCCGGCGGCAAGCCGCGCCGCGATGGCGGCAATCTCGTTGGCGATGAACGGGTAAGCGTCCGCTTCATAGACACCGATCGGACCGCCCAGCACGATCAGCAAGTCCGGCGCGAGCAGCGTCTCGGCGTCGATCGGCTGCACGCCGGCATCGTGATAGCGCACCCCATAGCCGCGCGAGGAAACGACGGGCCCGAGCAGGCCAAGATCCTCGAACGCCACGTGGCGCACGGCGAGGCACTTCTTGATTGGTCTAAGATTCGCCGGCGCGCGATCGCTGCCGAACAGCGCCCGCACATTGCGAACCAATTCCGGAGCCGGCTTTTTCCGCGCCATGCTGTTAGCTCGCCGCCGCCAGTTCTCCCGGCAGCGCGTAGGCCCATTGCGTGATCGAGCCGGCGCCGAGGCAGACGACATAATCGCCGGGCTGCGTCATGCCGGCGACCAGCGAGGCGAGCCGCTCCGGGCTGTCGAGCGGGACGACATGGCGGTGGCCATGGGTGCGCAGTCCCTGCACCAGTGAATCGCGATCGGCGCCTTCGATCGGCGATTCGCCCGCCGGATAGACATGAGCGACGATGACCGCGTCGGCGTCGTTGAAGCAGGTGCAGAACTGCTCGAACAGCGCGGCAAGCCGCGTATAGCGGTGCGGCTGCACGACGGCGATCACCTGGCCCTTGGTCGATTCGCGCGCCGCCTTGAGTACGGCCGCGATTTCCACCGGATGGTGCCCGTAATCGTCGATGATGGTGACGCCGTTCCACGTTCCGGTGCGGGTAAAGCGCCGCCGCACGCCGCCGAACTGAGCGAGCGCCTCCTTGATGCGGCTGTCGTCGATGTGAAGCTCGTGCGCCACCGCAACGGCCGCAGTGGCGTTGAGCGCGTTGTGCCGGCCCGGCATCGGCAGCGCAATTTTGTCGATCTCGCGCACGGTCTGCCCGCTGCGGTCGCGCACCACGATCGAGAACAGCGAGGTGCCGCCGGCATGCGAGACGTCGAGCAGCCGCACGTCGGCTTGCGGATTTTCACCATAAGTGATGACGCGCCGATCCTCGATGCGGCCGACCAGGTTCTGCACCACCGGATGATCGGTGCACATGACGGAAAATCCGTAGAACGGCACATTCTCCACGAAGGCGCGGAACGCCTCCTGCACCGCTTCGAAATTCTTGAAGTGATCGAGATGCTCGGGATCGATGTTGGTCACGATCGCGATGTCGGCGGGCAGCTTGAGAAATGTGCCGTCGGACTCGTCGGCCTCGACCACCATCCACTCGCCGGCGCCAAGCCGCGCATTGGTGCCGTAGGCATTGATGATGCCGCCATTGATCACGGTCGGATCGAAGCCGGCGCCGTCGAGCAACGCCGCCACCATCGAGGTGGTCGTGGTCTTGCCGTGGGTGCCGGCAATGGCGACGCAGCTTTTCAGCCGCATCAGTTCGGCGAGCATCTCGGCGCGGCGCACCACCGGCAGGCGCTGCGCGCGCGCGGCGACCAATTCCGGATTGTCGTGCTTGATGGCCGACGACACGACCACAACCCTGGCGTCGCCGAGATTGCCGGCGGCGTGGCCGGCCGCGACTTTGACGCCCTTCTCGCGCAGCCTTTTGACGTTGGCGCCCTCGGCCTGGTCGGAGCCCTGGACGACATAGCCGAGATTGACCATCACCTCGGCGATGCCGCTCATGCCGATGCCGCCGATGCCGACGAAATGCACCGGGCCGATGTCGCGCGGTAGTTTCATGTGTGCTCCTTGGCCAGCGCCGGCCCGACATAGCGGGCGCGCGGGCGGATCAGTTGACCGGCCGCGATCTGCTCAAGCGCATGAGCGATCCAACCGACCGATCGGGACAACGCGAAAATCACGAACGGAGCCTGCCGGGGCAAGCCGAAGGCATCCGCCAGGGCCGCAAGCGCAAAATCGACATTGGGCGGCTCTCCGGTCAAATCTTCCGCCGCCATCCGAACCGCGAGGAACATGCCAGAAAGCTTGAAGTGGCGCATGAGCGCAATCGCGCGCGGATCGCCTCCAGGATAAAGCGGGTGACCGAAGGCGGGAAGCGGCTCGCCGCGCTGGAGCCATTCGCGCATCGCCTCATTGGCGCCGGTTTGGCGTGCGGCGTCGAGCAACGAGGAAAGCGCCCGCGCCGCGCCGCCATGAAGGGGCCCGGTCAGCGTCGCAAGACCCGCCAGCAGGCAAGCCGACAGCGAAGCGCCCGTTGACGCAGCAACGCGGACCGCAAAGGTCGAGGCGTTGAGCTCGTGGTCGGCAAGAAGGACAAGCGTTCTTCGCAAGATATCCTGCGCCTGCGGTTTGCGCCAAGCTTTGGCAAGGCGCGTATGCACCGGCAAGTCTAAACGGGCGGTGACCGTGCCCAGCGAGGCCGCCAGAAGCCTGCCGAACATGATCTCCGCTTCCGATTTCAGAACCGCCAGCGAGCGCCCGCGCGACGGCGGATCAATCCCCGCCCGTTCCGATAGGGCCGAAAGGAGCAGGCCAATCGGCGTTCCAGCGGGCGCAGACTTCGCCGTCACCGGATCGGCATGCACGTGTACGGCCGTGGTTTCCCACAAGAGCGCGGCTACCTCCTCCAGGGTGGCGCTTTCCGCAAGTTCCATTGCATCGCGACCGCGATACCAAAGCCGCCCGTTGGCGACGGTGGAAATCCCCGACGCGAGGACCGGATCGCCCCAGCCGATAGCCTGCGTGGCCACCGTCTCCGCCGGACGACGGCCGGACCGGCGCTCCGCCAAACGCGCGACGTCGTTGCCGTTGTAAAGACTGCGGCGCGAGTCGGCGGGATCGGACTTTGCCCGGATCCGGCCGCGGCTGACATTGGCGTAGAGCGTCTGCGGTCGGACACCGAGGAACTTCAGGGCCTGTTCGGCCGTCAGCCACTTCATGGCGGTCTTCATGTTGATCGATTGCATCAAGATTGACGTCAACCTTAGTCGGCGCCAGTTGAGTGAGCAATCAACGGAGGCATGCCATGACCGACCGCCCTGCGCTGTTTGCTTACGAAGCTCCGCCGCGCGCCAAAGTCACCAACTATCCCGAGCCCTTCGCCGCGCGCGTGAATGGCCGGCTCAAGCGCCCGCTCGGCGAGCTCTTCGGCGTGCGCAATTTCGGAGTCAACCTGACCCGCCTGGCGCCGGGCGCCGTTTCTTCTTTGCATCACCGGCACTCGCGGCAGGACGAATTCATTTATGTTCTCGAGGGCGAAGCGACGCTGTTCACCGATCGCGGCCAGACAGCGCTCCGACCCGGCATGGTGGCGGGCTTCGCCGCCGGCGGAACCGCCCATCACCTGGAGAATAAAGGCGACCGGGACTGCGTCATCATCGAGATCGGCGATCGCAGCGAGGGCGATATGGTCAGCTACCCGGACGATGACATTCAAGCAGTCATCGGAAGCGACGGCCGCTGGCGGTTCGCGCGCAAGGACGGCACGCCTTATTAGAGCACATCCCGATTCAACCGAATCGGGATGTGTTCTGGATTCTTGTTCTGTCGCATGTCCTTTTCGGAAAACCGGCTTCCACTTTTCCGGGACATGCTTCTAGAGCGCATGATCTTTTCGGAAAACCGGCTTCCACTTTTCCGGGACATGCTTCTAGAGCGCATGATCTTTTCGGAAAATCGGCTTCCACTTTTCCGGATCATGCTCAGGCGAACGCAGACTTTCGCCGCGACGGAGCTAATCCCGCAAAGCGTTGCCGGCCACTTTCACGACCAGATCCGCCAGCCGGTCGGCAGCATCGAGCCGGCCGAGAAACTTCGCCCCTGCCGCCATGGCGGCGAGCCGTTTGGGCGCCCCGGCGAGCGCGGTGATCTCGGCGGCGAGCCGCTGCGGCGTGAACTCGGCCTGCGGCAGCCGGATGGCGGCATTGACGCCGGCGAGAACGCCGGCATTGGCGAATTGATCCTGGTCGAGCGCGTGCGGCAGCGGCACCAGGATCGACGGCCGGCCGATGGCGGCCAATTCGGCGACGGTGGAGGCGCCCGAACGGCCCACGACCAGATGGCTCGCGGCGATGCGCTCCGGCAGATCGGGAAAGAACGGCGCGGTTTCGGCGGCGACCGACAAACTGCCGTAGGCATCGCGCACGCGCGCCAGATCTTCCTCACGGGCCTGCTGCACGATCGAAAGCCGCGCGCGCAAGCCCGGATCGAGCGCCTCGATGGCGGCCGGCACCACGTCGGCCATGACGCGGGCACCTTGGCTGCCGCCGAAAACGAGAAGCTGCAGCCGGTCGGTCAGCGGCGGATAGGGCGTGGCGGCGGCGGCAACGACCGCCGGCCGTACCGGATTGCCTGTGAGCGTCGCCTTGGCGGCGAGGCGCGGCCGATCGCGAAACATGTCCGGGAATGTGGTGGCGATGGCGGTCACGCGCGGCGCCAGCAGCCGGTTGGCGCGGCCGATGACGGCATTGGCATCATGGATCACGGTCGGCACGCTGCGCCAGACCGCCGCCAGAACCGGCGGCAACGTCGGATAGCCGCCGAAACCGATCACCGCCGCCGGCTTGAGCTGTCCAATGAGCGCCCAAGCCTGCACAAAACCGCCGGCCAGTGACGCGGCGGTTCGCGCCAAGGCGATCGGATTGCGCGCACGCACCGTGGCGCTTGCGATCACATGCACCGTCTCATCGACGAAGGCGCCGCCGTAGCGCGCGGCGCGCCGGTCGGTCGCTAGATGCACCGGAATGCCGCGCTGGATCAGCGCGGCGGCGAGCGCCTCGGCGGGAAACAAATGCCCGCCCGTCCCGCCGGCCGCCACAAGGACTGGCGCGCGGGCGCCGGCGAGCATCAGGCCGCGCTCGTGGCGAGCATGGTCCCGCCGGAAAGATACGCCTGCGGCCGCTCGCGCGTGAGCGCAATCAGCATGCCCATGCCGTAAGCGAGCGAAATGAGCGACGAACCGCCGTACGAGATGAACGGCAGCGTCATTCCCTTGGCCGGCATCAGATGCAGGTTCACGGCCATGTTGATGGTCGATTGCAGCCCGAACAGAATCGCAAGCCCCGCCGCGGCAAAGCGGACGAAAGCATCCTCGTTATGCATCGCTTTGACCAGGGCGCGTATGACAATGAAGGCGAACAAAGCTACCAGAATGAGGCAAAGCACCACGCCGAATTCCTCGCCGGCGACGGCGAAGACGAAGTCGGTATGGCCCTCCGGCAGAATGCGCTTGATCGTGCCCTCGCCGGGGCCGCGGCCGAACCAGCCGCCGCGCACGAAAGATTCGGTCGCGATATCGATATTGAAGGTATCGCCGGAGGACGGATCGAGGAAGCGATTGATGCGCTGCGCGACATGCGGGACGGTGTAGAAGGCGACCAACAGGCCGACGCTTGCCGTAGCGCCCAGACCAAGCACCCAGATAAAGCGCATGCCCGCCATGTAGAACAGCGCGCCCCAAACAAGCGTAATCAGCATGGTCTGCCCGAAATCCGGCTGCAGCACCAAGAGGCTCACGACGATCATCAGCAAAGCGAGCGCGACCGTATTTGCCGGCATGTCGGGCCGGCGGCCCGACTCGCCGAACAGCCAGGCGATGAGAATCACGAACGCGGGCTTAAGGAATTCGGACGGCTGAATGTTGACGCCGAGGATGACCAGCCAGCGCCGCGCGCCCTTGATCTCGGCGCCGAAATGTGGCGTAGCCGCGACCAGCGCGAGGCTCACCAGGAAGACGAGCAGCGACAGTTTGCGGATCTCGCGCGGCGACAGGAACGAGGTCGCGATCAGCACCGCGGCCGCGGGAATAAGGAAAAAAACCTGCCGGTTGACGAAGTGAAACGGATCGAGCCCGATGCGCGCCGCCACCGGCGAGCTTGCGGCGAGGCACAGGATGATACCGCCGAGCATCAGCGCGCCGAGCGCAGCCAGCGTCAGCCGGTCGACCGTCCGCCACCATTCGCTCAAAGGCGTAGGCTGCGCGCGCGACGCCATCACATCCCCGAAACTAACATCCCCGACAAGGCCGGCACCGCCATGCCCGACAATAGCTCCCAGAACCGCGTCCTGACCGGCTCTTGCCTAGTCCTCGCACCGCGATGGTTTCCAAGCCATTAAGGAACACCGCCGGCGGGCGCTTTGGTGCGGGGCGCCCGAATTGGGCTGTAGCGCTGCACACTCGACCGGCGCGGCGTCACGGACCAGAGCGGGATGATTTCTCTCCGAATCGTCATTCCGCTCCAGCATTCTGTTTGAGTATGATCTTTTCGGAAAACCGGTTTCCACTTTTCCGGATCATGCTCCAGGCGCGGTGAATTCCAGGTGCAATTTCATGGGCGGGGTCATGATCCCATACATCCGCCGGCGCACAGTGAGCTCGAGCGGTTCGGCGTTTGGATTGAGCGCCTTGAGGTTGTCCTTGCAGCCTGCGTCGTCGGCAAAGCACACGCCGACAAAGCCTTTTTGTTTGAGCTCGGCCGGATAGTCGATCCAAGGCGCGTAAGCGGGATCGAAATCCGAGAACATTTTTGGATGATCGGGACTGTAGAACACGATCGGCGCGGCAATCTCGAAGCCTGAGGCGACGATCGGCAGCTTCGAATGAAAACGCTCGTGCCACAGCCGCGTGATCTCGGCGGCGGCTTCGGGAAACGGCCGGTATAGGCCGTCATCCAGCTCTTTTTGGTAGCGCACCCAGGAATAAAGCGGCGAGCCAGCCAACAAAGCGATCACAAACACCGCGGCGACAACCACCGCTCGCGCGACGGCGCGGCGCGTGACCAGAACGCTGGGCAGCAACGACAGAACGCCGACCGGCACCAAGAAGAAGAAGGGATTGCCCCAATCCGGTTTCAGAAAGACGTTGAAGGCAAACCCCATGAGCGCCGGGCCGCCGATCAGCGCGGCGGCGATGACGATAATGTGCAGCCGGGCGGTGGGCGGCGGCGCATCGATCGGGCCTTTTCGCCGCCGCCACGGAATGAGCGCGATCGCGGCACCGAGCAGGCAGAAGGCGACAAGCCCGAAATGCTGGCCGAGATAGGTGAGAACATGGGCGCGGTGGGAGACATGATCGACAAAACTCTCCGCCCAACGCAGCGATGAAAAATCGTTATGAAAAAGCCAGATGAGATGCGGCGACAGCGCCAGGAGGTAGATGACCACCGCCGCATAGGGCGCGGGATGGGTGAAGAACTTCCGCCGGTCCGGATGCAGAAGCGCGGCGAGCGCGATGCCGACGAGACCGAAAGCCGCCGAATAAATCGTCAGCGTCGCAGCCGCCGCGGAGAGGCCGAGCGCGATGCCCGATCTGATATTCGGCTTGTCATAAGCGCGCAAGAACAGCCAGATCGTCAGCGGAAGGACGGCGAGCAGCACCTGATAATTGTTGAACCGGTCCGCCTTGGCGCCGATGAACAGCGGATAAAGCATCATCGCAAACAGGATCAGCGTCGCGCGCCGGCGGCCGAGCACGCGCAACCCGATCAAATAAATCGAGCCGAGCGAAATGCCGGTCATGACGCCGGAGAGCGCGTAGGACGACCAATGGGTCGCCGGGAACACGCCGTACCAGACGCGCGCGGTCCAGCCGGTGAGCGGCGGATGGCGGCCGTAGCCGCCGAGGAATTGCATACCCCAGGCGTACGCTTCGGTGCTGTCCATGAAGAGGGTTTCGGCCGGCTTCATCAACAGCAGGACGAGCACGCCGAGAAGGCAAAAGATGACGATGGAAACAGCGACGCCAGCGCCTGCCCGCTGCGGCGACAGCAGCATCGCGCCGAGCCAGGCATCGAGCCTGTTGACATGGGTCATTCGCTGGCGGAGCGACTTCTGTTGCAGCGTTGCGGTCATGCGCCGCCGGTTTTCACGATCCCGGGCAAAGCCCGGACGAGCGTGCGGAAGGCATCCCCGCGCACTTCGAAATTCCGATACTGGTCGAAGGAGGCGCAGGCGGGCGATAAGAGCACGACCGGCTGGCGCGCGGCCGATTGCGCCGCGTCGCGCGCCGCGGCGGCGACCGCCATGTCTAGCGTGCCGCTCATCTCGTGGGCTACATCGCCGCGAAGCGTCGCGGCGAATTCGTCGGCCGCTTCGCCGATCAGATAGGCCTTGCGGATGCGCGGAAAGAAGCGGCGCAGCGGCTCGATGCCGCCGGTCTTCGGCTTGCCGCCGGCGATCCAGAAAATATCGTCGAAGCAGACCAGCGCCTGCGCCGCCGAGTCGGCATTGGTGGCTTTCGAATCGTTAACGAACAGCACATTGCCGGCGCGGCCGACTTCCTCCATGCGGTGCGCGAGGCCTGGGAAAGAGCGCAGGCCGGCCTGGATCGCCTCGGGCGACAGCCCAAGCGCGAGGGCGGCGGCGGTGGCGCAGGCGGCGTTCTGTGCATTGTGCACGCCGCGCAGCGAGCCGATGCCGCTCAAGTCGGCGATCGGCGCCGCTTTGCCGGCGACGGCATGCACGATCCGCGGCCCGTCGGCATAGATGCCGTCGGCGAGCGCACCGCGCACAGAGATACGAACGACAGGCTTGCCCGATTGTGCCAGCCGATCGGCAATGGCGCGGCACCATTCGTCGTCGACGCCGACGATCGCCGTGCCGCCCGCCGGCACGCCCGCCACCAGGCGCGCCTTCACGTCGGCGTAGTGCGCCATCGTGCCATGCCGATCGAGATGATCTTCACTCAAGTTGATGAGGATGCCGATCGAAGGATCGAGCGAAGGCGCGAGATCGATCTGATAAGACGAGCATTCGATGACGTGAACGCGCCTGGGCAGGACATCGGGAGATTGCGGCGGCGCCAGCGAAAGGATCGCGGTGCCGATATTGCCGCCGAGCTGCGCATCCATGCCGGCCGAAGCCGCAAGATGCGCGGTCAAGGCCGTGGTCGTCGATTTGCCGTTGGTGCCGGTGATGGCGACGAAGGGCGCGGTGGGCGCGAGGCGGCGGCGTTCGCGGCAGAACAGTTCGATGTCGCCGATCACCGGCACGCCCGCCTTGCGCGCAAGCTCGACGCTCCAATGCGGCTTCGGATGGGTGAGCGGTACGCCGGGCGCGAGCACCAGCGCGGAGAGCTCAGTCCAATCGAGGGCGCGCAAATCCGCGATCGGAATGCCGGCGGCTTCGGCCTTGTCCGCGCTCTCGGCATTGTCGTCGGCGGCGACGATATCGGCACCGCCGGCAATCAGCGCCCGCGCGCTGACCAGGCCCGAGCCGCCCAGGCCGAACACGGCGACCTTGGCGCCGGCAAAGCTCGTAACCGGAATCACGGCGAACTACCGCAGCTTCAAGGTCGAGAGCCCGGCCAGCGCCAGCACGACCGCGACGATCCAGAAGCGGATGACGATTTGCGGCTCGGTCCAGCCGAGCTGCTCGAAGTGATGATGGATCGGCGCCATCTTGAAGACGCGCCTGCCGGTGAGCTTGAACGACACGACCTGCACGATGACGGAGACCGCCTCGAGGACGAACAAGCCGCCGATGACGGCGAGCACGATCTCGTGCTTGGTGGCGACCGCAACGGCCCCGATCATGCCGCCAAGCGCCAGCGAGCCGGTGTCGCCCATGAAGATCGAGGCAGGCGGCGCGTTGAACCAGAGAAAGCCGAGGCCCGCGCCCAACACGGCGCCCAAGAGTACCGCAAGCTCGCCGGTGCCGGCGACGTAGTGGATCTGCAGATAGTCGGCGAACACCGCGTTACCGGAGAGGTAGGCGATCATGCCGAAGCTCGCGGCCGCGATCATCACTGGCACGATGGCAAGCCCGTCAAGGCCGTCGGTGAGGTTCACCGCATTGCCGGCGCCGACAATGATCAAGATGGCGAAGATCACGTAGAACCAGCCGAAATTGATCACCAGCTCCTTGAAGAACGGAAGCACCAGCGACGTGGAGAACGGCACGCGCCCCAATTCCACGAACGCGATGCAGGCGACCAGCGCTATTCCGGCTTCGATCGAGAGCCGCGCCAGCCCGGCAAAACCTTTGTGCGTCTGCTTGGTGACTTTCAGATAGTCGTCATAGAAGCCGACCATGCCGAAGCCGAGCGTCACCCACAGCACGATCCAGACATAGGGATTGCGCGGATTGGCCCACAGTAAAGTCGACACCACCATGCCGGAGAGGATCATCAAGCCGCCCATGGTCGGCGTGCCGGCCTTGGCGACGATGTGGGATTGCGGACCGTCGGTGCGGATCGGCTGGCCCTTGCCCTGCAGCGAGCGCAAGCGGCCGATGATAGTGGGGCCGAACAGAAACACGAACAGCAGCGCAGTGATGACGGCACCGCCGGTGCGGAAGGTGATATAGCGAAAGACGTTGAGGACCGTGATCTTGTCCGACAGATCGATCAGCCAATAAAGCATCGCATCAACCTTGTGCGGACGCGGCCTGCAACGTGCCGTTACTCGAGGCGCCAGTATCCGACATGTGGCGCGCGGATAGAAGCTGGAGCGCCTTGACGATGGGCCCCATGCGCGAGCCGAGGGAGCCCTTGACCATGACGGCATCGCCGGCACGGATCGCGGACAAAACCTGGGGCTCAAGCGCGCCGGACTCCTCTGCATAGCCGCCGCGGCGGCCGGCGGGAAGGGCCTGCCACAAGGCTTTCATCAAAGGCCCGCAACAAAAGACGAGATCGACCGAATTGGCGAGCACCGCCTCGGTCAGGCCGCGATGCAGCCCGCGGCCGCGCGGGCCGAGTTCCAGCATGTCGCCGAGGACGGCGATTCGCCGGCCGCGCGGGCCGATCCGGGTCTGGCCGAGCAAGGCGAGCGAGGCCGCCATGGAGGCGGGATTGGCGTTGTAGCTCTCGTCGATGAGGAGCGCTGCGCCTTCGGGCAGTTCGAGCTCGATCCGCGTGCCGCGGCCCGATGCCGGCTTGAGTTCCGAAAGCGCGAGTGCCGCAAGCGCAAGATCGGCGCCGACCAGCACCGCCGTCGCCAGCACCGCGAGCGAATTGTGCACGAGATGGCGCCCAGGTGCCCCGATCTTGTAGGTCAGCTCGTGACCAAGAATATCGGCCTGCACTGTCGAGCAGTCGGGATGCAAGGCGCATTTGATCAGGCGCGCGTCGGCCTTGGCGTGATCGCCAAACGAGATCACACGCGCAACGCCCGCTTCCTTGGCGCGGCGCTTGAGATGCGTGAATTGCGCGATGTCGCGATTGATCACGGCGGCGCCGTCTTTCTCCAATCCGACGAAGATCTCGGCCTTGGCGTCGGCGATCTTGGTCAGCGTGCCGAAAAATTCCAGATGCACCGGCGCAATGGTGGTGATGATCGCCACATGCGGGCGCGCAAGCCGCGACAACGGCTCGATCTCGCCTGCGTGGTTCATACCGATTTCCAGCACCGCATAGTGCGCGCCGGCCGGACAGCGTGCGAGCGACAGCGGCACACCCCAATGGTTGTTGTAGGAAGCGACCGAAGCGTGGGTCTCGCCGTCCTTCGACAGCGCAAGCCGCAACGCTTCCTTGGTGCTGGTCTTGCCGACCGAACCGGTGACGCCGATCACCTTCGCCTGCGTGCGAGCCCGCGCCGCGGCGGCGAGCGCGCGCAAGGCGTCGAGCACGTCCGGCACGATCAGGAGCGGCGCATCGTTCGGCATGTCGGCACGCCGCTTCGCAGCAACGACCGCAAGCCCCGCTTTGGCAGCGAGAGCGGCGGCAACGAATTCATGGCCGTCGCGGCGATCGGACAGCGCAAAAAACGCCTCGCCCTCGGCAATCGAGCGCGTATCGATCGAGAGGCCCGAGATCGTCGCCGGCAGCGCGCCCTGCCGTTCGGCGCCCATCGCCGCCGCCATCTCCTCGACGGTCCACAGCGCTGGCGCGCTCATGCGGCAAGCTCCTTCAGTGCCACCGCGACCACTTCGTGATCGCTGAACGGTATTGTCCGGTCGCCGATGATTTGGCCGGTTTCATGGCCCTTGCCGGCGATCAAGAGAACGTCGCCCGTGCATAAATCGGCAATCGCCGTGCGGATCGCCTCGCGCCGGTCGCCGATTTCGCCGGCACCGGGGGCGGCGGCAAGGATGGCGGCGCGAATGGCGGCCGGTTCCTCGCTGCGCGGATTATCGTCGGTGACGATCACCCGGTCGGCCTTGGCGGCTGCCACTTCGCCCATCAGCGGCCGCTTGCCGCGGTCGCGATCGCCGCCGGCGCCGAGCACGACGACAAGTTTGCCGTTTGCCGCGGGGCGGAGCGCATCGAGCGCCTTGGCGAGCGCGTCGGGCTTGTGGGCATAGTCAATAAAGATCGGTGCGCCGTTCTTCACGCCAACAAGTTCGAGCCGGCCCTTGGCGCCGACAAGATGCTCGAGCGCTGCGAACACCGCGGCCGGGTCGCCGCCGGTGGCGATGACGAGACCGGCGGCAAGGAGCGCATTCTCGACCTGAAATTCGCCGACCAGCGGCAGGCGGACGCGGAACTCCTTCGCCGCATGGACGATGCGCAGCCGCTGCGCAAATCCGTCGATCACGGAATCGACGAGGCGAATGCCACTGCCGTTGCGGCCGATTGTGAGGAGCCGCAAGCCGCGCTTTTTAGCGGCGGCGACGACCGCCCCGGCATGCTCGTGATCGACATCGATGACGGCAGCGTGGCCGGGCTCGACCAAGACCTCGAACAGCCGAAGCTTGGCGGCGAGGTACGCCTCGATGCTCGGATGATAATCGAGATGATCGCGCGACAGATTGGTGAAGGCCGCGGCCGCGATGCGCAAGCCGTCGAGCCGGTATTGATCGAGCCCATGCGAGGACGCTTCGATCGCAAGATGGGTGACACCTTCGCCGGCGAGCGCATCGAGCGAACGGTGCAGCGCCACCGGATCGGGCGTGGTCAGCGAGCCGTAGGTTTCGCCGCGCGGCGAGACGATGCCGACCGTGCCAAGGCTCGCGGCGCTATGCCCGAGCGCGGTCCAAATCTGCCGCGTGAAGGCGGCGACCGATGTCTTGCCGCTGGTGCCGGTGACGGCGGCAATGATCGCCGGCTGGCGGGCAAAAAACCTGGCCGCGATCAACGCCAGCGCGCGCCGCACATTGCCGGCGCGCACGAAGGCGATGCCGGCCGGCAGCGGCGTTTCCGGGGGGCGCTGCGCGAGGATCGCCGTCGCGCCTGCTGCCAGCGCCGGCGCGACGAACTTCAGGCCGTCGGTTTTGCTGCCTTCGATGGCGACGAACACATCGCCCGGTTTGACCGCGCGCGAGTCAGCCGACACGCCGCGCACGTCGAGATCGGGGCTGCCGGCTTCAATGGCGGCGTCCGGGGGTAGAATTTCGCGAAGCTTCATGGCGGCTCGCCGGATGCGCGTTCGCCCCGCCTTACCTGCTTTCCTTGATCGAGGCCAGTATCAGGCGGTCGGCCGTCGGCAGATCCATGCGCGGCTCGATGCCGAGGAGCGGCGCAATGCGCTTTACCACCGCAGCGCCGGTCGGAACCGCGTTCCAGCCTGACGTTTTGAAGCCATGCGTCTCCGGCGTCGGGTGCGGCTCGTCGAGCATGATGAGAAGCAGATAACGCGGTTGATCGGCCGGCATTATGGCCATGAAGTCGGTGAGCACCTTGGTCTTGGAATAGCGGCCAAAGACAACCTTGTCGGCCGTTCCGGTTTTGCCGCCGATATAATAGCCGGGAACATCGGCCTTCGAGGCGGTGCCTTTTTCGACATTGAGCCGCATCAGATAGCGCATCATTTCCGAGGTTTCGGGCTTGATCACCCGTTTGCCGAGCGCGGCCGCTTCGGCCTCGGACCGTTTGAGGAATGTGGGCGGAATAAGAATACCGCCGTTCATCAGGGCGCCGACGCCCATCACCGCTTGCAGCGGGGCGACCGACAGACCGTGACCGAAGGCGATGGTGATGGTGTTGAGCTCGCCCCACCGCTTGGGGGCGATCGGCTCGGCGCTTTCCGGCAATTCGGTGCGCAGCCGATCGAGCTGGCCCATTTTCCTCAGAAAGGCTTTGTGGCCATCGATACCGACCGCCATGGCGATGCGCGCAGCACCGATATTCGACGAATAAGTGAATATTTCAGGGACGGAGAGCGCCCGCTGCATCGGCTCGAAGTCGTGGATGGCAAACTTGCCATAATGCAGCGGACTGTGCGCATCGAAGGACGATTTCAATGTGGCCTTGCCGCAGTCGAGTGCCATCGCAACGGTGAACGCCTTGAAGGTCGATCCCATCTCGAACACGCCGGTGGTCAGCCGATTGATGCGGGTCGGATCGAGCGCCTCGTGCGGATTGTTGGGATTGTAGTCCGGCTCGGAGACCATGGCGACGATCTCGCCGGTGCGCACATTCAGCACGAGGCCGGCGGCGGCGATGGTCTGGTATTTGGCGCGCGCGGCGATCAGCTCGTCGCGCAACGCATGCTGCACCCGCAGGTCCACCGACAGCTCGACCGGATTTTGCAGCCGATCGGTGGCGAGACCCGCCATGTGCAAAGCCGCCAGACCATGGCCGTCAAGCCATTTCTCCATGCCGGCGATGCCCTGATTGTCGATATTGACGTGGCCGAGAATGTGCGAGGCTTCGTTGCTGCTCGGATAGTCGCGCTTGTTCTCGTTCAAGAAGCCGATTCCCGGCAGACCCTGACGATAAATCGCGCGCTGCTGCTCCGGCGCGATGTCGCGCTTGAGCCAGACGAAGCCGCGCTTCGACGAGAGGCGTTCGCGCAACTCGCTGGCATCGAGATCGGGCAGATCGGCGGTGAGAAGTTCGACCGCTTCGTCGACGTCGATCAGCCGGCGCGGCTCGGCATAGAGCGAGGGCACGCGCACATCGGTCGCCAGCACTTCGCCGTTGCGGTCGAGAATGTCCGGACGCGCGGTGGCGATGGCATCGCCGCCGCCGACGCGATGCGCGCTGCGGCTGTCGGATGCGATGCCGAAGGCGATCAGGCGGAGCGCAATGACAACATAGACGGCGGCGAAAGCAAGAATCGCAAGTCCGACCCGCGCCCGCGCCTTGACGCTGCGATCGACTTTGCTGCCGTAGAGAAACGCACGCAGCGCCCGGCGGCGCCACGGCTCCGCTGGAGCGGCCGCCGCGGGCTTTGCCGGCGTTTCCATGGCCAGATGCGCGAGCTCGGGCGCTTGCGCGCCCGCCTCCGCCGGCGGATTGGCCTCCGCCGCCGCAAGTGCGTCGGTTTCCGAGTCGGGCGCCGGGTTTGCGGCCATCTGCGCTGGAGGATGTTCGGACAGTTCCGCCGCTGGCGGGATGTCGGCTTGCGTGGTCACGCTCATCGGTCGAGCCGCCCGGATTTTGCTGCGGGGGCCCGCGCGTCAGTTTCGTTCCCGGTATTCGCCGCGGGCGCCGCCATCGCGCGCGCCGGCCCGCCCATTGGCTCAGGCGAGGTTTCAATCGCCGGCGCGGGCGCCGGCGGCCAGATGCTTCCGGTCATCGACGGCGCAGCCTCCTCGAAATTTTCGATGACATCGCCGATCGGATCGGAACTGCCGGGCTTGACCAATTGCGGCGGCTGATCCGGCAGCGCGTTGAATTTGTCGAATTGCGTCGGCGCGATCGGCTTCAGGTGCAAATAGCGCTTGGCCAGCGCCTCGATGCGCGACGGATTTTCCAGTTCGCCCCATTCGGCGCGCAGCGCCGCGATGGTGTCGCGCTCGCGCCGCACCTCGCTGCGGATTTTTGCCAGCCGCTCGGCCTGCACGGTCGAGTCGTATTTGATGCGATAGACGTAAGCGGCCGCGAGAATGAGCGCCCCGATGACCATCAAATTGAGAACGCGAAGGATCACGCGCGCCCCCGCGTCACGTCGGCAAGCGAAGGCAGTCGCGGCAACAGCGCCTCGACCGCCGTGTCGCGCGCAGCCGCCTCGGTGCGCTCGGCGGCGCGGAGCTTTGCAGACCGCGCGCGCGGGTTCGCCGCAATCTCGGCGTCGTCGGGAGTTTCCGGCTTGCGCGTGAGCAACCTGAAAGTTGGCGGGACAGCCGTCCTCTCCGGCTGATGGCGCGAATAGGCCGGCGCGCGGCCGCGCTCGGCGAGGAAATTCTTGACGATGCGGTCTTCCAGCGAATGGAAGGAGACGACGACGAGTCGGCCGCCCGGCTTGAGCACGCGCTCGGCGGCGGCAAGCCCGTGCGCCAGTTCCGCAAGCTCTTCGTTGACAAAGATGCGCAGCGCCTGAAAGGTGCGCGTGGCCGGATGGATGGCGCTGTCGCGCGCATGCACGACGCGGGCGACGATATCGGCGAGAGCGCGCGTCGTCGTGATCGGATGTTCGCCGCGCGCTTTGACGATCGCACGCGCGACCGCCCGCGCATGCCGCTCCTCGCCGAGCGTGGCGACGATGGCGGCAAGATCGCGCTCGCTTGAGAGCGCAACGACATCGGTCGCGCTTGCGCCGCCGCGCCCCATGCGCATGTCGAGCGGCCCGTCGAGCCGGAAGGAAAAGCCGCGCTCAGCCCGGTCGAGCTGCATCGACGATACGCCGAGATCGAACACGACGCCGTCGGCAGAAGCGTCGGCCACGACCGATTGCAAATTGCCGAAGCGCTCTTCGACCAATTCGAGCCGGCCCTGCGCCTGCCCGACCAGATCAGCGCCGCGCGCAATCGCACTTTGATCGCGGTCGATGCCGATCACGCGCGCACCCGCCGTTTGCAGAATCGCGCGTGTATAGCCGCCGGCACCAAAAGTAGCATCGACATAAACGCCGCCCGCATGCACCGCGAGCCATTCGACAACGCGGCCGACGAGTACGGGAATGTGAGGCGTTGCTCCGCCAACGACAGCGGCGCTGTCGCCGCTAGCGATCATGGCAATGCTCCGAATGCGCTTACCGCCAACCGGACTCCGAATTCCACATCGAGCTATTCCCCCTGCACCCGGCCTGACCATCTCGATGTTGTAAGGGGCAAGCTGGGCGCTCATCAGCCGATCTCGCTGGGTCTATATGGGCGTCGATGAAAAGTTCCCCGGACCGCGCGAAGGGGCGATCTGGATTAGCGTCCGGTAAACTTAAGGAAGAGTTGAAAACGTTAGCGTTAAGCGCCGGCCCTTGACGCAATCGTCTTTCGGGCCCGGAATCGGGCCCAGACATGGGATTGCTGCCGATTGCTGCGCCAAACAGGCTATTTTTGCGCGGAATTTGTTGCGGGCGGGTCACGCGCCCGCTTTTTCCACAATTTCATTAACCTGGACCGGCAAACCGGCTTGTAGGGTAGGCTACGCGACCTAATCTCAGGGTTATGTTCCGTAGCGAGTTCCCAGCAGAGTCCTGCGTGGTCGCCGAGGTGCGGCCGTCGCCCAATCACGGCGAACGCCGCAACGGCATGCGGCCCGATATGATTGTGCTCCACTATACGGGCATGATCGATGCGGCAGTCGCGCTCGATCGTTTGTGCGCCGCGGGCAGCGAAGTCTCCGCGCATTATCTGGTGCTCGAGGACGGCCGCGTGATCCAAATGGTGCCGGAGAGCCGCCGCGCCTGGCACGCCGGCGCGTCGTTCTGGGCCGGCGAAATCGATATCAATTCCTGCGCGATCGGCATCGAGATCGCCAATCCCGGCCACGATTTCGGCTATCCGGATTTTCCCAAGCGCCAGATCGCGGCGGTGACTGCGCTCTGCCGCGGCATCCAGACGCGCAACACCATCCGGCCGGAGCGCGTGCTGGCGCATTCCGATGTGGCGCCGTCGCGCAAGCAGGATCCGGGCGAGAAATTTCCCTGGCAGACCCTATGGGATTCGGGCGTCGGCCACTGGGTTACGCCCGCTCCGATCACCGGGGGCGGCGCCGCGCTCACGCTCGGCGATCGCGGCGAAGCGGTCTCGTCAATCCAGGATATGCTCAGCAAATACGGCTACGGCGTCACCGCCAGCGGCAACTACGATTCCGTCACCCATGACGTGGTGAAGGCATTTCAACGTCACTTCCGCCCCGAGCGTGTCGACGGCAGCACCGACGAATCGACGCGCGCCACGCTGAAGGATTTGCTCGCGCATCGCGGGCGCGTGCGCTCGATCGCCGCCCGCGCGCGCGACTTTGCGCGGCTTGCCTCTTGACGCCGCCTCGGCGCGCCCCCATCCCTGTTTTGGTCAGTCGGTCGGACGGCCGCTCCGGCCCCCGCGCTTCCCTTTCCAGGGACGGGCAGTTGCCGGGGAGGAAAGTCCGGGCTCCATGGACAAGCGGTGCCGGATAACGTCCG
>Ga0187781_10000797_pt1 | contig 23101 bp, 22 predicted proteins | sample 0715_SJ02_MP02_2_FD_132447 | JGI IMG/M metagenome (GOLD analysis project Ga0187781, IMG submission 132447) | Tropical peat soil microbial communities from peatlands in Department of Meta, Colombia - 0715_SJ02_MP02_20_MG | ecosystem: Environmental > Terrestrial > Soil > Wetlands > Peat | place... | reverse complement strand
TGCATCGTGGCGGCGCAGATCGTGATGGTGCCGATGGCGATGCTGGTCGGGGCGCGCGCCGACCGCTGGGGCCGCAAGCCGCTGTTCCTCGCCGCCCTGCTCATTTTGCCGCTGCGCGGCGCGCTCTATACGCTCTCGGACAACCCGTTCTGGCTGGTCGCGGTGCAGCTCCTCGACGGCGTCAGCGCCGGCATCTTCGGCGCCGTCTTTCCGATCATCGTCGCCGATTTGATGCGCGGCACCGGCCGGTTCAACGTAGCGCAAGGCGCGATCATGACCGCGCAGGGCATCGGCGCCGCGCTCTCCACCACGCTCGCCGGAATCGTCGTCGTCCACCACGGCTATAGCGCGGCGTTTCTGACTCTCGGCGGCGTCGCCGTCGCGGGCGCGCTTGTCTTTATCTTCGGCATGCCGAAGACACGTCCGCGCGAGGGCCAGACCCAAGGTCCGGTCGCCGCCGCGGCCGCATTCAGCCCCGCCGAATAGCTTCGTCCGCAGATGGTCCTGATACAGGCACATGCAACGGCCGCGATCTTCACCATCGCCGCGCTCGCTACGGCGGGCGTCATCCTGCGCCCGTTCAACCTGCACGAGGCGATCTGGGCGTTCGCCGGCGCGCTTGTCCTCCTCGCGCTGCGCTTGATCTCGCCGCCGCAGGCGCTCGCCGGCGTCGCCAAGGGCACCGACGTTTATCTGTTCCTGTTCGGCATGATGCTGCTCGCCGAGATCGCGCGGGAGGAAGGGCTATTCGATTGGCTCGCCGCGGTCGCAACCAGCCACGCCCGGGGCTCGGCGCGCCGGCTGTTTCTTTTGACCTACGGCGTCGGCACCGTGGTCACCATCTTCCTCTCCAACGACGCGACGGCGGTCGTGCTCACGCCCGCGGTCGCGGCGGCGGTCGCGACCGCGCGCGCAAAAACGCCGCTGCCTTATCTCCTGATCTGCGCCTTCATCGCCAACGCCGCCTCGTTCGTGCTGCCGATCTCGAACCCGGCTAATCTCGTGATCTATGGCAGCCAAATGCCGCCGCTGCTGCGCTGGTTGCCGGCCTATTTGCTGCCGTCGGCGCTGTCGATCGTGGCGACTTATCTGGCCTTGCGCTGGACGCAGCGCCGCGCGCTGAGCGAGGTGATCGCAACCGAAATTGCCCGCCCTGCCCTGTCGCGATCGGGCAAGGTCGCGGCGCTCGGCCTCGCCGCAACCGCGGCGGTGCTGCTCGCTTCCTCGGCGCTCGACATTCAACTCGGGCTTCCGACCGCCGCCGCCGGCGTCGCGACCGCGACCGTCGTGCTGATCAGCGAAGGCAAGGGCCCGTGGACCGCGCTCAGGAATATCGCCTGGGGCGTGCTCCCCCTCGTCGCCGGCCTGTTTGTCCTCGTCGAAGCGCTCAACACGACCGGCCTGATCGGCGCAATCGTCGCGTCGCTCCGTGACGGCGTCGCGCGCTCGGCCAGCCTCAGCGCATGGGGCGCGGGAGTGGGCGTCGCCTTGATCAGCAACCTGATCAACAATCTGCCGGCGGGCCTGATCGCCGGCAGCGCGGCGCAGGCGGCACAGGCGCCGGCGGAGGTGAGCCGGGCCATGCTGATCGGCGTCGACATCGGACCGAACCTCTCGGTCACCGGCTCGCTCGCCACCATTCTCTGGCTCGCGGCGCTACGCCGCGAGGGCCATCACGTCGGCTTCGGCACCTTCCTCAAGCTCGGCATCGTGGTGATGCCGCCGGCGCTTATTCTCGCGCTCGCATCTGCGCTGCTTTGGGCACCGCGCTAGAAGCGCGTCGTGAAATCCGTCAGCCATTGCGGCGAGGCCGCCGTCAGCTCGGTCTCGATCGGCTTGTCGAGCCGCAACAGCACGAGGACGCCGATCGCCACGAGAACGACGCCGAAACCGGTCCTGGCAATTTGACCGGCCGACAGCAGGCGCTGGCGCCATCGCATCATCGCTTCGCGGGACAACAGGCCGAGGAGCAACAGCGGCAGCGCCGCGCCGAGCCCGAACATGAACATCACGGCCGCGACCTGCGGCAGGTCGCGGCCCTGCGAGGCCAACAGCGACGCGGCGCCAAGCGTCGGCCCGACGCACGGGCTCCAGACCGCTCCGAGGATCGCGCCGATCCAGAACTGCCCGGACATCCCGTCGCCGCGACCCGCGCCAAAATGCCGATCGGTCCAATTGGCGATCGGGCCGCTGACGGCGGCGAGTTGGGCGTGCAGCTGCGGCAGCACGAGCACGATGCCGAACGCGACAAGCGCGGCCGCCGCGATGGCGCGGAACACATCGGCGTCGAGGCCGATGGAGTAGCCGATGGTGGCGACGAACAGGCCGACGGCCACGTGCGATGTCGCGAGCCCGGCGGCCAACGCCAGCGGGCCCAGCCTTCGCGCCGACGCCGCGGTGCCGAGAACGATGGGAACGATCGGCAGCACGCAGGGCGACAGGATCGAGAGCAAGCCGGCAACGAAGGCGAGCGCGATACTGCCGGCAGCCACGGGTGCCGCGCCGCTACAGCGCCTTGTTTACCAGCGCGGCGATCGAATCGGCATCGGTATCGCCAACGGACCGCGCCCGTTCGCTTGCGCCGTTAAACGCGATCAGGGTCGACTGCGTGCGCACGCCGAACCGTTTCACCACGTCCTTCTGCGCATCGAAATCGACGACGAGAAAGACGAGGTCCTTGAACTTCGGATCGGCCAAGAGCTTGCCGAGAATCGGCGCCTGCGCCTTGCAGGTCGGGCACCAGGTGGCGTGCACCGCGACCAGGATCGGCTTGCCGGCGGCCTGCGCCTCGGCAAAGGCCTTGGCGTCGAAGCTTTGCTGCGTCGCGGAGAGCGCCGGCGCGACTGCCGCGGCGCTTGCGGCCAGCGCCGCGATCGAGAGCGAAAACGAACGGCGTGAAAGCATGACGGACCCCCTCATCGGTTGCTGGCGCCGCGACGTTTAGGCTTGCCGCTCCCCCTCCTCAACTCACGAATCGGCTGACGCGTTCACATCTCGTTCATTTGCCGCCCGCCGCGGGACGCCCTCCCGGTACGGCAAATCACCGCACCGGAAAATCGAAATAGCTGTCGGGGAACGGTTCGTGCCGCAGCGTGAAGTGCCACCATTCCTTGTCGTAGGGCCGGAAACCGCCCCGCCGCATCGCGTCGGCGAGCAGCACGCGGTTGGCGCGCGCCTCGGCGCTGACGCTGCGGTCGGCGGGCCATGAGCGCGGACTGAAGAAGTCGAACGGCGTGCCCATGTCGAGCTCGCGCCCGTCGGCGGCCCGCGCCAGTGTCAGATCGACGGTCGAACCGCGGGAATGGCCGGAGCGCGGCGAGATGTAGCCCTCCCAGAACAGCACGCGCTTGTCGACCTGCGGATAGAACTCGGCCTTGCCGGCGCTGTCATTGAGGTCGCGCGCCCAGCGCACGAAGTCCGCGACCGCCCGCGTCGGGCGGTAACAGTCGAACACCTTGAGCACGAGGCCGCGCGGGGCGAGGTCGCGCGCGGCGTTGGCGAGCGCCGCAGCGGCGGCCGGCGTCAGCAGGCAGCGCGGCTTTTCGTAGCCGTCGATCGGCCGGCCGACGAAATTGTGCGCACCGGCATATCGGATGTCGAGGATCAGTCCCGGCACGAGCGTCGCGGCGTCGACGAATTGCGCCGAACGCATCTCCCCGGCGGCACTGACGCCGAAGCTCGCGACCAAAGCAGTGGCAATCAGTGAATAGCGAATGGCGAACGGCGAATAGTTAGGGACCCTCCCCGGCCGCGAATGCTTCCCCATTCGCCACTTGCTACTCCCCATTCGCTAGTCGCCATTCGCCGTCAACGCGCACGGATTGACTTCGATGGTGACGTGCGAGAGCCCAGCGAGGCCCGCGAGCCGCTCCTTGTAGACCGACGGCGCCTGCGGCGCGTCGGAGACGACCGAAGCGATCACCGCGGCGTGGCCGGGCCCGAGCTGCCACAGATGCAGGTCGGCCACGCGGTCGCCGCCGGTTTCGATGCGGTCGCGAATGCGCCGCGCCAATGTCGGATCCGGAACGGTGTCGAGGAGCACGCCGCCGGCGGTGCGGATCAGCGTGAGCGCCCAGGACACGATCACCACCATGCCGACGAGCCCGACCAGCGGATCCATGAAGGTCCAGCCGAACGCCCACGCCGCCGACAATCCGGCGATGGTCAAGACCGACACCAGCGCGTCGGCGACGACGTGCATATAGGCGGCGCGGAAATTGGAGTCGTGACGGTGGGCGTGATCGTCGTGATCGTGATCGTGTCCGGCATGATCGTGGCCGTGATCCTCGCGCAGCAGCCACGCGCTCGCGAGATTGACGCACAGTCCCAGCGACGCGATCGGGATCGCCTCGCGGAACTGGATGACGACGGGACTGATGAGCCGCAGGACCGATTCGTAGCCGATGCCGAGCGCGATCATGGCAAGAATGATGGCGCTGGCGAATGCCGCAAGCTCGCCGAACTTTCCGGTGCCGAGGGAGAAGCGCGCGTCGTGGGCGTGCCGGCGCGCGAACAGATAAGCGAGGCCGGCGATCGCCAAGGCGGCGACATGGGTCCCCATGTGCCAGCCGTCGGCGATGAGCGCGATCGAGCCGAACAGCATGCCGCCGACAATCTCGGCGACCATCATCGCCGCGGTCAGCGCCACCACGCTCCAGGTGCGCCGCTCGTGCTCGCGATGATGCGCGCCGAGAAAACTGTGGCCGTGAGACCAGGGGGTGACGGAATGCGTGTGCATGACCGAACCTCGTTCAACCATCATCCCCCGCGCGAAGCGGGAACAGCAACTCGCGATGCGCCGAGGATGGCCTTACCGCCCGCGCCCGGTCCACCATCTACGCGTGATCGGCCTCCCACGCCACCCGGCGCCGTGCGGGAAAGGGTGAGCTCGTCGTTAACCCTCCAGTAACCATATACCCGGCACATTTTGCCGGGGAGGTCATAGTCGTTTCCACGCAGCCTTTTGGGGGCGGCCTTGGACGCGAGTGCGGCTCCTGTCTTTCGCGCCGGCGGCCCGCAAGCCGCCGCCCACAGCTTTGAACCACGCGACCGCAACCGACGGGGCCGATCAAGCGGCATGACCGACGCAGTTTCCGTGCCGGGCGAGGAGGCGTCCTCGACGCTTTCGCGCCTCGCCGATCTCGGCACCATGCTCAAGCGCAGCGATATCGCGCTGGCGATCGGCATGATGACCATCCTCGTGGTCCTCATCGTGCCGCTGCCGCCGCTGCTGCTCGATTTTTCGCTGGCGATCTCGATCACCTTCTCGGTGCTGATCCTGATGACCTCGCTGTTCATCCAGGCGCCGCTCGAGTTTTCGGCGTTTCCGACCGTCCTGTTGATCGCCACCATGCTGCGGCTCGCGCTCAACCTTGCCTCGACCCGGCTGATCCTCGCGCACGGCCACGAGGGAACCGCGGCCGCCGGCCATGTCATCGAGGCGTTCGGCCGCTTCGTGATGGGCGGCAATTTCGTCATCGGCATCATCGTGTTCACGATCCTGGTGATCGTCAATTTCGTGGTCATCACCAAGGGCTCGGGCCGCATCGCCGAAGTCGCCGCGCGCTTTCACCTCGACGGCATGCCCGGCAAGCAGATGGCGATCGACGCCGACCTCAATGCCGGCCTGATCGACGAAAAGGAAGCGCGGCGCCGGCGCAAGAACCTGGAAGACGAATCCGGTTTCTTCGGCGCCATGGACGGCGCCTCGAAATTCGTGCGCGGCGACGCCATCGCCGGCCTGCTGGTGGTGCTGATCAACGTCATCGGCGGCATGGTGATCGGCATCATCCAGCAGAGCATGACCTTCGCCGACGCCGCCCACGCCTACACTCTGCTCACCGTCGGCGACGGGCTGGTCACCCAGGTTCCGGCGCTGATCGTCTCGACGGCGGCGGGCCTGCTCGTGTCCAAGGCCGGCGTCAGCGGCGCCGCCGACAAGGCGCTGCTCAGCCAGCTCTCCGGCTACCCGAAGGCGCTCGGCATGTCGGCGGCGGTCATGCTGGTGATGGCGCTGCTGCCCGGGATTCCGATGATCCCGTTCGTCACGCTCGGCGGCGGCGCCGCGGCCTTTGCCTATCTGGTCAACCGCCGCAACAAGGAGGCGGCCGCGGCCGAGACCGGCAAGGCGGACGCCGCCAAGGCGCCGGCCGCCGAAGAGCCGATGTCGGCGACGCTGAAGATGGACGACCTCAAGATCGAGCTCGGCTACGCGCTGCTGCCGCTGGTCAATGCCGGCGACGGCTCCGACCGGCTCACCGAGCAGATCAAGGCGCTGCGCCGCTCGCTCGCGATCGAGATGGGTTTCGTCATGCCGGCGGTGCGCATCCTCGACAACGTCCAGCTCGACGCCAACAGCTACGTGATCAAGATCAAGGAGGTCGAATCCGGCTCCGGCAAGGTGTGGCACGGCCAGTACATGGTCATGGATCCGGCCGGCAAGCAGGTGACGCTGCCGGGTACGCACACCACCGAGCCGACCTTCGGCCTGCCTGCGACCTGGATCGACGCCGCGCTCAAGGAAGAGGCCTCGGTCAAGGGCTACACCGTGGTCGACGCCGCGACCGTGCTCGCCACCCACCTGACCGAGCTGATCAAGGCCAACATGTCCGATCTCCTCTCCTATGGCGAGGTGCAGAAGCTCATCAAGGAGCTGCCCAAAGAGCAAGCCGAATTGATCAAGGACATCGTGCCGGCGCACATCACCATCTCCGGCATCCAGCGCGTGCTGCAGTTCCTCCTTGCCGAGCGGGTGTCGATCCGCGATCTTTCGACCATTCTCGAGGGCATCGCCGATGGGCTTGCGGCGACGCGCAACCCGACGCTCCTGGCCGAGCATGTCCGCGCCCGGCTCGCGCGCCAACTCTGCGCCCAGCATACGAGCCCCGCGGGCTATCTGCCGATCATCGCGCTCACCGCCAAATGGGAGCAGGCCTTTGCCGAATCGATCGTCGGCCAGGGCGACGACCGCAGCCTGGCGATGCAGCCGTCAAAGCTCACCGAATTCATCAACATGGTGCGGGAAAAATTCGAGCAGGCGGCGCGCGAAGGCGAGGCACCGGTCCTAGTCACCTCGCCCGGCATCCGCGCCTTCGTGCGCGGCATCGTCGAGCGGTTCCGCGCGCAGACGAGCGTGCTCGCGCAATCGGAGATCCACCCGCGGGCGCGACTAAAGACGGTGGCGAGTATTTGAAGCCGGATAAGCGCGACCCGAGGGACTGCCCAAAGGCTGGGAACCAGGTCACCCGTTCACTCGTTATCACGCGCGTTCAAGGCTTGGTGAGCGGCGGTTCCCACCAGAAAGCCAGTGCGTAAATCGTCGGTAGTGTGCGTTGAATCACATTTTTCACCGGGCGGCCGGGCTAAACCGGCCAAAACGGGGAGTACTACAATGAACCATTCGATGTACAGCGCCGACCGGCGCACGCATTTGAAGGTCGTGGTCATTGGTCTCCTGTGCGCGACTCTGATCGCGGCAGTCGGCGTCTTCTCGCATATCGGCGATGTCGATCTCGGCACCGCGCCGCTCGTCAAGGCCGGTCCGTCGACGACGCTGAGCGGGCACCTGCCGGCGATCCGCTGATCTTCGCACATCTCATTGGCCGGGCCTGTCCCGGCTATTTCGGTTGGGCGCGCTCTACACGGATAGACCGGACGTCCGTCCAACAAAATCTTCCGGAGATGCTCAAGTTCGCGGCGGCGACGCCGGCAGCGATTCCACGGCTTTGCCCGTGAACAGGACTGGTCCGGTCGGCGCACCGCTCGGTGAGCCGCCGGCGGGCTCGAGCGAGACGGCGTAGCTTGCGCCGCGCAGCGTATCGGCGTCGTAGCTGCCAGGGAGCGCGTGCTGCGTGAATTCGTCGTTGCCGACAACGCCGAGCGAGCGCGGCGAGGAGAAGCGGCTCGAGATCAGCCACAATTCGTAGCTGCGGCCGGCTTCCGGCGTCGCCGAGACCCGGCGCACGACAAGCGTACGGTTCTGGGTATCGAGCGTCAGCAGGAAGGCCGGCGCGGTCGGATCCTGCTGCAGCACCGCGACGAGGCGATCCTGCTGCAAGCGGCCTGCCCCGGGCGCCGCATCGTGCCGCGCCAGCATATTGGAGCCTTGCGGCCGCAACCGCGGCGGAATGAGTTCGGGTGCGACCTGCCAGACCGCGACGTAAACCGCCAGCAGGGCGGCGATTGCGCCGACCGTCAGGGCGAAGCGCCGCCAGCGCCGGACCCGGCGCGCCAGATAGATGACATCGGCGCGCTCCGCCATTCGCGGCGCGGCCAGCCGCGACTCAAGCTCTTCGGCGAGAGCCGGAGGCTCCTCGGGGAACGGCCGGGGCTCGATCGGTGGCATCCACGCCTCCGCAGCCGGCATGCGGGCCTCATCTGGCGCCATACGCGGCTCGGTCGGTTGCGTTCGCGCTTCCGGCGCCGCCGGTGCCTGAAGATCGGCGGCCGCTTGCAACAGCTTGGCGTCGAGCACCTCGAGCGGCGACAGCTCCGCGGTCGGGAGACCCTCGGCCCGCGGCATTTCGGCTCCGCCGCTTGCCTGCGCGGGGGTTATGCTGGCCTTGATCTTCTCCCACACCTCCGGCCGCGGCTCGACCGCCTCGACCATGACGTTGAGCTCGCCGAGCCGGCGCTCCCATTGGCGCACCGACGCGGCGAAGCCGGCATCGAGCGAGATCAGCGTCTCGGCTTGGTCGCGTTCCTCGCCCGAAAGCGTGCCCAGCACGTATTCGGCGGCGAGCGCGTCGTGTTCATCGTCGTAGCTGGCCATCCCGCACCGTCCTCACGAAGCGCTCATACACTCGCGGATCTCAAGCAGGCTGCGCCGCAACCAGGTCTTGATCGTATTCACCGGTATGTCGAGCTTCTTCGACAGCTGATCGCGGCTCCAGCCGCTGTAATAGGCCAACAGCAGGATGCGCTGCTTTTCCGGATCGAGCTTGCCGAGGCACGACAGCAGGCGCTTGAGCTCTTCGGTCATCTCGCGGCGGGCCAGCGGCGCCGGCGTGTCGGCGGCGATCGACAGCGCCTCGGCGCCGACCTCGATCGAGGTCTCGCTCTTCTTGCGCACGATGTCGATCGCCCGGTTGCGGGCAATCGCCACCATCCAGGTGATCGGGCTGCCGAGCGTCGGATCGAACGACCCCGACGTCTTCCACACTTTGAGGTAGGTCTCCTGCATCACGTCCTCGGCGAGTTCCGGCCGACCTAAGATACGTAACAGAACCCCATAGAGTTTCGCGCGTGTGGCTTCATAAAGGCGCGCGAATGCGGCGTCGTCGCCCTTGGCGACGGCGGCGAGGAGCCAGACCAATTCCGCCTGCGTCAGCATCAAATGCCCCCAGTCCCCTGGGGCTCTTGCGCAAAACCGATTATCGCCATGGAAGCGGGCGCTCGTCGAGAGCGAAACGCCGGTTTCGGTCATTCCGGGGCGCCGCGGGCCGCGAGCCCGCAATCCCAGATCCGGCCGGCCGCCTGCGAACGTCGAATCCGAACCCGCGGGCCGTGCCCGCGCGTCCCGGAATAACGGGCCGGTGTTGAGCGGTCAGGCCGGCGCGCTGCCGCGCACGCGCATCAACGCGATGGCGTCGAGCTCGGTCTGCTCGGCGGCATCTTCCGCCTCGCGCTCGCGCATCTGGTCGCGCTCGTCGAGCAGTTCGACCTTCTTGAGCTCGTCGAAAGCATCGCCCAGCGCCAGTTTGGCGTCCTCGAGCTGGGCGCGCAATTCATCGGCCGAGCGCTTGAGGTTCTCGCGCCGCGCGATCGCCGCCTTGGCGTAGGTCGGATAGGCAAAGTGCCCCGGATCATGGATGCCGGCACGGTCCTGCTCGACCCGGATCTCACGCTCCAGGTCGACCGCCATGCGCTCGAACTCGGCGATCATGGTTTCGATCTGCGCGACCTTGCGCCGCTTCTCGTCGACCTGAAACTTCTTCAGGCGGATAAGGGTCTCACGAGACTTCATCGACTCCTACTCCCGAAGCCGCGGAACCATAGCGCCGCCGCAGCCCCCGCTGCGCGGCGTCCCACGGCTTAAATCATGCCATGATAACGTTAGCGTTCGGTTTCCGTGATCGCCACGATTTCGGCCAATCGGCGGTATCCTTCCGCCAAGCTGGTTGCTTCTTCCTTACCTTGGGCGAGGAAATCCTCGAGCGGCCGGTGCAGGCGGATGGCCTCATCGACCTCGGGGCTGGTCCCGGCGCGGTAGGCCCCGAGCCGGATCAGCTCCTCCATGTCGGCATAGGTCGCCATGATCGTCCGCGCCCGGGTCAGGGCCGGCAAATAGGCCTGATCGGCCGCCCGCGGCATGGTCCGGGATACCGATTTGAGCACGTTGATCGCCGGATAGCGCCCGCGCTCAGCGATCGCCCGTTCCATGACGATATGGCCATCGAGGATGCCGCGCACGGCGTCGGCGATCGGCTCGTTGTGGTCGTCGCCGTCGACCAGCACGGTGAAGATGCCGGTGATCGTGCCCTGTTCGGTCCCGGGCCCGGCCCGTTCGAGGAGCCGCGGCAGTTCGGTGAATACCGTCGGCGTATAGCCCTTTGCGGTCGGCGGCTCGCCGGCCGAAAGCCCGATCTCGCGCTGCGCCATGGCGAAGCGCGTGACCGAATCCATCAGCACCAGCACGTCCTTGCCTTCGTCGCGGAAATATTCGGCGATGGCGAGGGTGACATGCGCGGCCTGGCGGCGCATCAGCGCCGGCTCGTCCGAGGTGGAGACGACGACGACCGAGCGGGCCAAGCCGGTGTCGCCGAGATCGTCCTGAAGAAACTCCTGCACCTCGCGGCCGCGTTCGCCGATCAATCCGATCACGGTGACGTCGGCCATGACGTTGCGGGCGAGCATCGACAGAAGCACCGATTTGCCGACGCCCGAACCGGAGAAAATGCCCATGCGCTGGCCGCGGCAACAGGTGACGAAGGTGTTGAGCGCGCGCACGCCGAGATCGAGCGGAGCGCCGACCCGGCGACGGGCATGCGCGAGCGGCGGCGTGTTGCGGAACGGATAGGGCGACGGGCCGTAAAACAGCGCACCCTTGCCGTCGATCGGCTCGCCGAGCGCGTTGACCACGCGGCCGAGCCAGCCGGCCGACGGCCGCACCGCGCCGGCAACCGAAGTCACCAGCGCGCGGCAGCCGCGGCGCACGCCTTCGAGCGGCGCGAACGGCATCAACAGCGCATTGGCGCCGGAAAATCCGACCACTTCGCAGGGAATGGCCTTGGCCGGCGTCTCGATCACCACGCGCGCGCCGACCGACATCGCGTGCAAGGGCCCGGCGACCTCGACCATCAATCCGCGCACACCGACGACGCGGCCATAGATGGTGATGCCGTCGAGCTCGTTGATCTGTTCGGCGAGCGCCTTCATGGCCGGCCCATTCGCCGCGCGCCGATGGTTACCTTTCTATTGTCGCTCTTAACGCCGTGTTTACCCGGGCCGTTAATCATTGCGTGTCCTTGGGATCAAGGAAAGGCCGCCCAGCCGGACCGGAGGGGCGAGTCCTAAGAGTCGGTTAACGCCGGAACTTAACTTGGAACGTGAACGTCCGCGTGGCTGAAAACCCGCTCTCACGCAACATCTTAAGGCGATTCGCTGGAATTTGCCCAGGGAATGCTTGCGCGAGGGAATCAGGTTTTGTTAACCATAGCGTGTTTACTGTTTCGAATCAGTTTGTCTCAAGGCGTTGTCCGGGGGGCCGCCACGGCGGCTTTGTCGACCTTGAGCCCGCGCGGCGAGGAAGGGGACTGGCATGCGCGTATTGCTGATTGAAGACGATAGCGCTACGGCGCAATCCATCGAGTTGATGCTCAAGTCGGAGAGCTTCAACGTCTACACCACCGATCTCGGCGAGGAAGGGATCGATCTCGGCAAGATCTACGACTACGACATCATCCTCCTCGACCTCAATCTGCCGGACATGTCGGGCTTCGAGGTCCTGCGCAGCCTGCGCGTCTCCAAGGTGAAGACACCGATCCTGATCCTCTCCGGCCTTGCCGGCATCGAGGACAAGGTCAGAGGGCTCGGCTTCGGCGCCGATGACTATATGACCAAGCCGTTCCACAAGGACGAGCTGGTCGCGCGCATCCATGCCATCGTGCGCCGCTCCAAGGGCCATGCCCAGTCGGTCATCCAGACCGGCGATCTGGTCGTCAATCTCGACACCAAGACGGTCGAGGTTTCTGCCGCGAGGGTCCACCTGACCGGCAAGGAGTACCAGATGCTGGAACTCCTCTCGCTGCGCAAAGGCACGACGCTGACCAAGGAGATGTTCCTCAATCACCTCTATGGCGGCATGGACGAGCCGGAACTGAAGATCATCGACGTGTTCATCTGCAAGCTGCGCAAGAAGCTCGCCAACGCCTCGAGCGGCAAGAATTACATCGAGACGGTCTGGGGCCGCGGCTATGTGCTGCGCGAGCCGACCGACGACGAGGCGAAGATTTCGGCGTGAGCCGCCCGCTCCGCTCCTGAAAACCCCGGCCGCCGGCCGGGGTTTTTGTTTGCGTCCGCCGCCCGTTGGCCCTCGTCAGCGCCCGCCATTCACCGCAACGAGGCGCGGCGGGAAAGGCTTCGGCGCAGCAGGCATCGGCTTGAACGACGGCTGGCCTGGCGCAGGGTGGCTTGGCGCATTGTGGCTTGGCGCATTGTCGCTCGGCGTATAGAGCCCGTGCTTGTCGGCGACGACGCGGAAGCGGTCGGTCAGTCCGACGACGGTCTCAGCGGCGCCGAGCACCAGGAAGCCGTCGCTGGCGACGGCTCGAGCGAGGCGATTGAGCAGGCTGGTCTTCATTGCCTGGTCAAAATAAATGAGGACGTTGCGGCAGAAGATCAGATCGAACGTCCCGAGATGGGAGAAATCGGAGATGAGATTGAGCTGCCGGAATTTGACCATGTCGCGGATTTCCGGCGCGATCTGCCAGGCCTCGCCGATCTGGGCGAAATACCGGATCAAAAGCTGGATCGGCAGTCCGCGCTGCACCTCGAACTGGCTGTAGAGGCCGTGCTGCGCCCTCCCCAGCACCTCGTTGGAGATGTCGGTCGCCAGGAGCTCGATGCGCCAGTCGGCGAGATCGGCCGCCATTTCCTTGAGCGCCATGGCAAGCGAATAGGGTTCCTGGCCGCTCGAGGCAGCCGCGCACCAGATGCGAATGCTGCGGGTGCCGCGGCGCGCGGCGATAAGCGCCGGCATGATGGTATCGCGGAAGTGCTCGAACGGCGTCTTGTCACGAAAGAACAGCGATTCGTTGGTCATCATCGCTTCGACGACCGCGGTCATCAGCGCGTCGGCGTTGCCGCGCCTGAGCGCGCACACCAATTCGCCGAGGCTCGCCAGGTCGGCGCGGCGCGCCACCGGCAGCAGCCGGCTTTCGACCAGATATTGTTTGTCGCCCGAGAGCACGAGGCCCGAGCGGTCCTTGAGGCATTTGCACAGGAACTCGTAGTCGAGCGGCGTCACGAGCGGTCCCCGGAAAACAGGCGAACGATCTTGGCGGCAATCTGATCGAGCGGCAGCACGGCGGCGCACAGGCCGGCCTGCGCGACCGCGCGCGGCATGCCCCACACCACGCTGGTCGCCTCGTCCTGGGCGATGACGCTGCCGCCGGCTGCGACGATCGCCTGGGCGCCGCGGGTGCCGTCGCTGCCCATGCCGGTGAGGACGAGCGCTAGGCTCGCGGCGCCCCAGATCTCGGCCGCCGAGGCAAACAGCGGGTCGACCGCCGGCTTGCAGAAATTGATCGCGGGGTCGTCGCCGAGCGCGATCAACGGCCCGTCGGCGCCGCGGGCGACGCGCATGTGGCGTCCGCCCGGCGCCACATAGATGCCGCCGGCAACGACCGCCTCGCCGTGCTCGGCTTCATGCACGCGCCGGCCGCCGTCGCGGGTCAGGTGCTCGGAGAGCACCGTCGTGAAGGTCAGCGGCATATGCTGGGTGATCAACACCGGGTTCCGCTCGAACACCTTGCCGAGTTGTCCGACGAGCGCGGTCAGAGCCTGCGGCCCGCCGGTCGAGGAGCCGATCAGGAGCACGCGCGGCAAAACCGGGGCGAACGGCCGCAACTTCAGCGCCGGCGGCTCGGCCGACTGCGGGATAAACTCCGCCCGGCGTCGCGCCGTTGCGGGCGCCGGCGCCGGGTGGTCGGGAGCGGCGGCGGGCCGCCATTGCCGCGCCAGCGCGCTGCCGCGACGACCGAGATGGCGGATCTTCTCGATCAGCTCGCGATGAAAGCTCGCCGATGCCGCGGCATCGAGCGCCGCCTGCGGCTTCGGCACATAATCGGCAGCGCCGAGCGTCAGCGCCTTCAGGCTCACCTCGGCGCCGCGGCGCGTCAGCGTCGAAGCCATGATCACGACCAGGTCGCGCTTCTTGCGAAGCAGCTCCGGCAGCGCCGAAATCCCGTCGAGAACCGGCATATCGACGTCGAGGATGACGACGTCGGGGTCGCAGCGCTCCACTTCTTCGATCGCCTCGCGCCCGGTTCGCGCGGTGCCGGCGACGGTCATGTCGGGTTCGGTTCCGATCCAGCGCGTCAACAGGCTACGCACGACAACCGCATCGTCGACGATCATCACCCGGATCGGTTTTCCGGCCGCCAGCGTCGGGTTCGCGGCGGCAAGGACTGAACTCACTGCACTCACACGGTACTCCACTCGGTACTTTGAACGCGACGCGCAGACGTCGCCGAGCCAAGCGCCGGATCGGCGTGCTCGGCGTGGGACGCTCAGATCAGGCCGACTTCCTGGAACTTGGCTTCGACGATGTCCTTGTCGAACGGCTTCATGATGTATTCGTTGGCGCCGGCATGCAGCGCCCGCGCGATGTGGGCGACGTCGTTCTCGGTGGTGCAGAACACCACCTTCGGGCGGTCGCCGCCGGGCAGCCGCCGCAGCACCCGCAGGAATTCATAGCCGTCCATTTTCGGCATGTTCCAATCGAGCAGGATCGCGTCCGGCAGTTTCTCGCGGCACGCCTCGATCGCACCTTCGCCGTCCTCGGCTTCGAGGATCTCAAAATCGAGCCCTTCGAGAATTCGCCGCGCCACCTTGCGGATGACGCTCGAGTCGTCGACGACCAGGCAGGTCTTCATGGTGTCCCTCATTTCACGCTAGGCGGGAGCCCCCCGCTTCGCTGTTTCCGTCACACCCCAACTGTTCTGCGTTTCAAGCCCTTGCATCCAAGTCCTTGTTGCATTCAAGTCTTTGTTTCCGAGTCTTTGTTGCATCCAAGTTTCTAATTTTTCATTCCAAGCTCCGGCGCTCAGGCGGCGGCCGCCGCCTCGACGCGCAGATCAAGCACCCGGTCGATGTCGAGCACCACCATCAGCTGGCCATCGAGCCGATAGACGCCGGCGGAGACCGCGGCGAGTTTGCGATCGAGATTAATCGGGTTCGGCTCGCGGTCGGCGTCGGGCAGCTTCAGCACCTCGCCGACCGCATCGACCAAAAGGCCGAACGACTCGCCCTTGGCTTCGATGCCGATCGCCATCGGCGGCTTCCCGGATTCCGGCGCGCGCAGCTCGAGCCGGCTCCTCATGTCGATTGCGGTGACGATGCGGCCGCGCAGATTGAGCACGCCGGCGATCTCGGGCGCCGAGAGCGGCACGCGGGTGATGCGCGCCGGCTTGAACACGTCCTGCACGCACGAGATCGGCAGGCCGAACATCTGCCCGGCGGCGGTCAGGGTGACGAATTCGGTGAAATCGGTTGCGTCGTGCATGGTCATGCGGCCCGATGGAGATCGGCGCTCTGCTCCTTGATTGCAGCGACGAGCCCGGCGCGGTCGAACTTGGCGACGAAATCGTGGAAGCCGACGACGCGGCCGCGCTCGATCGCCTCGGGCGAGACCATGGCCGAGAGGCCGATGATCGGCGTTGCGGCGGTGCCGGGATTCTCGCGCAGCGCCTGCGCGAGCTCGAAGCCGTTCATGTTCGGCATGGCGATGTCGGTGACGACGATGTCGACCGGCGCGCCGGACTTGATCGTCGTCAGCGCCTGCGCGGCGGAGGCCACGGCAATGACCCGATAGCCGGCCGCCTTGATCAGCGGCGCCAGCAGATCGCGGAAGAAGGCCGAATCGTCGACCAGAAGCACCGAGCGTGCGATCGGCGCCGCCGGCTTGTCGCGCCGGCGGAACCAGTCCTCGAACGCCTGCGGGAGGAAATGGCCGACGTCGATGATCTCGGTCGCGCTGCCTTTGACCACGGCGTAGCCGAGGATTCCGGGGCGCTCGCTCGCCACCTCGATATCGAGCCGCTCTTCGACGATGTCGACGATCTCGTCGACGAGGAGGCCCATGGAGCGGCCGTCGTCGGAGAACACCAGGATCGGCTGGGCGCCGTCCTGCTTGACGCCGGCCTGCGCGTCGATCCGCAGCAGCGGCATCAGCTGATCGCGGTATTGCACGAGATGGCGGCCGTCGGAGATCTCGATCCGCCGGCAGTCGATCTCCTCGAGCCGCGACACCAGCGACAGCGGAACCGCCTTCGGCTGCGCCGAGCCGGCGCGGAACACCAGGAGCGAGGTCAGGTCCTCGGCCCGCGCCTCGCCGCTGTCCTCGACCTCGGCCGGCTCCGGCTGCGAGAGCGTCGCCGCCCGGCCGAGGGTCTGCGCGATGCCGTTCGGGTCGATGATCATGATCACCGAGCCGTCGCCGAGGATGGTGGTGCCGGAGAACGCCGCGATGTGGCGCAGCTTCGACGACATCGGCTTGATCACGATTTCCTCGGTGTGGAACACGCCGTCGACGACGGTGCCGAACACCTGGGTGCCGACCTGGGTGACCACGACGAAGCCGTCATCGCCCCGGGCTTCGCCGAGCCGCAGGCTCTCTTTCAGATGCACCAGCGGCAGCAGCTTGTTGCGCAGCCGCAGCACCGGCGTGTCCTTGATCCGCTCGATGCGGTGCTCGCCGCCGGCGCTGGCGCGCACCAGCTCCAGCACCGCAAGCTGGGGCATGGCGAAGCGCTCGCCGCCGGCCTCGACGATCAGCGCCGAGACGATCGCAAGCGTCAGCGGAATCTTGATGGTGAAGGTGGTGCCGACGCCGGACAACGACTTGAGATCCACGGTGCCGCCGATCTGCTCGATATTGGCGCGCACCACGTCCATGCCGACGCCGCGGCCGGAAATGTTGGTGACCTGCGCCGCGGTCGAGAAGCCGGGCATGAAGATGAAATTGCAGATTTCGGTTTCGGCCTTGGCGGCGATGTCGGCCTCGCTGATCAAGCCGCGCTCGAGCGCCTTGGCCTTGATGCGCGCGAGGTCGAGGCCGCGGCCGTCGTCGGCGATCTCGATGATGATGTGGCCGCCCTGGTGACAGGCGCTGAGCCGGATCGTGCCCTTTTGCGGCTTGCCGGCGGCGACCCGTTCGGCCGCGCTCTCGATGCCGTGGTCGGCGCTGTTGCGAACCAGGTGCGTGAGCGGGTCCTTGACCAGCTCGAGGACCTGGCGGTCGAGCTCGGTATCGGCGCCGCGCATCTCGAGCTCGATCTGCTTGCCGAGCTCGGCGGCGAGATCGCGCACGATGCGCGGCAATTTCTGCCAGGCATTGCCGATCGGCTGCATGCGCGTCTTCATCACGCCTTCCTGCAGCTCGGCGGTGACGTTGGAGAGCCGCTGCAGCGGCACCTTGAAGTCGGAATCCTCGTGGCGGCGGGCGATCTCGAGGAGCTGGTTGCGGGTGAGAACGAGCTCGGAGACCGTGGTCATCAGGTAATCGAGGGTATCGACATTGACCCGGATCGAGTGGCCGGCGAGCCGGTCGCCGCGTTCCTCCTCGGCGCGCTCGGCGGCGGCCTTGTCACGCCCGGGCGCCGAGGCGGCCTCCTCCAGCTCGCGCGAAGCCGCCGCCTGCTTGATCTGCGCGCCGCGAGCCGCCTCAGCCGCCGGCTCATGGTGGCGCGGCGCCGCTGCGGGCGACGGCGCCAGCGCCGGGTGCGGCCTCGCCTCGTCCCGGCGCGCCATGCCGGTGAGCTGTTCGATAAGATCGTCATCGCCGCCCGCCGGCTCGCTCTGGTGGGCTTCGATCTCGCGCAAGATCATTTTGACGCGATCGATGGTCACGAGAATGAGGCTGACGGCGTCGCTGGTGACCGGCATGCCGTCGCGAAACTTGCCCATCAGGGTTTCGGCGGCGTGCGCCAGCGCTTCGAGCCGCGGCAGGCCGAGAAAGCCGCAAGTGCCCTTGATGGTATGAACGAGACGAAAAATGTTGCCGAGGACCTTGGCGTTGTTCGGATCCTGCTCGAAGCGCACGAATTCGGCGTCGACCCGGTCGAGACTCTCATGGGTCTCGGTGAGAAACTCCCGGAGGAGGTCGTCCATAATACACGCCCTCGACGCAACGCACACGCTTGCGGCGGCGCGTGCACCCGCGCTGCGCCTGTGCCGCCAAGCACGCGGGGACGCGTGCTTTCCCGCTCCGGACGCCGGGCGTCCGACTGCACCGCGGCGAGTTTGTTGCCAAAGGGTTTAATTTCGGTTGCGGCGAGGCGAGCTTTGCCACTCTTTCGGGAATGCCAGGCCCGCCGCCGCTGGTTAGCGGGCGGTTAAGACGACCGCCTCGCCTTCGCTGCCGGCCGTAAGCGCTAAGCCGCAATCGCGGGCCAGGATGCCGGTGTAGAGCGGTTGAATGCCGTGGGCATCGACCGGATGCGCCGGACTGCCGGCGAGCAACTCGACGGTATTCGGCGTCATTCGGGCATTGAGGCCCGAGGCGGTGATCTGAAAGCCGGGAACTCCGTCGCCTTCGCGCACAGCGTCGACCTTGAGCATTCCCCCGCGCGGGATGGCCGTGGCGCCGATCAACAGCATGTTGAGCAGAAGCTTCACCCGGTTCTTCGGCAGCAATTCGCGCGGCAGATTCCAGGCCAGGCTGATTTTGCCGTCCTCAAGGAGGCCGCGCGCCGCCTTTTCCGCGTCGCCGAGATCGATCTGCGCACCCGCGGAGCCCGCCGCGCCGAAGGCGAGCCGGCAGAATTGCAGCTTGGCCGAGGCGACCTGTGCGCTCTTCTTGATCAGGTCGAGCGCGAAAGCCTTGGTTTCCTCGTCCTTGTCCTCCTCCATGACCTCGATGCCGTTGACGATGGCGCCGACCGGGCTGATCAGATCATGACACACGCGCGAACACAGCAGCGCGGCGAGATCGAGCGCACCGACAGCGATGGGAGCGGACACGGGGGCGGACATGACAAAACTCCACGGCAAATGGCGTGCCGCCCGTGCCTGTCACAGCACGGGCGATTCGGCAATCCGTGCCGTTTCCGGCCGGGCTATGATAGAGGGCATCGGTCGCCTCGCGCGACGCCGAGTGCTAAAGCCGCCCGGCACCCACGATCGGGGATGCATCCTCAAGAGCCGTCCGTGTCCGTTTCCGACATCGCCATCCGCGCCGGGTTTCTTGGCGAATTGACTGCGATCTGCGTTGCCGCCGCGGGGGCGATCCGCGGCTCGCGCTGGGAAGGCGGCGGCGTGCGCATGAAAGCCGATCAGTCGCCCGTCACCGCCGCAGACGAAGCCGCCGAGACGGTTATTCGCGACGGTCTCGCGCAGCTTAATCCATTGCTGCCGATCTTTTCCGAGGAGCACGCGGAACGCGAGCCGCCGAAAATCGAGGCTGTGAGCTACTTCCTCGTCGACCCACTCGACGGCACGCGGGAGTTCATCGCCGGGCGCAGCGAATATACCGTCAATATCGCCCTCGTCTGCGCCGGCGCGCCGGTGCTTGGCGTCATCGCCGCGCCGGCGCTCGGGCTCATTTGGCGCGGGATCGTCGGCCGCGGCGCCGAGCGCCTGGAATTCGCTGCGGGGAAAATTTCGGAGCCGCAGGCCGTGCGCACCCGCCCACGCCCCAGCGACGGGCTGCGCGTCATGGTGAGCCGCTCGCATCTCGATGCGGCGACCCAAGCCTATGTCGGCGGCCTGTCTGGCGCCGAGCTCGTTCGCTGCGGATCCTCGCTCAAATTCTGCCGCCTGGCGGAAGGCGCCGCCGATCTCTATCCGCGCCTCGCGCCGACGCGGGACTGGGACGTGGCCGCCGGCCACGCCATTTTGGCGGCGGCCGGGGGACGCGTGGTTGCTCCGGACGGCGCAGCGCTCGCCTATGGCAGCCGTGAGCTCCGCATACCGGCGTTTCTGGCCTGTGCCGATCCGGCGCTATCCCCGGGCGGACGTTGAAGCGTCGCGGAAGCTCTTACGGGTCGAGCGAGCGCAGCACATCCGGCCATTTGCGCTCCGCCGTTCCAGCCAAGCGCGCAACGTCGGCGGCAAAAGCCTCGCGCCGGGGACGGTCGTAGAACAGGAACAGCCGCTCGCCCTCGATAAGCCAGACATTGGGATTGCCGGCGACCGCAACGCCGCGGGCGACGCCGAGCGGGTCGTAGCCGCCGAATTGCGGCATATAGACATCGGGGTGGGCGGCGAAGGCCTCACGATTGCCGACATTGCTGAAACGCCAGATCACCCCCGCGTGGCGGAATTCGAGGTCGGCGCGGCCAGGCACCGGCTTGCCGTCGGTGTAGAAGGCGACCGGGTCGTAGCCGCCGATGGCAAGGCCTGTGTGCCAATCGACCACGACCGCTTCGCCGGTTGCGGCGCGCAGGGAAGGCGAGCCGGCATAGCCGGCGTAAAGGAGCGCCGCGAGGCCCGCCCGCATGGCCCGGCGGGCGCGGTGCGGCTTCCGTTCCTGCCGTGCTGAAGTCATAGTTTCTGCAGAAGATTGACTGATTCGGGGTGGGTTGCGCCGCCGGGCGGCGGCAAGCTAAGTGCCAGAGACAGAACAGAGGTAAAGGGCGCCGGTTTGCAACGGGTTAAGGGGAAACCGTGATGAATCTTGCCTTGCGTCTCGCCATGGCCGTCGTCGCTGGCTTTGCATTGGCGCCAGCCTTCGCCCAGTCGCCACCGCCGCCGCAGCCCCCGGCGTCGGGCCAATTCTCCGGCAGCGAGGTGATCGAAGCCGGCCATCGCTTCTTCGGCGGGGTTTCGCGCGGGCTTGCCACCATTGTCGAGAAAGCGACCAGCCAGTGGGGGCAGCCGAACGGCTACGTTCTCGGCGAGGAGGCGGGCGGCGCCTTCATCGGCGGTCTGCGCTATGGTGACGGCACGCTCTACACCAAGAATGCGGGCGATCTCAGGGTCTATTGGCAAGGCCCGTCGCTTGGCTTCGATGCCGGGGCCGATGGCGCGCGCACCATGATGCTGGTCTACAAGCTGCCGCGAACCGACGCCATCTTCGAACGGTTCGGCGGCATCAACGGCTCGGCCTATTTCGTCGGCGGCTTCGGCATGACCGCGCTGACCGCAAACGATATCGTCGTGGTGCCGATCCGTTCCGGCGTCGGGCTGCGGCTCGGCGCCAATGTCGGCTATCTCAAATTCACTCCGCAGCCGACCTGGAACCCGTTCTGAGCGACGGCCGGCAACCGCGCGCTCACCGCCGGCACGGCGGCTTGAGCCGGCTCGCCGTGACGGAAATGAGACAGCTCGCGCGCGCCCAGCATTATGATGGCGCGCCGCCAATTCTCGGTTTAGGTTAACCGACCATGAATATGGTGTAGCCCGCGGCCCCGTGGCAGTGTGAGGCCACGCCCTCTCCTTCCCGCTGGCGTCGGGGCGAAGGCAGATGGTGTTGGAGGCGTGAGTGTCATGATCGAACCGATCATGTATTTCGGTATCGGCTTCCTGGTCGCGGCGCTGCTCGGATTGCTATTTATCCCCCTGGTTCATAATCGCGCCGTGCGCCTGACGATGCGGCGGCTCGAAGCGGCGACGCCATTGTCGATCGCCGAAATCCGCGCCGACAAGGATCAGCTGCGCGCCGAGTTCGCGATGTCGACGCGGCGGCTCGAGATCAACGTCGACCAGATGAAGAACAAGACGACGACGCAGCTCGCCGAACTTGGCAAGAAGAGCGACGCCATCAATCAGCTCAAGAGGGAACTCGGCGAGAAGACCGCGACGATCTTCAACCTGGAATCGCGCGACAAGACGCTGCGCGATCAGCTGCGCGCCACCGAGGAAGAGTTCGAGCTCAAATCGGCGTCGCTGCGCGAGGCCGAGCGCACGCTTTCCGACAAGGAGGCGGAGCTTGCCAAATTGCTCGCCGAGCTCGGTGAGCGCTCGATCACCGCCGACAGCCAGCGCGTCGAGCTCGCGGCGCTGCGCACCCAGGTCGAGGCGATGAAGGTCAGCGTCGCCGATTACGAGCGCTCGGTGAAGGAGACCGAAGCGCGGCTGGCGCGCGAGCGCAGCGATGCCGCCGCCGTCGCCGACGAGTTGCAGCAGGCGCGCGGCAAGCTCGACAACCTCGGCGCCCGCGCGACCGAGCTCGAGCGCCAGCTCGTGGTGCAGACCACCGAGGCGGAGATTCTAAGCCGCCGCGTGCAGGAGCTGGAAGTGCGGCTCGGCGATCAGGGCCGGGCGCTCGCCGAGCGCGAGTTCGCCATCGACCGGCTGCGCGGCGAGCTCGACGGCGCGCGCAAGACCGAAACCGATCTGCGCGAGGAGCTCACCGCCGCCGGCAGCCGCAGCACCTCGGCCGCGGAAAAGTTCCGCGCCGATATCGGCGAGCTGGAGACGCAGCTCACCGCTGCGGTCGAAGAACGCACCAAGCTGCAGCGCGAGATCACCAATCTCAAGCGCGAAGCCGAATCGACCTGGGCGGCCGAGCGCGTCGAGAACGCGCTGCTGCGCGAGCGCATCAACGACGTCGCCGCCGAAGTGGCGCGGCTCACCGCCGCGCTCGAAGGCCCCGACTCGCCGATCGACTCGATCCTGGCCGAGGCGTCGGTCGGCGGTCACGCCGGCGCGGGCCTCAACGGGACGCGCGGCGAAGGCGGCAAGCTCGAGGCGCCGCAGCCGGGCAAGGGTTCGCTCGCCGACCGCATCCGCGCGCTGCAATCGAGCGCCTCGCGGGTCGCGTCGAATTGAGCCGTCGCGCCCGCGCATTGCCGTTCGAAAAACGGCGTCGCTTCGCTCGCCTGTGTCGCGGGCATCCACATCTCTGCGAAGAATCGAATACGTGAATGGCTTGGACTGGCCCGGCTATGATCAGGCCAAAAGCTTGGCTTGACACCCCGCGAACGCGTTCCCTAAATCC